>Ga0209979_1004836_pt1 | contig 10938 bp, 17 predicted proteins | sample AnhtaG_FD_183114 | JGI IMG/M metagenome (GOLD analysis project Ga0209979, IMG submission 183114) | Deep subsurface microbial communities from Anholt, Denmark to uncover new lineages of life (NeLLi) - Anholt_01485 metaG (SPAdes) (version 2) | ecosystem: Environmental > Aquatic > Marine > Oceanic...
AAACGGGATTAAAAGTGACCGTTGAGATCATCGATACCATCTACGAAACCGGGCGAAAAGCCTCCGAAGGTTTTAAAGAAAATATGAGAATCAGATTCGATGAGTATCTACCTCGATGGAACTATATAGCAGTACCACAATAAAATTCAAATCGGACAGTTATTTAATTCGCGTTACTTAATTTGTTTAAAAATACTCTACGTTTAGCTTTGATCTGATTGTTTTTATCCAATTACTTGTACGACTTGTTTGTTTACAATAAGAAATTCTACTAGTTCAGCTGATTTTTTTAATTCTTTTAAAAGATTATAGCTTAAGATGTGTTCATATTTTGACAAAACCCTGCTTCCACTTGGCGACCAGCTTGCTATTTCTATATGATGTGAGTCAAAGTCTTTTACGCTCCCAAGTATGGTGAATGATTCTGTCGTTAGTTTAAATGAACAAGAGGCACACTCGATGACTGTTTTATATGGAACGTAGGGGTTTTCTGTATCCGATATTGGCTCTATTTGAATCATTGTTAGGGTTCCTTTGCATTGTGGACAGATCATGGAGCCGCCAGTTTTATCCCATATATCTTTTAAAACGTCCATGTTTTTTTTGAAACTCATCTCTTTGAACTCCATCCATATATATACATACTTCTCCCATATAATAGTTTTGGCCAATATGACCTAAAACGAGGTAAATAGCCTTATTAAATTGATAGTTGATCATGGATATAAGGTGTTGCTTATGAAAATTATTACGTTTCTTTCAGATTTTGGATTAAAAGACGGGTATGTTGCTCAGATGAAAGGAGTTGCATCAGAGATTTCTGATGCAAGACTTGTTGATATAACACATGAAATAACACCTCATAATATTTCTGAGGGAGCATTTGTTCTTCGAAATGTTGTGCCATATTTTCCTAAGGGAACTATTCATGTTGCTGTCGTTGATCCTGGTGTTGGTACTGAGAGAAAAGGCATTATTGTTACTACGAGAAAACATGTTTTGATAGGTCCTGATAATGGTCTTTTGATGCCAGCTGCTCATACTTTTGCTGATTTTGTTGTCTATGAGATTACAAACAAAAAATATATGCTGTCTTCTTTATCTAATACGTTTCATGGAAGAGATGCCTTTGCCTCTGTTGCTGCACATATTACAAATGACGTGTCTTTTGAAGAGATAGGTAGGAGAATCAATGATTTTGTTGATTTGGATTTTGGCTGGGGCGAAAGAAAAGAAAACATAGTTACTGGAAAAATCATACATATTGATAGATTTGGAAATGTTATCACTAATATTTCAGGAGATATGGTGTTTGAGGTTATTTGTTTTAATAAGAAAATTAAGGTATCGGTTGGGAAAAACACTGTTGAGATTCCTTTTGTCCGGTCTTATGGTTTTGTAAAAAAACGGGAGATGCTTGCAACCATTGGAAGTAGCAATTTTTTTGAAATAGGGATAAATCAAGGAAGTGCAGCAAAAAAATTATCTGTAAAAGAAGATGATATCGTAAAGATAGTGTTTGATTAGAATTTTATAATTGCATCGAGTAGTCCATGTGCATAGTTTATGCATCCGAAGGCTGTGAAGAAGTCTTTTTTTTCTAGATAGTATTTTGAGTCTTCGAAGTATTGGTTTGCAAGTTCTATTATTTTCTTCTGATTCTTCTGGGTTTTTGTTTTTTTTATGTCTTCTTCGAACATTGCGATATCTTTTTTTATTCTTGTTTTTTCATCCATGTTATCTGAGATATGAGACAGGGTTTGCGGTCATAAATTTTTTCCTTAATTTGTATTTTTTGTCGTTTTTGATCCGATATAATGTTTTGTCGGTTTTTACACGACAAAATGAAAAAGTATTTAAACTCATAAAATAAAATAATTATATTAATATAACAAAATAATAAATAATTTGGTGTAACGTAATGACAAGATCTATGTTTCATATAGACAAAAATACAGAAAGAGCAGTGTATGAACTATTGAAATCGAGAGCTGAGTCAAGAATTTACATATATCTACTCAGAAAAAACGGGGCAAGAAGTGAAGAAATCATCAAAGGCACCAAACTTCATCCAAGCACAGTAAGAGAACTCCTTTCTAAAATGCATGGACAAAAGTTAATTTATCGTGAAAAACTAAAAAATGACAGCATCGGAAAAAACCCCTACCTCTACCAGGCAGTTTCTCCTGTTAAACTTCTACAAAAAAAAGCAAAAGAAATCGAAGACAGACTCAACAGAATTGCAAATCTAACAAATAAAAAAGGTGGAAACACCAAATATGTGAGAATAAAAATTTACAAACGAGACGAGAACGCATGAATACAAAAACAATTGCAAAAATCTTAGTAAAACAACCAAAAGCGGTTGTCATAGTCTTTACTATAATTACTGCAATTATTGCTCTTCAGATCACGAATGTATATATGGTTTCAGATCTAACCGGTTATCTCCCTAAGGATAATCCTTCGCTGCAGCTTTGGGAAGAAATAAATGAAGAATTCCAGATAGGATCTACTATAGTCATCTATGTCGAGGCAGATGACATACGAGACCCCTACGTTTTACGGGAGATGGATCGTGTCAGTACCAAGATAAACTATTATGATCTTGACAAAGGAGAAAAAGACGGTATTGTTTCCGCAATGAGTATTGCTTCACTTATAAAAGACGAAAACGCAAAACCAAATATTCCTGGAGGACTTGGAGGAACCGGGAAATTTGAAATACCTGACGATAGAAACCTTATTTCTCGATATATCGCAAGAACTCTTGTGCAAGAAATGAAAGGAGTCCTTTTTATTAACACCTATAAAGTAGCAGTCATTATCTTACAACTATCTGATGAGGCTGATTATCTTACCGTACTTAGTAACGTTGAAGCAGCTATTGATCGCGAAGCACGACATTCAGATATGATGGTAACAGGTCTTGTTGCAATGCAGCAGGCTATGCAAAAAGAAAGTATGGAGAGTCTGAAAATAATTTTCCCAATAGCAATCGTGTTTATCTCCATTGTCATCTTTTTCTTCAATAGAACGATTAAAGGAGTTATCATCATCTTTCTCCCATTGGCATATGCACTTGCCTTAACATTTGGAGTTTTTGGACTTGTGATGCCAGAGCTTACGCTTCTCTCCATTGCAATTGTTGCACTTCTCGTTGGTTTAGGTGTTGATTATTCTATTCATATCCTCAATAGATTTTCCGAAGAACAAGCCCTGGAAGGCAAAGTTGAGGTAGTTGAAAAAACGCTTCGGCTTACTGGAAAGGCAGTATTGCTTTCCTCAATTACGACAATAATTGGTTTTGGTTCACTTATGGTTTCAAGTATGCCTCCGATGGTAACCTTTGGTATCGGATGCATTATTGGTATTTTATTCTGTTTTATTTCTGCAACAGTTCTTGTTCCCTGCCTTGCACTCATATTAAAGTTTGAAAAGAATGGACATGTCCGTGATTGGGGAGTTGTTGCAAATATTGCTGTTGATAACAAAAAACGGTTTGCAGTGCTCGCTTGTTTTTTTGTTGTAATGTCTCTTATTGTGCTTCCGAGTATACGAACTGATGTTAACTATTTTGACATGGTTCCCGAAGGCATTCCTGAAGTAGAAAAATATTTTGAATATGCAGATAATTTTGGTGGCGGAACCAACATTAACATGATTCTTATTGAAACAGAGAGTCAAGGTCTTACCTATCCAGAGACTATCGAAGCCATCTATGCTATGGAAGAGGAAATGAGAGAGACAGGTGCATCTGTTGTGTGCATTGTTGCTGACACATTAAAAGAGGTAACTGATATACTTGAGAGAAATGTAATCATTGAAAAACTCGCTGAATTTGCAGATGCAGAAGAAATTGTATTTGATAGAATCGCAAAAGAGGGGCTTGTTGATGATGAGTATTCAAAGACCGTTGTTTTTGTTTACTTCCCTGTTGGAAAAAGCACTGATGAGCTGGAAGTATTAGTTGATGGGATCAATGCGATAGCATCAAAAACCGTGATACCTCATAATGGACGTGTTTCAAAATTAACAGGTCAAGACACAATGAATGTGGAGATCAACAATCAGCTTTTAGACCAACAAACGCGTTCCATGATTATTGCACTCTTAATTGTACTCGCAGCACTTATCGTCATATTTAATTCCTCGTTGTGGGGATTTTTGACGATGATTCCTGTCATGTTTGTTCTTATTTGGGAGCCAGGGTTTCTTGTGATGCTTGATATCCCGTTATCTGTCGTAACGATTTCTATTGCTTCTATTATGATCGGTATCGGTATTGATTATGGTATACATATCACTGCTCGGGTTAAAGAAGAAATGGCAAAAGGGAAGGCGAAAATGGAGGCAACAAAGGAAGCTATTGATAAAACCGGTCTTTCTCTTATCGAAGCTGCTTGTACTACTATTGCAGGTCTTGCTTCTGTATATTTTGTTGATATTCCTGCGATACAACAGTTTGGAACAATTGTCATAGTTATGACTATTTCTTCATTTGTTGCTGCAGTGTTTATTTTACCGATTTTTTATAGTTTAAAGTTCGTTAAGTAAAATAAAAAACCATAAAATATATAAACCCTTCTAACTATTTGGTTCTGTGGCAAAATGAGAAAGATTGAGTTAAACCCAAACAATAAGGAGGCGTTTGATGTGTTTATACTGCACGACAAAGCAAAGAATAGTAACCAAAAAACCTTGTATAATCATAAGGCATACTTGAGAATGTTTTTAGGGAATATCAAAACGGATTGGGAAAAGGTCAATCAAGAAGTACTTGACGATTTCTTTGCTAATGCTAATATATCAGTTACAAGTAAAGAAGTAATTAAACCTGTTATAAAAGCATTTTATCGTTTTCATAAGATGCCAGAGATAGCAGATATGATTATCAGTAACGGTAAAGTTCTTACAAAACCAACAAAGGGAGAAGAGGCAGTCATAACATCAGCAGAAATTGATAAACTTATAGAAGCACACCATGATTTATCTCGTAAGGCACTCGTAGAAACATTTATCGTTACAGGAGCAAGGAAAGAAGAAATAAGGATGTTAAATCTAGGAGATGTCAAATTAGATGGTAATCTTGTTTGGGTTAACATTAGAAAACCAAAAGGTACGTCTCCGAACATTCATCCGAGAAATATACCGATAGCACCTGCAACTGGTAATCCTGTAGCAAGATATCCTGAACATCTAGTTGCTTGGGTTCAGTCTAGAAAAAACGAGAGTCCTGACAGACCGTTGTTTGTTTCAAATAGTTACAAAAAGAATTACAACGGCAACCGACTAACAGAGCAGGGAGTCTATGATATTATCGCAGACGTTAAACAAAAAGCAGGTGTTACTAGAAAAATAACACCACACATTTTTAGACATACCTCTGCAACTTATGACGGTGCAACACTGAATGAATCTATGCTTTGCCAGAAATATGGATGGGTGATTGGTTCTACAATGGCGAGACGGTACTGCCACTTCAACGAGCAAGTTTTAGGAGAACAAATTCTAAAAAGAGCAGGTCTAAAAGCAGAGGAATCAAAGAGAGGCAAAATATGTCCTAGATGTGGAGAACCAAATAATGTTTTTGCAGAAGAATGTAGTAAGTGCCATCAAATATTAAGTGCTGAAAAACTGTTAGAACAAGAGGCATCAAAAGAACAAGAAATATCAAAACTAAAATCCCAAGTTGATCTTATGGAAAAAATGATGAGGCAGATAACTGACAAAATGGGGATCGAACTAGAAGAAGAAAAAGAACGCAAAGATGCATATCAAGAATACCAAAGAACCGCTCACCCGTCTGAAAAAAGACCATTACCAGATAAAATCAAACAACAAATAGAAGATGCTGGTGGGATGCGAGAATGGTCAAAAAAGAAACAGGCAGCGCATAAAGCAAAAATCAATCAATAAATCACCTCTCTTTTTTGACCTTGCTAGTAAATCCTGAAGATCTTCTGGTAATGCAAGAAGTGTGATTCTGTTGGCGATTACCTTAGCGGAGACATTGATTTCTTCATGTAGTTTTATGATATCAGTGTTGAATTCGGATGGCAAGTTCGAACTAATGTCATTAGTTCGATCTCCTCTACCTCCCTTAACTCTCTCATTATCTGCCACAAACAATTGCTCTTCCTTCAACCCGAGCATGTTAAAATAATACCCAGCTTCATCTATAGGATTCATTTGCTCTCGTAGTCTCTTGTGACGGTAATGGTAAACACTTAATGACATTATCCGATTTGCTTGCACCTTTGTGATCATATTCTGTAAACAGTTGTTCTTTCTTTATTATATGATATCACATTTTTTTGCAATAATGAACAAATCTGTGCATTAAAGACACGTTTTAAACAATTCTAAGGTACTATCGCTGTGGTTAATGGTATTCTACCAAAAATAAAAGAAAATGGTTTGAGATGGTTTACTGGGTTGTTCATTTGAATGCTTCCAAATGTTTTCGTAACTGTTTCATCTCATTCTCTTTTACTATGTCTTTAATGGGTTTAGCACTGTCAAATTGAGAAAAAACAAGTTTTTGTAATTTTACAAATTCTTGCAATCTTAATTGTACAGATTGTCGTTTGTATTCCTTTTCATACCCAGCACTGACAACTGCATCAGCTATATCCTCTTGCGACCATCCCAACTTGTCCTGTTGATAAGAATCAACGATTAGCATGGTTCTTAACCCATAAATCGTGTTAAAGAATAATAACTGTGTGAGCTCACACAATGGACGGTAGAGGGTACGGTTATCCGTACGGTATACCGTAGGTTTTATTAACAATAATTATGATTAGGTTAATTGCATCTAACAAAACAATAGGAGAGAATGGGACATATGCATGGAGGTAAAGCCAAAATCGGGGGGATATTACGTAAAAAGAAAAAAACAATTTTGTAAGGAAACATATATAAATAAGAAGATATATATTTATTATGGAGAGTGACCATGAAAAAAAAAGAAATTCCTAAAAAATACATAGGGAAATGGGTTTTACTTAATAAAAAAAATAAAGTAATTTATTTCAGCAGCAGTGTTTCAGATGTAATGGAAAAGGGCAGAGAATATCCAATTGATGATGTCACTATTGAAAAGAAATTAGAACACGGAACTTGCTTTTTCTAGACTATGCCACATTCGCCCCTTCTTAGATTTTCTTTTTCTTATACTAATCATGGTATAACACCTTTAATTCCAGTTAGATTTTTAGCTCAGGATGGAAAACCTGAATCAACTTTTAATGCCATTTTAGATTCAGGAGCAGATGAAGTTACTATCCCAAAGGAAATGGCAGATAAATTAGGGTTGGAATTAGAAATAAGACCAGATCCAATTCATACTGCTGGTGGCGAAAGACAGGCATATTCAGCAACTGCTAATTTTAATCTTGGTAGAGGTGGAAGAGAGGTTCGGTATACTGGTATTGATATTTGTGTTATTGATGTTGATATGCCTGTATTAATAGGAATCACTCCCATATTTGAAGATTATAAGGTTATCATCATGGCTTATCGAAATAGATTTATTCTTGAGCCAAAAGAAGAATGATCTTTTTTAGATAATCTCTGACCTTATCACCCTATTTTTCTCTGTGAACACTAGGAGAAACGTGCATATCAAACAGGTTTAAAGAAAAATAAAATTAGGATTTATCTACTTTCGATAATATTTTTGAGGTCCGATATATCATTTTTAACAGTTTCAAATTCTTTTAATTTTTCCTGCTCGAAGGTTTTCAATATTTCAGATAAATTCGTTGTAGGTTTATAGATATGAATTGGTCTGCCTTTACCTTTCTTTTTAAGGTCACGTTTTTTAACCCATCCTCTTCTGCGTAGTTCATTTATCGTATTGCTTACTTCTGGTTGACGCATATTTGCACACTGTTCAATATCAGCAGATTTACACTCTGGAACTTGGGAGAGATACAATAACGTCTTAGCCATATTTTTTGGCATACCCAGCTCCGTGAAAATTTGAACTGCCTTATCATCCTTCTCATCCAATACAAGACTTTCTCTTTTTTTCATCTGCCTCACCTCACAACCGATATTACATATATTGTATAAATATGTTGCTATTATTAGATAATAATATTGAGAAAAGAAAGAAAATAATCTGGTTTTTTCCTAAAAAGCCTAAGGAAACGTGCATATAAACCGTTTTAAGCCATTATCCCCTCCATATCAACAGGAGAAAAAAAGGAGAAACAGAAAATTGTGTAAGTTTGGATTTTTAGTTTATCTTTATCTTCGGTAAGAAATAGCGACAACTGCCAGCAGTATTAACAGCATTCCCACAGATAACATGATCCCCCAAGTCAATGTTCCTATTGGAGCTGTCATCCACACTGCCTTCAGTAACACCGTAATCCCAGTACCTAATATGATGAAACCTGCTATAGTTCTCGAAATAAACATTCCTTGTAGATACTCATAACTGTTATTCATTATTCCATCTCTCAACTTTGAAATATTATTGCATATTTAGTTCTGTTGCCAATCATATTTAAATATATGTTGTCAAAACGTCAAAATGAGTTTATTCTCTTATAAAACCTGTTTTCTTCGACGTTATAGTAGTATATGGATGGCTCATAAAATTAGAGGGGGAATAAATATGAAGAAGTCGTTGCCATGAATAACTTTAATATACTCTCCTCAAGATAGGTATATGTTTTCAATGTGCATCCCTATTAGGAACCTAATAGGGGTGTGCTTAAAAAATGCTAGCTGCTGAGGAATGCTATCCCGGAAGTTTTAGCAAAATATCAGTGACATTGGTAACTTTTACCAACAAATTCTACCAATATGGCAAAAAGTGTTAGCTACTGAGGGGGGCTAACCTGTCTTTCAGAGCGATTTTCACCATATTTCCAACAAAAATAAAAAAAATACCCCCATTTTAGCATTTTGTAGAAATTTCTTGATGCAGGGCTTTATGTTCTCTTAAAAGATAGAGATTGTAAGGTTTGGGTAAAATCATGGTGAGATATTCTCCTCCCACTATTCTATCCAAACCTCGCTCTTTTTCCTTTTTTTGTTTAGGTTTTTGTGGAGGATAAAAAGGTGTTGAAAATAGATTATTTTTTACGTTCAACAACAATCTTGCAATTCGTTGCTATAGCACCGATAACCCCAAGAGCTGCAAGCCATGGAGCAATAACCACTCCGATTACTCCAATTGTAACAGGTATATCAAGTAGCAGTTTTCCTTTTTCATCTTTGATAATTATTCTTCTAATATTCCCTTCATGAAGCAACTTTTTAACCGTTTTTACAAGATCATCTGATGATACCGTAAATTCCTCTGTTTTAACTTCCTTTGTAGAAGCTCCACAGACTGAGCAATAGTTTGCATCCTTTGCTAATTCAGCGCCGCATTTCTTACAATAAACCATTTTTTCCTCCTCCAATATTTCATAACATCTGTTCTTTTATAAAACCAATCCCAAGGTTTTGTGGAGAGGATAAAAATGGATTTGATTTTGAAAATGTTTATTAACTTTGTTGAGAAGATTTATATATCGAACGTTTTATGATATTTGATAGTGGGAGGTAATAAAAATGGATTCTTTCAGTAGAGATAAGGATAAACACAAAAGAAACCCATCTGATTTCTTTGAGTTAGATGATGAAGATTTCGAAAGAATTTTTAAGGAAATACGTTGGATAATTGAGAGAGTCTGCCGCTGTCCTTTCAATCGGAAGGAATCAGGTAAACCATTTGTGCATAATATCATTATACGCATCGGTCCAAATGGTAAACCCAAAATTCAGGAGCTCCGTAACTGTCCCTTGAAGAAGCAAACTGGTGAACTTACGATTTCGAAAGAAAGGGAATCTTTGACGGACGTAATCGAGTACGATGATGAGATTGCTATTACCGTTGAACTCCCTGGAGTTGAGAAGAAGGATATTGATCTGAAGGCAATTGAGGACACCCTAGAAATTAAGGTTGATATACCTCAGCGTAAATACCGTAAATTGGTGAACTTGCCATGCGATGTCCAGCCGAGAACCTTAAAGGCCACTTACAAAAACGGAGTACTTGATGTAGTTATAAAACGTATTGAAAAAAGTAAGGAAGAAAGCATAAAGTAAAATCCTTTACGTTTCCTGCCAGGTAAAAACCAATCCCAGAATTTTGTAAGAGGATAAAAAGAGATTGAAAATTACAACAACCTGGGTCCTGTTAATGTCTTGGTATCTATTACTCCCTCTATCGATCTAATCTTGCTTACAACAACCTCCCCAAGTTTTTCAAAGTCTTCCGCTTCTATTTTAGCTATAAGATCATATTCTCCAGACAATGGATGGAGTTCAACAACCTCTGGCACCTTAGAGAGTTTGGTAGATACATCATGTTCCTGCATAGGTGCAATGGTTATTAGAACAAAACCTATCGCCACATATATTCCTCCTTTATCACTAATTTCACAACGTTTGTCGCTTTAAAAAACTAATCCCCTATGGGTTTTTGAGGAGGATAAAAAAGGTAATTAGAAAGTGTTAACTAGTGATATAGTAATGTTCTTATGGAGGTATTTTATGGTAACAGAAGAAGAAGTAGAAAGATATAAAAGCCTGCTTAATTGCGTTGATTTTACTACCAATCTAAAAGGTAAATGGCATGAGTTAATAGCCGATCTTTTAATTGAAATCAGGGATAAACTTGATGAAATTAATGAAAAATTAGAAGGATAGTAGAATAGTTTCTGCCATAATATTTCTTATGTCCTTACTCCTTGCCTTTTGCCTTTGTATATAGCATATACATCTACAACGCTTCAAGCCTTGCTCCATGCCTTGTTGTTTTATATCTTATTTATCTTGCTTACATTTTGGACAAATCCTACTAATGATAATAATAGAATCTATCTCCTATCACATCAGCAAGTATTGAGTCTTTTCTCTTCTGAAGCT
>Ga0209979_1004837_pt1 | contig 10938 bp, 7 predicted proteins | sample AnhtaG_FD_183114 | JGI IMG/M metagenome (GOLD analysis project Ga0209979, IMG submission 183114) | Deep subsurface microbial communities from Anholt, Denmark to uncover new lineages of life (NeLLi) - Anholt_01485 metaG (SPAdes) (version 2) | ecosystem: Environmental > Aquatic > Marine > Oceanic >...
TACGGCATTCACGGAAGATTTGGAATCATGTCGACGAGCTGCGCGTCGATTCCGAGCTGGCAATGCGGCTGGGGCGCAATGGATTGCGGGTCGGCGCCGGCTCACCAGATGCCTGGCCGGCGATTCGGGCGATTCTCGAGGCGACCGATGCCCAGGTCCGCCGGGATAAGCTGGTGGCCCAGCGAGGTTTACCGCTGAGAATCAAGCTGGCGTCAATCGACGAAGCGGAGTCGATCTTCAGCTATGGCCGCGACGGGCGCCTGGTGGGCAAAACGTTCCCTGAGGGCGACAAGCTTTTCGACATCGACTACGCGTTTCACCCCCAGCTCGGAGGCTGTACTGATCTTAGGATCAGCTTCGAGATACGACAGGACCATGGCGTGATGACCTGGGAGAAGCGGAATGACATCATCCGGCAGGTGCCGGCCTATGACCAGTACGTGTTCTCCGATCTGAGCGTCCCGCTGACATTGAACATGGGCGAGTTTCTCGTTGTCGGGTTGGGCGATCAGTCGGACAACCGATATCTAATCGGCAGCCGCTTCCTCACTTTTGAGCGTTCGGGGAAGCGATACGAAACATTGCTTTGTGTGACGCCGCGGCCCTACCAGACGCGCGGCGTGAAACGTCGGCCGTCATGAAGGCCACACCGGCGACAGATATGCCCCCGATAGACACCGACGCCTACTACCGTCAGCTCTGCGAGCACCTCGGTGTGGCGCTGATTGCGACCGATCTCGACCTGAACATCCGCGTTTGGAATGCCGCCGCCGCTCGTACGTTCGGGGCGGCTGCGGAACGAATGATCGGAACACCCGTCACCCAGATTCTCCCGCAGGAGCGCCGGGAGATGGCTGAACGGACGCTGCGCCGCGCGATCGAAACCGGTGAGACGATCCAGTTCGAATTCCAACATCGGGATGCCCAGGGCGAGCGGCGTGAGCTTGCCGGTACAATCGCTCCGGTGGTGTCCGAATCGGGCGTACGGACCGGTGCCTCAGTCTGTATTCGGGATATTACCCATCGCATCTCGCTACAGTGCGATCTGAGTGAAAGTCGCAAGATGGTGGCCCTCGGGGAGATGGCCGGTGCCATTGCCCATCACTTCAACAACATTCTCGGCGGCATGGTCACGAGTATCGACTATGCCAACGCCAGCGATAACGCTGCGATCAAGGGCCGCGTACTTGACCAGGTGGGAAGAGCACTCCAGCGCGCCACCACGCTGGTAAACGGTCTTCTGGCGTTTGCCGAGGGCGATCGCCGGGCCGATGACCTGAGCGGTCTGGCGGAAGTCGTCAACAAACTTGCAGATGAGATCGAAGAGACCATAGAAGGTCGCAACATTGAGTTTACAGTCAATATGCCCGAGCTGCCCGCAGTACCCGTCGCACGGGTGCAAGTGATGACGATTCTTCGAAACATCACTCAGAACGCGATAGAGGCCATGCCCGACGGCGGGTCCCTGTGGATCGACATTTCTGTCGACAGCCGGTCGGTGATCATCCTTATCGGGGACACCGGTTGCGGCCTTGACGAGACCGCTAAATCGCGCATCTTTGAGCCCTTCTGGACTACCAAGGGTCCACTGGCAGCCGGGACGGGTGGGGCCACGGGACTCGGGCTGGCGATCACGCACGGCCTTGTGAACATGATCGGCGGTACGATTTCCGTTACTTCCGAGGTCGGGAAGGGCTCGTGTTTTCGGGTGACCCTGCCGCGACCGGACACACCCTGAACGCCCCAGCCCGCTTCACCATGAAAATTCGGACCGTGTCCTTCAAAGCTCGCCATTTGGTGCGGGTTGCACCCGCGTTCGGCATCGTAGCCGTAACTGTGCTACGGCAGGCTTCGTTTTTACCTAGCCCGGATATTGCATCGGTTTTTGGTGCTTTTGGCACGGGAATGGCCTCCCGGTCTTGCATGATAGGGCTTTCGACGAATCCATCATCCAAGGCAAAGAGGCCTGAACGTGACAGAGTGTATCTCAACTAAGCTCAGCTTTTCCAGTCTTAAGCGGCAAGAAATCGTAGCCAATTTCTGCGGCGGGCGGCTGACTTCCGACTGTGGGGCGTTGCTTCTGCGGGAGGTCGACCACCGCCAATCTGGTGACTCGATTGGAAGAGGCCCGGAAGCACTAGAGCGATTCTCGAAATCGTATGCCGAGCCGCGGGCTTCAGCCCGCGCGGAATCGCTTAGCGACAGGACGCTCGCCGTCCCTGACGTGCGGTATACGAAAACGGGATCTGCTCTATCAGCTCGATCGGTTCTTGGCCCAGTTGGACAAGGCCGACCTGCTGATCTGCGACGAACTGGGATACCTGTCCTTCAGCCGCACCGGGGCCGAGGTGCGACAATCTGTGTTCATGCCCAATCGTGTGCGATGGCCCGAGTCCGGTAGGTTGCGTTAAGGAACCTGAGATCTACTCGCGTGGCCTTGCACAGCGCCGAATTCAACCCTTGACTCGGTGGCGCCCGGTCGTACAGTGCTAATGGTGAAGGCAGGTGTCGAAGACCTGACCTATGATTGGCCACGCTGGGCCGTGGATATCCCATGTGGCGGCTTGCGACAGCATGTCTTGTAATCTTGGTACACGTCTTTGTGTGTGTGTTGGTCGGGCTCTTGCTGTTTCGTCGGGGCGTGCGGGGCCGATACGTCGGGGAGGAGCCGCGCTGCAGGACGTGTACATACCAGCTAACCGGCAGGCTGGATGCGGAGCGTTGCCCGGAATGCGGAACTGAGCTTAGCCCGGACACCATTGTGCACGGTCTGCGAAAATCCCGGTGGGGGTTTGTGATCGCGGGGCTCCTGGTTGCCCCCACTCTTTGGTGGTCAACCAAAGACTCCGTGCAGGCCGTCGTTGATGCTGTGGTCTATACTAAGTGGTATCGGTACTACCCGACAAGGTTGGTCTTGCGTGATGCTCAAGCGGATCAACTCGACGCGATTGCAGAACTGGAGCGGCGTATTCACACGGGATCGCTGTCCCGAGGTGAGTGTAACCGCATTGCCGAGCTTGCGCTCACAAGGTTTGATCAGGGAACTGCAGCCAAACATACCCCAGCCTACGTACGGATTCTCGCGCGGCTGAACGATCGTCGTTTGCTCTCTGGGCAGCAGCGCGACCAGCTCTTTTCGAGCTTGGCCCGGCCATCATTTACCGTCCGCCCGGTAGTCCGACAAGGCGATCCTCTCCCATTGAGACTTGACTATCATTCCTTGCGTTCGGAGATGAGTGGGTATTGTTTCTGGCACGAGCCAATTCGCGTCCGTGCGGCTGGGCAGGAAGTGTTCACGGCCTCGGGTGAGGATTGGCGGAATCGCAGTCCTGATTGGTTCTGGTATGGCTCCGCCCTCCCCACAACTATGACCGTTCCTGGTGAAAATGCTTTTCCGGTCGGAATGGCGTCCGTCGAGTATGCTGAGCAACACGTATTCGAGGATTCCTGCGGGACCTATTCGGATACAGAAGACCCTTGTTGGTTGGGTGAGATCAACTTGGCCGCAACCATAGAGATTCTCCCGTTGTATGCCACCGATCCCGTATCCTGGGTCGTCGATCCCGATATGGAGAACCGGCTTCGAGAAGCGATGCGTGTGTGCATGGGTGATTTCTGCATTCTGGGAAAGCCGACAGCCGGCCCGCCGGCATCCCCGGGTGATGTGTACCCTGCGTATGTGGAGACCCATCAAGATCATGGAATCCTGTATGTCCGGGTCAGTTTCTCCGAGCCGGCCCTGGTGCCGGTGGCGTTTGACCTTGTCATACAGGCCGGTGGGCTGGAGCTTCCTACGGAGGCCTTCGTCTCGATCTGGAGCCAGCCCAGAGAATCCGCAGGACCCGTGCGACCGGATTTGACCTGGAGCCTCGGCGAAGTGGGAGAGAGAGACGTCGAAGTCGAGGTCCAGCCGTTTACCGCAAACGAAGTGTATGTCATCCTTAGGGGTAGCCGGGACGTGGCCCGACGGACAGTCGACTTATTCAAAACCTGGCAAGGCGAACTTCGCTTCGGTCCGTTTCCGGTGGAACATACCGCGCCGTAGGGGCGTCGACGTGCCCCTCTCACAGTCCCGCGTCCACATAGCGACGGGCAGGTCGATGACCTGTCCTACGAAGCTACGTGCGTGGTTTGAAAGCCAGGGCTTGTTCCTGTGACCAGACGCCTGGGATGTTGGTGCCACAGTTCGGGCACTTCCCATCGGTGATGCGGTTGAACCTGACCCGGAAACCCAGACGTCGGATCAACTCGTGTTGACAGTTGTGGCAGTAGGTGTTCTCGCCGGGATGCATGGGTACATTTCCGGCATAGACATAGTGTACGCCGGCATCGAGGGCAATCCGGCGACATCGTTCGAGCGTCGAGACGGGCGTCCGCGGCATGTTGGTAATCCGGTACGTGGGATGGAAACGGGTGAAGTGCATGGGCACATCGGGCCCAAGATGCTCAATTACCCATTCACCCATCCGTCTGATCTCGTCAGGTGAGTCGTTCAGCGTGGGAACTATAAGAACTACCAGCTCCAGCCAAATGCCGATGTCTTTGACTACATCGAGGACCTTGAGAACCGGCTTGAGTTCGCCGGCACACGATTCGGCGTAGAACTTCTCAGTGAATGCCTTAAAATCAATCTTGACGCCGGTGAGGTGTCGGCATAGCCGGCGCAATGGCTCTTCTTGGATGTAGCCGTTGGAGATCATCACGCTGCCGATGCCGTGCTCTCTCGCCAGTGCCGCGGTATCGTGCATGTATTCATAGAAGATCACCGGCTCGGAATAGGTATAGGCAATAGTGGGAGATTGCCGGGCCTTGCAGGCAGCTATCAGTCTATCGGGATCAATGGGGACACTTTCAACCTGCTCCGGGCGGAACTGACTGATCTGCCAGTTCTGGCAGAACTTGCACTCAATGTTGCAGCCGGCTGTGGCTATGGAAAACGCCGTAGTCCCCGGCTGGTAGTGGAACAGTGGTTTCTTTTCGATTGGGTCGACATTGGCCGAGCAAAGCGCCCCGTATACAAGTGTCTGATACTCACCGCCCTGATTCTCGCGCACACCGCAGTAGCCTCGCTCCACATCGGCGACTTGACACTCCCGCGGACATAGAACGCACTTGACCCTGTTCTCGTCGAGCTTTTCCCAGAACATGGCCGGGTGCCGGACCACGCCCTTGAGCCTCGGGCCGGCCAATTCCAAACCGCCTGCCACATCCTGAGCGACCGCACCCTCGATATTGATATGACACAGCGCCCCGGCAGCTCCGCACGCAACTCCCCATCGCATAAGATCACGGCGCGTCGGTTGGCAGAACAAATTGCTGAGGTCATCCATCTTACACCTCGATTCGATCGATCTTGCCCAGATCCGCTTCGCCGAGCCCGCGTGCGGCTGCGGTGGAAATGTGCTTGGCCGGTCGCCCATCATCTGCCAGCGCTTTGAGCCCTTTCACCTTCCGCTGGGCATCAAGCAAATCGGCGGCAACGGCGTCGGCGGCGACGTAATCCGTGCCGACGACGAGCCCGCCAATGGACCAGGCGAAGCCCGGATGGCGCCCCGGCCCGGCATTGTACTGAGCGCGCGTACCGTCACAGACGGTCAGCCGCCATTTATCGCGAATGTAGCGGTGCGACACGACGTCCACGATATAGGGATCGCAGTTGTGATCGTGATATTTGTTGGGGTTGTGAATGGCACCGTAGAAGTTCTTCATCCCCAAAGAGGCACCGGCCAAGTTGTGGTCCTTGAGCACCGGTACTGATATCAGGACATCGATCTGATGGGTGGCAATGCGCGAGAAACACGACCCGATCCGACCGCTGCTTTCGATCTGGCGCTCGTAGCCACTGCCGACCTGTTCGGCGTCAGTGCCACGGCACTGCACTCCCTGGCTGGATTTATTGAGCTTGTAGCCCGCCCGAGCCAGTTCCACGTCGAACCGGTCCCAGATGATGATCTTCTCGTCCGGTACGCCCGCCTGCTTCAGGCCGTTGACGATCGCGTCCACAACCGCCGGTTGCGTCGAGAGACCGAGCGTATTGACCTTTATGCCGACGCGATCGCCGGGATCGAACACCCGTCGCCAGGCGGCGGCGGCATCGGGTGCATTGGTCAGCCGCTGCATGGCTGCGTCGAGCAGCTTGCTCAGCAGGTCGCGGTGCTCGTTCAATCGGCCGTGCGCCAGGGCTTCGTCGCGGGCAACAACCACACGCGACTTCGGCCTGGTCGCCTCACCAAACGCCGCGACCAGGCGGGAAGTCGGAAGCATAGTGCCCGCACCGACCGCACCGACCTGCGCAAGAAACTGTCGCCGACTATTCTGTCTGGGCATGTTGAACCCTCCGGGCCATCCTACAGTCTAGTACCGTCTTTCATAAGTCTCGCGACTATCTGAGCCGCAGGCTTCAGCCTGCGCATACGTCCGCGCGGGCTAAAGCCCGCGGCTCGGGGTGGGGTCATCGTCGCACAATTTATGAAATACAGCACTAGCGAGGTGAGCCGCAGGCTATAACCGCGTGGATCCACTCCAGGGCGGATGCGTCCTGAAGGCCCTGGTACCCCCACCGTCTACTCCTGTTCGCCGAACACCTCAGCCTCAAATGAGTATATCTCGGCTTCGGGTCGTTTCCAGGCGTCGAGGGGCAGACCGGCCTTGCGGCAGGTTTGGGCAAGGAACTCTTCTCGGGTCCAGCCGCGCTCGTAAGCGACCTGCGGAAGCAGCACGCCTTGTCGTGGGCCCAGGGTAATCAGCAGCCCATGCCGCCCTACGATGATCTCATCGGTACTCTGGATCCGCTTCATCGGCGTCAAGTAACTGATCTCGACGTCGAGCTGGTCCAGCTCCGCGGCCGTCACGGGATTGTCAACGAAACGGTGATCCCGACAGGCCGACACGGCGTTGCCAATGACCGCCTCGTAGAGCGGCTTGTCGGCGCGCATGTTTCCGATGCAGCCCCGCAGGCGCCCGTGATTCTGCAGGGTGACGAAGCATGCTCCGTCCGCCCGCAGCATTGGCGAAAGTGTGCCGGAATCGATCTCCGGCAGCTTCTTGCCGTTCATGTAGGCCGTCACGGTCTCCCGCGCAAGTGTCAGCAACCGGTTGCGCTGCGGCATGTCCATCGTTCCCTGCGGCGGTGTAAACACAATCGACTGATAGGTCACGCTATTGTTCCAATCGTTGGTCATCCGGCCGGAGGTGTCAAACGCCGCCCGCACGCCCGTCGCCCCAGCTCGCATTGAAAGGATACGCAAGAGCAGCGTGACCAGACCGCGACCGCAGATCGTGTCCCCTGTTTGGGCTAGATGATCCACAAAGCCGTCATAGTCACATTTCAGCAACGGAGCGGCAGCCTGGTCGCCAAGTTCCCGGAGCTTCTTCGGCAGCTCATCCGAAAACGGCGTATAGCCGAATTGCGGGCCGAAGTGGGTGAAATCAGTGCTGGCGACCAGCAACGTATCATGGTCAAGCAAAGGCGAGATCGACTTGGCCGCCTGTACATAATCCTCCGTTGACATCCGCCCGACGAGCAATGGAATCAACTGGAAGTCTTTTACTACTCGCTGCAAGAAAGGCAGTTGCAGCTCGAGCGAGTGCTCGCCTTGGTCGATTCCAGGGTTCGATGTGAACAGGGCATCTTTCAAGAGCCGATCACAAGCCTTCCTATCGATCGGTACCTCTCCAAGCGGAGTCTTGTAGGCCGTCAGGTCACTGGGCACGTCCACACCGTGATAGCGGGCTGCGTTGCGGTGGCTAAACGCCAGCACGATGACACGCTTATAGGTGTGACCCTGCAAACAGCGATAGCCGGCTGCTGCAACCGGTGCGCTGTATCGATAACCTGCGTGCGGCGAGATTATGGCGATCGGCTTACCGGAAATACTCGGCGGCGACGCCCTGGCGAGCAGATCGTCGACCTGCTTGGCCAGTGTCGTGGGATTGCCGGGATACCAGCTTCCTGCGCAATGAGCCGGGCGTACCTTAGTATCGTTTCCCATAGCAGCAACCTGACTGAGTGCCAACGGGATGACGGCAGCAGCCGCTGCCACCGCGCGCATCGAACAAAGGGTGCACATGACTTGCTCCTAACTCTCTGGCCACTCCATGATCCGGCGTAGTTCACAACCACCTGGGCGGTCACATCACCGCGCAACCTTCAAACCTGCGGCTCGGCCATCATACAAGACCACGCACGGTCATACGTTCAATAGTGTGTCGCGCCCGGCCCGTACTGTCCATAGGGGGGATCAAGCGCCTTTTCTTGGCGGCTGAGGCCACGTGGACCTCAGGAATTGCCCATTTTTGGAGATGACCTTGCCATCCACCTCGATGCGCCCGCCGCGGCGCAGATCACACACCATGTCCCAGTGTAGCGCACTTTCGTTCTTAGCTCGGGACTCGGGTAGCGAAGCCCCCAAAGCCATGTGCACGGTCCCGCCGATCTTCTCGTCGAAAAGCGTGTTACGCGTGAACTTCTTGATCGCGTAGTTGGTGCCGATGGCCAGCTCGCCGAGAATTCGCGCCCCCTTGTCCTGGTCCATCATTTGGAACAGAAAGTCCTTGCCTTTTGAAGCGCTGGCGTCCACGACCTTGCCGGCCTTGAATCGCAGCCGGACGTCGGTGACTTCCCGACCCTGATAGACTGCAGGGTAGCTAAAGCGAACCTCACCTTCGGTCGCGGATTCGACGGGTCCGGTAAAGACCTCGCCGTCAGGGAAGTTGTACTTCCCATCGCAGTTTATCCAGCGTCGGTTCTTGACGCCGAAGCGGATGTCCGTACCGCCGGGCACGAAATATCGCACCTCACTGGCCTTGTTCAAGAAATCGACCACTCGCTGCTGGGTCGTGTGAACCTTCTTCCAGGCTGCGATCGGATTGGGCAAGTGCAACATTCCGGCTTTGAAGACGAAATCCGCATACTCGGCCAGCGACATCTCGGCGTCCTGCGCCGATGCCTGGCAAGGGTATTGCGTTCCCACCCAGCGGAGCCTGGCCTTGCCCTTCTTTGCGATCCGTTCCAGCGCCGTCTGGAGGAGGGGACGCCGGGCCTTGTTCATCGTGGCCTGCTTTTTCGGATCGGCGTTGCTCATGGCCCGGGTGTTGCGGTGCGCCCAGGCGCTTATGTCGACGTTGACGGTTTTCATTTCCTCCAGATCGAACGGGGAGAGATAATTAAGCTGGGCCGGGCTACCGTGTCGTGCCATCAGTTCCTGGCACTCCTCGGGCACCAAGCGCACTACCGGATGCCCACCGGCGCGAAGGACTTCCTTATACACAGCCAGGGCCAGCGGCTCCGCACGGCCGGCATCCGCACACGGACCGTGTCGCCCTTCTTGACCTCGGTTGAGTACCGAACGAGAACCCGTGCAAGCTGATCTAACCTGGGATCATACATCGTAGCTCATCCTTTATTTTTTCGCCGGCCAGCCCCATACAGCGGCCGGTCGCTATGCCGGTCGTGGACACCTTTGCCATCGGAAATCCTCCGACCGGAAACCGCACTAATCACCGAGCACGAAAAGTTCAAGAGCCATTACCCCCACACCGATCAGAGCCGCACCGGCGATGACACCGGCACAAATCGACTCCTGGTTCTGCACAAAGACCTCGTTCATTCGCTGCTTCGGCTTGGGCCACAGCTTGTCGATCACCCAGAACACGAATGACCCGAAGAACATCGCCAGGCAAATCTGGAAGGGGATGACGAACGCGAGTCCGATTCCCACAGCCGAGAGCGGAAACCGCCCCTTGGCCGCCATCCGAATCCCTTCGAGAATGATGCCGACGACAGCTCCGATGACCGTGGCCCAAAGCGCCGTGGTCGGCAGTTCGCTGAGGCCTTTGGTCAGAAGCTCCGCAACCGCCTTCCACACCGTTGCCGCCGGGTAGGGATACTGCTCGCTGATCAAACCGGCCGGGTTGTTCCTGAGAAAGAGTAAATAAAACACGATCACGGAGAAAATGGCCCCGGAAAACGCCCCGATGACGTGCCCCATGGCCTGCAATCGCGGTTTCCCACCCAGCATGTAACCGGGTTTGATGTTCTGGATAAGGTTCGAGGCGCTGCCCGCGACTTCCGCGCTGATGCCGGCCGTCGCGATGTTGGTCGTGATGTTGCCCGGGGCGATGCCTCCGTAGACGAGCTGCGTTATCTTACCCAACGGCCCGGTTGGAGTGATCGAGGTCAGAGCCGTCGAGTTGACACCGATCAGTGCGAACACGAACACCATGGGGACGGCAATGATCCCCATCCAGATCGCCACGCCGAAAAACCAGTGGGCGATCCAGACCAGGTAAGCCCCTACGATGGGCATGCCGATCACCGAGACCCACAGCGGCAATTCAATGTGCTTGACGCAATCCACCACCGCCTTCTTCTTGCCTCCAAACAACCCCTTAAACGCGCTGACGAACATTTGCGGCTTGGCGAGAAAGGCGAATAACGAGGCGGTGGTCATCATGGCCACACCGCACCACAGCGACCACGTAGTAACCGCACGGAACCCGACATGGACTACCCCCGCTGCATCGGTGGTGGTTGCGATGTCGCCTATGTGGACCATCCAGGGGGCAAGGATGCAGTAGTTGATAATCGCCCCGACGAGGAGGGACGCTCCGGTGCGAATGCCCATGAGCCCGCCAGCGCCGATCATGGCGATGTCCAGCTCCGGCCGGATGGTCAGCTCCTTTAGCGGCGTCCCGGCGATGTTGGGCATCCACCATTCGAACCTCTCGGCCAGGCGGTAGTACCATTCATCGAGGAACTCCGGTACGGTCAGGAAGCCGAGCCTGATCTTCTCCATGAGGGAGTGGGATTGCCCGAGTTTCAGCACGCCCGCGATAACGCTGAAGATCACCAAGAGCTTGGCCGGTAGGACGGATTTACCGGTGCCTTCGGTGTGCAGCGTGTCCATGACCACGCCGCAAGCCCGGCCCTCGGGGAAA
>Ga0209979_1004838_pt1 | contig 10936 bp, 9 predicted proteins | sample AnhtaG_FD_183114 | JGI IMG/M metagenome (GOLD analysis project Ga0209979, IMG submission 183114) | Deep subsurface microbial communities from Anholt, Denmark to uncover new lineages of life (NeLLi) - Anholt_01485 metaG (SPAdes) (version 2) | ecosystem: Environmental > Aquatic > Marine > Oceanic >...
TGGTCCCGCCCGGACGGCTATCGGCCGATGCTGGCGGAGCGAACGGAGGACGGGTAAGTGGAGAGGAGCACACGGGACGAGTCGGTCGATGGCAGCGACGGCCCTCTGGCGCAAGGGAAGCGACTGATTCGAAGCCTCTGTCTGCGGAACTTCCTGTCATACGGTCCCGACAGCGACCACATTGAGCTGGGGCCCCTCAATGTGCTGATTGGCCCGAACGCGTCGGGGAAATCGAATCTCATCGAGGCATTGGGGATCTTGCGGGCGACGCCGCGTGATCTCACGGCTCCGATTCGAGAGGGTGGCGGGGTCGCCGAGTGGCTCTGGAAAGGCGCGATGCCTCCGCCGGTGGCGTACCTTGAGGCGATCGTCGAGCCTCTACGTGGGGAGGAGGAGTTGCGCTACGGACTCGCGTTTGGGATGGTAGGGCAGCGATTCGAGGTCATGGAGGAGGGGGTGGAGTGCGGCGGGCCCCGGTGGGGTGAACACAGCGCACGGATCGTGCGACGCGATGAGGCCGGCCACGTCGTGCTCTCGCTGCGAGTGGAAGGCCCGGATCCGGAAGACATCGAGCTCCGGTCTGTATCGGCAGAGATCGATCCCGAGCAGTCAGTACTGTCACAATGGAAGGATCCGCACCAGTACCCCGAAATCACCTATCTCGGAGAGCAGTTCGGGCAGATCAGGCTATACCGGGAATGGAATCTTGGGCGAAGGACGGAGGCCAGGAGGCCACAGGCGGCCGACCTTCCGGAGGACTTCCTCCAGGAGGACGCAGCGAATCTCGGTGTGGTGCTGAATGATCTGCAGCACCGTCCCGCTACGTGGCAGACCGTGCTGGACTACCTGAAGAAGTACTACGAGCTGGCAGAGGCCGTCACCACGAAGATTCACGGCGGGACCGTGCAGCTCTACCTTCACGAGAAAGGCTTGAGCGCGCCGGTACCGGCGACACGGCTCTCTGACGGTACGCTCCGATGGTTGTGTCTTCTGTCGATACTGTGTCACCCAGAGCCGCCGCCTCTCGTCTGCATAGAGGAACCGGAACTCGGTCTGCATCCTGACATAATCCCGACGATCGCCGAGCTTCTGGTTGACGCATCTCAGAGGATGCAGCTGATCGTGACGACGCATTCGGACATTCTGGTATCGGCCCTCACCGACGTGCCGGAGGCAGTGCTGGTGTGTGAGCGCGACGAGGATGGTACTCGGGTCCGTCGTCTGGACCGCGAGCAACTCAAGGACTGGCTGGAGAAGTACACCCTCGGCGAGCTGTGGACCATGGGCGAGATCGGGGGAACCCGGTGGTAGGCGAGGTCCGCATATACGTGGAGGGCGGCGGCGACTTCCGGCACACGAAAGCGCAGTTGCGGACGGGATTCGGCCAGTTCCTGCAGTCGCTGCGGGAGGAGGCTCGGGCGCGGCGTGTTCGCTGGGCGGTGGTGGCTTGCGGCCCGCGGCAGAATACGTATGACAACTTCGTCCTGGCTCTGCAGAGCCACCCCAGCGCGTTCAGCATTTTGCTGGTCGATGCAGAGGCGGCGGTCACCTGCGCCACAGGCGAGCACTTGCGCCGCCTCGATGGCTGGGATCGACTGCCGCCCGACGACGACCACGCGCAGCTCATGGTGCAGACGATGGAGGCTTGGCTGATAGCGGATCTGGCAACGCTGCAGGAGTTCTATGGCCAGGGATTCAGGAGCAATCAGATTCCCGGCACGGAAAACGTGGAGGAGATACCCAAGGCTGACCTGGAGCCAGCCCTGCGGGCGGCAAGTGCCCACACGCAGAAGGGTGAGTACCACAAGATCCGGCACGCCTCGAAGCTGCTCGCACTCGTGGATGTGTCGCTCGTCCGGGACAGAGCACCGCACTGCGACCGGCTGTTCACGACCGTGGCCGCGAAGATCGGCAGCTCCTCGCCAAGCCGGCAAGAGCGGCAGAGCGGGTGACACTCGCCCTCCAGGGATCCCACTTCGGGGCCGCAACCGGACACGAAGGTTCTGCCAGCCGGCGCCCCGAACTCCGTACCCACTTGCCGGTCACCGAGTCCACTGCACGACCACGGAAGACGGCATGGGAGAATCGCGCCGCAGGCCGCAACACCATTTGGGAGGCGACGACCGCATGAAGCTGTTCATCTCCGCTGACATCGAGGGCGCCAGCGGAATTCCGGCGACACAACACCTATTTCTTGCTGCACTCGCCGATCAAGGCTCTGGGGCTGGTCGGTTCGCGCGTAGGGACGTCGTCCACGTGCCGCGATGGCGCTTCCCATGGGATATTCTCCGTATGGGGTGGAGCATCCTGCGGCAGAGGCAGGGAGAAGGGAGAAAGGCGGACGGCAAAGGCAAAGGCGGCGGGCCACGGAGGACCCGCCCTACAATAGAGGCAAGGAAAAAGGAGAAAGGCAAAGGGCGAAAGGCAAAGGCAGCCGGCTACAGTGAACGGTAGTGGTCAGTGGTTGGTGGGTAGTGGTTAGCGCGAAAGCAGGGAAACAAGGAGAAAGGCAAAGGCCGGCGGGGATGGGTATCCCCGCCCTACAGTAGAGGCAAGGAAAAAGGCAAGAGGCCGAAGGCGAAGGCTGGCGGGGCGCCGCACGCTATGGACTCGCGGGAATGGGGGAAGTTGGCGCGCGGCGGCTCTGCCCTCTCATGGCGTTGACGGCGAACTTGAGCATGATGTTGACGTTACGCAGCTTGTGGCCTTCGCCGGCGACGTAGTCCACCAGGCTGCGGGTGACGCCCCGACCGTGCTCGGCGATGAACTCGGCGTTCTCCGGGGCCTCGGCCGGGAATTCCGGGGAGACCATACTTAATTCCTGACTCCTGGTGCTGCCATGGCGGGGTGGAGTGCGGAGCTGGACCCTGATCGCGGACCGTGTGCCCCCGATTACCCTTTGGCACTCGCCCGCCTCGTGCATCCGACGGCACAGCCGCGCTGCCCTACGGCACCAGCACCGCCTTCAGCGCCCGCATGTTCTCCACGTCGTCGAATACGCGCTCCCAGTCGGACAGCGGCTCGCAGTGGGAAATGAGTGCCTCGGCGTTCACCTTCCCGCTCGCGATGAGGCTGATGGCGCGATCCCAGCTCGTGTAACTCGTCGAGAGATTGAAGTAGATGTCGCACGCCTTGAAGATCGCCTTGTCCCATGCGAAGCGTATGTCGTCCTTGCCGGTCATTCCCACGGCGCTGATGCGGCCCTTCTTACGCACCATCTCAACGGCATCGTTGATGGCAGCCTCAGCGCCGGAGGCCTCCACCACGAGGTCGGCGCCGCGCCCCGCGGTCAACTCAAGGCAGCGCTCCAGAGCGCTCTCCTCTGCCACGTTGACGACATGCTCGAGGCCGAGCTGCCGCGCTGTCTTGAGCCGCAGCTTCTCGTCAGCGGGCGTGCCGGCAATCATCACCGCCCGCGCTCCTTCGGCCCGGGCACACTGCGCCGCAAGCAGGCCGATGGGCCCGGGGCCGAGCACGACAACGAAGTCCTCAGCCTCAACCCGCGACCTCTCCAGCACGTCGTGCACCACGTTGGCCGTCGGCTCGACGAGGGCGGCCTCTTCGAAGCTCACATGGTCGGGGATGCCGTGCAGCAGCTTGGGCGGGTACTTGAGGTATTTGGTGAACGCTCCGTCGATGCCCCACCCGGGCGAGCGCTTCTCGGGGCAGATCTGAATGTGCCCCTGGCGGCAGAGCCAGCAGACGCCGCAGGCCTTCGTGTGCGGCTCGCCCACCACTCGGTCTCCCACCTTCCACCCCTGCACCTCATCGCCCACCTCGCATATCTGCCCGGCGAACTCGTGTCCCAGCACGACGGGCGGCCAATAGGGGAAACGGTCGTGTTTGACGTGGATGTCGGTGCCGCAGACGCCGGTGGCCTTGACCTCGATGAGTACCTCGTCGGGAGCGATCTGCGGCTCCGGCACGTCGCGGAGCTCCAGATTCCCCACGCCTTTAGCCGTCTTTACGAGAGCAAGCATGGTCGTTCCTCTTCAGCCGCACTTTGATAGGGGTAGGAAGGAATTCCGGGCGCACCATACTCAATTCCTTCGCTCATAGCCCCAAGGGGCGCCCGCCACCCCCTGCGTGTTGACCCTCTCTTCTTCGCCCTTTCTCCTTCTTCCTTGCCGCACTCGCCATTGACCACACATCACTGCCCGCTCATTTCTCGGTGCACTCTGTGCTCTCTGTGGCCCTAAGCGTCGCCCCGATCACCGCCGCCAGCCGCTCGGGGTGGTCGGAGCCCACGAGGTACTGCTTCCCCTGTCGTGTTTGGAGCTTGACCACATGGCGCGTGCCCAGGCAGCAGGCCCGTGGTTGCGCGCCCCAGCGCCACCAGCATGAGCAATACCATCGCGGCGGCCGGGAGATGCGTCCAGAGTGGATGATGCAGTTTGATCCTCATTTTCGCGTTCCTCGCTACCTGTCACGCCCCAGCAGGTCTTGAGCCAACTTCAAGAAGTCGGCCTTCGAAAGCCCCAGATGAAATGCGTCGGTGATGAGCTCCTGCAAGCGCCCCGCGAGTTGCGACTCGATGGACCCCCTGTCCGGCGGCGTTTCGCGCAGAGGCGCGATCTTGGCCCGCTGGCCGAGCCTCATGCGGATAACGCCCTGCTCGCGGAGCTTCTGGTAGGCGCGATGCACGGTGTGGAGGTTCACATCCAGGCTGTCGGCCAGCTCCCGCACCGAGGGCAGCTCGTCGCCTGGGCTGAGATCGCCGGTCCGTATCTGGTCCTTGATGTCCGCGGCGATCTGAAGGTAGATCGGCCGCGGGTCCTCTTCGCTGATCGAAATGAGCATGTCCGGCACTCCGTTACATCTGTTATAGTAGTACTATAACACATAGACATAAGATTGTCAAGGGTTTTTTGCCTGGAAGCGGGGGCTGTCTGCTGATGCAAAGGCAGGACCAGGCTGAGCTGCTCTCCTACTGGAGAAAGGCGAAAGGCAATGACGGCGGGCCAGGGACGACCCGCCCTACAATTACGGCAGGAGGCCAGAGGCAATGACGGCGGGCGACTCGTGCTTCGCAGCGAAGCCCTGCTTCGCAGAGTAGTACGGAGCACCCGCCCTACAATCACGGCTAACGGCAACGGCGGCGAGTCACAGCTACTCAATGAAGGATCGCGGGTGCGACTCCAGGTGCTCCAGGTACTCGCCCAGGTGCTGCACGGCGGGAAGGAGGGCCTCGGCGATCTCGTCCAGCACCTCGATCCCCACATCAGGATCGATGCCGGCGCGGGGCGGGATGTGCTGCATCTCGTCGGAGTAATGGAAGCCAACCGTGCCCAAGTGCTGCAGCTTCTGCAGCGGCTCGGGGAGCTTTCCCGCCGGTGCGTCTTCCAGAGAGGCGACGTCCGGGATTGCATCCCCCTTGCCGAGCAGCTTCATGGCGCCATAAGCGAGCATGGCCTCGATATGCGCCCCGTCGGCGTCGGGCAGACGCTGCCGCGCCTTCTCCCCGGCGTGCGCCCAGGCGTTGAGGAACATGGCGGGGATGTTCTCCTCCTCGAACAGCGTGCGCACCGCACTGCCGACGATCATGCTGTTGGGGCCGTGGATGCTCACGATGAAGATGCGCTTGAAGCCCTGCCGCCAGAGCGCCCGGGCGATGTCCATCAGCACCTGCACCTGCGTGCGGATGGGAATGGAGACCGATCCCGGGAAGGCACTCGTCCCGCCGCTGAAGTTGTAGGGAAGCGGCGGGAGGGCGATGCCGCCGCTCTTCTCGGCCAGGAGCTTCGCCACGGCCGATGCGACATAATAGTCGCAGCCCAACGGGACGTGAGGCCCGTGCCCTTCGATGGGGCCCGTGGGGATGAAGGCAGCATCGCACTGGCTGAGGCGCTCCTTGGCCTCGCGCCACGTCATCTCGTCGAGCCAGACCTTGGGCATGGTGGGTCCTCCTTTACGATCGCGTGCCTCCTTCACCGATGCGCGCCGGGCACCTTCTGCGAAGCGATGGGGCAGGTATGCTGAGCGCCCAAGTGGAACGCAGGCACGATCGCCGAGGGATTATCCCCAACAACTCCTGCCGGATTGGTCTCACCACAGGAGGGGAAACAGTCGCATGCACTGGACAGTCTTTGCTCTTGCCGGCATCACCGCACTCGCGGCCATCGCACCGGGGCCGGACTACCCGGAACCGAAGCTCAGTTACTCCGACATTGACGCCATCCTGGCAAAGCACGGTCCTCTCCAGTACGGCGCCGACGCCGGCATTCTCGAGACCGATAGAGCCCGCGCACTTGTGGCCATCGATCGGCACATCGCGCACGAGGGCCCGCTGAGCGATGCCTTGGCCGCCTTCTACCGTGGGCGGATAGACAAAGCCCTCGATGAGATCGAGCGCGTTCCGCCGCCGGACGAGGGCGTGATGATCTGGAAGATGTACTCCTCCGGGTTCGTCCTGAAGGCCAAAGGCATCTGCTTCTCGGTCGATGTGGTCGAGGGCCCCGTGCAAAGCGAACTGGCGACTCCGGAGCAAATGAACGCCCGCACGGAGCCCATGTATGCGGGCGGCGGCCGGCGGGTGCATCAGGTGAAGCTGTACTGGACGCCGGAGCAGCGACGCAGGTTCGCGCGGCTCGTCGATGCCCACTTCGTCACCCACCGCCACTACGATCACGCCAGCTTCACGCTCATTGGAGAACTGCTGGCCGCCGGCAAGACCGTGGTGGCGCCCAGCGACCTCAAGGAGCTGTACGTGAAAGCGGGCGTAGCCGGAGCCGAGGACATCGTGCTCATGGACTTCTCGCAGCCGAACACGGTCGCGGGTATGCAGGTGCTCGTCTTTCCGGGCTTCCAGGACCCCTACCGGATCGAGGAGGTCGATGGTGAGCGGCGCTGGGTGTGGAACGAGAATCCACCGATGAACAACGTGTACGTCTTCAGGGCGGGCGGGCTCAGCATCATGCACAACGGCGACTGTCGCGGGTACGATCAGGAGTTCTACCCGTGGCTGGTGGGGCTCATGCACACGGAATGGGAGCCGGACGTGTGCCTGCTCATCGAGTACTTCCGGAACGCTCGCAAGACAGTGGAGAGCCTATACGATCCGCTCATCATTCCCTGTCACGAGCTGGAGTTAGGCCACGTGCGGATCGATGACGCGGGCGAGATGCAGCTCCACGTCTCGGGCTACACTCATCGCCTCCATGGATACGCGGAGCGCATCCGGGAGGGCAAAGCCGCCGTCATGACGTGGGGCGAGGCGCTACTCTTGCGCTCGGGCGGGCCGCCGACGAAAGAATGACTTCCTGGAGCGTCGGCAAAACGTTGACAACACGGCAGGGGAAAGCCCAAACGGCGGCGAACTTGGCACAACTCAGGTGCTGGGCGGCATGGTTGATGGTTCATGGTCGGTAGTTAATGGCTGGCCCGCGCTTCCGTGAACATCAACCATAAACCATTAACCATTCGTGTGACAAGGGAGGACCGTTTCTCATGGAGACGACGAAGATCATTCTGCCCGAGAAAGAGATCCCGCAGCGCTGGTACAACGTTCAGCCGGATCTGCCGGCTCCGTTGGCTCCGCCGATCCATCCGCAAACGGGCCAGCCCATTGGCCCCGACGACCTGGCCCCGATATTCCCCATGGAGCTGATCAAACAGGAAGTGAGCATGGAGCCGTGGATCGAGATCCCCGACGACGTGCTGCGGGTGTATCGCCTCTGGCGCCCCTCACCGCTGTATCGCGCTCACCAACTCGAGGAGCACCTCGGGACGCCGGCGCGCATCTACTACAAGAACGAGAGCTTCAGCCCGCCTGGCAGCCACAAGCCGAACACGGCCGTCGCGCAGGCGTATTACAACAAGCAGGAGGGAGTCACGCGCATCGCCACCGAGACGGGCGCGGGCCAGTGGGGCAGCGCGCTGGCCTTCGGCTGCGGCCTGTTCGGGCTCGACTGCACGGTGTACATGGTGCGCGTCAGCTACGAGCAGAAGCCGTACCGGCGCATTCTCATGGAGACCTGGGGCGCCGAAGTGTTCCCATCCCCGACGGACAAGACGAATTCGGGCCGGTCGATCTTGGAAAAGGACCCCGACACGTCCGGCAGCCTCGGCATTGCCATCTCGGAGGCCGTCGAGGACGCCGCCACGCACGATGATACCAAGTACTCGCTCGGCAGCGTGCTCAACCACGTACTGCTGCACCAGACCATCGTCGGCCTCGAGATCAAGGAGCAGCTCAAGCTAGCGGGCGACGAGGCGAACATGATCATCGGCTGCGTCGGTGGCGGCTCGAACTTCGCCGGCGCAGCGTTCCCCTTCGTCAAGGACAAGCTCGACGGCAAGGACATCGACATCATCGCCTGCGAGCCGACCGCGTGTCCGACCCTCACGCGCGGCGTATACCGGTATGACTTCGGCGACACCGCGCAGCTCACGCCGCTGCTAAAGATGTACACGCTGGGCCATAGCTTCGTGCCGCCGCCCATCCACGCCGGCGGGCTGCGCTACCACGGCGATGCGCCGCTGATGTGCCTCCTGGTGAATCAGGGCGTGATCGAGGCCCGGGCCTTCCACCAGAACCCCACCTTCGAGGCGGCAGTGACCTTCGCCCGCACCGAGGGCTTCCTGCCGGCGCCCGAGACGGCGCACTGCATCCTTGCCACCATCGACGAGGCGCTGAAGTGCAAGGAGACGGGCGAGGAGAAGTGTATCGTGATCGCCTACAGTGGGCACGGGTTCTTCGACCTGGGAGCCTACGAGCAGTATCTTGCCGAGGACCTCGAGGACTACGAATATCCGCAGGAGATGATCGAAGAGGCGCTCAAGGCCGTTCCCGAGGTGGCCGAGTAATCCCGCCAGTACGCAGCCTTGGAAGGTTCACGACCGCGCCCCCGACATCACATTCGCCGGGGGCGCGTTTGTGTGTTCAGGGCGCGGCCACGCGGGCTAGCGGCCTAGGGCGAACGCTGCGGCGTTCTGACAAATCCACGCGTGGCACAAGCCCAAGGCCAGAACGAAGATCAGCGCCGCTACCCCAAGCCGGATGCAGCCGACGCCGACGCGCCTGATGGCCTGGGCCACCGCGTGAGCGGGCGCCTTCCAGCCCAGTCGCCACGCGAGCACAGCGAAGACCACCGGAAGGAGCCAGGCAATGGAACCCGCCACCCGCTCTGCTATGACCTCGGACCGCGAGGGACCCGGGCCGAAGCCATACTCGGGCGGCCGCAGTCCCCACACCAATACCCCGGTGCCGTAGAGGGCGACGAGGACAAGCAATGCCAGCAGTGCACCCCGGCGAGCGGCTCGCAGTCGGTCCCAGCGTGCGCCGACCCGACGTCCGCAGATGCCACCGACGCACAGCAGCGCTGCAAACGGGATCAGGAACACCTGGGGCCACCAAGCCATTTGGCCCAGAACCGCCAGGCGCCACGCGGAGTCGGACTCATCGAAACGCGCCTTCCGCTCTGCCGCGGCACGCTCCTCAATTCGTGCGCACGCCACGGCGTGCCGCGCGAGATCGGCGCGTCCTCGGCCGCGCGAGGCCTCCACGAACTGCTTGAGGGCATCATCGCGTCCGATCCGTTCCTCACGTGGCAGGCTGTCATCGAGCTTCCCGTCCCTGATGATGTGCGGGCGTGTTGTCAGGACGAGCGAGACCACCATGGGCCTCGTCGGCCCTCCCGCGACCAGTGCAGCCACGTCGAGCAGGTCGTGGTAGATGGCATCTGCCTGCTGAGTCTCGCCGCGGCGCTCGAGGAACGCGGTACGGGCAGCCATGAGCTCAATGGCGGCCGGGACACAGCCAAGGGTGGAGAGGCGGCGTCCGGCGTAGTTCAGGGCTGCGGTAGCCGGGATGCCTTCTGCCGCCCAGGCATCGGCGACCATGCGCTCAATGTCGCCGTCGAAGTCGCGAAAGGTGGCCGCGTTGCACGCGTCCCGCAAAGCTGCACGGGCGCCGCCAAAGTCCCCGGCGGCGGCATTCGCCGCCATGCGCATGACGGGCCAGTAGGCGTTGCCGGGGTCTTCGCGTTCGCCGGTGGCGATCAGCTCGAGCACGCCATCCAGCTCGGGGCGCGGGAGGGTCTGCGCCGTGGTCGCCTCTTGAACGCCCTCTTGCGGCTTCAGGTAGCTGATGGGCGGCCATCGTCTCAGACGGACGGTAAGCAGGACAGCCTGCGCCACGGCCGTGTCCGGGCTGAGTTGGGTGGCGCGCCGGGCGAGGCGCTCCCTGAAGTTCTGGTCCGCCTTGCGTGCCTGCGGCGAGTCTTCGCGCGACTCCTCACTACCAGGGCGGGGCGTACCGGCGGCCCCAGCAATGTGCACGCGCCAGTCGTCCGGGTAGCGGTCAACAAGCCACTCGTAGTCGTCCCGCGTGACCTCCATGCGAGGCTCGGCGTACATGATACAGCCCCCCGGCCGAAGCCAGGGCGACACAAAGTGAGGATGGGCGGGCGCTACGCCGAAGGCGAGGCGAACCTGCAGCACGAGCATGTGCCGCGCGGCCGGCCAGGCGAGGGTCGCGAGCAGGAGCACAACCACGCCGATCAGGAGCACCCGGTCCAGCCACTTCATCTCGCCGCCTCCACATTCTAAGGACGCTCTTGCGGTGCGCTGGTTACGGCGACGCCCCTACCACACACAATACCCGCCATCAATAACCAACGTATGCCCCGTCATGAAGCTCGATGCGTCCCAGGCCAGGAACACCACCGCGGGCCAGCCTCACACCTTCCACTCCCGCAGCCACGCGTACTCGGGCGGGATGTGGCGATCGACAACGCGGGCGCAGGTGGCGAGGGCGCGTTTCTCGGACGCCGTTAGCTTCTCTCCGGCTGCCTTGACGTTCTCCAGGATCTCCTCGACCCGGTTTACTCCTGGAGCAACTGTTGAGACCACGGGATTGGCCAGGATGAACTTCAGATTCGCGATAGTCACGCTCTGGCCCTCGCCCACCTCGAGGCCGGCGATGGCCTCCTGCGCC
>Ga0209979_1004839_pt1 | contig 10932 bp, 5 predicted proteins | sample AnhtaG_FD_183114 | JGI IMG/M metagenome (GOLD analysis project Ga0209979, IMG submission 183114) | Deep subsurface microbial communities from Anholt, Denmark to uncover new lineages of life (NeLLi) - Anholt_01485 metaG (SPAdes) (version 2) | ecosystem: Environmental > Aquatic > Marine > Oceanic >...
GCCTGCTGTCCATCGTGGGCCGTGACCACGCTATGTCCTTCCCGGGTGAGAAGGTAGGTCAAGAGATCGAGCATGTATTGGTCATCATCTACCACTAGAACCCTCATCGACTACCTCTTGCCTCCTTACGGGTCCCGGTTAGTGAGACCAAACTTACTATAGCACGGACTCTTCTCCACCGCAATAGGAACCCTTCACTACGCACCCTCTCATTGCGGGAACCCAGGGAGTATGATAACATCGTTCCTATGAAGAGAGAAAAGGGTGTAGCCCTGGCTCTGTCGCTTTTTCTCCTAGCGATATATCTTCTAACCTACAGCGGGGATATCCACTCCAGCGATGGACTCTCTATGCTGTCGGTGACGGAAAGCCTGGTGAAACGGGGCGACTACGACACCAATCAGATCCTCTGGATGGGGCTCCAACAGGGCACTTTCGGACGAGGTAGGGAACTCTATTCCCGTAAGGGGATCGGAACTTCCCTTGCGGCTCTACCTCTGGCCTGGCTGGGCCTCATCGTACCCTTCTGGGGGTTCGTGCAAACAACGCTTCTCCTTAATGTCGCCGTCACCGCTCTTACCGGGCTACTGGTGTTCCTCTATCTCCAGCGCCTAGGCCACTCTTGGGAGGTCGGTCTAGTGGTGACCGTCCTCTTCGGTTTGGGGACCATGGCTTGGCCCTACTCCAAATACTTCTTCAGCGAGCCTCTCACTGGCCTGGCCCTCCTAGCCACCGCCTATCTCCTCCTCCGCTTCCGGGAGACCCAAGCCACTGGCGATCTAGCCCTGGCTGGAACCTCTTTGGGTCTGGCTATCGCCACCCGGCTGGCTACTGCAGCCATCGCCCCTCTCTTCCTGCTCCTTCTCTTGGCCTATTCTCTCTCAGATAGAGTCTCCTATCGCCGTCTCATCCCCTTCCTGGCAGCCTTCTTATTACCCCTGATCCTGTGGGGCCTACTCCTCGGTGGCTACAACTATCTCCGCTTCGGGAACCCCTTAACCACCGGCTATCTACCCCAAGAGTCTTTCCGAACACCCCTTCTCACCGGGTTAGCGGGGCTCCTTATCAGCCCTGGAAGAGGCCTATTCCTTTATTGCCCCATCTTTCTGCTAATTCTGCCTGCTTTCCCCATCTTTCTGGGGCGGCACCGTATCGAAGGGGCATTCTCACTCTCCCTAGTCACCATCTATATCCTCCTCTATTCCAAATGGTTCATGTGGCATGGGGGGTTCGCCTGGGGGCCTCGCTTCCTAGTGCCCATCATCCCCTTCTTGGTGATTCCCCTCGCTCCCTTGGTCGAAGGGTTGCGCGGCAGAGCGGAAGCGGCCTCCGCTTTGCTATCGGCGATAAGGGCAGCCTTCGCCTTGTTATTCGCCTCACTATCGGCGATAACCATAGCCATACAGATCTTGGCCCTCAGCGTCCACTTCCGTCACTTTCAGGAGATGCTTGAACAGGAGATGCTTCAAGCCGGTTTGCCTCGTTTCGCCCTAGCTACCTTTTTCGAACCCCGCTACTCACCTCTCCTGGGTCAACTCTCCCTCCTACGAACCGAGTACCTCGATTTCGCCTGGATGAACCCGCACGTAGATTGGCTGGCCTTAGCCCTTCTCTTGTCTGTGGCCCTGATCTCAGCCCTGGCCTTGACGTACTATACGAAGGCCGCTCGGCCGTACGCCGTCTGGCCTCTGATGGCCATGACTTTGCTTATCCTGGGTGTCACCGGTTTCACCCTGGCTCGCTACAAGCAAGATGGGCACCGAGATCTCGCGGAGATGGTCGAATTCATAACCAGTTATTCACAGCCAAAGGATGCCCTAATCTTGAACTCTCCTTCAGAGACATCTCTCCTCCAAAACCACTACAAAGGAAGCCTCCCCCTCTACGGGCTCTTCGAGGGGGGGCCACCCCTTCCGCCGGAGAGAGAAGAACTTCTCCAAACCTTGACCGCTCAGTATCGTCGCCTCTGGCTCATCCCCGGGGGGTTGAACGATGGCTTAGACGTTTGGCTTTCAGAGAAGGGCTACCGAGCCTTCGATGAACCCTTCGGCGAGGAAAGGTTAGCCCTCTACTTCTTCCCCTCCCAGCCTTTGGCGGAAAGGGCAGAAGAAGCGATCTTTGGAAAGAAGATAGCCTTGGAGGGGTATGGGATAACAGAGCCGGTGAAGCCCGGCGATGTCTTGGCGGTGAACCTTCATTGGAAGGCTATAGCCACTCTACCCGTGGACTATCACCTCTTCCTGCACCTGGTAGGCCAAGAGGGGAGGCTTTGGGCTCAGCAGGATAGTCCCAAACTCACCTCCCGTTGGCAGCCCGGTGAAGAGGTAGATGACAAGCAGGCCCTGCTTTTGCCTCGCGATATCCCCCTCGGTCAATACGAGATAGTGATAGGCTTCTATCTTCTAGAAACTGACCAGCGCCTCACGCTAGCCGATGGCCGGGACAGCCTAGGCTTAGGCTCTATCGAAGTTGTCGTAGAGTAGGTATTATGCAATAATCACCGAAAGGAGCGAAGATTGTCCTCCCTCTTGCGAAGAACGCTTGCCATCATCGGGCTCTACACCATCCTAGCTCTTCTCCTCACTTATCCCCTGATAACCCATTTCACTACTCATGTGCCCGGCACCGATATCTGGGCCTTCGACGAGTACACTTTCCTCTGGAACATCTGGTGGTTCAAATACTCCCTCCTGGATCTCCACACCAACCCCCTCTTCACCGACTACATCTTCTACCCCCTGGGCATCAGCCTGGGCCTGTACACCTACAACCTCTTCAACGCCCTCGTATCTTTGCCCCTCCAGCCATTTCTGAACCTGGCCACCATCAGCAATCTCACCCTGATCTTCGCCTTGGTCTTTTCGGGACATGGGACCTATCTCCTCGTCCTCTATCTCCTCAGGCATCGATCGGGGCCAAAAGATGCCAAAGCCTTGGCCAATCACTGTGCCGCCTTCTTGGCTGGAGCGCTCTATGCCTTCGGCTCTTACCGTTTCGTCTACGCCGCTCTGGGCCACTACGATATGGTAACCACCCAGTGGATACCCTTCTACGCCCTCTTCATGGTGAAGACCATGCGAGAGCAGGGTCTGCGAAACGCGCTCCTAGCCGGACTATTCGCCACCCTGGCCTTGCTCTCGGAGATGATCTTCGGTGTCTTCCTCCTCTTTTTGACGGTAATCTACCTTCTCTTCGCTAGAAGGGAGATGAACGGGCGCCTCATGAAAAGGCTAGCCTTATTGGTAGCCGTGGTAGTTGTCACCTACTTTCCCCTAGGCTACCCGATAGTGAGGGAACTCCTCAGCGCCGACTATGCCCTCCAGGGCTGGGGCCACTCGGAGAACCTCCTAGTGGACCTCTTCGGCTTCACCACCCCTACGGCTCTCCACCCCCTCTTGGGGAGCGATTGGGCCCCAGAGTTAACTATGGTTCGGGAGGGGACGGCCCGCTTTATCGACGTGAACACCGTCTACCTGGGCTGGGTAGCCATCATCTTGGGGATAGCGGCAGCAGTCAAATATTGGCCCGAACTTAAGGCCTGGGTGGTGAGCGCCGCAACTTTCGCCCTCCTTTGCCTGGGGCCCCTTTTGCATATCAACGGCCGCTCCACCTTCGACCTGGACGGTCTCCTAGCGAACGTGCCCCTACCTTTTATCATCCTTCACTACATCCCCATAGTTAAGGCTAACCGGGTCCCCAACCGCTTCAGCGTGGTCCTGATGCTGGCCCTGGCGGTGCTGGTGGGCTTCGCCGCCTACGGTATCTTGAGGCGGATGAAGCGAAGAAGCCTGCTCCTGGCGGGGACGGCTCTCCTATGGATCCTCCTCTCCTTCGAGCATCTGGCCCTTCCTTTACCCCTCACCGATGCCCGGGTACCTGACTTCTACTATACTCTGGCCGCCGAACCGGGGGATTTCGCCATCCTGCAATTCCCCCTAGGCTGGCGGAACAGTTTCGGCGTCCTAGGTGCGGAGAGAACCCAGATCCAATACTATCAGTCGGTGCATAAGAAGCGGATGTTGGGGGGGAACATATCCCGTAACCCGCCCTTCAAGTTCGATTACTTCCGGCGTATACCGATCTTCAGTTCCATCGCCCACCTGGAACTCTATGGAGAGGTAACGCCAGAGCAACTGGAGCGCGACCGAGCCTCGGCTCCAGACCTACTCTACTTCTTCGACATACGATACATAATCTTCCACCCCGGCATTCCTGGCCGCCCGCCATATATAGATATCAGACCCCGGTTAGAGGAGTACGTCCAGCGCGTCTTCCCGGTGAGAAAGGTCTTAGACGAGGATGGCTTCACCGTCTACGCAGTCGAGCAACCCTCTCCTCCCAAGGAACTGACCATCGACTTCGGGACCCTAGAGGCAAGAATATATCAGGGGGAAGGTTGGAGTTGGGATGAGGTCTTGGACGACTCTACCGCCAACTGGGCCACCCAGGAGGGAGCCTGTTTCTTCCTACCCCTCCGCGAAAGTGGGGACTATACCATGCATATCCGGGCCAAGGCTTTCTCCTACCCCGTCTCGCCCCCGCAGAGGGTTACCGTACGGGTCAACGGTCGTTCTCTCCCCTCTCAGGAGGCGAACCCTGGCTGGACCGAACTCACACTTCAGGTGCCGGTGGGTTTCCTCCATCCCGGGCTCAACCAAGTGGCCCTGGATTTCGCCTACCTCGCCTCCCCTCGCGATGTCTTCCCTAGCGACTTCGCCGTAGGGGAAACGGGGGTGACCTCCCCGGTGGAGATAGACGTTAACAGCAGCCAGGAGTTCGCCTACATCACCGTAGGAGGGGAGGATGCTTCCCTCCACCGCCGGGGCTACAACCTGGCGGTCATCGACCCCCAAGGGGGAAAGGTCCTCGACAAGGCGGGCTTCGACACCTGGGATAGCGAGTCTGAATCCCAAGCCCTGGCCGACTTCATCGCTGCCATCCCAGAGAGTTACATCGTCGTTGCGGCCCTCAAGGAAGGCGGAACTCGGAGCCTCACCGAGGAAGCGGTGAAAGCCCTCGCCTCCTTGGGAAGTGAGATCGATCTGCGGGGGACAGAATACCTGTCTCACGCCATCATCGGGGTGAAGGGAGCCCGTCCGGGGACGGCTCTCGAGGCCACAGGCGAAGGGAACTCCTACCTCCATGTGGGAAAGAACCCCGACGAGCGAACCTTGGCCCTGGCCGTTGACTTCGTCTCCCTGGTCAAGAGATGAGATGCCGAAGAAGGTAGATCTTGCTTTTAGTGTAGGCCTTGGCTTTGTCGCCTTCTTCCTCTATCTCTCCACGCTGGCTCCCACGCTCCTATTCGCCGATGGAGGGGAGTTCCAGTTCGTTCCCTACCTCTTGGGGATCTCCCACCCCACAGGCTACCCCCTCTATCTCCTTTTGGGCTGGTTCTGGTCTCATCTCCTCCCCTGGGGCGATGTGGCCTTCCGTATGAACCTCCTCTCTGCTCTATGGGGCGGTATTACGGTGGGGCTTCTCTACTTGGTGGGACTCTTAGTCCTGGCCCAGACCAAACTGGAGCCGCTCTATCTTCGCCAGGGAGTGGCCGGGTTGGCCACTCTCGCTTTCGCCGCCTCCCGCACTTTCTGGTCTCAGGCGATCATCGCTGAAGTTTACACCTTCAACACTCTCTTTGTAGCCCTCACCCTTTTGTTGCTCCTTATATGGGCCCAAATAGGGGACAAGCGCTCCCTCTACCTCTTCGCCTTCACTTACGGCCTGAGTCTAACCCACCACCGGACTATGGCCCTCCTGGCTCCTGCCTACCTCCTCTTCATCTGGCTCATCGACTCCCGGCCCTTGCGCCAACGGAGATGGGTGCTCTCTCTGCTTCTCCTTTTTCTTCTCCCCCAACTCCTATACCTCTATATCCCCCTCCGAGCCCCAGCCACGCCCTTTATTCATCTGCACCTAGCCCCAGGGCGAGAACTCGTACTCTATGAGAACTCCCCCAGGGGGTTTCTAAGGCTGGTATTAGGACAAGCGTATGGGAGCCGACTTGGACTCTATGGCACCTGGCAGGAACTTCTAGGAGGAGCCTTTCGCTTCCTAGAGAGACAGTTTCTCCTTCCCGGCATCCTCCTAGGGCTGCTTGGCCTCTTCCGTCTCCTCAAGACGCGTAAAGTCTTCCTCCTCCTCCTTCTCTCCTACGTGAGCATCTTCGCCTTCTGCCTCCTCCACTTCCGAGGCGATATCAAGGTCTTCTTCATCCCCACATATCTTATCTTCGCCCTCTGGATAGCCCTGGGGGCTGGTACTCTGGTAGAAGGAGCGCGGTGGGGACTCAAGCAAAAACGGCTCGATCTTCTTCTGCATGGGGCTACGCTCCTCTTCCTCGCCTCTCTACCCCTAGCGCTCCTGATGAGGAATTACCACGGGGTGGACAGGAGCCATGATCTTCGAGCCCGCCAGTTCTGGGAGGCCCTCCTTGCGGAACCAATCCCCAAAGGGGCCATCCTCGTCTCCAACGACCGGAACGAGATGATGCCTCTCTGGTATCTCCAGCAAATCGACGGGGTGCGCCCCGACCTCCTGGGGCTCTTCCCCCTCATCGTCCCTGAAGAGGGGTACGCCAATATCGGCCGCCTATTGGATAGCGTCTTCGGATTGGGGCGGCCACTCTATCTCATCAAAGAGATGCCCGGCTTGGAGATCAAGTACGACTTACAAGGGGTGAACTCCTTGGTGACACTCCTCTCCCCGGCGGTGACCGGGGAACCAGACTACCCACGCAACCTCTTACTGGGAGAGGCCTTGGAACTGGTAGGTTACGATCAGGAACCCCATAGCCCTCGCCCAGGGGAGGAAGTGCGAGTAACGCTCTACTGGCGCCCTCGATGGGGTCTGGAAAGCGTCTACTCCAGTTATCTCCATCTGGTAAACAAAGAGGGGCAGGCGATAGCCCAGAGCGACCACCAGCCAGGCGGGGTCTATTACCCCACCCCTCTTTGGAAGGAGGGTGAGATCATCCGCGATGAGCACACCCTCACCATCCCCTCCACCGCACCCCTGGGGAGTTACCGGCTGCTAGCAGGGATCTATGCACAGGAACCCCTGGGGGAGGGCCTCACCATAGGGATGGTAGGCGTCAAGAGGGCCATCCTAACCTCCCCTGGGGAGATGGAGCATCCCTTGGGGATCAACCTGGGGAATCGGATCACCCTCCTAGGCTACGACCTCCAACGCCATGAAGGAGAGGTCATCTTAACCTTCTACTGGCGGGCCAGGCAGGAAATGGGAGAGGATTACACGGTTTTCCTCCATCTTCTGGATGGGGAGGAGATCGTAGGCCAAGCAGACAGCCAGCCGCAAGATGGCGACTACCCCACCTCCATCTGGGATGAGAGCGAGGTAGTAATCGATGAACACCACTTGACTACTGGGGAGTTGCCCCCCGGGGAATACGATCTATGGGTGGGGATCTATCTCTTGGAGACTATGGAGCGACTGCCGGTTATCGATGCCCAGGGAGAGAAGATAGGAGAGAGGGTGAACCTGGGAACTGTCCAAACAGAATAGACCCTATTTAGGTGCCAACTCCTTGAGGGCCTTTTGGGCCCGCTCCCGATAGAGGCCTTCGTCATCTAGGTCGATGGCCCGCTCATAAGCCCAGCGAGCCATATCCTTTAGCCCCTCTTGGGCGTAGGCCAGTCCCAGATGGTAATGGGCTCTAGCCGATTCCGGCTCCAAAGCCACCGCCTTCTCCAGAGAGGCCCTGGCCTCCGGCCTCCGCAGGAGATATTGGGCCCAGCCCAAGAGGTCATGGGCCACCCCGTTCTGGGGATCCAAGGCCACCGCCATCTGCGCCGCCGCTAGGCCATCCTCCAGCCAAAGGAGATGCTCCAGATGGAACCCTGCCCGGAGGAGATGAAATTCGACCTCTCCCGGGGCCCGCTCCACCGCAGCCCGATACCACTCTCGAGCCGCCAGATACTCTCGCTTCTCCAAGTAAGTGCTCGCCATCTCCGCGCAGATGGCAGCGTTCTCCGGATCGAGTTCCAACCCCTTTTCGAACTCCACCAGCGCAGCAACTAGCCGACCCTGGGAGCGGTCAAGCATCCCTCGGAAGAGATGATTCAGGGCCGATTCCGGCTGGAGGCGCAAGGCCTGGCGCAGAACCTTGCTCGCCTCCTCGTATTCCCCCAACGACCACAGAACATATCCCAGGTAACTCCGCGCCAGATGCTGCTCTGGATCGAGGGAGACAGCGCGAGCCAACTCCTCCCGAGCCAAAGTTGGTAAGCCGTACCGAAGATAGATATGCCCCAATCCAGCGGCCAGATCCGCTTCCTTGGCTCCTTTTAGCCCCTCTAAGGCGGAGATGAGATCGGAAGCCTGCCTAGCAAAGGCAGATCCCTCTCCTCTTACTACCTCTTCAAAGTACGCGACCGCCGATCCCTGATCCTCCCTCGCCAGGAGCAACCCCAGGTAAAAGCGCGCTTCCCCTTCCCCATACCGGGCCGCCTTCTCCAGCTCCTCCTGCGATGAACTCCACTGGGAACGACCGAGGTAAGCCCTCCCCAGGCGATAATGGGCCTCCACATTAGTCTCATCAAGGGTCAAGACCTCCATCCACCGCTCGATCGCCTCTTCCTCATCGCCCGTGGCCGCAGCGACAGAGCCCAACCCCAAAAGCGCCTCCTCCCTGGGGTCGAGCCGGTACGCCTCTTGGAACTCCTCCTCGGCCAACTCATACCTCCCCTGGGCCAGGTAGATCTCTCCTATCCGAAGATGGGAGGTGACCTGCGAGCGGAGTTCTAAAGCCTGCTCGTAGGCGGCTATGGCTTTGGCGTACTCTTTGTGAGCCTCAAAGTAGGCCCCTTGATGGAGGAGCCAGGCCAGTCGCAGGGGGCCCTGGAGTGTGGCCACCACGAAGGCGACAAAAACCGCCAAGAGAACTGTTCGCCAGGGGAACCCAAGAAGTCTCATGGTCACAAGGAGAATTATAGCACAAGTTGTCACCGCCTCGGGAGGCTGGTATAATTCACCACTATGAGAGGCTGGAAAACCGTTCCTAACCCGCTTAAGCCAGGCCATTACTTCTGGCTGGGAGACGAGGCTTGCGCGGAGGGGGCTATAGCCACGGGCTGCAACTTCTACGCCGGTTATCCCATCACCCCCTCTAGCGAGATAATGGAACGGATAGCCCACCGCTTCAGTGAGATGAACCGGCTCTTCATCCAGATGGAGGACGAACTGGCCTCCATCGCCGCCTGCATCGGCGCTTCCTGGGCTGGGGCCAAGGCGATGACCGCCACCTCGGGGCCCGGCCTCAGCCTCATGTTGGAGAATATCGGCTACGCCCTCATCACCGAGACGCCGCTGGTCATCGTAGACGTTCAGCGGGCGGGCCCCTCCACCGGCCAGGCCACGCGGCCGGCCCAAGGGGATATGATGCAAGCCCGCTGGGGAGCCCATGGCGATTACGAGATCATCGCCCTCTCCCCTTGGTCGGTCACCGAGATGTACACGGAAACCATCCGGGCTTTCAACCTGGCGGAGCGGTTTCGGGTCCCGGTCCTCATCCTGGCCGATGAGGCCGTGGGGCACCTGCGAGAGGGGGTCAAGATCGATAAAGAGGTACGGGTCTATGAGCGGAAGAAAGGGAGGGGGGTGGCTCCCTTCGTAGGAAAAGATGTGCCCCCTATGCCCGCCTTCGGGGAGGGAGAGAAGTTGCTCATCACCGGCTCCACCCATGACCCGCGGGGCTTCCGCCGCACCGTGAGCCCAGAGGCGCAAAAGAACCTCGTAGGACACCTGGCCAGAAAGATCACCGACCACAAGAGTGAGATCATCGAGGTTGTGGAATACCATGGTCAGGATGAGGAACTCGACCTCTTGCTCGTCGCCTACGGCTTCACCGCTCGCAGCGCCCTGGCGGCCGTCGAAGCAGCGCGGGAAGAGGGGCTCAAGGCAGGACTGCTTCGCCTCAAGACCATCTGGCCCTTCCCCCAGGAGGAACTCTCAAGAGTAGGTCAGAAAGCCAAAAGGATAATAGTCCCCGAGATGAACCTGGGCCAGATAGTGCGCGAGGTGCAGCGGGTCCTTCCCCAGGCGGAACCCTACTCCCGCACTGATGGTCAGGTGATCACCCCCCAAGAGATCGTATCCGCCTTCTAACGCACCCCTTCATCGGGCTGTACACCGCCCTCTACAGGCATCTCTTCCTCTAATATTCTGTCTATACATTGCTGCTAGAGCCGCTTTGTGATAGAATGAAGGTGGAATGGAAGTGATCACTACTCACGAGAATGCCGATTTCGATGCCCTGGCTTCCATGTTGGGGGCCTCCAAACTCTACCCTCAGGCCGTGCCGGTTCTTCCTCGACGGCTGAACCGGAACCTGCGGGACTTCCTCACCCTCTACTGGGACGAACTCCCCTTCGTTCGCCCTGAGGATTTTCGACGACAGCGGATCGACAAAGTGATACTGGTCGATACCCAAGGGGCGCCCCCCTTGAGAGGGCTGCGCCCCGACGCCCGGATCACCATCATCGACCATCACCCCCTGGACCGGGAACTGGAGAAGGGGATGACCTATCGCGGTGGGAAGACCGGCTCGACCACCACGCTCCTGGTGCAAGAGATCACGGAGGCTCGCCTTCCCCTCTCCCGGGTGGAGGCCACCCTTCTCCTCCTAGGGATCTACGAGGACACCGGCTCCCTCACCTACCCAAGCACCACCCCCGCCGATGTCCGGTGCGCAGCCTGGCTCCTGGAGCGAGGAGCCAACCTGGAAGTGGTGAACGACTTCTTGCATCAGCCGATCACCGAAGCCCAACAAGCCCTCTATCACAGGCTGCTGGAAGGGGCCGAATTCCACGACTTCCAGGGTCGGTCGGTGATGATAGCCTCTGCCCAGGCGGAGACCTATGTGGAGGAGATCTCCACCCTAGCCCACAAACTGAGAGACCTCTACGACCCCCA
>Ga0209979_1004840_pt1 | contig 10932 bp, 7 predicted proteins | sample AnhtaG_FD_183114 | JGI IMG/M metagenome (GOLD analysis project Ga0209979, IMG submission 183114) | Deep subsurface microbial communities from Anholt, Denmark to uncover new lineages of life (NeLLi) - Anholt_01485 metaG (SPAdes) (version 2) | ecosystem: Environmental > Aquatic > Marine > Oceanic >...
TTTGGGCTCTATCGTTCTAAATTTGCCGTCTCTCGAACCGATGAAATACTGATGATATTCAAGGCAGTTACGTTAGGGGCGGTCATTTTATTCATATTGACAATCGACTTTGAGAATCCCCTCACATCATCCCGGATTAATATCTTTAATTACTGGATGCTTTTAATTTTCTTTTTGAGTATAGGTCGCATTATAATTCGGACCTATCAGCGTAACCGCCTTAAAAAGGGACATGGCCGCCGAAAAACACTTATCATTGGTGCCGGCAAAAAGGCACAAGAAGTCTATGATCAAATTCTTTCTCATCCGGTGACGGGTTTCGATGTTCAGGGATTTTTGAACACTTCACCGGAAGCATCATCCGGTATTAAATCCGGTAAAATACTCGGTGACATAGATAATTATAATGAGGTATGCAATAAATACAAGATCGAGGAAGTGTTGATCATATTAGACCGCCCTTCAAAAAAGAAGTTGTTTGAGATCGTAGACAAATGCGATGGTTTTCCGGCAGCCCTGAAAACAATACCTGATATATATGAAATTGCCGTGGGAAGTGCGCATATACAGCATTTATACGGATTGCAATTGGTCGATATATTGCCTGAAAACTATTCACCCGGATTCATGATCGTGAAGCGAATTATTGATATATCCATATCTTCTTTTATTATCTTTTTCTTTTTACCGTTTTGGGTTATCACTGGTATCGCTATAATAATTAACAGCAAAGGGTCGGTATTTTATCGTCAAAAGCGTGTTGGACAGCATGGTGAAATCTTTACGATATACAAATTCAGGTCAATGGTACATGATGCTGATCAAATTTCTGGCCATCTTCTAACACAGGATAGAGACCCACGAATCACCGCTGTAGGTCGCATCATAAGGAGATTAAGGATAGATGAAGTTCCACAGCTTATTAATGTGCTGGAGGGCGAAATGAGTTTAATAGGTCCCAGACCTGAGCTGCAATATTATGTACAGCGTTATGTAAAAGAAATTCCGCTTTATTCTAAACGGTTACGGGCAAAACCCGGCATTACCGGTCTGGCTCAAGTAAAGCAGAAATTCTCAGATTCTGTTACCGATATTAAAACGAAAATGGAATACGACCTTTTTTACATAGAAAATATGTCTTTGAAACTCGACCTAAAAATATTTCTTGCTACAATTTTTACAATTATTACACGGAGTGGAGGATAGCAAAATAGTGGGAATCCACCACTTCGTGGAAGGATTATTATACTATGCATGATTTGAAGTTTATCCGTGAAAACCCCGAATTGGTGAGAAAGGGTCTGAAAAACAAGGGTTATAGCGGTGATTTGACCGAGCTGCTCGGTTTAGATGTGGAATGGCGGCAGCTCCTGGAAAAAGCAGATGCATTGAAACAAAGGCACAACACGGTTTCACGGCAAATTGCTGAAATCAAACGGAAAAAGGAGGATACTTCCGAACTCGTCGTTGAGATGCAGAGCGTTACGAAGCAAATCAAAGAATATGATGAAAAGATCAACCGGATAAACAATCGCATACACGAGATGCTGTTCGAACTCCCGAACATTCCACACGACTCTGCTCCGGTCGGCGATAGTCCGGAAGAAAATCGTGAGGTACGCTACTGGGGTGAAAAGCCCGACTTCGACTTTCCTGTAAAAGACCATTATACGCTGGGTCACACACTTAACATGTTCGACTTTAAGCGGGCTTCAAAAATCACAGGAAGGGGATTCCCGCTATACATGGGACGCGGTGCCCGGTTAGAACGGGCGCTGATTAATTTTATGCTTGACCTTCACACAGAAAAACACGGATATAGTGAAATATACCCACCTTTTTTAGCTAATCGAAATTCAACCGGCGGTACAGGACAGCTTCCTAAGCTTGAAGACGACATGTATCGCATCCCGGAAGAAGACCTCTTCCTTATCCCCACGGCAGAAGTTCCGGTTACGAATATTTATAAGAATGAGATCCTCAAATATACCGATTTACCAATATGCCATGTGGCTTTTTCAGCATGTTTTCGCCGTGAAGCAGGTTCATACGGAAAGGATACGCGCGGTTTTCAGCGGGTGCACCAGTTCAATAAAGTCGAGTTGGTAAAATTTGTTCTGCCGGAAACCTCCTATGACGAGCTGGAAACCATCCTTCAGAATGCTGAGGAAGTGCTCAAATTGCTTGAGCTCCACTATCGTGTGGTGGAACTCTGCAGCGGGGATTTGAGCTTTGCAGCAGCAAAATGTTACGATATTGAGGTCTGGTCGCCGGCTGAAGAAAAATACCTCGAGGTCTCAAGCTGCAGCAATTTCGAGAATTTCCAGGCGAGACGCATTGGTATCCGCTTCCGAAGGCGGCGGGGCGCAAAAGCTGAATATGTTCATACATTGAACGGTTCAGGTGTTGCAACACCACGTCTGCTTATTGCGCTTCTGGAAACCTACCAGACCGACGAAGGGAGTGTTGTTATCCCCGAAGTTCTCAGACCATATACAAAATTCAGTATCATTAAACAGCAATAAGAGTGTATCTGCTTCTGATACTTTCGGAAAAATCTTCATGAATAATATTACTTTCATTCAATCCTCAATGTCTATTATTTGTGGAATTTGGGGACACAATATATATTTCTAAGTCGGGAACATTATCAGCAAGCAATTTGTAAAAAAACTTGAAGATGCACTTCGTCTAATTATGATACAAAAAAGAACAGGAAAAAGCCTAAGAATAAAAGAAATAGGTATTGTGTCCCCCAAATTAATCGTATCGGGCTTTATAAAATTATAAATTGTATGGCTAATATCACATGAATATACAGCATTCAAAAGTTACCGTAATCTTTATAGTAATACTTATCCTGCATACACTTTCCTGCTCAGAATCGCTGCCCCTTTATGAAGAGCCGGAAGTACCATTCGAATATAAATTTGGATTACTCCATGAAGACTATATACCACCATATATGCAAAATAATCCTTATCCGCTAATGTTCTTTTTTAGTTTTTGCCACTTTTTCGAAGAAACCCTCTCTGGTGAATATTACAGACGCGGATATATCGATATATGGTTGGCGGATAAACCTGAAGTAAAAAAACATTTTGAGTTTTTTGAGTATAATCCAAAAGAAACTACGGTATTAGACCCGGGAGAATTTTATTATTATCTGTATTTTTGGGACTATACTTTGGATGACGGTTCAAAATTGTATGAACATTTAAGCAGTGATTCAATTAATGTAAAAGCAAAAGGGGAAATTCAAATTTTCAAATGGTTTAACAAAATCTCGCTTGAAGAAATAGAATTTATCATTCTTTATTACCCACCTCAACCCGGAAAAGTTACTGATACAAATGATATATTTGGAAAAAAGTATTAGAAACTGCATATTAAATGAAAGGGTTTGCTCTAAAAAGGCTTGATTTTAGAAAAACTATTTTATAGAGGGGCGTTCATAAATCACAAGAAAAAATTGTCTAACCTGATTAATTCATAAATCCTCATTCCGTCATGGTGTCCCGCTTAGCGGGATCAGAATCTTAAAAAAGATTCTGATCCCGAAGGTTCGGGATTATTTCTTTGCCCCGAGTACTCGGGGCGAGAGAATTTTTCAGAGTTATTAATGAGTAATGAAAATCGATTTAATTTTATAAAATACTGATTTTTCTTGACATTTTATTTATTTTTTTCTTGCATTTTAATTTTAATTGTATTATAATACTACAATCGTTATATTAAGTATAATTTATTTACTAAGTTGATTTTCAATTCAAATAGAATAAAAAATAAAATTATTTCTTGACAATTCAATTTCTTTTAATTACAATGAAAATAATTGAGTTGATTAACTTTCGTTTTTAAAACGTAAGTTTTTGCGACATGTAATACTTTTATATGTTCTTATCAGGGGGATGAAATTAGGAAAAGATAAAACTGAATGAGAATGCGCCATAATTCTACTTATTGATATTTCTGCCAAAACGAGCTATCCAATATATTCCTAATTTTTACTTTTGCATCATAATCTCTCTGTAAAAAATTACATCAACTATAAATACAATGTTTTTAAATAAATTTTAGTGTTTATTTTAAAAATCTTAAACAATAGGAGATTAAAAAATGATACGTATAACATTAAAGGCGATTTTATTATTATTATTTTGCGTAACGTCAGGTCAAGCGCAAGACCGTATAGGCTATTTCTTTTCAACATTATTTAAACAATCTAATTTTATAGTTAAAGGAAATGTAACTGACGTTACAATAGAACCAAATGCTTATAAAATGACTTTTAGCAGAGAGGAATCTTATTTAGGTTCAGTTTCAATCACAACATTTGAAATAATTACTTCAATTTCAAAAGGTTATTACATATCCGATGAAGCGTATTTATCGAAAGGTAAATCGTATATACTGTTTCTTAACAATGATAAGGGATATTGGAGTGTAACAGACGGAATGGGCGGGGTATTTTCTCTTAATTTCAAGGATGATATACAAAATATTGTTCAAAAATTTCAAGCGAATCCAAACTTGTTTGAACCGGAATCAATTTCTGATTTACAGGAACTCTTTTTTGCCTCTACTATGTACAAAACAAGAATGAGGCTATTAGAAGATATGCGGTCTAATTTATCGGCTGAAGACCTCACGTTCCTGCAGTCGTTGTTTGAAATGGATAACAGGTATTATAAAGCATTTAGTATTTCAAAGTTGGGTCATTTAAAAATTGAGCAAATGCTTCCTCAAATTGAAAATTTATTGAAAAGTAGCAGTGATAATTTTATTATATCCCCTTGCATATCTGCACTTGGTGATATAGGAAACAAAGAGAGTTTTAATCTAATAAAAGATTATTTGCGCAATGAAGACCAAGGGATTAGATGTGCAGCGATTGAAGCCTCAGGAAAAATACGAGACATTTATGCTTTGCAGTTTTTAAAGGAATTATATCCTTTTGAAACTAATATTAGAAATAGACCTTCTATAATTACGGCGGTAACGAGAATGCCGGATAAAGCAGCAGCAGTTAATACGTTGAAATATTTTCTGACTATTGAAAATAATCCTGTATTTATAAATATATTAAAAAAAAGGATTGCATCAATTGAAAAGAAAAAGTAATCTTAAAGATAACATAAGGAGAAATATCATGCGTAAAATAACGTACTATTTAATCATTGCAATCGGCTGGTTTATAATAGTTAATGGATGTAAAACGAATCCATTTAACAATAAAGCCGATGATCAAAATAATAGTTTTACTGATCAAAAACGGACGTATTTAGTAAAAACAATATATTTTGATCCAGAAAAAATTTTTACTGTTGAAGAAGTAGCTAATGATCCATATTGGTTTATGGAGTATCCCTTAGAGATAGAGTTTGAAAATTATAGACCGGATGTTCCTATAAATAGATTAACGGGAAGAGTAAAATTGTCGACGTTGGGATGGACGAAAATAGATACAAATCATACTGCGACTAATTCTTTTAAGGTCAGAACAATAGGTAAATTGGGGCCCGTTGAATCTATTGATTTTGGATCTTTAGATATAACCGAGCAAAATATGAAAGGATTATATTATAATGCGGGTCCTGAGCTTGATTATTATGGAATTAACTTTACTGCTGTTAGAAAATAACAATAGAGTTAAATGGGGTCAGGTCTTGCAATATTAGAATTATCCCCCGAGTACTCGGGGGATTTTGGTTAAGGATAAGTAAATAAAAGGCAAGTCGATCCCGCTAAGCGGAATTGACTACGGCTATACCCTCAAAGAAATAGCAGAATATAGCAGCGTACATTATACTTAAGTGAGCAGAGCATTTCAAAAAATTGAATAGAAACATAAAAAGTAATAATGCAAGACCTGACCCCGAAGATGCTTACCGCATGATATACCGACTGCTGAAAATTGCATTTTCCTTCGATATTAAAGAAATTCCGGTAATAAACGATAATCCGGCATAAAATTTGCAGTTTATAAAAGAGTTAAACCATTATAACTTTTGCAAAATCGCCTCAAAATTTTTTAATTTGGTGGTTGTTTTTTGTAATTCCATTTTATAAATAAGAGCAAATAAACTAACATCGATTCACTTGATTTACCATTTTTAGTCCTATAACATATAAATGCTTGAAAGACTAATTGTCTAATTTAATTATATCAATCATAATAACAGGAACAAATATCATGAAAAAACTTTTCATTATATGTTTTTTATCATTAACCGTTATAAGCCTGTCGTTTTGTAGAAAAGACGTTAACGGTCCAATAGATGAAATTCCCGACCCACCAGCGGAACGTACGATCGACTGGGTTATTCAGAACCGCCCGCAGGACTTGGTGGCGGTGGTTGGTGTGTTTCCAGGAAATGTGCAGCCAGGAGGAGGGAATGTTCAAAAACTCGTCCTATTCGACTATTACAATCCACAGAACTATAAGATAGCCACCGACACGACATATCGTGTCGTTGATCCGGTTTTTTCCCGGGATAAAACAAAAATCATCTTTGGCGACATACGAAAATACATTCCCGACTATGGTCCTCGGCTTGTTTTATATGATCTTGTGGCAGATACGATTCGCCCGCTTAATGATCAATATGGGGACCGGTTAGTGGGTGTTGATGTTGTTTGGGACGCAAACGGCGTCGGATTTTATTTTAGTTATGAATATCCGCATCCTGCCGCCGAGGCGCGACCCGTGTTCTATTACGATCTTCTGTCCGGCGAACAGAGCCTCATATACACCAACTTCCCCTGGATGGCTTATCCCGTAGATCTCCTACCGCCGGATACCCTGATTGTTTTTTCAAACGATACGGTTTCGACCGTACAACAGGAAGGGTATTATTACATGTCTGCTAGCGGGGAGTTTCTCGCGAGGATAAATAACGAACACCTCGTTCATTATCGAGAAGACGCCGAATATCCCCAAAATTTATATCCCTATCGGGGTAACCTCCGCTGGTATGATGATATACAACTGTTTCTTATCGATCAGCCCGGGGTAAACTTTATGCCGGGAACTTTCTTTCAAACAAGAATTGCATTTACCAGTCGAGAAGGTTCAGTTCTTCGTCCATTTCCAACAAACCCAGGATATATAGAAATATTTATCGGGCGGAACGGGAATACTCAACAAGTATTGAGTTTGAAGTTTGATTCATTCGTTAGTGGAGTAGGTATTTGGGGATATAACGGAAAATCAATCTTCCTTCGGAATGAAGCAGGATCTTTGCTGAACAACGAGTTCATATATCCAGAAATAATTCCAACATGTATCGCTTTTGCTTATGCAGATTTTTAATGATGTATTGGGAGATCCCTTAATGAAGTCAAAAATAACGTTACACAACAAAGCCCCGCCGTTTCCAAAATGACAACGAACGGGGCAGAGGAGAAGAGAACTGGCATGCTCACTTTCTCCTTATCATAAAAGATAAGGAAATTTTTCCTCATTTGCAATTTGTTTCTCTTCTCTTTTCCCCCTTCCATCATAAATCAACAAATCACTCTTAACACCTTTGCACCATTTGGTATTTCGCTTTTTTGGTGGAAATTATGCCATTGGTGTATTTAACCTTGGAGGTAATGTCATGAATAATATCATGAAGGTATTTTTGTGCGCAGCCGTGTTATGTGTTGCACTTTCGACGTTTGGATTCATATCGAAGTTGTCCGACTCACCGGGGCAGGAACAGATTCCCGATAAAGATGAGCGGATCGCCGCGATGAACGCGTTCCAACAAAGGAATGTCGATATTTCCATTCGGAGGCATTCGTCAACCGGAACTCCCGCATCACTCGTCGGACGTATAACAAAGTATTCCGGCACGCCGGAACAGATAGCCCGCGCATTCTTAACCGAAGAAAAGACAATGCTGGGTATACTGGATCCTGAAAACGATGTTGCGGTAACAAAAACGACACAATCTAAAAAATCGGGTTCGAGCGTTCACTTTGAACAGCGGTATAACAGTGTGCCTGTGTTGAAAGCCGGGTACGTTGTTGCTATGGACAATACCGGCGCTATCTATTATGTCGGCGGCGACTGGTATCCCGAGGCGTCCGTCGAAACGAACCCGAATATTACAGAATCGCAAGCCGCTTCAGTCATCAACGGCGACCTCGCCGGGAAACAGCCGAATATGAAACAAGAGCCGACCCTGAGTATTCTCCAGGAGACATTAACGAAAGGCGAAATTCAATACAGGCTGATTTACAAGGCGAGAGTTTCGGCAATGGACGAATCGTGGATGTATTACATCTCGGCATTGGATGGTTCGATCGTTGAAAAGATCGATATGCTGATGGATATCAACGGACAGGGTAAGGTCTATGAAACGAACCCGTTATACGGAGGTATAACGATCGAAACCTTGCATCGTCTCGTTGATCAGACGCCGCGGCTTCTCGACGGGGACAATGTCATTGTCTATAACGATGCTACAAGCGAGGCGTCATCCGTGACCGGTCAGTTTTTTTACGATCCGGATGACACGCACTTTGACGAGGTCATGGTTTATCATCACGTCGATAAATTCACCGAGGGGTTTCTGCAAGGCGTGATCGGGATGAGCGTAAGCTATCCGGGATATAAAATCCCCGCCCATACCCATATTACTAATTATAACAAATACGCCTATTTCGACCCGAATGATGAAGACCTCAATTTCAACGACGAGACAAATTCTATTGGTTATGGAAATCCCACGAAGGATTCCGACGTGATTACCCATGAATTTATGCACGCAGTGAGTTGGGCATATACTACTGATTGGTTCTATGATTTGGAAGCAAGAGCAATGAATGAAGCCTACTCGGACTATTTTTCAGTGGGGTATAAAAACTGGGTCTTAGATACTACCGTCACCATACATACGACGGGTGAGTACGTTAATACACCTTATGTGAGGATATTAGATAATAGTTATATATATCCAGATGATTTTGGACCCAGTTATCATTTCAACAGTCAAATATTCTCAGGGGCATTGTGGGATTTGCGGCGTGATCCTGACATTAGTTCAACGACGCACATCGATGAAATGACATTGGAGTCCTTAGACAATATTGACTCGTCGCCCAGCTTTCTCGACGTCCTCGACTGGATGATCGGTTATGCACAAACGTATCATGAGACTTACGTCGACGACATAGTAGATGCATTTTATGCGCATGGAATTTATATACCTCCTCTCACAGTTGAAATCGATGGTTGGCATATACCATATGCATATTTCCAATGGGAAAATTCTTGGTGGGCAGAAGTATCTAGCGGTGATCCTCCGTATAATACATATGCATGGTCTATGAGAGTACAAGATTCTGAAGACGAAGAAAATTGGTCTGATTGGGAATCTGTTGGAAGCGACAGCATTTATAATCTTGAAGAAGATGATTGGGAATATTTTTACGAGGAGTTATTTGCAGGTTACAACCTTGATGTTGGATCCAATATACAGTTAAAAGTGGTTGTAACGGATAATGCTCCAGAATCAGAGGAGGAAATTATTGGTTTAGAAGTTACTGATCCTCAGAAGAAAATTGCTGCTGAACAACTGCCTAAGAATTTCAAACTCGAACAGAACTATCCCAATCCGTTTAATCCGGTAACGACAATTAAATTTCAACTACCGAAGGCTTCAAATGTAACGCTGGTGATTTATAACATTCAGGGACAGGAAGTAGCGCGGCTTGTTGATGGTTATGTGGAAGCAGGGTACCACAGCGTAAACTGGGACGCAAGTAATGCTGCCAGCGGCATTTACATCTACAGACTCCAGTCCCGACTTTCGGGATTCAGCGATACGAAGCGCATGCTATATATCAAGTAGTATATGCATTGATATTATTTATAAAAGCCCCCATCCAGCTTAGCGGGACCGGGGGCTTTTATTGTTTTATTCTAAAAATTTATAAATTATGTGAATCAAATTATACAAAAAACTTTTTTTTATTGAATTTTTTGTTTAAATTGTTCGTAATTCCAATTACAAAAGTCAATTACTAACCAAAGGTTTCTTCACATGATTATTTTAATGAGAATTACTTGCATAATATTGACGTTACTTTTTATCATTTCGCCCTCACTAACTGCATCACCATACACAACCTCAGGCAAACTTGAAGGTACTGTGGTGGATGCGAAAACGAACGAAATATTGGTAAGGGTCAATATCGTAATAATGAAAACAAAACTCGGAGGCACTACTAACGAAAAAGGCGAATTCAGGATTTTAAACATACCCGCAGGTAAATACAACGTTCAATTCAGCTATGTCGGTTATAAAAAAGCAATAGTAGAAAATGTAACCATCCATGTTAATCAAACCACCTGGCTCGATATAAAACTTGAGCCCGGAGACCTTGTGCTCGATGAGGTAGTTATTGCGGCTGAACGTTTGACACTTAAGAAGGATATTACCGGCACAACATTTTTCGTGTCGGCTGCACAGATTTTAGAACTTCCTGTTGATAATTTTCAAGGAATAGTGGCTTCACATCCGGGCGTCACCCGGGACCTGCACATCAGGGGCGGCAGAAAAACGGAAATTTTATACCTTGTGGATGGATTGCCTTTTACTGAAGCCAGCGGGGGCGCTATCGGGGGAATGCTGCCAAAAAGCGCTATGATGGAGATTAAAATTCAAACCGGCGGCTTCGAAGCAGAATTTGGTAATGCGCTCTCAGGTGTCATAAATATTGTGACTCACAAGGGTACTGATGAACAAAAATTCTTTGCAAGAACCGATGTAGACCATTTTTTTGGAAATCAGGAGATCAATTACGCAAATGAATTTGAATTTACCCTGAGCGGTCCCACACGTAAAAAAGATATTACCTATTTCTCCGCCACGGATTTTAAAACCTCGTATACACGGTGGCAGCAGGATTTTCGCAAGTTTTTTGATGACCCGGTAA
>Ga0209979_1004842_pt1 | contig 10928 bp, 8 predicted proteins | sample AnhtaG_FD_183114 | JGI IMG/M metagenome (GOLD analysis project Ga0209979, IMG submission 183114) | Deep subsurface microbial communities from Anholt, Denmark to uncover new lineages of life (NeLLi) - Anholt_01485 metaG (SPAdes) (version 2) | ecosystem: Environmental > Aquatic > Marine > Oceanic >...
GGACTTTGGATGCGCCCAGCCAGCCAATAGGCATCTACCCCGGGACCAAACCGGTCATCACCGAGTTGTCCATTGCCCCTCACACCTGGCTGGTCGTTTTCACCGACGGGGCGCTGGCTGCCGGGCAGCGCTACAGGGAGCGGCTGGATATGGTTCAGCTTGTCTCCGACTTCTTGGCTAACGGGAAAAGGGATGCCCAGGCTATGGCTGACGCTATCTTGGAACGGGCTGTAGAGCTGGATGGGGGGCGGCCATCAGATGACATAAGCGTTCTGGTGATAGCCATTGAGCCCAGAATGCGAGAGGACAATGTGCGGCGGATGACGGTTAGCTTTCCAATTGACAAATTGGAGAAAAAGTGACATAATAGGCGTACCACATGGGCGGGGTAACGCTCTGAAAAGAGAGAAACATGGAAAAAGAAGCTGTGCTAAAGCGGATCGCGGAAGAGGGCGGCCCGGAGGGCCTGGATTTATCGGGCCAGGAGCTGGCGGGGATTGACCTCAGCGGGGTTGATCTTCATGGCGCCATCTTGGCCAGGGCCGATCTTCGGAAAGCCGACCTGAGGGGGACCAATCTGAGGGGGGCAGACCTCTCTCGGGCTGTCTTGCAGGAGGCTGACCTTCGCTGGGCCGATCTTTCCCGGGCGGACCTGCGCTGGGCAGATATGAGGAACGCGAATCTGCGTGAGGTGGACCTCGATGGCGCCAACATGGAGGACGCTGACCTGGCTGGGGTTGATCTCACGGAAATCGAGCTGGCCAAGGGCAGGGGAGGAGAGGAGCTCCCTCCCACTTCCCCCCGGCGGAGATCGGGAGCATTGACCGCGCTGGCTATCCTGATATTTGCCTTGGCTCTGGCGGACCTGGTTTGTGTCTGGGGATGGCTCTACAAGGCCGCTTACTTCGACGAGTTCGGCCTCTCCTGGGGCTTCGATCTCAGCCTGTTATCCCTGGATTACCTCCTTGGAGGCGGACTGGTCCTTGGGATTAGCCTGGGATTCCTCCTGACGCTGCTCTTGCTCTTTCTCTACGTCCTTTTGATGGTGAGCGTCATCGCGCTCATATTCTTGGTGTTCGCCTATCTAGGCGACCGCATTCTCCCCCGGGTAGGAACTTCTTGGCTTAGCCGAGGGGGCATAGTAATATTGCTTCTGGCTTGCCTGGGCGGTTTGGCCCTCATTTTTCGTCGCCTCATCTCCCTTGGCGGCTGGCTCATCAAGGAGTGGATCCCAGCGAGGGAAGGATTGCAGGTCCTTCGAGGATTCCTCGACACCTCATCTATCGTGGAAAGAATACTCTTTCTTGCTTTCCTGGCGGTCTTTCTGGTTCCCTTATGGATTCTCTACCGGCGTTTCTGCCAGGGGCTGCAGAGGGCAAGGTCCCCGTTTCTCTGGCTGGAGAATGCTCTGGCTTTCCTGAAGAGGGCCCGTATTCTTGGCCAATTCCACCCCTTGACATCGTGGGAACGGCGTTTGGGCGCGCTGGCAGTGGCGGTCATTCTCATCGCCATTCCTACCTTTCTGACCCAGGCTGGGAGGCTGCACGCCCAAAAGGACATGTGCGACGGAGGCTCTCTTCCTCAAGTCTGCCTCTACGAGAAGGGATTGCTGGCTACATCGTCCCTACTGACGGAGGAAGCAGAAGGGCAGTTTTGCTTGCGGCTGCTGCTGGATAGGGATGGCAGATACTACGTGTTCTATCCTCACCAAACCCGCGAGGTCGAGGGGAGGTGGGAGCCCCTTTTGTATGAGATACTCACCGAGGAGGTGGATCTCATCAAGCCGAAAGAGAGCACGGCTTGTTTAACGTGTCGTGATGCTGTCTCCCCCGCAGAGGAGCCACCTCTGATCATCTCGGCTGTGGCTACCAGTACGCCAACGCCGACCGAGGTACCTACCGAGATGCCTGCCGCTACGTCCACGCCTGGGACACCCACTGACACGCCCACGCCGGAGGCACCCATCGCCACGTTCACACCTGAGGCGCCTGTTGCCACGGCTACACCTGTGCCGCCTACGGACACGCCACAACCGACTCCAACGCCCATCCCACCGATGGCGACTAACACGCCGACCGTAGGTCCTACGCCACTGGAGCCGGGGTGCAAGGACCAGTATGAGCCTGATGGCATCGTCGGGCAGCAAAGGCTTATGGCTTTGGGCGAGACTCAGACCCACAGCTTCTGTCCTGAGGGCGATTTCGACCTGGTAGAATTCCCGGTCAAAGCTGAGCGGTGGTACCACGTCTATACCCACGATCTGGCCCTGGGCGTGGATACGATGATCTCTGTCGGACTAGTGCCGAAAATCGCCCGCTACTGTAATCCCCGCAATTGTGCCAACGATGATGTCACACCGGGGAACCTGGCTTCGGAAATAACCTTCCAGGCCGACATTGATGGCACTGCTCTGGTATCCATTGACAATCGCTACCAACATGGACCTGACAAGACGTACCAGATCACTGTTAAGGAGATCGTGCCCACTCCCACGCCGACGCCCTCCATCACCCCCACGCCGACCCAAACCCTGACGCCCACCCCAACGCCCACGAAGATCCCGCCGAAGGATGCCTGGGAGCCCAACGACACCAGTGGCAAGGCCTATGGCCCCCTCGCTTCGGGTCAAGTGTATAAGGGCTACATCTCCTCCAGCGGCGACAGGGATTACTTCTGGATCGAGATCCAGATCCTTGATCGGATCACCATCGTATTGGAGGACATCGGGGATGATGCGGACTACGACGTCTACCTCTACGATGCCGATCTACGAGAGATAGCCCGCTCGGCAGCCGGGCGTGGCGAGGATGAGGAGATCATCTGTCATCCTGCTACGACGGGCAAGTATTATATCCTGGTATATAGCCCCGCTCAAATCTTTGACCAATTCGACGATTACAAGTTGGTAGCTACCTATGGCACGGGGGCCACGCCCACCTTCACCCCTGCGGCTACGAGTACACCCACCTCGCCGCCTACGAACACCGCTACCCCGACGGACACCCCTACTCCGACCCAGACGCTCACGCCCGGCCCGACGCCTAGCCCCTCACCCACCTTGACGCCGACGAACACCGCTACTCCGAGCGAGACGCCTACGCCCAGCCCGACACCGACGGAAATAGCCTAAATCGCCTTGCTGAGAGTTTTCGGTTCAAACGACAGGAAGCAGAGAGGGGGAGCTGAGAAAGTGGGACGCAACTTGTCGAAACTGGCGCTGGCTTCGTGCATCTTCGCGGCTGTCTTTGTCACGTCAGGGGGCCGCGTGGCTACGGACCTGGTGGAGACAACAGCGGGCAGGGTGTACGCCTCGCCTGATTGTGCCTCTGCCTGGTGGGAGCAGGGTCAAGGCACGGCCGGGCTCACTATCTACGCCCTGGCGAGTCATGCAGAGAGTCTCAATGTCTATGCGGGCGTTTGGGGGGATGGGCTCTATCGCGCGGTCAGCGGCGAGAATTCCTGGTGGCAGACTCCTTCTTTGGGAGCTTCCATCAAGATATCTTCCTTGACCATAGACCCCGTCAGCCCTAACATTGTCTACGCGGGGACAATGGGGAATGGCATCTTCAGGAGTGCCAATGGCGGCGACATTTGGGACGCCACAACGGGCCTGGAGGGCAAGGATGTCTGGTCGCTTGCCATCACCTCCACAGCCGCTTCCATCTATGCCTACGCCGGTGCCGAAGAAGGGGAAATCTACACTAGCACCAACGGGATAGACTGGGACCTTGCTGGAGGGACTGGGATTGGCACAGAGAAGTTTTACGCCCTCACCGTTGATCCCCAGGACAGCAAGACCGCTTACGTGGGCACGAAGGAAAAAGGGGTCTATCGGACGACCGATGGTGGCCTTACCTGGACGCTGAGCGGCTTAGACGAAAAGACCGTTCGGGCGCTGGCTATCCATCCCGGCGACAGCGAGATCATCTATGCTGGCACACAATCCCACGGGATTCGCAAGAGCACCGATGGCGGGGCCTCGTGGCTTTCAGGTAGATTAGACGGACGTGATGTCTTAGCTATCGCCATCAACCCTCGCAACCCCGAGTTTATATATGCAGGAACATACGGGGATGGTGTTTGGGTGAGTTACAATGGGGGCTACAGTTGGCACAGAATGCCGGGCCTGACAGGTGGCGCTAGCTATGTCTATTCCCTGACCCTTTTTACGCCCGGGGGGGAGGACGATTGCCAGGTGCTCTATGCTGGCACCACCGATGGGGTGTGGGCTCGTACCGTCATGCCCCTTTACACCTCTTACCTGCCCCTTGTTCATAAAGGGTACCCTGCGGGACAATAGGCTCAACAGGTGGCCGATGCGCATTGCTGTAGTAGGCCCTTGTGCCTCGGGAAAGACAGCTCTGGCTGAGCGCCTTCAAAAACTGGCCTACGAGGCTCGCGAGTGTACTCAAGAGCACTCCTACGCGCCGACGATGTGGCAAAAGATCTCCAAGCCGGATGTCCTGATCTATCTGGACGCCAGTCTCCCAGCTATTGCCGAGCGACGGTCCGCTGACTGGAGCGAGGAGTACTTGACCGTACAGAACCGCCGCCTCTCGCATGCCCGCAGTCACTGTGATCTTTACATTCAAACCGGCGGGTTAAGCGAAGAGGAGGTTTTGGAAAGAGCACTCGATTTCTTGAAGGGCCTTGAGTTGAATAAGTGATTTGTCAGCGGCGGGAGGTGCAAGAGCATGAGTATTGAGGATTATCGCTTTGGCCGGATCGTAATTGACGGCAGGCCGTACACATCCGATGTCATCGTTTTTCCCGATCGCGTCAAGGATGGCTGGTGGCGAAACGATGGCCACGAGCTATGCCCGGCCGACCTGTGGGAGGTCGTTCAAGAGAAACCGGAGGTGCTGGTGGTGGGCATTGGGCAATCGGGCTTGATGAGAGTCCTGCCGAAAACGGAGGAGTACTTAGAGCAGCAAGGCATCAAGTTGAGGGTCGAGGGGACAGCCGAAGCCTGCAAAACCTTCAATCGGCTCTGTCGCTCTGGGGAGAAAGTTGTGGCCGCCCTTCATTTGACTTGTTGAGGGAGATTAGCCATTTGACAGATGGGAGGCGATGGGGTATAGTCTGCTGCGTTTGCCACCTAAGTGCGAGTCTGTGAAGCTGTACCGAGCCCTGTCCTGAGTGCGTCGAAGGGTTGTCGAAGTAAAGGGAGGAAAGTTAGGTTTGAGAGAGAGAAACGTTAGCTTATTAGTAGGGGTCATAATCTTGGCTCTGGCGGCCATCTGGGTGGATTTGCCGAACAACCCGGGCCTTCACATTCACCTGGGCCCCATCAACTACGATAGGGACATCAGGGTTCACCAGGGTCTGGACCTGCAGGGAGGGATGCAGGTGCTTCTGGAGGCGGACCTGCCGGAGGGCGAAGCCATTGAGCCCGGCGCTATGGAGGCCGCCAAGGTCATCGTCAAGAACCGCGTTGATGCCCTGGGTGTGATGGAGCCTCTGGTCCAATCGCAGGGCGAACGGCGGATCATCGTCGAGCTGCCGGGGGTGAAAGACCCTGAGTTGGCTATTGCCACCATCCGTGAGACAGGGCTCCTGGAGTTTATTGACGCGGGCTACACGTTCTTGCCCCCGGACACAGTGGTCGAAACCACCTTCGGCGGCCAAGAGGTAGCGGTGACAGTGCCCACCACATTGCCGAGTACGGTCGCCCCTGCAGAGGGAATGACCCCAACAGGGGCGATCACGGGCACGTCAACTGTCACCCCTACAGTTCCGCTTCCTACCGGAGAGGTTTTCACCACGGTGATGACGGGCAAGGAGTTGGAGACAGCCAATGTCGCCTTGGATCAGTATGGTAAGCCGGAGATTCAGTTCACCCTGAAGCCCGATGGGGCCAGGGTTTTCGCTGACTTCACCAGCCGGAACGTAGGAAGGTTCCTGGCCATTGTTCTAGACAAGCGAATCATCTCCTGCCCACGGATTGAAACCGCTATCACCGAAGGCCAGGCTCGGATTACCGGCGATTTTACTTTGGAGGCAGCGCGCAGTTTGGCTATTCAGTTGCGTTACGGCGCTTTGCCGATTCCCTTGAGGGTGGAGACAACCCGCTCCGTTGGCCCGACCCTGGGGCAGGACTCCGTGAGGAGGAGCGTCAGGGCTGGGGCCATAGGGCTGGTCATTGTCCTCCTCTTTATGCTGATCTACTATCGTCTGCCTGGCTTTCTGGCCGCCCTTGCGCTCATCATCTACGCTTTGTTGAACTTCGCGCTTTTCAAGTTGATCCCGGTCACCTTGACTCTGCCTGGCATTACTGGTTTTCTCCTCTCCACAGGCATGGCGGTTGATGCCAACATCCTGATCTTCGAGCGCACGAAGGAGGAACTGCGTTGGGGGCGGAGCCTGGCAGCGGCCATCAACGCTGGCTTTGATCGAGCCTGGACTTCCATCCGCGACTCAAACCTCTCTACCATCATCACCTGTGCCATACTCTACTGGTTTGGGTCGAATTTCGGGGCCAGCGTGGTTAAGGGTTTTGCCGTCACCCTTTTCATCGGCGTGGTGATAAGCATGTTCACGGCTATCACCGTCACCCGCACTTTCATCCGCTTCGTCTTTGACGTAGCTGGCGAGTGGTTGCAGGACCGCAGGTGGCTTCTAGGCGTCTAATCAAATCCCAGAAGCCCAACTGGCTATTGGTTCATTGATCATTGGATAATCGGTCACTCCCCGGAGGGGCGCATGTTCAACATAATTGAGAAACGCCGTTGGTACTTCATTATCTCGGCCCTGGTCATTGTGCCCGGTTTGATAGCCATGATCTACTCCACCGTGCGGTTTGGCACGCCGGTGCGCTTGAGCATTGATTTCACAGGGGGTGCTCTCTTGGAACTCGAGTTCGAGCAGCCCGTTCAACCTGGGGAGGTGCGTCAGGTCTTCGTAGACAGGGGCTACACTGATACGATGGTGCAGACCACGGCCGATGAGCGAACTGTCCTCGTCCGCTCCGATTTCCTCGAATCGGAGGTCAAGATGGAGGTCAAATCCGCGCTGGAGGATAGATACGGGCCGCTGGAGGAACTACGATTCGAATCTGTGGGGCCCACTATCGGCGGAGAGGTGACCAAGGCGGCGAGCATGGCCGTGGTAACGGCCGCCATAGTCATCTTGGGCTTCATCGTCGTTGCCTTTCGACGGGTGCCCCATGCCTTTCGCTATGGCGCCTGTGCCACTGCGTCCCTTGTCCATGACCTCTTGGTAGCTATGGGCTTTTTCTCCATCCTTGGCCTCTTTCGTGGCTGGCAGGTGGACGCCCTTTTCCTGACTGCCATCCTCACCGTCATCGGCTTCTCGGTACAAGACACCATCGTAGTCTTCGACCGCATCCGCGAGAACATCCCCAAACGGCGGGGTGAGCCCTTTGAGCTGATAGTCAACCGCAGCATCTTGGAGACCATTCACCGATCCCTGGCTACCCAGCTCAACGCAATCTTCGTGATGATCGCCATCCTTCTCTTCGGGGGAGCGACAATGAAGCAGTTCATTGCTACTTTGTTAGTGGGGATGCTCAGTGGCACCTATTCGTCCATCTTTACCGCCGTACCGCTACTGGTCGTTTGGGAGAAGGGCGAGGTGGGCCAGTTTCTCCGCCGCCTGCGGAGGCGAGAAGCACAGGCCTAGGGAATCCATGAATCAGTAGGGGTAAGGCTTGCCCTGACCCGACCTGACGCCGGACAATTGGACGCAAAACCGCTGCCAAGCAAGGGCAGTTGCAAGGGTTGCCACTACCCGGACGTATATTAAATACGGGGTTGAGATTCTATCTCAACCCCGTGTTTTCGTTTTGACGCCCAAGACTTTATGTGCTATGATTTACTAGCGGACACTTTTTGTACGGGCGTCATTCCGAGCCCCGCAGGGACGAAGAATGACAGGATTGGCTCCTTGTATTCGCTTATGTTAGCTTGTCTGAAAAGGTGTCCGGTAACAAATGCTGTGACAGGAGAAGGGGTAGGGAGGATAGATCATGGGTCTGATCGTAATTCGCTACGGCGAGATCGCCTTGAAAGGCAAGAACAGGTGGTATTTCGTCAAGCAGTTGCGCAAGAACATCAGGGACTGCCTGAAAAAGAATGACATAACGGGTGAGGTGCGCAGCGTCGGGCAGCGGGTCTACGTGCAGGTCGAGGAGGTGGAACCGGCCCTTCGACAGGCTCAGGACAAGGCCGTCGAGAAGCTGCGGGATGTCTTCGGCGTCGTTTCTCTGAGCCCGGCCCGGGAGGTTCCGGCTGACATCGAGGCCATCGGGGCAGAGGCCCTGAGGGTGGCTCAGAGAGCTGGCGTGGACGAGAAGCGGACTTTCCGGGTGCAGAGCCGCCGGGCCGACAAGGCTTTTCCCCTGATTTCGCCTGAGATCAACCGCCTTGTCGGCGCTCACGTCCAGAAAGCGACAGGTGCGCAGGTTGACCTCTCCAATGAGGCTGACCTCACCATCGGCGTGGAGGTGCGCCGGGGCCATGCGCTGGTCTTTGGCCAGACCGTGGCTGGGCACGGGGGATTGCCCTTGGGCACCGAGGGGCGGGCGGTGGCCCTGATGTCCGGCGGCATTGACTCGCCTGTGGCCGCCTGGCTGATCATGAAGCGGGGGTGTGGGGTGATCCCCATCCACTTTCGCCAGAGCGAGGAGGAGCTGGCGAAGTTCATGGACAACTGCGAGGTCTTGTCTCGCTACGCCTACGGCTGGGACATCCGCCCCATAGTGCTGGATCACCAGGAGGTCTTTGGTGAGACCTACGAGAAGCTCCGACGCGTCGGCGCTGGGCGTTGGGCCTGCATCTTCTGCAAGCGGGCCCTGCTCCAAGAAGCCTGCCTGATCGCCGACCAGCACAAGGCCAAGGCCCTGGTCACAGGGGACTCACTGGGCCAGGTGGCTAGCCAGACCCTGGATAACCTGGAGGCCACCTCCTACGGCGTCGAAAAGCCGATCCTGCGCCCTCTCATCGGCCTGGACAAGACGGAGATCACCGCCCTGGCGCGGCGCATTGGCACCTTCGAGGTCTCCACTCGTGAAGCCAGGTCTTGTCCTTACCTGCCGCCTGACCCGTTGACCAAGGCCAGTTTGCCAAAGCTGAGGGCTGTCATGGAGAAGATGAAAGGCTGTCAACCGATAGGGGATGAATAATGGGAAAGATCAAGGGACCCTTGCCGGTGAAAGTGATAGCCAGCATGTTTACAGCCAGAGGGGAGCTACTGGAAGAGGCCAAGGTCAGACTAAGTCAGGAGTTCGGTCCCATTGACTACGAGAGCGAAGTCTTGCCCTTTGACCATACAACCTACTACGCGGCGGAGTTCGGGGAGAACCTGAAGCGGAGGTTCGTGGCTTTCGCAGAGCTTTTGCACCCGGGAAAACTGGCGGAAATCAAGCTGCTGACCAACGCTCTGGAAATGGGGTGGGTGATAAAAGGAAAGCGGCGGATCAACATTGACCCTGGCTATGTTTCCCGCTCCAAGCTGGTTTTGGCCACCACCAAGAATCACGCCCACCGTATCTATCTGGGCCAGGGCATCTACGCTGAGGTGACCCTGCACTTTCGCGGCGGCACCTTCCGCGCCTGGCCGTGGACCTATCCTGACTATGCCAGTCTGCCTCTCATTGCCATCTTCAACCAGATCCGAGGGCTTTACGTGAAGCAGTTGTGCAGAATGTAAGCGTTACGCCGCGCAGACTACACCTTTTCAAGGTGTAGTGCTCGCCAATCAGCCAGCGGTGGTTTGACCGATGCCCAATGCTCACCAAGAGGGAGCTATTCCTTGGCCAGCAGTTGTACCTCCGAGACCATACTCTGGTAGTCCCAGCCTGAGGCGTAGATGCGGACAGATGTGATAAAGGCAGGCTTGACATCGCCCAGTTTCTCCATCAGGTTGGCCGACTCGTAAGGGTACCAGACGAAGCGAGGGATCTTTTCGCCGTTTAGGATGGGCCAGTTTTCAATCGGGTCTTTGAAATAGAATCCACGGGTCCAGAATTGATCGTTGCCGTAGGGGTCCTTGTAGTCCACGCGGACGATAATAGGGAACTCAGAGCTCAAGTAGCCGGCACCCGAAAGGCTTTGGTCCAGCAGCCTGACAGAGATGTACAGCTCAAGGGAAGTGAAATCGCGGACATCTTTATCAATGACCTGGACAATTCCTGTCTCCCCGTGGTTGGCAGCCTTCCCCATGCGCCAAAAACGCACTACTTGGCGATCACCGACGATCAGGATTTCAGCTTTGCCGCTGACCTCTCTGTCGTCAACTTGTGAATGGTAGACTCTCCAGCCCTTCGTTAGCGGCTCCTTGAAGTCGCCGTTAACGATGAGGTCTCGCTCCGCTGGCAGGGGCCCTAATGGTTCTCTGCCGGTTTCCATCGTTGTCCTTTCTCCTCGGCCCAGCTCCACCATCTTACCCATGGCTATGATCTTCGCTCGGCCGTCGCGCACGGTCAACTGGAATTCCTCGCTGCTCACTTCCACCGAGTAACTCCCGTCCTCCAGCTCGACCGCAGCATAGGGGGATTGCACTTGGAAGTCCAGGCGGGATTCCATTGATAGCGCAACGCCGATCCTGACTCTCCCTTCTGTCACTTCTAGAACGATGGTGTCGGGCTTGGAGCTGAGGCCGAATCTAGGCGACTGCGTCTTCAGGATGGTCACCTGGGTCTTGTTGTAGAGGTGCAGCGTGCTATCTTCGAAAAACTCCACGAAAGCCTGCGACGTGGCGTCGGTTTTTATGGTGGAACCCTCCGGTACATCGTCTTTGGTGCCTATGACAGCGGCGGTTACATGTGCGTCCGGCTCCTGCACCTGAACAGTGCCCCTGACGGCCGCCAGGGACGTCTTATGGACCTGGGTGGCATTAATAATATACCAGCGGATTCCAAGGGGGATGCTCACCGCCAGGAAACACAAGATGGCGAAGGCAATAGAGAG
>Ga0209979_1004844_pt1 | contig 10925 bp, 8 predicted proteins | sample AnhtaG_FD_183114 | JGI IMG/M metagenome (GOLD analysis project Ga0209979, IMG submission 183114) | Deep subsurface microbial communities from Anholt, Denmark to uncover new lineages of life (NeLLi) - Anholt_01485 metaG (SPAdes) (version 2) | ecosystem: Environmental > Aquatic > Marine > Oceanic >...
TCTTTTCGCGTGCCTCCACCGCCCTGGCGGCCGCCGAAACGGCGCGGGAGGCCATCAAGTGCCATGAAAGCACTCATTGCTCAGTGGTGTACGTGACCACGGTTAAGTGTGGAGCTACCCTGTGTCTCTGTGGTTTTCTTAAATCCGACTTTACAAAATCAAGCCTCTCTGCTATAATATTGTTTAATATTACTCGGCGGACGCAGGAATAGCCTGAGCGTTCGCCTAGCTGTCTTTTGTGGTACTCTGCGCCATTGGCGCTTTTTTTGATAGTCTAGTTTTCTCTGTCAGCGATGGAGGAGACGAGGACCAATCCTTATTTGAGCGGGGGAGAGAGAGATGGTGGAGCGGGAAGTTTTCCTGACCCCTGAGGGGAAACGCAAGCTGGAAGAGGAGCTGGTGCACCTCCGCACTGTCCGTCGAAAAGAGGTGGCCCAGCGCATCCACGAGGCCAAGGCGGAGGGCGACATCACGGAGAACGCTGAATATGAAGACGCCAAAAACGAGCAGGCCTTTATTGAGGGACGGATACTTACCCTGAAGGCACTGTTGAGGAGTGTAGTGCTCATCGAAGAGAAGGGGCCCACTGACAGGGTGGGCATGGGCTCCTGGGTCACTGTGATTGGAGATGATCAGGATGAACCGGAGACCTATCGCATTGTTGACTCAGCCGAGGCAGACCCCGCCCATGGTTTCATCTCCCACCATTCGCCCATTGGTCAGGCCCTCATGGGCCATCAGGCGGGGGAGGAGGTGGAGGTAGATACCCCAGGAGGCATCGTCCGCCTGCGGGTTCTGCGCATCGGCCAGGGATAGCACCGCGGGGGAATGAAGCAATGGTAGACACCATTAGTGATCTGGAGCGGCAGCGCCGCCGGAAGCTGGCCCGCGTTCGTGCCAGAGGGATTGACCCCTACCCGGCACGAGTGGAGCGAACCCACACCACGGCTGAGGCACTGGCCGCTTTCGAAGCCCTGCAAGGCAGCGACGAGAAGCTGACCGTTCAGATAGTGGGCCGCATGACGCGCATGAATGTCATGGGCCGTTCGAGCTTCGCCCACCTGGAGGATGGCCACGGCCGGCTGCAGGTCTATTTCCAACAGGATGTACTGGGCCAAAACACTTACGACCTGATCCGCCACGACCTGGACCTGGGCGACTTCCTAGGGGTGAAAGGTCCCCTTTTTCGCACCCGCACTGGCGAGGTCACCATCCGCGCTGAGGAGGTGCAGCTTCTCTCCAAGGCACTCAAGCCCCTGCCCGTGGTCAAAGAGAGAGATGGTGTTCTCTACGATGCCTTCACCGACAAAGAACAGCGCTACCGGGAGCGCTACGTGGACCTGGCGGTCAATTCCCACGTGCGGGAGATCTTCCGCACCCGGGCCCGCATCGTCTCTGCACTGCGTTGCTTTTTGGGTCAGCACGGCTTCATCGAGGTGGAGACACCTGTCCTGCAGCCCATCTACGGCGGAGCGGCTGCCAGGCCATTCATAACCCACCACCATCAACTTCACCGGGACCTCTACCTGCGCATCTCCGACGAACTGTACCTCAAGCGACTGATTGTGGGGGGCTACGAGCGGGTGTACGAAATCGGGCGGGATTTCCGCAACGAGCGAGTTTCCTTCAAGCACAACCCGGAGTTCACCCAACTTGAGTTTTACATGGCCTACGCCGACTACGAGGACGTGATGGCCCTTGCTGAGGAAATGATCGTTTTCGTGGCGCAAAAGGCGTTGGACACCACATCTATCACCTACCAGGGCCAGGAGATTGATCTCCGCCCGCCCTGGCGGCGGCGCAAGCTGCGCGAGGCGATTCTGGAGAAGACAGGAATTGATTATGAAGCCTATCCTGATGCCGAGAGCCTCTATCAGGCCATTCGAGCCATCGGAGGCACCCCAGAGCCCAAGACCACGCGGGGCAGGCTCATTGATCCCGTCCTGATCAACTATGTGGAGCCCAAGCTGATCCAACCCACTTTCCTCTATGACTATCCGGCAGATGTCTCCCCACTGGCCAAGAGAAAAGCCGATGATCCCCACACCGTGGAGCGATTTGAGTTTTTCATTGGCGGGCTGGAGCTAGGCAACGCCTTCACCGAACTCAATGACCCCCTCGATCAGTGGGAAAGGTTCCTGGCTCAGGCTCAGGCCCTCGGAGCTGGCGACGAGGAGGCGCATCCCCTGGATGAAGACTACATCAACGCCCTCTGCTACGGCATGCCGCCCACCGGCGGCTTCGGCATGGGAGTGGACCGGCTGACCATGCTCTTCACCGACCAGTCCTCCATCCGCGAAGTGATCCTCTTTCCTCACCTGCGTGCTCAGTACGACCTCGTTGTAAGCGCTCAGCCATCAGTTATCAGTCCGCCTGTTCCAAGGCTGAGGGCTGATTGCTGAACGCTTGCTATCTGACTACTGGACCATCTGACCAACCGACCACCGGACCACATTCCAGTACAGCCCCGCGAAGGAGCTAGGGACGGGACCGATGATCCGCCGGTTGAGTAGGATCGTCCGCTGCGGCATCAGGAGGAAATCGGCCGGATGCTCCCGGGCCAAAAGCGCGGCCAACTGCCAGTAGAGGGGAGCACGGGCCGCCTCAGAACAGCCATCGGCGGTGCGCCCAGCGTCAAGCAACTCATCGGCCTGGGGGCTCATGTAGGAGCCGAAATTGAACCCCACCCCTGGCGTGATCTCCCGCGAATGCCACAGGGATGCCTGATCGGGGTCGCGGGGAAAGGGCCAGGTCAGCAGAGCCACATCAAAGTCGTGGTGAAAGAGATCCTCTAGGAACAGGCCCCAATCCACTACCTCCAGCCGGGCCTCGATCCCCACCTCCCGATAGGCCTGCGCCACCAGCAGGGCCACATCCTCCCGAAGGCGGTCCCCTCCCTGCACCTTGATGGCCAACGGCAGGGGCTCACCCTTCGAACCCAACAGCCTTCGGGCCTCGGCCGGGTCGTAGGGAGGCGGCCGCAGGTCAGGGGGCAGGGACCAATGATGTGGGGGCAGGATGGAAGTCAGGAGACCCGCCTTCCCCGCTGCCTGTGCCGTGATCCCCTCCCGGTCCAGTGCCAGAGCCAGGGCATGCCGGACATCGCGCTCCGAGAGGGCGTGTCGCTCCTGATTGAACAGGAGAAAAAGTGACTCCCCCGTGGGGAGCGTCAGTGACCGAAACCCGGCCTCCAGGTCTTGGGCTAGGTTTAGCCCCGGGTCAACGAGGAACAGGTCAATCTCCTCGGCGCAGGCTGCGGCCAGCAGCTCTTCCGGCGCCTCATAGCGGCGATAGGCCCAGCCCTCCAGGTAGGGTTCCCCAGCCCAATGATCCGCCTGGCGGGTTAGGGTCACTGCCTCGCCTGTCTCCCAATCAGCCAAGCGGAAAGGGCCTGTGCCTACCATGAGTGCTGGCCGGGCGATGGGCTGCATGACCTCGGTGGCTTGCCACAGGTGGGCGGGCAGGATGGGGAGCAATCCCAGTTGGGTCAAAGCGGCGCAATCGGGCTGGCGCAGGTGGACGACGACCATCCGTTCCCTGGGCACCTCGATTTCGCTGACCCAAGCCAGGTGTTCGGCGTGGGGAAGGGGCACTGTAGCGCTCATCAATGCCCGCCAGGTGAAGGCCACATCCTCTGCGGAGAAGGGCTCGCCGTCGTGCCACCCTACCCCGCTGCGCAGGGTGAAGGTGATAACCTCTCCTCCTGGTCCGAGGGCCCACTTCTCAGCCAGGCAAGGCAGCAGATGGCTATCCTGGGGGTCGAAGGCTAGAAGCGACTCGAAGATGAGGACTTCGAAAGCACCGGCATCGAAGGGATCGGCCCACAGGGGATTTTTCCACTCCGGCCTGCTCAGGCCACCCACTCGCAGGATGCCTCCCCGCTGAGGAGGGGTGGTGGGAATAGGAATGGGCTGGGATTCCCCTTCCGGCGTGTGAACCGAAAGGGGAGGCTCAGGAGTTGGCGGAGGGAGAGTTGGCAGAGGGGAAGTTGGCAGGCCAATGGCAGTGGGCATCTCTGGCGGCCGAGTGGAGGGCGGAGGTGGAGTGGACTGACAGGCCAGGGACAGCAGAAGGACAGCCAGGCCCCATAGTGCCAGGTGAGCTCCTCTTTTGTGATTCACGCGCTTTCTCGACTGCCTGAATGTCCCCTTCACTCCTCGGTTATGGTCCCCACAGTCCATTCGCTGACAAATTCCCGGTCGGAGATAGAGTCATTGGCCCACGCTTCCAGGCTGGGCCCGTCAATGATTATCACCTTGAGCCCCACATCGCTCTCTCCGCCGGCCATAGCGGCCAGGCGCATTCCGCCGTTGATCAGGGGATGGACCCTGGCCAGAGCTCGGGCGGCGGCGAGGGTGACGAGCACCGTCTGCGCCTGAAATGCACGACTCTCAACGGCGTAGGAGCTTGAGTAGCGAATGAACACCCATCGTGGCTCCCCCGCTATCTTGATCTTCAGGGTATGGGAAGCGACTGCGCGAGCGGTCAACTCCTCTTTAATCAACGCTATAGCCTGGGCGTCGGTCAGAGGGCCGGGTGCAGGCGTGGGTGTCCAAGTGTGAACAGGGGGCAGGGTGATGGTCGGAGGCAGGGTACGCGTGGGAGTTATTGGGGTAGCCTGGCAAGCCGTGCTCAGCCAGCCAAGGAGGCAGAGAATAGCGCCAAGGGCAACAAGGGGCCTCATCTAGAAGTACCCCGTGAGAGGAGTCACGTAGATGACCAGAGTGAGGCAGGAATCAACAGCCGCGTAGATGAAGTAGGCGGCAAAGATGGATTGGCTGCGCCCGCGCTTCAGGTAACTCCACACCAGGCCCGCCGATATGATAGCGAGAAGCAGCGGGAGTATCCACCGCCCCAGGAGAATGTTCAGTGGTGGGGATAGCAGAGGGCTGAATGGAGACCGGCTCAGCAAACCGGGGAAGAAGAGGAGTTTGGCCCCCAGTTGCAGGAGCATGGCCAGCCCAAGGGCACTGCGACCGTGGGGATCCGAGATCTCAGACTCATTGGTAGCCAAAGCGAAAATGACAAGCCATCCCATGGGAATGAATACCCAACTCAAGGCAATGGGTATGAAGAAAAGAGCGGAGAAAGCACTCATCACCCCACTGAGGACTTTGTCCACGACCTCATAGGTGGTGATACGGTTGAGTGTTTCTTTGGGCTGGGGTGCGGTGGAGGCATAGATAACCTGGTAGCGATTGAAGCCAGCGGTGTCAATCCAGGTCAGGTGCAGGTTACTGCTTGGGTCAATAGCCACGTTGGGCCGCAACGAAGCGCCACGGCTCGCATTGACGATTTCTTGCTCTTCGATCTGTCCTGCCTGCAGGTCAATCACCGCAATTTGGAGCGTCTCCATGTTGCCCGGGCCGGAAACCTGGGTGAAGCAGGCCAACACCTGGTGCGCTGGCTGACCCTCTAGGAATCGTGGGTGGCCCGTCAGACTCGGGTCAACGCCCTGAACGCGAACTGCCTCGCCCGTCACCTCTGGTGGCGGATAGTCGAACGTTTCCGTAGCCTCGCGCTGACTCATGGCAGGCTGGGGGAAAGCCTGGTAGAAGGTGAAATCCATGACCTCTCCCCTTTCACGCACCTCCAGTACCCAGGCCAGGTAGACCGAACTCTCATCCAGTCCCAGCCACGGCCCGTCGAACCTGGCACCGGCCGTCGGTCTGCCAAGCAAGCCCATCTGGATCAGGGGTTCACTCGCTACGATGTCTGAGCCCAGCGCCCGGCGTTGGGGATCGTAGACAGCGTAATGGAATCTGGGCTTTTTCCCCTCCAACTCCACTCTCCACGCCAGGTGCACGAAACCCTGGCGGTCTATCTGGGCCGCCGGCAGTATGCCATCCGGGATCAGCATTTCTGCCGGGACGACGACCGCCCCCGACCAGTCCAGCGCAGCGTGGTAGCAGCCAGGACGGATGTACACGTTGTCAGACCAAAAGAGCTCTATGGTCCGCCCAACAGAATCAAGGACCATCGAACTGTAGGCCACCCGCTGTTCGGGCGGTGAGAGGACGGTTGCTTCCTGGATCACCTCGCCATCAGCCGACAGACCGGCGTAGAAGAGTTGCAGGCCCCGCTCCTGCCTGTCCAGCCAGATAAGGTGCAGCCGGCCTGTGGGATCCCTCAGGAGCTGAGGCTTCATTGGGGAGTTGCTACGCAGATCAAGGGGTGCTTGGACGACCACCTCAGCGCGCTCGTTCAAGCGGGCAAAGTGCAGCTCATGATCGAGCCCGACCCATACAATGAAGCTATGCCCTACCTCGTCCACCTGCAAGGCCACCTGGTTGTTCAGAATGGCTGTGCCCAGCAGTTTTCCATTGCTCCAGTGGGCCGAAGCGCGAGGCGTGTGAGTAGGGGTCAGCCCACAGCCCGCAACCACCACGGCCAGCAGCATCAACGCCGCCACCGAGGCCAGGGACAGTCGCAGGAAACGGTTGCTACCTCGCACCAACTGTCTCACCGCCGCCACAGTCTCACCTCAATTTATGCACAGGCGGAGAACATAGAGTTCCCCGCCTGAGAGAAAGCATATTGAGATACCGAGCCCTGCACGCTGCCTACATAGTGCCCCGCATCTGTGGATCCAGAGCGTCGCGCAGACCATCGCCCAGAAAGTTGAAAGCCATCATCACCAGAGAGAGCATCAATGCTGGGAAGAAGATCAGATGCGGGTCGGCCCTTATGGCTCGCCAGCCCTCGTTGAGCATCTGACCCCAACTGGGGAAGGGAGGTGGCACGCCCAGACCGATGAAGCTCAAAGTGGCCTCGAACATGATCAGATTGGGTATGCCCAGCGTGACGGCCACGATGATGGGTCCCAGGCTATTGGGCAGCAGGTGACGGGTGATAATCGTCACATCCCGGGCTCCGATCATGCGCGCCGCCTCCACGAATTCCTTCTCCCGGAGGGAGAGAAACTGTCCACGCACCAGGCGCGCCATGCCCATCCAGCTCACCAGCCCAATGCCCAGCACCATGTTGCGTATAGCCGCGAAACCGGCCGTAGAACCAAGGATGACCATGAGCAGGATGATGAAGAGCAGGGTGGGGAAAGCGTACATGATGTCCACGAAGCGCATCATCAGCGCGTCAGCGCGGCCGCCCAGATAGCCGGATATGGACCCATAGGCCAGGCCGAAGATCATGATCACCAGAGAGCCGAAAACGCCTATGGCAATGGATATCCGACCGCCGTATATGATCCGGCTGAAGACATCCCGCCCGAATTTGTCGGTGCCCATGAGGTGCGGGAACCCGCCCTCGGCTGCACGCTGCAAGCTGGGACTGGCCCGGGTATTGTCGAAATCCACTTCCTTGAAACCATAGGGAGCCAGCAGGGGTCGGGCCGGACGGTTGAAAGCCCAGGCTATGAGGCCATCGTCGGCGAAGATGACAGCCACGACAACGATGATGGCGAAGATGCCACTTACCACAGCCGCTCTATTGCGCAGCAGCCGCCGCCAGGCATCTCGCCACAGGCTCTCCGGCGGGCGCGTGATATCGAATTCCACCGGCCTTAGGGGAGTCGCCCTCTCCCTGGAAACCACTCTTGCAGTCTCCATCACACTATGTCATACCTTTCCCGTCGCCTTCGAAATCATGAACCAGTTTGTGAAGCCCTTTCTCGCCGCTCAATCCTCAAGGCGAATACGGGGGTCGAGGAAGGCGTAGGAGATGTCCACCAGGATATTCATGAATACCAGAAGCACAGCGTACACCAAAATGGTGCCCATGATGAGGGTGTAATCACGGTCACTGATGCTGCTGACAAAGAAGCGTCCGATGCCCGGCACTGAGAAGATGGTCTCAATAATGAAAGAGCCGGTCAACCAGGCAGCCATAAGGGGGCCCAGGACAGTGGTCACCGGGATCAGTGAGTTCTTGAGGGCATGGCCGACGATCACCGCCCGGTCTCGCAGCCCCTTGGCTCGGGCAGTGCGGATATAGTCCTGACGGATCACCTCCAGCATGCTGGCTCGGGTGAGACGGGCGATCAAGGCTGTCCCTCCCGTGCCCAGGGTGATGGCCGGCAGGATCATGTGGCTGAGCCAGTCGCCAAAGTTCTTGGTGCCCCAACGGGCCAGGGGGAGAGCTGGCAGATCGTGCTGGTTCAGCCAGAGCATGGCCAGGATGAACATCAGTCCCACGACAAAGTTGGGGATGGATACGCCCAGCATGGCGAAGAACATCGCCACGTAATCAATGAAGGTGTTCTGCTTGAGGGCGGAGATGATGCCCAGGGGAATACCTATGCCCACCGCAATCAAGACGGCCAGCGTGCCCAACTGAGCTGAGACCGAGACGGCGGCCTTCACTACTCCACCGTCAAACAGCACGTTGTTGATGGTGCGCCCCCGATATTTGTAGGAGGGACCCAGGTCAAACCCCAACAGGCCGTTCCGTCCGAAGTCCCGTATGTTGCCCGTGTCCACGATATCGCCCACCATGTAGCGGATGTACTGCTTCCACGTTGGCTCGTCGAGGTGATAGCGGGCCTCGAAGTTGGCCCGGATCTCTGGGGACATGGGCCGGCCCTCGGTGCTAAAGGGCCCTCCGGGCACCAGCTTTGTGGCGCCAAAAACGATCACGGTAACCATCAGTAAGACGGGCACCATCCACAGAAACCTTCTGATGATATAGATGGCCATTTATCGCTTACTCCTACTTTGGAGAAAAGAGATCTAGCAACGAGTGAGTTCTTGAGCTACGATTGTCCAGATAATAAACTTATGATAGCTAAAAGAGCTATGTAGCTCTCGGAGTGAGAGCTACATAGCCCAGTGAATCCGACCTATTCGATCTCCCAGTGGGAGAGCGGGGGCGAACCGAAGGGCGGAAACTCGAACTTGACGCCGGGCTTGACCAGGAAATTTCGTTCGTATCCGTGGACGGGGATGATCACCACTTCATCCTCACACATGATCTTGTCGGCCTCTTTGTAGTAGGCCTCGCGCTCGCCAGTATCGAACGATGTCCCGGCCAGCTCCATCAGCTCGTCGAAGCGCTCGCTCTCCCACCCGGTGTACTGGAAAGGAGACGCGGGCGCGAAGACCACCTGGAGCTGGTTCTGGGGGTCGCCGTAGTCCATCACCCAGCCCATGCGGTAGGCGTTGAACTCGCAGGCCGCCAGGTCCTCCTTGGTGGTGTTGCAGGCATCCAGGTAGTCCAGGTAGACGGCCCACTCGTTGGTGCGCAGCTCCACATTGATGCCCAGGTTCTCCTCCCACATGGCGGCCACGGCCTCGATGACGTCCTCGTTGTAGTCCGCCCGGTTGAACCAGAACTTCAGGACGGGGAAGCCCTCGCCGTCCGGGTAGCCAGCCTCGGCCAGGTAGGCCTGGGCCTGCTCGGGATCAAAGGTATAGCCACACGTACCCCACTCCTGGTGGCCCAGGATCCTGGGCGGCGTGGTGCACGAGGAAGGGTAAAGCCACGGCCGCTGGACCACGTTCTCGATGATGGCCTTCCGGTCAATGGCCGAGGCCAGGGCCTTGCGCACCAGCACGTCGTCCGTGGGCTCCCGCAAGATGTTGAGCCCGACGTAGTAGACACCGGGACGGGGCAGGATGCGGAGATCCTGGGCGAGCACGGGGTCGGCCATTATGCGCGGTATCTCCTCGGAGGGAAGGTTGCTCCCGTGGAGCTCATCATTCTCGTAGAGGGCCAGCATAGTGGCGTCCTCCCGGATGATGGGGAAGGTGATCTTCTCGATCTTGACCGCACTGGCGTTCCAGTAGTCGGGGTTCTTCACCAGCACCACCTCGGCCTCATGCTCCCAGGCGTCCAGCAGATAGGCGCCGTTGCTCACGTAGTTGCCCGGCTCGGTCCACAGATCCCCGTACTCCTCGACGAGGTCCAGGCGGACGGGGTAGAAGGTGGAGAAGGGCAGAATGGTCTCAAAGTAGGCGGTCGGCGCCTTGAGTGTGACCTCCAGGGTATAGTCGTCCACAGCCTTGACACCCACCAGCTCAGGATCGTCTATCTCCCCTGTGTTGAACTCCTCCGCCCCCTCGATGTCGTACATCAGCCAGGCGTACTCAGCCGCCGTCTCCGGCTCCAGCAGGCGGATGACGCCGTCCTCGTAGTGCTGAGCGGTGACGGGCACGCCATCGGACCAGACGGTGTCCTTGCGCAGCTTGATGGTGTACACCAGGCCGTCATCGGAGACTTCATACCCGGTGGCTCCCGTGGGCTCCATGGAGCCGTCGCCCCGGTATTCATAGAGGCCGTCAATGCATTGCTTGATGATCAGGTGCGAGGTGGTGTCGGTGGCCAACTGGATATCCAGCGTGGGGGGCTCAGTCGTGATGGGATACCACAGCCCCTCTAGCTTCTTCTTGGACGGCACAGGCGTTGGAGGTAGGGGCGTGGCCGTGACAACGACCTTGACCTCCTTCACGACCTCCTTGACCACCTCTTTCTCCACCGGGACTTCTTTGACCACCTCCTTCTCGACCGCCACCTCCTTCTCCACCACCACGGTCTCCACCACCCTCTCCGTAATCACCTGAGGGGCCGGAGCAGCGCAGGCGGTGAGAAGCAGGCTGACGATCACACCTAAAGTGATGATGGTCCAGACTCTATTGCGTGTAAGCATGTCTCCTCCTATCTAATGCAGATTTTGAAACACAAATGGACAGGACAGACGGACAATCTCCCCCCGGCATCACCTCCTTTCGCCCCAAAGCTCCCTCGGAAAGTGCTGCAGACCCTTCCATGCTATTCCTGAACTTGGCCCTCGGACATGCTTTCCGAGAGGGTTCCTCACCGAACTCCGTCTGATAAGCTTGCAGTTACTACTCAGGCATAGCCGCCTGACGGAGTATTGATGAAACTCTGACGAAAATCAAGTTGCAAATCTAACACGCTTGTGGTATATTCAACTCACTATGACGTCGCAATTGGATCTTGATCGTAGC
>Ga0209979_1004846_pt1 | contig 10924 bp, 7 predicted proteins | sample AnhtaG_FD_183114 | JGI IMG/M metagenome (GOLD analysis project Ga0209979, IMG submission 183114) | Deep subsurface microbial communities from Anholt, Denmark to uncover new lineages of life (NeLLi) - Anholt_01485 metaG (SPAdes) (version 2) | ecosystem: Environmental > Aquatic > Marine > Oceanic >...
ATATTATTTAGGACTTGCAACATATTAAAATAAATTGAAGTGTAGAGCTAAATGAGTTAAACACATATCTTTTAAGAGTTAAAAAATTAATTTATATCGGTTTAAATCGAGCCAAGAAATGTCTTAATCTCGGTGGTTCATATATAAATTTATATCCTTTTATATTTTCTCTCCTTTTATAAATATTAATTAACGCATTGGCAACAACATTAATATGAGCATTAGTATAAACTCTTCTTGGTATAGCCAGTCTTAAAAGTTCAAGCTTTGGATGGATATTTTCCCATGTTATTGGTTCTCTTCCTGCAAGAACTGTTCCTATTTCCACACTTCTTATACCTGCTTCTAAATAAAGCTCAACTGCTAATGCCTGTCCTGGAAGATTATCCTGTGGAATATGAGATAAAAATTTCTTAACATCAACATATACTGCATGACCTCCTATTGGCTGAATAATTGGAATATTAGCTTCAAGAAGTTTATTACCAAGATACTCTACCTGTTTTACGCGTGTTTCTAAATAATTCTCATCTAATACTTCTTCAAGACCTTGTGCCATTGCTTCCATATCCCTTCCTGACATACCACCATATGTAATAAATCCTTCAAACAGTACTAACCATGTAGCTCCTTCTATATAGAGTTTCTCATCATTTAGTGCCAAAAAACCACCAATATTGGAAAGTGCATCTTTCTTACCACTAAAAGTACATCCATCACTATAACTCATCATTTCTAATACTATTTCTCTAATGCTCTTATTTTCATAGCCTATCTCTCTTTTTTTGATGAAGTAAGCATTTTCAGCAAATCTGCAAGCATCAAGAAAAAATGGTATATCATATTTTTTTGTTAATTCTCTTACTTTCTTAATATTTTCCATTGAAGCAGGTTGTCCACCACCGCTATTACAAGTAATAGTTATCATAACCAGTGGGATTTTGTCTTTTCCTTTGTCTTCTATTAAATTTTTTAATTTATCAATATCAATATTTCCCTTAAATGGATAATTTGATGTTGTATTAAAAGCTTCGTCACATACTACATCTATTGGAATTCCCTTTTTATGTAATATATGAGCTTTTGTAGTATCAAAATGCATATTGTTCGGGACATAATCTCCCTTTTTTATCATTATTAAAAATAAGATATTCTCAGCAGCTCTTCCCTGATGTGTAGGAAGAACATATTTATATCCCATATTTTTTTTAACTGCATCTTCTAAATGGTGGAAACTACTACTTCCTGCATATGCTTCATCTCCAACCATCATCGCTGACCACTGGCTATCACTCATAGCAGATGTACCGCTATCAGTTAGCAAGTCTATAAATACATCTTTAGAATCAAGATAAAATAGGTTATATCCTATCTTTTTTAAAAGATTTTTCCTATATTCTCTTGTAGTTTTTTTTAAAGGTTCTACCATCTTTATTTTGTAATACTCAGCCTGATAGTTGTTATTTTTCATCTATACTCCCTTTTTTAATAAAAGAATATTGAAATCTTAAATTTATTAGAATAATTAAATAAACTAAAATTATTAAAAGTGTTAACCTGACTTACCAATAATATACATTTATTATAGATTATTATATTACTTGCTATTCAAATGAAAAGTATTTTAGTAGCAAATTTAAGAATAAGAATTAATTTTTAGCATAAAATTTGACATAAAATTTTTTTTAAAATATAATTTAAGAACTGAAAATTAAATAAATTGCTTAATTTGTAAGAAGCGGAGGAACCTTTTTTTGGGGTGAATCTTGCGAAAGCAAGTAGGGTTAACATCTTTCGACCCGAACCCGTCAGCTAACTCCGTAAGCATTGAAGGATTGGTGGTAAGGTCACACATGATTTCAATGGTGACCTTATTTTTTTAAAAGATAATTCCTCCTTATCTTGTGATAGAGCGCTACCCACCAAGCGCTCTATCATTGATTTGGTATAAAATTATATTAAGATTTAATAGCCTTTTCTGCCTAATTTTTTACATACATATATCTTTCCTTCTTCTACTCCAGGTTGGTCTAAAGGATTGATATTTAGTAAAGCACCCATAAAAACAGTTTGAACTTCTATTATAAAAAGGAGTTGTCCAATAGTAAAAGCATTTATCTCAGGCAATTTTATCGTGTAATTTGGTCTATTGTTTTTAACCAGAGCATGTTCCGTACCCTGTTTCTCTAAGTTGATTAATTGATTAATGCTTTTTCCTCCCAAATATTCAAAGCTATTAAATTCTGGATATAATTTTGGTATATCAATCTGGCTATTATAATTTTCTACCTCAACAAAAACGATTACCTTATCATATTTTCCTTGAACATAAAGTTGTAATTGGGAATGTTGATCTGTGGTACCAAGAGCACTAACTGGGGTGAATCCAGTATTTACAACTTCGTTTTCTAAGGAGTATTTTTTTCCCAGGCTTTCAGCCCAGATTTGACTGAACCAATCAGCAATTCCAATCAGTGAATTTGAATAGGGCATAAAAACTGTGATATTTTTCTTATTTTTTACATATTCTAAATAAAGTAAAGCTGCAGATTTATAGGCTGGATTTTTATCGAGTTCAAAAGAAGGATTTTTATCAAACTCAGAGGATGAGCATAATTTATCCATATAAGCAGCACCTGAGAGAAGTTGATTAATATCTATTCCTGAAACTGCTGCTGAAAGTAGTCCTACTGGAGATAGCACTGAATATCTTCCACCAACATTTAGAGGTACTGAAAGTGAAATAATACTTTCTTCTTCAGCCAGTTTTCTCAGATCTCCTCTTTCTGGATCTGTAGTTATGATAATATGCTTTTTCCAATCATCTCCAACAGCACTTTTTAATAAATCCAAAAAGACTAAAAAATTCACTATTGTTTCACTTGTACTTCCTGATTTTGTAATAACATTAAAAACTGTTTTCTTTAAATCTATAATATCAATAAGTTCCTTAATTAATTTGGGGTCAATATTATCTAAAAAGAAAATCCTTGGACAATCATTTCTATCTTTTTTGGGTAATAGATTATAAAATTTGTGATTTAAAGCATTGTGAAGTGCTATATTTCCCAAGGCTGATCCACCAATACCTAAGACTACAAAGTTATCAAATTTATTTTTAATATCTTCAGAAATATCTAAAATTTCAGAGACCTCTTTATCTTGATAGGGTAATTGATAAAAACCTAATTCACCACTTTTTCTACCATCTAACACTCTTTTATGAGCATTTGCTATTTTTTCTCTTATATTATCTATATCACTATTTGAGACTCCATGTTCACTTCCAATTGAATCTTCCATAACATTCTTAAAATCAAGTTTTATCTCCATTTTCTTTTTCCAATTTTCATTTTTTTTAATCTGTTTCATTTAAAATCACCTCATATAGGATATAAATCTAAATATTTTTTAATTAGAGTAAATCTCTAACACTGTACATATTTTATTATATTTCTCATTATAAGAAATATAATTTAGTGAATAGGAAATAATTTGTATAAGAAATATAAATATACTTGTTTATTATATAATCTTTATGAGAATTTATAAATTTTAGCAAATTTTTATGTTATCTCTTATAAAATGAGAATAGTTTACACTTTTTATTAAATCTTTTAAATACTTTGTGGTATATTTTTAAAAGCATTTTAGATAAGAAGATACTCTTATAAATTTCAATATTTTTTTAATTTGTAATAGTAAGGGGGGAGATAAGAATAAACAGGTTAAGTTATTCAGCAATTTCAACATATAGAGGGTGTCCACTACAATATAAACTTATATATATTGATAAATTAAAGAGACTACCAAAACCGTATTTTTCCTTTGGAAGCTCACTTCATAAAGCAACAGAATATTTTTACTCAAGTATGTTTACTACACCACCAACTTTGGATGAACTTTTGAAATATTATAGGGAAAATTGGGAATCAGAGGGATATAAAAGTAAAAGAGATGAGAAAAAGCATTTTGAATTAGGTATAAAGATACTTAAAGAATTCTATAAAATAAATTCCAAGGATTATAAAATACCTATTGCTATTGAGTATAAATTCAATATAGATTTGAACGGTATAGTTCTAGCTGGAATTATAGATAGAGTTGATAAGCTTCCTTCTGGAAAATTAGAAATTATTGATTATAAATCAGGAAAGAGAATACCATCAATTGAGGATTTAGATAACGATCTCCAGTTATCAATCTATCACATTGCAGCAGAAAAAATATGGGGGATTCTTCCCGAGAAATTAACAATATATCATTTGAGGTCTAATACAACCATCTCTACTCATAGGAAACCTGACCAGATCAAAAAGACTATAGAAATAATATTTGATGTATTAGATGATATAGAGAAAAGAAAATTTGAAGCAAAAGAAAGTCCACTTTGTTCTTTTTGTGATTTTCAGCAATTTTGTCCGGAATTTGCTCATAGATATAAGATTGATGAACCTCCCCAGATGATTCTTGGGGAGATAGATGTATTAAAAGCAGTTAAAGAATATGTTGAAACTAGGAAAAAAATAAAAGAACTTAATGTCAAGGTAAATGAAATTGGTGATGCTATTATAAAATATTGTGAAGACAAGGGATTTAGTAGAGTATTTGGTGAAAAGTACTCCATAAAAGTCTCAAAAGTTGAGAAAAAGGGATATGAAGAAGATGAAGTGAAAAAACTGTTGGAAGATGAAGACTTGTGGCATAAAGTACTCTCATTTGATCCCAAGAGAGTAACAAGCCTTCTTGAGGATCCAAATTTAAGTTATGAATTAAAGAGGAAACTAAAAGATTTAGAGAAAGTGATGTCTGAATATAATCAATTAAGGTATAAAGAGATAGAAAAGAAAAAGTAGAAATAATAATAGATATATAAATAGAAATAAAAAAGATAGAGATAAAAATAATAATGAATTGTAGGAGAAAGATAGAGATAAAAATATAGATATAGATGTAGAGACAAAGAAAGAGAAAGAGAAAAAAATTAAAGAATAAGAAATAAAAAGGTAAAACTAAAGAGAAAAAAATGTTATGGGGTTTGAATGGTTGAAATAAATTTATCAAAAGAGATAATTAATAAAATTAAGCAAAAAATTGGTTATCAAGCAACCTTTAATGTTTCAGATATTTTTGCAGCCATTGATTTTGCTGATCAGAATAGTTTCAAAGCTGTTGAAATTAATCTCAGCATCCCAATTTTTTATCCTGAAAAGTACAAAAAGAAAGAGAGAGAAAAGATTGCAAGATATTTAAAGGATAAAGGTATTACTCTTTTAATACATGCTCCAGAAGAAGCATCAATCTTTTCTTTTCAGGATGAAGTGAGAAAAAACTCAATAAAGATTTTAAAAAGAGTAATTGATTTTGGTTATGATATTGGTGCTAAAACAATAACTTTCCACTTAGGATTTGATGTACTGATAAGTTCTAATGGGAAGATATTGGGTATAAGAGAACTTTTTCCACATCAGTTTAAAAAGAACCTGACAGAAAGTCTATCCATTCTTTTGAGTTATTCAAAAGGGAAAATAGATTTATCCTTAGAAAATGTTGGAAATTTTGGAGAACCAGAGACTAAAAAGGTTATTAAATATTTTTTGGAAAATGAAAACCTCTTCCTCACATGGGATTTAGGTCATAGTAATTTAAAACGTAAGGTTCACCAGAATCAAAATGAATTTTTTATGAAGTATTTACATAAGATAAAGTGTTGTCATCTTCATGATAATCATGGGGATAGAGATGAACATCTACCTATTGGTGAAGGTGAGATAGACTTCAATTATTACCTACCAATACTTGTAAATTTAGATGCTTATTTAATATTTGAGGTAAGACCCAAAGAATTAGCATTAATCTGTCTTAAAAACTTAAAAATTTAATTTTTGAGTATTTATTGTGGGTAGCGATAGTGACCAGAGATGGTTTTTTCAGTTAACCAATTAAGCTCTGATACATATCCGGGTGGGTCAGCACTGGTTATTACATAAGGAATTCCATCTTCTGTTAGTTTGTCAGATATTATCCCTACTGTATCAGACAATTCATCTCCAATTTCTAATTCAAAAAATACTATATCACCTGGCATCCACTGATTCATAATCTCACTATTTGTTGGATCAATTTCAGTTGTTAAAGTTTTCCCAAATTTTTTAAAAAAGGCTTCTTGATGAGGAATTCTTCTGAAGTCTATATTCTTATCAATAATCTTGTTTTGATATCTATCAAAAGGATAATCACTTTTAGCGATAAGCATATCTTCATATATGAGTTCTCTAATATCATATCCCGCTACTTTTAATACTCTTGCTACAATATCTGTGGCAATACCTTCATTTTCTGGAGGATATCCTTCATTATAGTATTCAAACTTATTTTCAATAAATTCCTCACATTGTTGTTTAGCATTTTCTAATATTTTTCTCTGTGCAGCAGGAATCTCTAATTTCTCAGTTTCAATAACTGGCTGAGCTGGCTCTGAAACTATTTTTTTTATTTCCTCAACATATTTCCCTTCTGTGGTTTCTTCAGATTCCTCAGTAGATGGTTCTATCTCTTCTGTTGTCATTGCAACTTTTTCTAAAGAAACAAGTTCTTCTGTTTCTTTCTTGGGAAATCTTACAAACTCAAGACCTTTTCCAACATTTTGTGTATCATAAAATAGGATAATAAAAACAATCTGTACAATTACTAAAAATATAATGATTGGGACAAGTTTTAGTTTAGGAATGTTTTTCAAAGTTATACTCCAAAGAATCTCTTTAATTTATTTTTTAAACTTAACTTTTATTTTATATTTAATATTTTATTTTTTAAATTTAACTTTCTTATTTTATCATAAATATATACTATACACGAGATAGGTTTACAGTTTGCTCTTTGAAAAAATAAAAGTCATGAAAACATTTTTGGTATAAAATTAAGTTTTAGATATCACTGTTTTATTATAAAGATTAAAAGAATTTAATTTTATGGTACTTCTTAAAATTTAGTAGCAGGTGTTTTTTAAAATTAAGATCACTTCCCTCTCCCTCAATAGGAGAGGGATATTAAGATAGCGTTCCTCTCCCTTGATAGGAGAGGGGTAGGGAGGGGGTGTAAATTTGATAATTTAAATATTTCCCCCTCCCCTAAAATCCCCTCCCACAAGGGGAAGGGAATGATAAGAGAAGTTATCCTTAACCGTCTCACCAAGGGGAGGGGAGTACAGTTGTAGATAACTGTACTTTTTATAGAAGAACTTAGACTTTTAAAATGAATAATATTTAAATGAATAATTTAAAAAAATAATAATAACTATATTTTTTGGAGAAGAGCTTAATTTTTTAAATAAATAATTTTAAAAAAAAATGATATTGATTACACTTTTGGAGAAGAGCTAATTTTATTAATAATCGGGATGTAGCGCAGCTTGGTTTAGCGCGCAGCGTTCGGGACGCTGAGGTCCGGGGTTCAAATCCCCGCATCCCGACCATATTTCAAAAAATAGTAATATAATACTATTATAAATTTTATAAAGCTTAACTACTAATGACTTTCTAACAGAAATGGATATAATAAATTTAAGAATAATTTGATAATGAGTTTTATAATAATAAATTTTATAAAATCACATTCTTAATAAGGAGGAATGATGGTTAGTAATCAAAGTACGAATGAATCAAAAGGAAGATCAAAATTTTTACAAGGTTGCTTAATAACAGTTGGGATATTTTTACTTTTAGCATTTGGATTTATAGCTGGGATTGTGGCAACTACAGGCTATATTTCAATTACTAATAATGTTTCGCCAATTGACCTTTTAAAACCAGGAAGGTTATGGGAGGAATACTTTTATAGGGAGAAGGAACCACAAGGAGGATTACCAGAAACTTTACCTGAAGAATATAGAGCAATTCCTGATAAGGTAAAGAAAATGAAAGGAATATGGTTATCCTATTGGCCATATGATTTTTCACCAGGTTATTGGTCTGAGGGAGAACATAGTATAAAAATTAAATGGGTTTTTCCAGATTGGTATGATTTTGATAAAATTCCCGAAGAAGAAGAAATTGATAAGGAAATAAAAAAACAACTCACAACTACTTCTCCTCCAACTTATGAAACTACAATTAATTTCAAAGTAGATTCCGAAGCTAAAAAACATAAAGATAATGTATTCATTTATATTGATGGCTTATATACTTCTGCAAGGAAAAAAATTGAGAATAAAACTATAAGTCCTGAAGATAAAACAATCTTTTTGATTGGTTGGAGAACAGATTATAAGATGGATTACGAGGAGGCAATGAAATTTTATGATGTCTGTATAGTGGAAATAAGTATAGATGATGAAGAGATAATTAAGCTGGAACACACACCTATACTACCACATCAGGAAACCCCCGGTAGTTTTAGTCATAAATTAGAAAGAAACCCAACAGATTTAGTCGTTGAAGGCGTCACTCATTTATAAATAAAATAGATAGTGTTTTTAAAATATTATTTTTATTAACAAAAATGGAGGTGTTTTTTGGAAAAAGAAAGAACTATTGCTGAGCCATGGAAGATAAAAGTTGTAGAGCCCATTAAAGTTACAACAAAAGAGTACAGAAAGGAAGCTATTAAAGAAGCAGGATACAACACTTTCTTACTAAAATCAAAGGATGTATTTATAGATTTATTAACAGATAGTGGAACTTCAGCTATGAGTGACAATCAGTGGGCAGGGATGATGTTGGGGGATGAAGCTTATTCTGGAAGTAAAAATTTTTATAATCTTGAAAAAGCAGTTCAGGAGATATATGGCTACAAATATATTCTACCTACTCATCAGGGAAGAGGTGCTGAACATATAATTTCTCAAATAACTATAAAACAAGGTGATTTTATTCCAGGGAATATGTATTTTACTACTACTAGAGAACATCAGGAGAGAGCAGGTGGAATTTTTGTGGATGTTATCGTAGATGAAGCCCATGATACACAATCTGAGTACCCATTTAAAGGAAATATTGACTTAAAAAAGTTGCAAAGTTTAATTGATAGAGTTGGAGCTGAGAGAATTCCTTATGTGAGTTTTGAGATGAATGTGAACATGGCTGGGGGTCAACCTTTCTCTATGGAAAATGCAGAGAAGGTGAGTGAGTTATGTCATAAGTATGGAATTAGCATTTTTTATGATGCAACAAGATGTGTGGAAAATGCATATTTTATTCAGCAGAGAGAGAAAGGCTACAATGATAAAAGTATAAAAGAGATATTAAAAGAGATGATGAGCCTTGGTGATGGCTGTACAATGAGTTCAAAGAAAGATGGATTAGTAAATATCGGTGGTTTTTTAGCATTAAATGATTATGACTTATTTGTAAAAGGAATGGCTTTATTACCTGTATTTGAGGGATTTCCTACTTATGGGGGTTTGGCTGGAAGAGATTTAGAAGCTGTTGCAAGGGGAATATATGAGTCGGTTGATGATGATTATATAGCTGCAAGGGTTAGGCAAGTTGAGTATTTGGGAAATAAAATAAAAGATTCTGGTGTACCTATTGTTACACCAATTGGTGGACATGCAGTATATCTTGATGCTAAAAGGTTTCTTTCACATATTTCTCAATATGAATTTCCAGCTCAAAGACTTGCTGCTGAAATCTATGTGGATTCAGGTGTAAGGAGTATGGAGAGAGGAATTATTTCAGCTGGAAGAGATAAAAAGACAGGGGACCATAAGTATCCTAAACTTGAATTAGTTAGATTGACCATTCCTCGTAGAGTATATACAAATCTTCATATGGATGTAGTTGCTGAATCTGTTGTTGAGGTTTATAGTTACAGAGATAAGTTAAAAGGACTAAAGATGGTTTATGAACCAGCACAGCTTAGATTCTTCACAGCACGCTTTGAACTTTTGTAAGATATTTTAGAAGTTAAATAATATCATTAAAATAAAGTCTGAGGAAAATTGATATTTTTTTCCTCAGACTTTTTATTTTGAAAATATATATTTTAATACTTTACTTTAGTATAAAATTGTGCTAATATATACATAAGCATAATTACACAAATATATAAAATCTTAAATGTTAATAGCAATATAAGTTATTCAAACAATAAGAAATATAAATAATTTTAGTAATACATTAATGTAAATAATCATAATAATATAACCTATATATCCATGCATTTTGATATTTTATGTGACATATTACAAATTTATAATGCGCTTAAAAAATTGTCCAATTTATCTCTTATATGAAACCTGAACAATGTATGACAATCTTGAAAACAAAAAAATAAAGAAACTAAGAAGACTAAGAAGTTCAAATTTTTATTTAATAATTTTCTCATTAATTTTGATAATCTTAGGATTTTTCATTTTTAGATATATTTCATATTTAAAAGGAGAGATTCTAAAAGAAAGTGATTTCTTACAGGTGTGTATTATGAAAGAAGAGATTCCATCACACACTGTAATTAGTGAAGAGATGATAATGCTAATTGAAATGCCAAGAAGATATCTGTTGAATAATGCAGTATTGGATAAAAATTTAGTTTTGGGAAGTATTACAAAGTATCCTCTTTATGAAGGTGAGCAGATCTTGAGTTCAAAGATCAGTAAAAATACTGAGGATTTAATGTCTTTACCTGAAAATATTCCAGCTGATAAAAGAGTAATAACTCTTCCACTCGATAGCCAAAGTATGATCCCACCTACAATAAAACCCGGAGATAAAGTTGATGTGATAGCCAATTTTCATGTAGATATTGATACATATGAAAATACACTGTCTAATACTAGATTAATTGCTCCAGCAAGAACTGTTCTGTTAGTTAAAAGTGGTTTTTTAACGGATAACGAGTTGAGAGAAAAGAAAGGTGAGAAAGAAGGTAGCTTAGATCTTGATTTTTTAGATGCAAATATTTCTAATTCTGAAAGGTGGATAAC
>Ga0209979_1004847_pt1 | contig 10923 bp, 9 predicted proteins | sample AnhtaG_FD_183114 | JGI IMG/M metagenome (GOLD analysis project Ga0209979, IMG submission 183114) | Deep subsurface microbial communities from Anholt, Denmark to uncover new lineages of life (NeLLi) - Anholt_01485 metaG (SPAdes) (version 2) | ecosystem: Environmental > Aquatic > Marine > Oceanic >...
GCCCAAAGTTCAGGATACCTTAAAGCAATTCTTTGGCCGGGAGCCTGTCAAGGGAGTCAATCCCGATGAGGCAGTAGCTTTAGGTGCTGCCATTCAGGCTGGGGTGCTTAAGGGTGAAGTCGGAGAAGTCCTTCTTCTCGATGTCACCCCACTCACTCTGGGGATAGAAACGCTGGGAGGGGTAGCGACACCGCTTATTTCTCGCAACACCACAATACCCACCTCAAAGAGCCAGATTTTCAGCACTGCTAGTGACAATCAACCAAGCGTTGAAATACACGTTCTTCAAGGGGAACGTCCTATGGCTGCTGATAACCGAACATTGGGGCGCTTTATGCTCGATGGCATCCTACCGGCGCCAAGAGGTATGCCCCAGGTTGAGGTGACTTTCGATATAAATGCCGATGGCATCCTTAATGTTAGCGCTCTTGATAAGGGCACGGGTAAAGAACAAAAAATTACTATTACCGCCTCTAGCGGATTGAGCAAAGAGGAAGTGGAGAAGATGAGCCGAGAGGCTGAGCAACATGCTGCTGAGGATGCTAAACGTAAAGATGAAATAGAGGTGCGCAATTCTGCTGACAGCCTGGCTTACACCGCAGAAAAAACTCTCCGTGACCACGGAGATAAGATACCCGCCGATGTAAAACAGGAAATAGATGCTAAGATAGCCAGTGTGAAGTCGGCTCTTCAAGGGCAGGACGTAAACGCCATTCGTAATGCTATGCAGGAGCTATCGCAGGCTATGCAGAAGGTCGGAGCATCGGCTTACCAGCAACCAGGGCAGCCCCCGCCTGGTGGAGAGGAACCCGGTGGAGAGGAACCCGGCGGAGGAGAAGAAGAAGGCACGGTGGAAGGGGAGTTCCGCGAGGTCTAAGCAATAAATATAAACACCTAATTCCTGGAAATTAGGAACATGAAATCGCATTTCTCCCAAGGAGCATGATGGTAACGTTTGAGCTAGAACAATTCGTCATAACTGCCGACAGAATTTGGCAAAAGGCACGAGAAGAAAAGCGGTTGACTCATAATCCCTCTGATGAGGAACTAAGAGGGCTTGTGGGAAAACAGCCGGGGGTTAGGAAAACAATGTATGGAAACTTTGTCGCCCGAAGTGAGCCTACTTCCAGGTCAGCAATGTTCACCAAAAACAGTGTTGACCACCCCTTTGGCGAGGATGAACTAAAACTATTAGCTCAGTGTGAAAAGGCTTTGGGCAAGGAAAGATTGATTTCCATAGACAGCATTGTAGGCAATGAGAATAGTAACACCACAGTGAGGTTAATTGTTCCTGAGCGGTTTGCCCATGTCGCCTACGGAGGCAAGAACCTTTTTATACCCCCAAAGGGAGAAGTCAAAAAACCAACCTATTACATCTTATTCTTCGCTGATGAGGCTTTTGAAACTAACCATTTAAAGCCGCTCCCCGATAAAGATATCACCATCAGATTGGCTATGTTGGATGACGGAAGGTTTGTCAAGATAATTAGGAATGGTAACTACATAGGTGAACATAAGAAGGGAGTTTTCGCCGCCGAGGATTGGGTAGCTAAGACGAGAAAGAGAGGCATCTTCCTACATGCTGGCTGTAGAGAGGATTACCTTCAATCAGTACACGGTGACTATCGGATGGCGAGGACATTACTTGTGGCATTAAGTGCCAACGGGAAAACAACTACAACCTGTAGAATTCTGGCCAGAAAAGGTAAGGAAAAATCCTGGCTTATTCAGGACGACGGGGGGATTCTTACGCCCGATGGTTCTTTTCATGGCTTTGAAGCCGGGGGGATATTTGTAAAAACAGAGGGTGTGAACCCCGGGGAGCAAACCGAAATATTTTACGGACTGTTGAAACCGGAAACTGTCTGCGAAAATGTTTACGTAACCGAAGACGGAGATTATGACTTTTACAATTTCGAAAGAACATCCAATGGCAGAGCAGTGGTATTAAGAAGAAATTTTATGCATGCCAGTTCCTATATTGATGTGGGTAGGATTGACAATCTGATTATTATCACCAGGGGGCCACTGATCCCGGCAATATCAAAGCTAACCCGGGAACAAGCAGCAGCCTTGATGGTGCTGGGTCAGGCAATGGAATCCTCGGCTGGTGACCCAACCCAGGCAGGGAAAATTAGAAGCGAATTTTTCTACGACCCCTTTATCGCCGGAGACCCAGTTGAGCACGCTAATACATTTTATGAGATAATAAAAGGTATTCCTCATCTAAATTACTATTTGATAAATACTGGAGGAATAGGGGAAGGGGAACATTACAAAGATATAAGATTGGAATTTACCATGGCAATACTCGATTCTTTGCTGAGAGGAGGTTTAGAGGATTGGCTAGATTCCCCAACAGGCTTTAAGGTGCCTAGGGCGGTAAGATATGTAGATGATATTTACTTGCATCCTGAGAAACTTTACTCCACAATTGAATTTGAAGAAAAGCAGAGGAAACTTAACAAAATTAGATACAAATCAGTGAAAGGACTCGGAGACTCCTTACATCCTGATATAAGAAAAGTTTTTAGCAAGCCCAACGTCGCATAGTAGAACTGCAAGTCTCACGCGGTTCGTGTGGAATTTTGGTCTAGAATAGCTGTAAATCATACGGAGGACAAGAAGTGGTAGAGTTCGCTGAACTTTATGAAATGTTAAAGAAGGAGAAAGCAGAGCTGTTAGAGAAGCTGGAACAGTTGAGAACTCTCGGTCAACCATCGGCAGAGAGGAAGGAAGGCAGCCCATTTGGCAAAAGGGAAGAAGGAGCCGATGAAGCCTCCGAACTAGAGAAAAGACTGGCCCTGGAAGAAAGGCTGGGAGAGTCTCTTAATGAGGTTGAGCATGCCTTACAAAAATATGAAGCCGGCACTTATGGATTGTGCGATTCCTGTGGGCAAGCTATAGAGCAAGCTCGCCTTGAGGCTATACCTCAAGCAAGCTTATGTCTGAACTGTAAGGCTCAGCAGGCAAAGGAAACAAAAGGGGCAAGGTAAAGGGCGCTCGACTGTGTTGTGACCCGACAAAATCGGCGACTTTGTTGTGGACAAAGATAATTCGAAACTGTCTTTGCGTGACAGCGTTAAGAAAGTAACATTATGTCTCATTGTTATTGCTTTGGTAAGCGCTTCAGATCAATTGAGCAAGCTATGGGTCAGAGCTCACTTAGCACCTTGGGAATCGCTCATCATAACTGACCGCTTAAGTTTGATCAATATTGAAAATACGGGCTCTGCCTTTGGTTTACTTGCCAATCAAACCTTTCTTATCACCACTATTAGCATAGCTGGTTTGCTCTTTATCTTGCTGTTTCTTCGTTACTTATCCCCGGCTACTACCTTGAGCATAGTATCCATCGGTTTGATTATGGGTGGTGCTGTAGGCAATCTAATAGACCGCATCCGTTTTGGTTGTGTCACTGACTTCATTTACTTCCGTTTGTGGGGCGACTTCCATTGGCCTGCCTTCAACATCGCTGACGCAGCTATAACGGTGGGTGTCTTTGTTCTCATTTATTCCTTTTATAGGTCGGGGATACTTAGAAAAGCATATGGACGCGACCACAGACCCCAAAATTAAGACATTGCAATTCAACTCACCTGTTCCTGACATCCGCCTTGATAAGTATTTAACCCAGGTTCTTCCACAATTCTCGCGCGCTTATTTACAGAAATTAATTGGGCAAGGTTATATTTTGGTCAACGGGCAAAGGACAAAAGCGAGTCAGAGGCTAAATAAAGCCGATAGGGTAACAATCGAGCTTCCTCCCCTACCAGTCCATCCTTTAGCTGAACCAATCCCTTTAACTATAATTTATGAAGATGAGGACACATTGGTCATAGATAAACCCGCCGGACTGACAGTTCACCCTGCCCCGGGGCATCCCAGCCATACTTTAGTCAATGCTATCTTAGCCCATTGCCCCGGCCTGGCCATGAGCAACGAGCCAATGCGCCCAGGCATAGTTCACAGACTAGATAAAGATACATCGGGACTCATAGTCATTGCCAAAAACGACTTTGCCCGGGAATATTTAGCCGCACAGTTCAAAAGCCGCACTGTGACCAAAGGATATCTTGTCCTTGTTAAAGGAAGGCTATCCCCGGAGCAGGGGATAATTGAAGCACCTATCGGGCGAGACCCCCATAGTAGACGAAGAATGGCGATAGTAGAAGCAGGAAAAGAGGCTACTACCCAATATCAAGTCCGAAAATACCTGGATACCTACACTTTAGTTGAAGTCACCCCCCTAACGGGGCGTACACATCAAATCCGAATACACCTGTCAGCTATCGGCTGTCCGGTTATCGGTGACCCCACTTATGGAATAAAATCGGCTCATCTTAACAGACAATTTATTCACGCCTATCGCCTTGGCTTTCGCCTACCATCAACTAAGCAATACCAGGAATTCACCTCGCCATTACCTGTGGACTTAGAGCAAGTTTTGGAGTACTTAGCCCGAAACGCCTAAAAGGCTTGGGAAAACATGATAGGAAATCCTGTCATTGCCATAGCTTCTTTATGCCGTTTCCCTACCATGTAGGTACAGGTCATAATTGCCCTCTTGAAGCACAGGTTCGAATCACTGGTCATATGAACGAAGACAGAGGCTTGATTTTTGGCTTGTCTCACAGCATACTTAAGTGGGCAAAAATGAGGTCAGCAAGAAAAAGAGACTTGAAATTTAGCTTGGAGCGGAGAGCAGTATGAACAGACCCTTTGATCAAAGCCAAATATTTAGCCCAGTTCACTATCAGATAACTGTTACGGCAGAAGAGGCGAGGCTGGGAACTAAAAAGATATTATCGAGGAAAGATGCAAGGCTAGAGGTGAGCATTCCAGCAGAGGCGAGGACAGGCAGTACGATAAAGCTAGCCAATGTCCTCCAGATAACCGACGGCCGTCCTGGAGATATCCTAATTGAAATTAAAGTCAAAGAAGAAGAAATAGCGGCGGGAATTATTGAAATTAACGATGGAAACTTTGAAGATGAGGTTCTGAAATGTAGCTCGCCTGTCATGGTGGATTTTTGGGGATTCGGATGCGCCCCATGCGACATTATTGCCCGCATCACGGAGAAACTGGCCCGAGAGTATGCAGGTCGGCTCAAATTCTGCAAACTAAACGTAGATCTGAACCCCCAGACGGCTTCAAAGTACCAAATCATGAGCATCCCACAGATATTGTACTTCAAAGGTGGCAAAGTAATTGAACAAAGCGTTGGCGCCGTTCCTGAGTCTGTGCTCCGTTCAAAATTGGAGTCATTGTTAGGGCAGCAATAAGCTCATAAATTAAGAAGCCTTTCCATAGAAAAACGCTGGGATTAAAGGGATGATACAAGGGTACTTTTGCTGGTGCTTGGCTGCTGCTGCGTGCTTTGTCACTTAATTCATAACCCTCACTCTAGTCTCTTCCTGTCAAGGGAGAGGAAATTCAGACTCTCAGTGGTGAGGGAACAAACCGTACATCACTACTGGCGTGAACGCGCGTAGTTTCCTTGCGGTAGGCAATCTTATTTGCTATGATTGCGGCAGGGCCAGGCAACTTCAGTGCTTGGCTCCAAGCTGAGACGGAGGTCCCCAGAATGATCTCAAGAATGTGGTGTTTCCGTCCCTTTAACAATTTGCCAAACTGAGGAAGGCTAGATTACAAGCTGGTACGTTGTGATATTATAGATATTTCAACTTCGAAGGAGAATTGGAATGGACAAAATAGAGTTAACGGTTACCAACCGGGAGATTCTCGGTAAAAAAGTCAAGCATTTGCGCCGCCAGGGAATTACTCCGGTGCATCTTTTTGGGCACGGCATCGAGTCTCTAGCACTACAGTGCGACACTGGTGAACTTGAGCGAGTGTTAGGTCAAGCTGGGCAGACAAGGCTTATTAGCCTAAAGCTCGACAAGGAGAAGAAGCCAAGGAGCGTTGTGGTTCGCGAATTTGATAGAGATTGGCGGAAGGGACAATTAGTCCATGTAGACTTTTATCAGGTAAAAATGGAGGAAAAGATAAAGTTAGAGGTTCCTGTTGCCTTAGTCGGAGAAGCGCCAGCCCTGAAGTCTAAAACCTATATGCTGGAGCATGAGCTTGGGACTTTGACTGTAGAGTGCTTGCCGGCAAAAATCCCCACTAGCCTGGAAGTGGACATCAGTTCCCTCACTGAGCCGGAGCAAACGATACGCGTCAAAGATGTCATCCTAGATAAAGATATTACCGTTCTTAACGACCCAGAGTTGGTTGTGGCGAAGATTAGTTCGCGACCTGTTGAAAAGATCGAAGAAGAGGTGGTAGAAGTGGTAGAGGAAGCGGTTGAAGCTCCCGAAGAGGCTCCATCAGGTGAAGAAGCAGAAGAGGCATAATCTTTTCACTTACCCGGCTGTCGCTTCTGTATCTATATCTATATGCGACACTTGCTTGCTTAGCGAGTCCCTGATACAATATCCAAGACCGACTATTAGCTCTCTCCGAGTTGTCTTGCCTAAAGAATAACCATGGCAAGCAGCCGGTAGGCTAAAAAGCCTCGCGGGCATAGATAGAAATGTCTGTGCCTCCCGTGCTAGGAAAGGAGGGAATATGAAGCTTGGTTTTTGGGCAGCACCGTTTTTGTGACGGTGCTTTTTTATTCCCGCTTGTTGCTTCTTTTAAACCGCGCCGTAATCGCGCTAATTCGTTAAGCAGAAGTATGTCTGACTCTGGAGGTAAGCATGAAGACGACAGTGATCGCAGTGGCTGTCATAGCAATTGCCATAATCGTTAGTGCCATTGTAGCGACGTCTGCTCCCGCAGTACTAAGGGTAGCGACCACTACCAGCCTTGACAACACCGGCTTGTGGGATGACCTGGAGCCCATATTTGAGCAAAGATATGGCGTCGACTTGCAGATAACAGCTAAGGGCACCGGTATGGCTTTGGAATTAGGTCAAAGGGGTGATGTGGATGTGGTTACCGTCCATGACCCCCTTCAAGAGGCAGCATTTATAGCCGGTGGCTACGCTGTTGAAGCAGAAGGATATGGTGCGGAGCGAGTTCCCTGGGCTTATAACTATTTCATCATTGTAGGCCCTGAGGCTGACTCCGCAGGCATCGGTGGAGGGAATTTGACTCCAGAAGAAGCCTTCCAAAAAATCCAGCAAGAGGGGGAGGATGACCCGGAGACGGTTAAATTCATCTCTCGGGGGGATAACTCGGGAACTCACGGCAAGGAAAAAGCCGTCTGGGCAGCAGCCGGCTATAATTATACAGCGGATATTCAAGGGACCGGAGCGGACGCTGGCTGGTATCTCGAAGCTGGGTCGGGCATGGGGGCAACACTGAATATTGCTAACGAGCTAATGGCTTACACCCTGACAGACAAGGCAACCTTCCTTGCTTACCAAGGCCACTTGGATTTGGCATCCTTGGTAGACACAGGGGATATTCTGCTCAATGTCTACTCCGTGATCATCTGCAAGAACGGTGTCAATCCTGACATGGCTCATAATCTGGTAGATTTCCTCAGAGCACCTGAAATCCAGGCTTTAATCGCCGGACTTGGCGTGCTAGATTATGGAGAACGGCTATTCTACCCCTATGATCCAGAGATTTGCCAGTAATAATCTTAAGGAAAGGAGGAATCAAGTGCCAGTCATAGCAGCGATAGTGAAGTGTAAAAAGTGCGGTTCTGAGGTCAGATCAGATTGGAAGTTCTGCCCTAACTGCGCTGACAAGATTGCCTGCACCGGCAAGTACGAAGCCTGTGCCAAGAAATAGCATATTAAAGCAGTTGGAGAAAATTGACTGAAATATGGGATGGCCTTACCAAGGCCATAGAACTCATAATCTCCCTCGACCCCTATGTAATGGAGATAGCCGGGAGGTCCCTAAGTATTTCGGGAACAGCTTGTCTTCTGGCCTCTCTGATCTGCCTGCCACTGGGGAGCTTAATACACTTCCGTCAGTTTCGTGGGAAAAGGGCCTTAATAAATATCATCCAGACGCTGTTCAGCGTGCCCACAGTTCTTATTGGCTTGTTTGTTTTCGTGCTATTTTCCCGGGCCGGGCCACTTGGCGAGCTTGGCATAATTTTTACTCCTGCTGCCATGGTGATTGGCCAGATGATATTAATCACTCCCCTATTGCTTGGTTTGACCATTTCCGCGTTGAGCGGTGTAAGTAAGGAGATTGTGGATACCGCTACATCGCTTGGTGCCAGCGGCTTGCAGACCGTCTTGCTTGTGCTGAGGGAGGCAAGGTATGCTGTGCTGGTTGCTGTGATAATGGGTTTTGGCAGAGCTATCTCAGAGGTGGGATGTGCTCTGATGGTCGGTGGAAATTTCAAGGACGTCACCAGGGTGTTGACTACAGCGATATATCTGGAGACAGGTCAGGGCGAGCTGGAACTAGCCATAGCGCTGGGCATAATTCTTTTATTCCTGGCACTCATCATTAACATTGTCTTGAATAGGCTACAGCAAAGGTAAACGATGTCTTTAATAGAAGTAACGGGATTAAACCACAGATATGGTGAGCAGGCGATACTGAAGAACATCAACCTTAGCGTTGATAGAGGTGAAGTGTTTGCTTTAATTGGGCCCACGGGGGCGGGCAAAACAACGCTTTTACGTATTATAGACCTGCTGGAAGTTCCTGGCGCGGGGGAAATCTATTTTGATGGCAAATGCATCACCAAGTCGGGGAAACAAAGATTGGAGATACGTCGTCGAATGTCATTTATACACCAGAAGCCTCAGGTATTTAATTTGAGTGTCTATGACAATGTTGCCTGTGGCTTAGGATGGAGGGGAGAGGAAAAGAACAGGATTGCCGGGAAAGTTGACCATATTCTGGAAATGGTTGGGTTAAAAGGCTATGAGAATAGGAACGCCCGGACACTTTCCGGAGGGGAGGCGCAGAGAGTAGCTTTAGCCAGGTCCCTGGTGCTCGAACCTGAGGTGTTGTTATTGGACGAGCCCACAGCTAACCTTGACCCTGTTTCCACAGCAAACATTGAGCAGTTAATTTCATATGTCGCCAGGCAACATAACACAACCATGATAATAGCAACGCATGATATGTCTCAAGGGCAGCAACTTGCTGACAGGATAGGGGTGCTCCTTGATGGCAGACTTGTCCAAACAGGCAATGCCACCGACATATTTCGTTCACCTCAAAACGAAGAGGTAGCTCATTTTGTCGGTATGGAGAACATCATAGAAGGCTTAATAATTGCAAACAACGAAGGTATAGCCACGGTAAATATAGGTAGCAATGCCATACAGGTAGTTTCTAACTACCCCGCGGGAAGGGAAGTATATGCTTGCATCAGGCCTGAAGATATCACTTTAGCTTTATCTAGCACCCAAAGTTCGGCAAGGAATTCTTTTCAGGCCAAGGTTACCCAAGTAACCTTTCTTGGACCGCTTAGCCGGGTGGAAATAAGTTGTGGCTTCCGTCTAGTAGTTTTGGTCACCAAAATATCAGCCGAAGAATTGAATTTACAAGTGGGCAGGGAAGTCTATGCTACTTTTAAAGCTACCGGGGTGCATATTATGGAAAAGGAAACTAGCCAATGACTGGAATTCTTGATTCTTTCGGACGGAGCATAAATTACCTCAGGATTTCAGTTACCGACCGCTGCAACCTGCGCTGCATCTATTGCATGCCACCCGAAGGTGTCCCCCAGATACCACATAGCGAGATTCTCTCCTATGAGGAGATTCGGACTGTTGTCCAGGCAGCGGCAGAGCTGGGCATCAACAGGTTAAGGCTCACGGGTGGCGAGCCCCTGGTTAGAGCCGAGCTGCCCAAGCTCATTAAGATGCTCTCTCAAATAGAGGGAATTCAAGAGTTGTCTTTGACGACAAATGGGACGCTTCTCAAGAAATATGCTCTGGAACTTAAGCAAGCAGGCTTGTCCAGAGTTAACGTGAGTCTGGACACGCTTAAAGCCGATAAATTTCAACACATAACCCGTCTTGGAAAATTGAAAGATGTTCTTGAAGGAATCGAGGCAGCAAAGGAGGCTGGCTTCGAGCCGGTCAAGATAAACACTGTAGTCATGCGGGGCATAAATGATGATGAGATACTGGATTTCGCCAGGATGACCTACGAAGAAGGATGGCATGTCCGATTCATCGAGTTTATGCCCTTCAAGGGTGTAGCAGAGTTTGTACCTTCCATCGAATTGCGACAACATATTAGTTCGCTTGGCAAGCTTGAGCCCTGTGCGTCCATAACTGGCAACGGGCCTGCTATGTACTATCGCTTAGCTGGAGCCAAGGGCACTATAGGCTTCATCAGTCCCCTCACCGAGCTTTCTTTTTGCTCCCGGTGTAACCGCATGCGACTTACTCCAGATGGCAGACTACGCCCTTGCCTTCTGGGAGAAGATGAGATTGACTTAAAAATGCCGCTACGCAATAATGCTTCGATGGAGGAGCTAAAACGCCTGATTTTAAAGGCAATTGCTTCTAAGCCGGAGCGTCATCATTTGGAGGGAGGCAATATCAGGCCGGTGAATCGGAAAATGTCGCAGATTGGAGGTTAAAAATGGAGTTAGTGCCAATTCGCATGATAGACGTCACCCAGAAAAAAGAAACGGAACGCCAGGCAGTAGCCAAAGGCAAGGTACAGATGAAGCCCGCTACCTTAGAGCTTATTCGTAAAGGAGAATTAGAAAAAGGAGACGTCTTAGCCGTAGCCAAAACGGCTGGAATCATGGCCGCAAAAGAAACTCATCGTCTCATACCTCTGTGTCACCCTCTCCAGCTCACCCACATTGCAGTTGAATTTCATCTGCCCGAAAAGGGCAATTTTGTTGAGATTACTGCCAGCGCTAAGGGGATAGGGAAAACAGGATTTGAAATGGAGGCGCTAGTAGCAGTATCTGTAAGTGCTCTGACCATATATGATATGTGCAAAGCAATAGACAAGAGCATGACCATT
>Ga0209979_1004849_pt1 | contig 10922 bp, 10 predicted proteins | sample AnhtaG_FD_183114 | JGI IMG/M metagenome (GOLD analysis project Ga0209979, IMG submission 183114) | Deep subsurface microbial communities from Anholt, Denmark to uncover new lineages of life (NeLLi) - Anholt_01485 metaG (SPAdes) (version 2) | ecosystem: Environmental > Aquatic > Marine > Oceanic...
GGGGAGGCAAGCCCTCTTCCTGTTTTCTCAAAAAGCGTTTTTAAAAGAACTAATTAAACCTTAATCTTGAAACTACAGAAAGTCAAATAACAATCTTCACCTATAGTGAAGATTATACCAGGGGGTTAGGAATGAAAATAAAAGTAAATAAGAAAATTCTGTTATTAGTAGTATTAATAGGAGTTATAAGTGGCTTAACCTATGGGATCTGGCTAAAAGTAGTAGGGGAAAGATACAAAGGCAATTTACTTAGCAATTTCAATTTCGAGATAGTAGATACATCAGGTAAATTGCAATCCTGGACAGAGGATCCTAGGGGAGGTTGGTCAGTCAATATAGAAGAGCCCTACGAAGGGAAAAGATGTATGGAGGCAACTGTGGCCTGGAGCTGGCTCACCCAAGATGTTCGGGTTGAATCTAAGAGGTATTATCTTCTAAAAGCTTATGTGAGGTCAGACATAACCATTCCCGGTGAAATTAAGGGAGAGGACACTTTCCTCACTCTTGAATGTCTAGATTGGAAAGGTAACCTTATTAGAAGAGATTACGGAATTGTTAGTGCTACCTCTTCCTGGGAGGAAAAAATCCGGCAGATTTATGCTCCTAAAGGAATAAAGAAAGTGAGAGTGAGATTAGCCAAAAGACAGGGAGAGGGAAGTGTTTGGTTTGATAGGCTTGAGCTAAAGCAACTTCCATTAATTTCAGTTTTTAACCCAAGTTTTGAAATATTGGATAAGTTAGGAAAGCCGAAGCATTGGAAAGAAGATCCCCTAGGAGGTTGGTCAGTGGATATAGAAGGGTCTTACGAAGGAAAAAGATGTATGCAGGCTACGGTAGGCTGGAGCTGGCTTAGTCAGGAAATTCCAGTGAGGTCCAAAAGGTATTATACCTTAAGTGCCTATATGAAATCCGACTTTGCTTTTTCGGAAGAAGAAAAAAAAGAGGAGGAGTGGAATGTTTTTCTTGCTTTGGAATGTTTGGACAAAGAATACAAAGTTATCACAGAACAAAAGACTCCATTAAAGGCTACTTCGCTCTGGCAATTAGGAAAGATAGGTCTCTATGCTCCTGAAAATACTTATAAGATTAGAGTAAAATTAGCTAATAGACTAGGAGAAGAAGGAGATGTTTGGTTTGACAATCTTAAGATAACAGAGTCAGCTTGGTATATGAAAATAAAATTCTTAAGGAGAATTGCACAGGATAAACCATTTTTCATTTTCTATTTTTCCATATATTTTATTCTCTTGATTTTTCTTTTAAGGTTAATTTTAAAAAGAGAATCCAGTTCCAAAGAAAAAAGATGAGATTTAGTAGAATATTATGGATTTAAATATTTCTTTTTGAAGATATTATCTAAAAAAACATAACCAGTTTATAAAAAATTTTCTGGAAAATATAGAATCATTTTTTTGAAAAGAGTCTGATTGATGGGTACAGTAAGAAGAGTAGCAGGAAATGTTTTATTATTGTCGTTTGCTCAAATAGCCGCCCTGGCTATTCTATTTTTAGTTAATATACATCTGGCAAGAACTTTGGGAGTAGCTGGTTTTGGCAGGATAAATTTTGCCTGGGCAGTGGCTTTATATTTTACATTGGTGACCAACCTGGGTTTGACCATATTAGGGACAAGGGAGGTGGCGAGAAATAAAGATGAAATAGATAGATATGTTGGTAATATATTGAGCTTAAGGATAGTTTTGACAATACTTTCCTTTTTTTTATTACTTGCTTTTGTTGCTCTGATTAATAAACCCACCGAAGTTAAATACTTAATTATCTTTTATGGTTTCTATCTGTTTTCCTATGCTTTGCTAATGGAATGGCTTTTTCAGGGCATAGAAAAAATGGGCTTTATTGGTATATCGAGAATTCTGGGTAGTCTCTTTTATGGAGGATTGATTCTCCTTCTGGTAAAAGATGCGAAACAGATAATGTTGGTGCCCTGGTTATGGTTTGGAGGAGGTCTCTTTGCCAGTGGTTTTCTTATTTATATCTTTATTAGGCGATTTGGAATACCAAAATTAAAATTTGATTTTCCCTTTTGGAAGAGTATGCTGAAAATAGCATTACCTATGGGTGCTGCTTTTGTGATGATCCAAGTTTATTACAACTTTGGTATAGTGATTTTGGGGTTTATGAAAAATGATGAAGTTGTAGGATGGTATGGTGCTGCCTACAGGGCAGTATTGTTTATTTGGAGGTTTATCCCTCTCTTTATACTGGCAATATTTCCTCTTATGTCCAAATATTATAAGGAGTCCAAAGAGAAATTAAAACTTCTCATATCCTCTGCCACAAAATTAATGAGTACTGTTGCCCTGCCTTTGGGAATTGGAGGAACAATATTGGCTAAGCCAATTATGACTTTTCTCTACGGGGAAGAATATATCAATGGAGTTATTGCCCTGCAAATACTTATCTGGACAGTGGTAATAATTTCTATAAGATGTAGTTATGAACAGTCTTTTCTTGCTTGCAACAGGGAAAAGAGATATCTATTAGGAGTTATGACAGGAGCTGGTACTAATATTGTCCTGAATTTGATTCTGATTCCTTATTTTAGTTTTAAGGGGGCAGCTATAGCTGCAGTTATCAGTGAGTTTGTATTTTCTCTGTATATGTTTTTTTACTTTAAAATAGTAAGCAGAAGAAAGATGGTGAAGTATCTTTTTAAACCTTTTCTTGCTGCCTCTTTTATGGGATTTTTACTCTACTATCTTAAAGATTTAAATTTGTTTCTCTCTATATTAATAGGGATTGCTATTTATCTAATTACTATTTTATTGTTAAAAGGAATAACCTGGGAAGAGTTGGGGTGGTTAAAGAGGCAAATTATGAAGAAAGCTTGATTTAAATGTATGATTTATCTATAATAATTGTCAGTTGGAATACAAAAGACTTATTACGAAAGTGCCTCAGCTCTATTTATTATAATACCGACAAGCTAACCTTCGAGGTCTTTGTCGTAGATAATGCTTCCCAGGATGGGAGTCCAGAAATGGTAGAAAAAGAATTTCCCCAGGTTAGCTTAATAAAAAATAAAGAGAATTTTGGTTTCGCTAGAGGAAATAATCAGGGATTTTTGCAGGCAAAGGGAAAGTATGTTTTAATATTAAATCCTGATACAGAAGTAGTTAATGATGCTCTTTTAAAAATGGTAAAATATCTAGATTCAAATAAAGAGGTGGGGGCAGTAAGTGGAAGATTTATTTATCCTGACGGGACCTTCCAGAGGTATTATCGTCGTTTTCCTGCTTTTTCCTCTATGTTAACCACCTGGTTTTTGCCACGAAGTTTAGCTCATAAATTAAAACCAACTCGAGCCTATCTTATGTTAGATGATGATTTTGAAAGGATTATAGAGGTTCCGCAGCCAGCAGGTGCTTGCATAATGGCAAGAAGGAAGTTATTTTTAGAAGAAGATTTTATGGACGAGCAGTTTCCTATTTTCTTTGGCGATGTTGATTTATGCCGGAGAATATATGAAAAGGGAGAAAAGATTTTTGTTTTACCTTATGCCAGAATCATTCACCATTGGGGAAAAGGAGGATCAGAACAGGGAAAGAACTCTCTTTTTCTTTCGGCGGAGTATTTTATAAGTATGATTGATTATTTTGCCAAATATGAAGGGGTTGTAAAAGCGGATTTGCTAAGAATTCTTATCTCTCTAGGCTTTTTTATAAGAACCTTAGTTTTTTCTATTGGTTATATTTGCCGGGTAAAAAATAAGGAAGAATTTAAATACGAGGTAGCAAGATTTCATATATTTTTGTGGCGAAAATACGTTTTTAAGCGTAAACTGCCGAAAGAGAAAGGAGGATAAAAGTTTTATGAGCCAGATGGGGATGGAAAATTCTGAGCAATTTTCCCATAAAAAAAGTCTATTTTTAATGTTAAGTGCAATAATTTTTTGCCTTGGGCTCAGTATTTCCTACTCTTCAGGGATTTTGCCATTAGAAGGAATTTTTCTTCTTCTCATTTTGCCCTTTCTTCTCTTACTTTTTTTAATTCGCCAGGAAGCAATATTACTTGCCATTGTTGCTTCTTATTTTGGATCAGCTTATTTTTTCCCCGATGACCTAATAGCTCAAAGTCTGCTAAGGGGAGCACTGCTATTTTTGATTGGGTTAATGTTGATATTACGCTTTGGAGCTAAACGAGAGATAACTAGAATTGCTACACCTTTGGATAAAATAATCTTTATTTGGCTGGGTGTGATTTTTGTATCGTTTTTTTACGGTTTTTATTTTAAGGGAAATGAGACAGAATACTTAATCGGTGATTTATATAAGTTTGTGGAGATAATTTCAGTTTTTTGGTTGACTACTTTCATTGTTAGAACTCGGAAGCAGATTAGATTTCTTATATGGGGATTTTTATTTGTCGTTCTCATATTAGGGGCTATAGATTCAGGGATTTTTTTCATCCAGATGGGTTTTGTAGGAGATATTTTATTAGCAAGAGTAAGAGCGGGGGCTCAATTTTCTTCAATTTTTGCTTTTATATTAGCAGTAACTCTAATCTTACACGAGAAGAGAACAATGCCGAAACTTATCTTGACATTTTTGAGTCTTGCCTTTCTTTTAAGTTTTCTTGTATGCTTTCTCAGAACAGGTTATGTTGTCATCCCTCCTACTTTGGCTGTTATTCTCTTTTTATATTTTTATAAGAACAGAAATCGAGCACTCCGCGGTATTAAAAACATTGCTGTTCTGATATTTTTTTTATTAGTATTTGTTACCTGCTTCAATATGACACTTATCAGCATTAATCCAGGATTAAATATAGTTAAAGCAACTTTTACCCGTTTTTTCTCCATCGTCGATCCTTATTCTGGTGATCCGATGGGAGTTAGAACACAAGAAGCTGAATCTATAATTTCTTATGTGCTGGCTCGGAGTCCTCTTCTTGGAAGCGGATTAGGGGGTGAATATTATAGTGCGGAAAAAATTGCTGGCGAAATACATTGGGGGATGAAACATTATATACATAATAATTACCTTGATTTTCTTGTGAGGACGGGCATGCTAGGGTTGTTTGTGTTTTTTATTCTTGCATTTAAGTATCTAAAGGATGTTATAAAGTTTTATTTGAAATCTAAAAATGATTTTTATGAGGGAGCTTTGTTAGGGTGTTTCGGGATATTTATTTCCTCAATGATGATAGCTTTCTCAGTTAGCATATTTTATTCTCCATTTATATTTATAGCAATGGCAATAACATATTGTATAGCTCATTTTAAAGAGAAAGATCGTTTAAAAACCAAGAGAAATGAATAGCCCAGACCTTACTATATCCATTGTTAGTTATAATACAAGAAATTTACTCAGGGATTGTCTAAATTCAGTTTATGAGAATGTTAAAAATATTAACTTTGAAGTTATTGTAGTAGATAATAATTCTATTGATGATAGCCTAGGGATGGTTAAAAAGGAATTTCCTCAGGTGACCTTAATTAAGAATAAAGAAAACGTTGGATTTGCCAAAGCTAACAATCAGGCATTCAATAGAGGCAAGGGGAGGTTTTTCTTGCTCCTTAACAGTGATACTAAAGTTCTATCTGATTCTATCGAAGAAATGATTGAGTTTATGGATTTGCATCCCGACGTAGGGGCGGTAGGGTGCAAACAGATTCATCCTGATGGTTCTATTCAGCCTACAATCAATATTGCCTTAAATATGTGGACAAACTTGTGGTTGATTTTCTTGCGTCTCTTTCAAGTGAAAAGATTAGTATCCAACTCGAAACAGGTAAGTTTTATGACTAATTACCTTGGAGGGATATTAGGTAAGACTGTAAATTCATATTTAAACCATTATTTAGATAAAAGGGAACCTTATGAGGTTGATTGGGTCTCAGGGGTTTGTCTGTTAGCTAGAAGGGAGACAATCAATGAGGTAGGTTTGTTAGATGAGAATTTTTTTATGTATAGCGAGGATGTTGATTGGTGTCTTCGTATGAAGCAAAAGGGATGGAAGATTTACTTTCTGCCAGCAATTAAGATAGTGCATTATATCAGGCAGAGTTCTAATAAAGGACAATTTGATAATATTTCTCCTCAAAGATTTAAGAGTATTTTTTATTTCTTCAAAAAACATTATGGTAAAAAAGCCGTGATATTGCTGAAGATTTTAGTAATTTCATCTATATCTATACAAATGAAATTATTTCTAATACTCTACTTTCTGTCCGATGAAAAAGAAGCGGTCAAAGTAAGACTAAAAAATGCTTTAGATTTGTTAAATTTAGCGTGTTTTTCTAATAAGGAGAGATAATAATGAAAGCAATAATCATAGCGGCAGGAGTGGGATTACGTCTAAATCCCTTAACTAATGATAAGCCTAAATGTATGTTAGAATTTAATGGTAAGACATTATTGCAGCACCAAATCGATGCTTTAAGAAGAACTGGCATAGATAGAATAGTAGTAATCAAAGGGTATAAAAAAGAAGTAATAAATTATCCTGATTTGATTTATTACATTAATGATAATTACCAAAATAATAACATCCTTCACTCTTTATTTTATGCTGAAAAAGAAATGGATGATGAATTTATAGCAGCTTACTCAGATGTCTATTATGATAAAAACATAGTAAAGAGACTCCTTGATAATAAAGAAGATATCTCCATAGTAGTTGACATAGATTGGAGAGGATATTATGAAGGTAGAACAGAGCATCCGATTGAAGAAGCTGAAAATGTTATTTTTGATGCTAACAATGATGTGGTTAAAATTGGCAAGATTCTACCAGATAAGGACGCTGTTCATGGTGAGTTTATTGGAATGATGAAATGCTCAAAAAAAGGGGCCCTTATTTTTAAAAGATATTTTAATCGATTAAAACAAATTTATACTGGAAAACCATTTCAGAGAGCTCCAGTATTTGAGAAGGCATATTTGACCGATATATTTCAAGACATGGTTGATCATGGAGTAAAGATTAACTGTGTAGTCATTGAAAAAGGATGGGCTGAAATAGATACTGTTCAGGATTTTAGAAGATTAAAAGATATTTTTGAATAAAAAAGAGTTTAAAAATGAACAAAAAGATCAATTACAACGGTGCTTTCTGGAAAATGCGATCTCAGCATTACAATGAACTTGAATGGGCAAATCACCGTCTCTATTTAGATGATTTTATCGAGGCCGGAGATTTCAAAAACAGCGATGTTGTGTTAGATGTGGGTACAGGCACAGGGATTGTTGCTCATGGGGTTTCTCCGTTTGTGAAGCAGGTTATTGGACTTGATAAATCTCAAGATATGCTGGAACACAGTAACTGGTATGGAAATATGTATTTTATTAAGAGAGATATTTTAGATCCTATATTTGTAGAGGAGATCTTTGATAAGATAACTTGCAGACAAGTATTTCATCATATATTAAAGCACAGACAGAAGGCTATGGATATATGCTACCGGATGTTGAAGAAGGGAGGAGTGATGATACTTTCCGAAGGCGTTCCTCCGACAAAGAGGGTAAAAAAAGATTATGTTGAGATCTTCCGTCTAAAAGAAAAAAGGGTTACATTTTACGAAGAAGACCTGGTAAATTTAATGAAAAAAAGTGGCTTTAAAAATATTGAACTCAAGACTATTTATCTTAGGAAGATGAGTGTAAGAAATTGGCTTACCAGTAGTGGCCTTCCTAGAGTTATCCAGGAAAAAATATATCGACTTCATAAGAATGCTGCTGATTATTTTAAGGACGACTATAATATGATTGAGAAAGACAATGATTGTCTGATAGATATGAAAATGATAATACTTGTTAGCAGGAAGTAAGAAGGGGGAAAAGTGAAAATAGATTCACGGGAATTATTAGAATATTGGCGAAAAAGGGTATTTATTTCTGTCTGGATTACTTATGGTGCATTTTACTTAACACGGGTAAATATGTCCATTGCCATTCCCGGGATAATGAAAGAATTTGGTTATTCCAAAACTACACTTGGAGCTATTTTAACCTGTCTTTTTATTACTTATGCAATCGGACAATTCATTAACGGTCAGCTTGGGGATAAATTTGGAGCGAGGAGACTCATCAGTTTTGGCCTTTTAATCTCAGGGGTATTGAATATTATTTTTGGCTTTTCAAGTATTATAACAGCAATGATGATTTTTTGGGGTTTAAATGGCTATTTTCAATCGATGGGCTGGGCTCCGAGTGTTAAAACTGTAGCTAACTGGTTTCCTCCTGAAAAAAGAGGGAAAATGTCAGGCCTTCTGGGAACATCTTATCAGATTGGCAATGCCTATTCTTGGGCTTTGGCTGGTTTTGTAGTTGGTCTTTTAGGTTGGAGATGGGCATTCTGGATTCCAGGGATTATTGTTATCCTTTTAGCAGTTCACTGGTATCTACGGGGAAGAAATGCACCAGAAGAAGTTGGTCTTCCCACAATTGAAGAAGAGGCTGAGGGAAGAGAAGCTACAGGGGAGATCAGAGAAGACTATCATTTAGGATTTTCTCATACTCTTTCTATCGTTTTGAAAAATCCAGGAATCTGGGCAGTAGCTCTTGGTCTTTTTTGTTTAAACATTGTCCGATACGGGTTCATGAGTTGGGCTCCAACCTATATGTTTGAAGTTCAAAAGGCAGCTATTTCTACTGCTGCTTATAAAGCAATAGCCATTCCCGTGGCTGGATGTTTGGGAGCAATTCTCGCCGGCTGGATTACGGATAGATTTTTTCAATCAAGAAGAGCACCAGTAGCAACGATAATGTTGATATTACTGGGGCTTTCTGCCTGGCTGTTTCCCCGTATTCCGGCTGACCGCTGGGTTTTAAGTTTTATTTGTCTTCTTATAATTGGTTTTATGACTTATGGACCGCATGTTTTGATGGTGGGGACTGTTCCTATGGACTTTGGGACCAGAAAAGCAGCAGCATCGGCCGCTGGATTTATTGACTGTTTCGGGTATATCGGTGCTGCCTTAACTGGAGTTGGTTCGGGTTTGTTGATTGATAAATACAACTGGAATGCAGCTTTTTACTTTTGGATAGCTGGAGCGTTTGTTGCTGCCATACTGATGGCTTTGCTCTGGAATTATAAACCAGAAAAAGGTAAATACTATTAATGAATTGGAAACAATTTCTTAAAGTTGCCTACCCAGAAAATTTAGCAATTGAAGAATCTCATAAGGATATTATTTTTAGAAGTCATCGTTGGATCGGGCTTCGGTTTGCGTATATATTTTATCAATTAGGGATGTCGGGTAATTTTATTTCCATAAGCCGGATGTTAATTTCCTTTATTTCATTTTATCTTATTTCTTTAGTAGTAAAAGGTAGTGTGTGGCTGCCACTTACAGGAGCTTTCTTACTTTATGGACAGAATATTCTTGATTACTCCGACGGGGCAGTTGCACGGGCTTCAGGAAAAGCAAGCAAATTGGGGAAGGAGTTGGAGGAGAGTGTAAATGCATATTCACGGGGAGTCATTCTGGTTTTAATTTCTGTTTTTACTAAAAATGTGTTTGTTGTTGTTGCCACTGCTTTTTCGTCGTTTATCCTTATAGATTTTAGAGTTGGATTGAGAAATAAAATAATGCATAATATTAAATTTGTTAAATTATTTTATAGAATTGTGTTATCTATACAGTTCATGTTATTTATTCTTCCTCTACTGACTGTTTTAAACAATATTTTAAAGTGGCATATAGTAATATTCTCATATATTGTTGCGGGTTTTTACACATCATTGGCGATTTTATGGCTTTTCTTCTGTATTTGGAGGAAGGATAATTAAAAGATATGTTAAAGCGATTATTCGACATCATATTTTCCCTACTTGGATTGATTATTTTTTTCCCTGTTCTCGTAAGCATTGCGCTTCTAATAAAAAATGAAGATAAAGGACCTGTTTTTCATCGGGGAGTAAGGATAGGTAAGAATGGTGTATCCTTTAAGATATATAAATTCAGGACAATGGTCATAAATGCAGATAAAATTGGTGGGCCTTCTACTTCAGATGATGATCCCCGGCTTACGAAAATAGGTAAACTTATTAGAGAGTATAAACTCGATGAGTTACCACAGCTCATAAACGTATTAAAAGGTGAGATGAGTTTTGTTGGTCCAAGACCTGAAGTGTCCCAAGAAGTTGAACTTTATAGCGAGGAACACAGGAGGGTGATTCTAAGTGTGCAGCCAGGGATGACTGATTATTCATCCATTAAGTTCCACAATGAGGGAGAAATACTGAAGGGGAGTAAGAACCCTCATCAGACATTTCGAGAAAAAATTCAACCTGAAAAAATAAGATTGGGCCTTAGGTATGCCCAAGAACATTCGTTTTGGATAGATCTTAAGATCATTTTCCAAACCCTTAAAACGGTTACCAGGGGCTAGATACTATGATGAAGAGAGATGAATTGGACTATGAGCAGATAAAAATGATAGCAAGGCAAATTAGAATACATTGTGTAAACATGACACATAGAGCAAAAAGTTCGCACATTGGATCTTCACTTTCAATGGCGGATTTATTGGCTGTTCTGTATAATGGCGTTTTACGGATAGATCCAGCAAATCCAGAGTGGCTTGACCGTGATCGTTTTATCCTCAGCAAAGGGCATGCTTGCGCTGCTTTGTATGCAGCTCTGGCTGAGCGGGGTTTTTTCCCTATAGACTGGCTGGATACCTTTTATCAGAATGGCTCACGTTTAGCTGGTCACGTAACTCATACCTACATTCCCGGTGTTGAGGTCTCAACTGGTTCTTTAGGACATGGGCTTTCTATGGCTACGGGCATGGCTTTAGTGGCTAAACGGGATGTTAGACCCTACCATGTATTTGCCCTTCTCAGTGATGGCGAGTGTGACGAGGGCTCAATCTGGGAGGCTGCTTTGTTTGCTGGCCAGTACCAGCTTGATAACCTTGTTGCTATCGTGGACTACAATAAGATACAGAGTC
>Ga0209979_1004850_pt1 | contig 10915 bp, 10 predicted proteins | sample AnhtaG_FD_183114 | JGI IMG/M metagenome (GOLD analysis project Ga0209979, IMG submission 183114) | Deep subsurface microbial communities from Anholt, Denmark to uncover new lineages of life (NeLLi) - Anholt_01485 metaG (SPAdes) (version 2) | ecosystem: Environmental > Aquatic > Marine > Oceanic...
TGGAACAATTAAACAAAGCTATTGACCGCATCCGCAAGAAATACGGCTTTACTGCCATCCAAACAGGAAGAACCCTACTATTAAAGGACATTTTCCCCGAAAGCGATGACGGCTATACACTACACACGCCGAGCTTGTCGAGGTAGAATGTCAACGAGTTTCTGAAGTTATTGACAAGGGGCTTGACAAATACTTGACAAATACTCAGCATAATGCTATTATAATATCAGCAGCTGAAATCAGCTATAAGCTGATGGATGCGGCGCCCTCAGCCCTCTCACAAGAGGGCTTTTCCTTATGGATAAATCACAAACCCATAACTGTCTTTTCTTGAAGCCTCCAACATGTACCTCGGCTTAATTCCTTTATAAAGCCAATGTAAACCAGCTTTTGCTTGGCTAGGTGAATGGTCATGCCGTAACCGTGCAAAGTATGCACTCATATCCGCAAGCTGAATAAAATAGGAGTCTTGTGAATGTCTTGAAAAAGGGTCTTCAATAATTTTTACCAGAGGAGATTGATAGTACCCACCATAGTGGTTTGGAATCGGATTATATACCCTCATTTTTCTTGATAACATTCTGGTCATCTTTTCGTGGCCTTCATCATTAACAATAATCCCCAATTCCTGATTTCTTTTTAGCCAATTTTCATATCTCTGAAGGAACATCGTCCAGGCCATCTCGCTGATTCGACCTGTGGCTGGAAGTTTAGGAGAGCCTTTGTCAATGCTTACATTGAGAATAACTATTTCCTGAGAAGAGCGCAGGAACTCCGCTGTTCTTCTAAAAATCTCGACTTGGTCTGCATAACGTAACTTTAACCTTTTAAGATCGCCTTTTCTTCTCCACAAGTCTGTCGCCCGTAAATCAGCTTTCAACGTAAGCCCAAAATCCCTTTTTAATTCCCGCCTAAATATCTTCACTCTATCAAGGAATGTCCTCCAGTTAGAATCGGCAAGAATGATTCCGCTTAAAGTGAAATACTGAGTTATTGCGAGATTACGCCCTGGGTCTCCAGACTCATCAACATAGGCAATATACATTTATAGCACCTTTCATCAACACATCTCAGGAGTTTTCTTTGTCATCATTCTACCCCTCATCCAGAAGCCTCTTCTCGCCCTCTATCTTCTGGAGGTCGGTTATGTCCTGGGTAACCTCAAGAATGCCGATATACTTGCCTGCCTTATCCTTAACCGGGAAATAGCGGATGTATATCTTGCGTCCCTTAAGGTCAATCCAGAATTCGGCGACATCCCTCTTGCCAGATTTTAATTCGCTTACTACCTGCTCTACCTTGTACAGGCTTTTCTGCGGATGGCAGTCCTGCACCCTCTTGCCTATCACCGCCGGAGTCCGCTTAAATATCCTCTCGTCACCCTTGCTATAATACCTGACGGTATCATTGGCATCGACAAATGATACCTCTACTGGCAGCGTGTCAAAGATAGCCTCCAGTGTCTCCGTGGAAAGTTTTTCTAGCATGGCTCGCCTCCAATCCGATGTTACCTAAATATATACCACTTAGCCCAATTTAAGTCTATCTCCTTAACCTGTTTAGCCGATTAAGGGTCTCGTTCTTCTCTCTAATACCGAGCTTGGTTTTGTGGATGGCTTTTTTCAAAAGCTCAATTGACTGGTCGTAGGTCTTTCTATCCACCGGGTAGGGAATACCATCTTTGCCGCCGTGGGCAAAACTGTAGCGGGCGGGGTCTCGGTAGCTGGGAGCTACTCCATAGACCAGCTCCGAAATCAGGCTCAGGGCACGAATAGTTTTTGGGCCGACTCCCCTTAATCCCAGCAGTTGTTCAAAATCAGACGGCTGGCGCTCATAGGTGCTTAAAAGAATCTTGCTCAGGCTATCGGGGTGGAGGTCATGGATGCCAATGGGGTGGTGGGGAGGCAGGTTTAGGGTCTTGAGCCTTTTGAGGTCGGCTAAGATGCCCGGCGGTTTTTGCTGAGTAGCAATATCAGTGATGGAGGTTCGGGCGGGGTTACTTTCACTGGCCACCAGGTTCAGTGCCTGTCCCCTTACCTCAGATAAGATAGCCGAGTGGGGTTCATTGACAAAGCTGCTCACCGCCTCTCCCAACCAGTGGTAACGGCGGGCATAGCGGTTAACTTCATTCATACCCTGTTGAATCACTGTCCACGAGCCACTGGGGGTAAAGAGAAAGGTATGGTGGTAGAGCTGGTAACCATCCTGAACGGCGGCGCTATCTACCTTGGCCGACATGCGGCTGGCATATACCAGCGGCGTCGGGTCTAGTGAGATTTTGTCCCCCCAGACCTCTATTTCCGATGGAGTTTGCCGTGAAGTCCTGCCTTTGCCGCCAGCGATAAACAAACCCAGGTCTGGTTCCAGTCCTTTTATCCCTTCCTTAAGAGCACCACACAGGGTAGTGGTAACGCCACTGGAGTGCCAGTCAAAGCCGAGGATGCAGCCGAGGGCTTGAAACCAGTAAGGGTCGGATAGCCGCCTCAGCATCTCCTCGGCGCCGAAGTCGGCGACAATGGCAATGGTAATTTCTCGGGCAAGCTTGACCATGCGGTCAAACAGCCAGCGTGGCGCCTTGCCATAGTGGAGGGGAAGATTGGCGATACCAGTTCTGGTAGCTGGCATACCCTACCTCAATTAGAGACCACAGCTAGCGCAGCTACTGGCGCTACAGCTGGAACAGGAGTTCCCGCTTATGGGAGCAGTCAACCCACTCTCATCCTTAGTGCGGGAGCAAAATGTGGATAATATTCGTTCCGCTTTATTGTGGCAATGGGGGCAGGAAGCTTCGTCACTAGCCTGATTCAGCAGTCGAAGCAACTCAAATGTTAGATTACAATTAGAGCAATTATACTCGTATATTGGCATTTTTCTTTCCTCTATGGTTAGTTTAAGCCATTTTTAGCTGGCAAGTCAAGCTTCCCAGGCTAGCTCACCACCAATAATGGTCATCTCCACCCGTATGTCTTTTATCTGCTCCGGCAGTGATGTAATCGGGTCGCTACTTAATACTACCATATCCGCCAGCTTACCCGGAGTAATGGAGCCCTTTACAGCCTCCTCAAAAGAGGCATAGGCAGCATTTATGGTATACATAGCCATAGCTTCTTTGGCTGAGATACATTCCTGGGGTGAAAGCTGTTGCCCTGACTCCGCCCGCCGGGTAACGGCAACGTATATACCGACCAGGGGGTTATTGGGGACTACCGGGGAATCTGAGCTACCAGCCACCACCAAGCCACTACTTAAAGGGGATTTAATTCGGTACAGCCACCGTAGCTGGCTGGCGGGTACCTGGGCCAAATACCTTTCCCCACTATAATAGAGGAAGGGGGGCTGAGTAACTATAACCGTCTGAAGCTTACTTAATCGCCTAAGTAGCCCAGGTGGACACTCGGCGCAGTGCTCTATACGGTGGCGTCGATTAGCCTGAGGTAGCTGACCCTGGGCATACTCCAGTGCAGTAATGGCTGCCTCAACTGTGCTTTCCTCAATGGCATGAATGGCTAGTTGAAAACCAGCCTGATGGGCAGTAAATACCTGCTGGTTTAACTCCGACTGTGGCGGGTATAATTGCCCCGTGGTTTCATCCAGCATTATCTTTACCCCACCCAAGCGCAATTGGCTATCACCAGCGCCGAAAGCTAAGCCCGCTTTTTGAAACTGGCTCAAGGCTTCAATATCAAACATCATATACAGTCGGCTCTTTAACTTGCCTTTAAACCGCTGGTAGATTTGCCAACGACCAAGGTCATTGCTGGCGGTAGCCTCCTGTAGAGATGTAATCCCGTAAGAGAGGTAATGCTGATTGGCTAGGGTCATACCTCTGGTTAGCTCTTCTTCAGATAGTGGAGGCAAAACATTTTTCCTGATGTAGCTCAGCACGTTAAATAGAAGGCCGCTTGGCTCGCCGGTACTGAGGTCTCGGTCAATAAGTCCGCCTGGCGGGTCTGGTGTTTCCCTGGTGATGCCTGCCAAAGAGAGTGCCCGGCTGTTAAACACACAGGCGTGGAGGGAGCGGTGAGCCAAGACTACCGGGTGATGGGGTGCCACCTCATCTATATCCCAGCGAGTCGGATGGCGCTTTTCAGTAAGATAGAAGTCATTATAATCGGTGCCGGTAAGCCATTCGCCGGGTGGGATATTCTTAGCTCGATTGCGGATAGTTGTCTTTATATCATCGATAGAGTCAACTGATGATGGGCTCAGGTCAAGGCTTAATAGCTTTCTTATAAAAGAGATAGCATGGCAATGAGCGTCATTGAAACCAGGAACTACCGTCCTACCCTGGCAGTCGATTACTTTAGTTCCGGCTCCCCTAGCCGACTCCAGTTCCTCATTGCCAGCAACCAGCAAAATCTTACCATCCTTGATAGCCACCAGCTCAGCTTTGGACTGCCTGGAGTCCATAGTTATCACGTTAGCATTTTTAAGAATAAGGTCGGCAACCGGCATTTTAGAGACTGTGTGTCTACCTCACCCCCTTCGGTAATAAATCACAAAAGTAGAATGAATCCCTCAACACTCGTTCACCCAGTTTATAGCCTATTCTCTCCTTAAATATCGGCCCATCAAAGACGAAGGAATGGAACTCGCCATTCTCACCTCCAGGGTCAGCGTTAGGCGGAAGCTCAGACAAAAAATGTTTATCTAGCGTCCTGCCTAGAAATCTCTCACCTAGGGCCTTTGAATCAACACAGGTAATGATAGCCTGGAAGCCCAGCTCTATAAATGACCTGGTAAGTTCAGTAGTATCTCTCCCCCATATGGGAAAGATCCCCTTCATCCCTATCTGTGATAGATTATCCTCTCGGTATCTCCTAACCTCTTCCAAAAAGACGTCACCAAAAACTACCGAGAAAACACCAACTTGTTTAAACCTGATGAGAACTTCCTTCATCTTAGAGTCGTATTCTTCATTGGAAGAATCCTTGGAAATAAAGACTTCCTCAATAGGTAGACCCAAAGAGTGTGCCTGTCGCTCGACTAAAACCCTCGGCACGCCGTGCATACTAACCCTATCATAATCACCGGTTATGACGGTTAGTAAAGCTAGTATTTCATACTTTTGGCTTTTTTGAATTTCATAAAGGCTAATAGCACTATCCTTACCACCACTCCAAGAGAAGATAACCTTTTCCACTAGAGACTTTATCTATCTCACCCCCTTTAAGCACCCTAGGATTGTCCAGATGGTACCGAGTACATACCCGGCACCAGTTACAGGCTCAGTCACCGTTCCCGCCGTTGTCATGAGTATTACCCCATCCCAGACGGCCTCACCATAGCTGTTTATGTTTGAGCCAGCGGCACCAGCCTCGGCAAAGTAAATACCGGCGGAGAATGCCAGCAGGAGGACAGTAAGGATAGGAGCCCTGAGGATGAACGGGGTTTCGAGGACTATATCCCTGACGACCCTGAACACCTCTGACTAACCTAGCACAAACGGCCGCACTCGACGCCGGCGTCTTAGACGGATGACTCTATCGCCTGGTAGCATGGGCTGTAGCTCCTCAAATTTAGCGGCTTTCATTCGTGGTAACCTCCATTTCCATTACTACAAGTTCATTTTAGACACTTTCTGCGTTTCTCGCAAGCTAGTGCGGTTCGACCTTGCCTGTCGAAACGCTAAACAAAATTATCGGGATAGAGGTTCCCACGATTTGTCTGCGTTTCGAGGGACATTGTCGGCTCGCTTCGGCTCCGTGGCAAGAAGCAGCCGTAAGTTTTCTCGCTACCTTGTCCCTTGTAATATTAAACAACCTTTAGTTGGTCGCTTATCCTTCTAGTGCTCCTCTTAGGCTCCCAGTTAGGTCAAGATTCTGTCAAGGGATTAGCTGGAAAAGAAACCTGACTGAGTTTTGTGCTTTCCTACTTCAAAATAGAAGGGGTAAGAACTATCTTAAATTGACACCCGGTAGGTAACACCGCTAGAATATCATTTAACACTGACTAAAGAGGCAGAATATTGTACCAGAAGACTACTCTGGATAATGGGTTGCGTATTATCACCGCCACCATGCCCCATACCCAAGCGGTATCCCTTAGCTTCTTTATCGGCGTCGGCTCCCGGTATGAAACTGAGGCTCAGGCTGGCGTCTCACACTTTATTGAGCACTTACTCTTCAAAGGCACACCAAAACGGCCTACTGCCAAGGAAATTTCGGAAGCCATAGAAGGGGTGGGGGGCATTCTTAACGGTGGTACCGACAAGGAATTAACCGTTTACTGGTGTAAGGTGGCTCAATCCCATTTACCTATTGCCCTGGATGTGCTGGCGGATATGCTACTGCATTCCAAGTTTGACCCCCAAGATATAGAACGGGAACGTCAGGTTATCATTGAAGAGATTAACATGAGTAAGGATTCCCCATCACAGCAGGTTCACATACTCATTGATGAGCTTTTATGGCTAAATCATCCCCTGGGGTGTGATATAGCTGGCAGCAAGGAATCAGTGGCTGGTATTACCAGAGACATGATGCTCGACTATCTAGCCGATCAGTATTTACCCAATAATACCGTGGTTGCCATCGCTGGTAATATTCAGCACCAGGAGGCTATAACTGCCATTAACCAGGCTCTGGGTGACTGGGCTAACCAACGGACTCACTCAGGATATACTGCCTATAAGGAGCAGACGGTTCAGCAGTTACGTCTTGAAAGCCGAGATACCGAGCAAGTGCACCTGTGCCTGGCATTACCCGGTCTGTCACTTCTTCATCCTAAGCGTTTCACCCTCGACTTGCTTAACGTCATCCTCGGTGAGGGTATGAGCAGCCGCCTGTTTACTGAAATCCGTGACCGGCTAGGGCTTGCCTACAGCATTCATAGCTATGTTGACCACTTCTTTGACTCAGGCTCAGTTACTATCTATGCTGGAGTAGAGCCCAAAAACTTAAAAGCGGTCATTGAGGCTATCTTGGAACAGCTTTATCAGCTCACCGAGATAGTCCCTGAACCTGAGTTATCCAAGGCTAAGGAGCTATCCAAAGGACGCCTGCTGCTACGTATGGAGGATAGCCGTAATGTCGCCGGCTGGATGGGAGGCCAGGAGATTCTCACCGGGCGCATTCTTAGCATTGACCAGGTAGAATCCATTATTGATGCCATTACTGCTGAGGAGCTAAAACAGTTGGCTCAGGAGCTGATTGTATCTGACCGGCTTCGTCTGGCGGTAGTTGGTCCTGTAAGCGCCGAAGAGTCTCTGGAAGGACTACTAAAGCTATAAAACAACCTATCTACCTCACCCCCTTTATCCCCCTCTCCTTCAAAGGAGAGGGGGAAGGAGATTAAAAAGAGGGGCTTCGCCCCTCTTAGACACCCTGTTAGACTTAACCTCCTTCAAAAGCGAGAGAGAGGTATAATTTTCGAATGGGATTTGCCCCTTCAATCTATCCTTGGTGAAAACCATCAAGCCTATTTCTTTGGTAAATTAGAATAGCCGCAGCCCTAAGGCCACGGCTATTTCTGCACAGTTTACTATAGGTCTAAGGCTTGAATTAATACATTCCTTCCATACCACCTGGCGGCATAGCTGGCATCTTTTCCTTCTCTGGAATATCGCTCACCAGTGCATTGGTAATCAGAACCATGACTGCAATGCTGGCCGCATTCTCTAGGGCTGACCGCACTACCTTGGTTGGGTCAATGATACCTTTGTCCACCATGTTGCCAAAGTCGTCAGCCACAGCGTCGTAACCGACTCCAGGTTGGCTCTTCTGGACGGCATCCATTATCACTGAGCCATCCCTACCGGAATTGATAGCAATCCAGCGAATCGGCTCCGCTACCGCTTTCCTCATGATGTTAACCCCGGTGAGTTCATCTCCCTCAACCTTCAGTTTATCCAGAGCCGGCAGAGCATTGAGTAGGGCAACACCACCACCGGGCAAAATACCTTCTTCCACAGCTGCGCGAGTAGCCGATAGGGCATCTTCAACACGATGCTTTTTCTCCTTAAGCTCAACTTCAGTAGCCGCTCCTACCTTAATTACCGCTACCCCACCTACCAGCTTGGCTTGCCTTTCTTGGAGCTTCTCCCGGTCAAAGTCAGAGGTAGTCTCTTCTATTTGAGCCTTAATCTGCTTGATTCGTCCTTTAATAGCCTCCTCCGAACCCTTACCTTCAACAATGGTGGTATTATCCTTATCACTGCTCACGCGGCGGGCCCGACCTAGGTCCTCCACGGTGACCGAATCAAGTTTTCGTCCTACTTCCTCCGAGATTACCTTACCACCGGTGAGGATGGCCATATCTTCCAGCATCGCCTTACGCCGATCGCCAAAACCGGGAGCCTTCACTGCTAGAACATTCAGCGTCCCGCGGAGTTTATTGACTACCAGTGTTGCCAGAGCTTCGCCATCCACATCTTCAGCAATAATAAGCAGGTTTTTTGACACCTGCAGTATCTTCTCTAGAGCCGGTATCAGGTCAGATACTGCTGAGATTTTCTTATCGGTAATCAGGATATAGGGGTCTTCTATAACCGTTTCCATCCGCTCAACGTTGGTGATGAAATAGGGGCTGATGTAGCCACGGTCAAATTGCATGCCTTCTACGTAGTCTGTCTCATACTTTATGCCCTTGGATTCCTCAACAGTGATAACTCCGTCCTTACCCACCTTCTCCATCACTTCGGCAATTAGGTCGCCAATCTCGGTGTCTTTGGCCGTAATGGTGCCTACTTGAGCAATCTGTTCCTTACCCTTCACCTCGGTAGATACTCTCTTAAGCTCATCAATTATAGCTTCGGTTGCCTTCTCAATACCTCTCTTTAACGCCAAGGCATTGGCTCCAGCAGCTACATTCCTAAATCCCTCAGAAATAAGGGCATGAGCTAAGATAGTCGATGTCGTAGTACCATCACCACAAGCATCATTGGTCTTATTGGCGGCTTCTTTAATTAGTTGAACCCCCATGTTCTCAAATGGGTTGGGCAGCTCAATATCCTTGGCAATGGTTACCCCATCGTCGATTACTAATGGTGCACCCCACTTCTTATCCAGTGCCACTGCCCGTCCTCTAGGACCTAAGGTTACCTTAACCGCATCAGCTAAGGTATCTATCCCCTTCTTCAAGTACTGTCTGACTTCATCATTAAATATAATCTGTTTTGCCATTTCTTCCTCCTTACATATTAGCCTAACTTATCATTTAACCTTCTTAGCCAAAATATCACTCTCACGCAAAATGATTAACTCTTCATCATCAATCTTAATCTCGGTGCCGCCGTATTTGGCATAGACCACTATATCACCCACCTTAACATCCATAGCTATCCGTTTTCCGTCCTCGGATAATCGGCCGGGGCCAACCGCTACCACCTCTCCCTCCTGGGGCTTCTCTTTAGCGGTATCAGGCAGAACAATCCCCCCCTTGGTTACCTCCTCTCTCTCAATAGGCTTGACTACCAAGCGGTCAGCTAACGGTTGAAGTTTAACCATCATTTCAGTCCTCCTTTCTTCGATTTTCCACTATTGGTTCAATTTGTTAGCACTCTCGCCTTGAGAGTGCTAACTCCTATATAATAACCCAGATAGATGTGCACCGCAACTCAGTAAATAGTAGTTTATAGCAATTCTGGGTAATTGAGAGACATTCTGGAACTTGAATGTACCTCTTATCTTCTATAAGTTGCCTTTTTAACCATAAATCTTGATTTCAGCTATAACAATAGTTCATGATTGACAGTTTACACTAAATCGTGTAGAATTTAACCATGCGTAACCAATATGAGGCAAAGCGACCGCAGTGGGATAGCCAGGGTATTCAGGCATTGAGGCGTCACTTAGGTCTAACTCAGCGTGAATTGGCCGAGAGATTAGGCACGCGCCAGCAAACCATAAGTGAATGGGAAACCGGGCTGTATAAACCGCGTGGTGCCTCAGCTACTCTGCTATCTATTGTTGCTGAACGAGCCAATTTTCAATACCAAGCTCTCAAAAAAACTTGACATTTTACACGCTTCCGCGTAAAATTGTGAAAGCCTATTCAGTCCCGAAATAATAGCAAGTATTACCAAGTGCTACCACTCGGAGGAGGGTAATGGTTAAAATTGAGGTTTATCAGGGGGATATTACCCAGCTTAAGCTTGATGCCTTGGTAAACGCAGCCAATAACCGATTATGGATGGGAGGTGGAGTAGCTGGTGCTCTAAAGCGAGCCGGCGGTAAAGAAATTGAGGCTGAGGCAGTTAGCAAGGGACCCATTCCTATCGGAGAGGCAGTGGTCACCGGAGCCGGTAGGCTAAAAGCACGGTATATCATACACGCCGCCGTAATGGGACAAGACCTGCAGACGGATGAGGAAAAGATTAAGCAGGCAACCAAGAACAGTTTGCTTAGAGCTGAGGAGATTGGTATAAAGAGCGTTGCCTTCCCTGCCCTCGGCACTGGGGTTGGTGGCTTTCCCCTAGATGAGTGCGCTAGAATAATGATTGGTGAAGTGCGCCGGTACTCAACCCAAAAAACAGCACTGGAAAGAGTAGTCTTTGCCCTGTATAATGAGCTAGCCTACCAGGCATTTAAGCAAGAACTCGATAGGCAGTTTCAGCTGAAATAGCCAGTGGAACTGTCAAAGCCAGTACCGGGAGCGGTTTAGCAAAAACTCTTTTTTTAAGCTGGTCAATACACGGTAGCGTGTTATATGCAATGGCTACGAGCAGTTCAGCATAGGGAAGAGGATTAACACAAAGGGGGCGTTCATCAGAAGCAGGAAAAGGAACTTTACCACTCTTATATAACTAATTTCCTTGGCCTTCACCGGTGAGATAATAAAGGAGGTGAGTTTAATAAAGAGTCTCCACGAGAGTCAAATTGTCAACCTCTGGCGTTACCTATTACTGAAGGGAACAGAGCTGACTGCTGAAGATGGCACGCCAATAAAGATAATATACTCGGGAAGGATTAATAAT
>Ga0209979_1004851_pt1 | contig 10915 bp, 6 predicted proteins | sample AnhtaG_FD_183114 | JGI IMG/M metagenome (GOLD analysis project Ga0209979, IMG submission 183114) | Deep subsurface microbial communities from Anholt, Denmark to uncover new lineages of life (NeLLi) - Anholt_01485 metaG (SPAdes) (version 2) | ecosystem: Environmental > Aquatic > Marine > Oceanic >...
GGCATTGGACCTCACCGAAGAAGTATGGACTGTTTTGAAGTATATTTTGTATCCGGTTCATGTCAGCGACTTTCAGCGTCAGGACTGGGCCGAGCAGCGTAACAGCGTGCTGGAATCAGCCGTTGATAGTTATAAGCGTAATAAAACTTTACCAATATCATGAGTGAGAACCACAATTTTGATTTTTAATCTTTGATTTTTGCATTCTTTATCCGGCCGGCTCCCCTGCCCCCGCGTCTCCCGACGCGAGTCGGGGCGGCGGGTCAGAATCAAATTCAATTGATGAGGCAATTTCTTCAATTTGACTTTCGAGCTTGCGAATATTTTGCCGCATCTCAGGCAGATATTGTATCATGCTGTACGCCCGTTTGCCCTGGTTTGCCTCGATAGCAGGTGCACCCAGCACCACTTTGCCGTCCGGAATGTTATTAATAACACCGGCCTGAGCTGCAATTGTAACATTGTTTCCGATAGTGATATGGCCTACAATACCAACCTGTCCCCCGACTATGCAGTGATGACCGAGGGTGGTCGAGCCGGCGACACCTACCTGGGCTACAAGCAAACAATGTGCACCGATTTTTGTCCCGTGTCCTATCGTGACCAGGTCGCCCAGCTTGCTGCCCTGGCCTACGACAGTATCGCCGAGCGTCCCTCGTTCGATTCCGCAGCAGGCACCGATTTCCACATCGTCTTCTATGACCACAATACCAATCTGTGGTATCTTGTGATGTACGCCCTTATGGCTGGCATAGCCGAACCCGTCTTCGCCGATTGTCGAATTCGCATTTACAATCACACGATTGCCTATTTTGCACCCGTCGTAAATGGTAACATTGGAATATATTATGCTGTCATTGCCGATTTGAACACCCTGTCCGATGTACGCACAGGGATAAATTATGCAGCCGTCCCCCACCTTTGCCTCATCGGCTATCGTCGCAAAATCATGAATCTGGCAGTCTGAACCAATCTTCGCACTATCCGAAATCGACACCCGCGGGCTGATTCCTATCTTTTTGTGTTTGCGATGGCCGTGCAGGAGCACCATAATCTGCATAAAGGCATAGTAAGGGTCCTCGGCTACCAAAAGAGGAACCGACGTATTCGCTGTTTCTTTGCCTACGATTACCGCACTTGCCTTGGTCGTCCGCAGTTGCCTTTCATATTTGCGGTTGGCCAGAAAGCTAATATCTCCCTCGGCCGCCCGGCCGAGCGTCGAGGCGGACTTGATCATTACGTTCGTGTCGCCGACAACTCGCCCATCCACATATTCAGCTAATTCGCCCAAAGTCCTTTTTTGCATATAAATACCCTCCAAAGGAAAATTCAAAAATCAAAGAGCAAAATGCAAAAATAAGGAAGTCATCACCGCTTCGCGGTGATTCCACAATTTTAATTTTTAATCTTTAATTTTTGCATTTATTATCAGGGCTATTATAACAACAACGCTGACCTGGTCAACCCCCTAAGGCCAACGGCAAATTTACCGCTTGTCAGACAATCTACTCAACCCTCGTAAACCAAAACAGCCATTTTTGCCATTATCGTAGTACTACAACGCTACTTAGATTTATTCGTTGCTGATAAGGTCTTGTTACATAAAAAGTTATGTTAATTATGTTAAATTCGAAATCCGAATATCGAAATCCGAAACAAACTCGAAATCCAAATTACCAAAATTCAAAACGGTTTTTCAGTGTCCGTAAGCGTTTTTGTTTTGAAAATTCGGATTTTGAACATTCGATATTGTTTCGAATTTCGGATTTCGTGCTTCGTATTTCGGGACAATAAACCAGGTTTTCGCTATTAAGTGGCGTTGTAGGAGTAGGGACCCCGTGAAATTGCCGTAGCTCTATCCTGTTTCTAACGTCACGCCATCAAAACCTCCAGAAGTTCCTGCTGTAAAGCTGCCGAGGGCTCCTTGACAAAACCTGCGGTACTGTCTGCAAATACCGTTACAGCCGGCCCGATCGGGCCATACACACCCGGATTAGTTGGCCCAAAAACAGCTAACGTCTTGACTCCTAATCCCGCCGCCAGATGCGTAATCCCGCTGTCATTGCCGACAAACCCATCCGCACAGCTCAAAAGCCCCAAAACCTGCGTCAAAGACAAATCCGTCAGGCATCTTAGCCCCCCTTCTTGCTTTCGCCTGCCCCCGCGTCTCCCGACGCGAGTCAGGGCGGCGGGCAAGAAAGCAGGGGGGTTTATATTCCTGATTGTCCCCCCCTTCTTGCTTTCGCCTGAAAGCAGGGGGGTGAATCTGTCCAGCTCAGCCGGCCCCAGCAAGAATATCGTCTCGACACCTCTGGAAGAAAGCTCTTTGGCTACAGCCAGAAAATTATCCAGGTGCCAGCATTTATGCAGTCCGCCGCTGCCGGGATGAATTACCACAAGTTCCTCAGAAAAATCAACGTTTATTTCTTCCAGCAGTTCTCGGCCCCTGTTTACGTCCGCTTTGGTCGCTTTTATTAAACAATCTTGTGGCACGGCCATCTTGGCCGTGTTTCCATGGGCTGCAAGCCCATGCCACACCCGCCCCCCACGTCTTCTTGTCGAAGACAAGAGTGGGGGCAAAGACAGACCGCTTTGGTCGATAAATTGCCCTATATAAAAGTCAGCTAAATGTTCAGAAAAGTCTTTTGGCGGCTTCATCGATAATGTTATAACTTCCGCGCTGTGGCTGCAATTGGCAGTGAAAATCAGGTTTGCTTCAAAGTTGCTGTTCGGCTCACCCAAAAATGTTGCAATCCACGCATAGTCGGCAAAAACGTTTATCAAAGGGTCACCGTCCGCAAGGTCAAACGCCTTTGTTTCAGCAAACAATCGATGCAAATCCATCGCATCTATGGAACGAATTCCATCAACGCAAGTCCTGCCCGGCAAAATGCCGATATATTCGGTATGACCGAGGATATCAATCCCGCCCAATCCGAGGCAGTTTTTCATAAACTCGGCTAACGGCAGAGTTAATATACAATCGCCAATCGCGCCCGGCTGCAATATTACTCCTCGCCGCGCCGTCCGCGCTGCCTGCGCTCTTTTTTCTTTGAGCAAGTCTAAAATGTCATCGTTTGCCTGCATAATCGAAAGCCAATGCTATTGACACTACAGCGCAACTTACATTAACGAACATGCTTTTTTTCATTGAAATTCAAAGCACGAAATCCGAAACAATATCTAATGACCAAAATGACCCGTGAGGGTCACCCTGAGCCCGGCGAAAGGTCCGGTTGGCGAAAACAGCAAAACCCTCGCCGCGCTCGGAATGACAAGAAGCCTGTTAGTTTTGAAAATTTGAACATTTGGATTTCGAATTTGTTTCGAATTTCGATATTCGGATTTCGAATTTAACTCAATTAGCATAAGTGCCTATATAATAACATCTTCTGTCTATTTACAGAATCTAAGTAGCGCTATAGTATTAATCAGCTACTTTTTCAATCCACCCGCCGCCGACAACTCTGCTGCCATTTCCTTCCTGAACGTAGAAAACAGCTAATTGCCCGGGCGTTATTGCCGCCAGGGGCTCATCGAACTCAACGAAAACACCATTGTCTTGCGGAGAAACCGTCGCAGAAGCGCCTCTGTCGTTGTAGCGTATTTTCACCTTTGCTCGAAAAGCCGACGCCGGCTCACTGGTAAGCCAATTCACCCCTGTCGCCCGAAGTTGCCTCTGCATAACTTCTTCTTTCGGACCGAGCGTGACCGTATTACTTTCGGCATCAATTTTCACAACATAGTAGGGCTTGCCCATTGCAACTCGCAGCCCTCGCCGTTGACCGATGGTGAACCTATGCACGCCATTATGCTCACCCAGAATATTGCCGTTGCTATCGACAATATTTCCCTTGCGGACAACTTCCGGACACCGCCGCTCAAGTACAGCGACGTAATCATCGTTGGGTATAAAGCATATCTCCTGGGACTCTTGCCTTTCTTCAGTGCCTAATCCGAACTTCGCTGCCATCTCTCGCGTCTGGCCCTTGGAATAGCCGCCCATCGGTAAAATAACATAAGGCAATATATCCTTATCAATCATTGACAAAACGTAAGACTGGTCTTTATCGGAATCGACAGCCTCGTATAAACCCACCTCGTCATTCTCGATTCCCGATTCCCGATTCCCGATTCTCGATTCTTCTCTTTTACGAGCATCGAGTATCGAGCATCGAGCATCGAATATCCTTGCATAATGGCCGGTGGCAAGCAACTGCGCTCCGTTACCTCGTGCAAAGTCCCACAATTTCCCGAATTTAATATACCTGTTGCAAAAAACGCACGGATTGGGCGTCCGGCCTCGCTTGTACTCACTGCAAAAATAGTCAAGAATTCGCTCAAAGTCACTGCGAAGGTCCAGCACGTAAAGCTTTATACCCAATCTCCCGGCAGCTTCTTCCGCATCTGCCTGTGCACCGCGGCTCTCGTCGCTCGTAACAATAAACACGCCTGCGCAATCGAAACCGTTCTGGCGCAATAATGCAGCCGCCGTCGAGCTATCCACTCCGCCGCTGAGTGCAACGAAAACTTTTTTTCGCTCACCAACCATTTTTCTTATCTGTTGTCGGCACTGACCCGACACGCAATACTTTAGAAGCTAAGCCGGATATTTCACCGCATTTTGAAAAATGTTTAACTAACTTCATTAAAAATGAAGTATTAGGCCGGAAAACTAATATAATCCACAAAAAACACGCAAAAGCAATAGAAAATCGAGCAAAATTTTTTTGGAATTTTGAAATTTTCCCATTGACAGAATCCAGAAGCTTTGGGACAATTAGCAGGTCCGTTTTGTTTTCGGAGAATTGACTGATGGACTTTATGCACACATCCAGGGGCAAGTCGTATTCGAGCAAATCTTTTGCAGCTTCAAAAACAACCGGAAAAAGGAAAATGTATGCGCTTAGTTTCACATTAAAGGGAGGTCAGAGTAATGGTTAAAAAAATTCTTTTATTATCGCCGGTTTTGTTAGTTCTGATGTTTTCTACTATGCCAAGGGTGTGTTTTGCAGATGCAGCAACTCAATTTAAGCAGGCAGAGACGTACAAGAAGAATAAACAATACGACCAGGCGGAGCAAATCTATCAGCAAATCCTGATAAATTTTCCGGACTCTAACGATGCCCTGGAAGCACAAAAACAGCTTACCCTTATTTATATTGCCACCGACAGGCAGGCGCAGGCGGAAACTGCTTTCGGGGAATTAACGGCTGGCTTTTCGCAACATAAGGACATAGCAGAGGCGATCTTGCGCGTTGGACGGGCATACACAAAGGCCAAAAAATTTAACAAGGCTGAGGAGGCCCATCAATACAACGTTGGCCATTTTCCCGCGGATAAGTACGCGATGTGGTCGCAGGTGGAGATTTTCCATTCCCATGTGCGCAAAGGCGACAATGCAGCTGCTGATGCTGCCGTCGATAAGCTGCTCAGCGTATTTGCCTCTCAGCCGACCCTTCCAAAAGAGATTCACCAGATAGCCAATAAGTATAGCAAGGCCCGAAGGCGCGAAAAAGCTATGGAGCTTCGCAAATACAACGTTGCGCGTTTCCCCAAGGACAAATACGCGATGTGGTCGCAGGTCGAGATTGTGTACGCTCACATCCGGGATCCGAACGCCGCTGACGCGGCTGTCAATGCAGAGGTTGATAGGTTGCTTAACGCATTTTCCGATCAGCCGACTTTGCCCAAAGAGGTTCGCCAGGTAGCCAATATGTACAAGAACAGGGCCAAGAGAGCCGAGAAGGCCATCGAGCTGCATACATACAACGTCGATAACTTCCCCAAAAATCTCCATGCAATGGGGTCGCAGATCGATATTGTTAAATTTTACATTGGCGATGGTAATGATGCCGCTGCTGCCGATGCAGCAGTTAATAAGCTTATCAATGTATTTTCCGAGCAGGAGACTTTAGCGAAAGAGATTAACGAGATAGCAAAAAGGTATAGAAGGGCCGGCAGGGCCGAGAAGGCGATGGAGCTTCGCAAATACAACGTTGAGCATTATCCGAAGAGTAAGTACGCGATGTGGTCGCAGGTGGAGATTATTTCCGCTCATATCAAGGACGCCAACGATACGGCCGCTGATGCAGCGACGGCCGACCTTCTTACCGTTTTCTCCCACCAGCCGACACTGCCCAAAGAGATTCGCAAGATAGCCAATACATTCAAAAACAAGGCTAAAAGGGCTGAAAAGGCCATAGAACTGCATAGACACAATGTTGATAATTTTCCGGACAATTCCGACGCGATGGGCTCTCAGCTCGATGTGGTCAACTACTACATCGCCGACGCCAACGATGCAAATGCCGCGGAGGCGGCTGCCGGGAAGCTCTTGAACGTATTCTCCGACCAGCCGGGCTTCGCCAAAGAGGTCTATGAGGTAGCAAGTAAGTTCAAAGAGGCCGGTTGGGCTGAAAAGGCCGTACCTCTCTATCAATACAACGTTGATTATTTCCCCGAGGACGCTAACGCACTGCTCTCGCAGGTGGAAATTGTCTATTTTCACATTAAGCAAAAAGATGATGCGGTTATCGATGCGGCGGTTGAGAAGCTGCTCGGCACATTTTCCGAGCAGCCGACGCTGCCGAGGAAGATTCGTGACGTTGGAAGGAGGCTTTACTGGAAAGGAAAACGCGAAAAGGCCCTCGAGCTTCATCGGTACAATGTCGAGCATTACCCGGATGATAAATATGCGATGTGGTCGCAGGTGGAGATTGCGTACGCTCACATCCGGGACCCGAACGCCGCTGACGCGGCTGTCAATGCAGAGGTTGATAGGCTGCTCGGCGCATTTTCCGAACAGTCGAGCTTGCCCAAAGAGATTCGCCAGGTAGCGAACCGCTATAACAAGGCCGGGAATAGAGAGAAGGCATTGCAGTTGCATAAATACAACATCGATAATTTCCCTGCCGATGCTAATGCGATGTGGTCGCAGGTTGACATCTTCGAGACGCACCTTGCAGACCCCAATGGCTCTACCGCCGCAGATGCAGCGGTTCAGAAGCTCCTTGGCGTATTTTCCGACAATCCGAAGTTGCCAAAAGCGATTCGCAGTGTAGCAAAAAAATATAATGCGAGCGGCAGGTCCGATAAGGCGATGGAGCTTTGGATGCGCAACGTTGACAATTCCCCCAACAACGTCAATGCGATGCTGTCACAGATGGACATTATCTATTCCTACATCGACCCTAACGACGGCAACGATGCCGCCGTCGATGCGGCTGTTGATAAGCTTCTTACTGTATTCGCCGACCAGCCGACTTTGCCGGAGAAGGTCCATCAGATAGGAAACAAATACAGGGACTCAGGGAAATACGAGCGGGCAATACAGTTTTATCAGCTCGCTGCCGAGAGGTGGCCGCAAGATAAGATTGCCATAACGTCACGGGTGGCAATCGGCAAGGTACATATTGAACTCGGCGATGATGAGGCCGTGCAGGCTATTATTGACGGCTTGATTGCTGACTATAACGACCATCCGGATTTGCCCAAAGCGGTATTTGTAGTTGGTGAAGAATATTATTATAAGGCTTTTGACGACCCTAATAAGTGTCTAAAGGTAAAATCTGAAGAGTATCTCTACAAGGCCAAAGATATCTGGGAAAGGATTGTACCACAACGGCCGGAGTCGCAATCCATCGACCTCAAACATGCTTACTATTTCTCGGCTGTTTGTTATCATCGATTGCGCGAATATGAAAGGGCCATTGAGTACTATCAAAAGGTGGTTGATGACTGGCCCGATTATCTGTATGCCTGGAGTGCTCAGTACTTAATTGGTAACTGTTATGAGAAGTTAAGAAACTCAGGGGTTATCCCGGAATCAGAAGCAAACCCCAAAATAGAGCAGGCTTACGAAGCAGTTGTTGAAAAATATCCAGATTCCGGGTCAGTTAACAATGCTTTACTAAAGCTGGGCTGGTTTAATTTCAAGAAAGGTCAATGGGTTGATGCAGCTATGTATTTCGAACTATTCATGGAGAAAGCACCCGAAGATCAACGACGAACTGGTGTATTATATGATTTAGGCCGGGCTTACGAAGAAATGGGCGAATTAGATGTGGCTGTGCAGGTGTATAGCGCATTTATAAAGATAGCCGAACCGACTGACCCCCGTATAAAAAGAGTAGAGGCATGGCTTGAAGAATTGGGAGGAAATAACAAATGAATATAAAATCGACAACCATCTTCCTGACTTGTTTGTTATTACTATCCGCCTTTGCGATGGTGGCGGTAGCGTGTCCGCCCCCCTACTGTGGCCCTTGTGAAACTTACAACCCGGTCACCAAAAAATGCGAATACGATTGTGAAAGTAAGGAATGTTGTACAGGTGCCGATTGTCTCGACGAGGTGCATTATAGTTGCATAGACTGCGAGTGTATATGTGATTATGACCCTTACTATACTGCGCATACCGTTATTGACCCTGTGAGTATCACCTCGCCCACTGATGGCGAGTCATTCTGTGTAGGTACAGATGATGTCAGCGCAACTTGCACAACATCCACAGACACGGATAAATATCACCGGTGTGTTGGTAACGTCTGGACGGTAAGCTCTGTAGATGATCCCGTGACACACAGCTGGTCTGGGGCAGGAACATTCGACCCTACCACAGGAACCTCTGTTACCTGGACACCACCAACCACGGCCGGTGAGTACACGATTACCGTCACGGCAAGCGACTCGCCCTTGTGTAACGAGAGTGACCCAAATGATTCGATTACGGTTTATGTCGTCGAGGTGGAAATAGTTTCTGTTGATGCCAGTGATCCATTTAACACCAAGATTAATTATCGTACAAATCCTTTAAGTGCAACTATTCCGTCAGTTACTTTTACTGCCCCCGGAAAAACTGATTCAAAAACCAACGTTTCAGGTAACTTCTACTTTACGTATGATCAGCGTGATGTAGGGTGGGGTTCAAATACAATCTGTCTAGCATATTTGGGTACTCATGTAGATTGCAGTGTTACAAAAACGGAGAAGATGCCTGAAGCGATGGAAGTTCTGTGCGCGTACTTTGCGGTAACAGGAGTAGGCCTGCGGTTGTATAACCATACGTTGCGTGAGACATATGACCCACATATTTATTCAGTGGCTTACTCAGGTAAAACAATACGTACATGTAATTCAACAGCATTAATGAATTTTGGGGCAGATTATTATAACATTTGCGGCTGGACAGAACGCCACAAATATTCATGGAGCGGTGCAGAAACAGATTGGGTCAGTATGAGTGTTGCTGGTGGTCTGCTCCCACCCAATACCAATGGGAGGGTGTGTCACACTATTATATGGTGTATCCCAACCAACCTGCAAGGAATTGCAGACTGCACAGGGTTATTATGGGATTACGGTGGTGGTACTACCCCTGCCATTATAACTAACGCCGAAGTAGATCGAAGTATGCCGGAGTAACAAAAAATAGGTCAGTAGTATTTGATTTCCCTGAATAGCGGGTTATGCTTATTCGATGCATTACTACAACGATCGTACCCACAAAAATGTATAGGTTAGTTCTTTAGTAATCTTGCTTAAAAAGGAAGCAAAACATGCGTATTCCTCCTCGTAACTTGGTGTTTTTGGTGCTAATTTTACTATGTATGCTTGTTATACTTGGTGGGTATTTGTTGCACATCCAAGAGAATGGGCCGAACGACCTTGTAGCGATCGTACACGGCGCAAAAATATTATATAAGGATGTCAAGGTAGATCCCAAAACTGTGCAGTTATCTCACGCTGAACAAATCAGTGCATCCCAGTTAAAGAGCGAAGTTCATAAACAAGAAATGAGACGGCTTGCCGGTAAGATTCATAAGGTGATTTTCGAACAGAAAATAGATGAGTTACGAATTACCATGAGCGAGAAAGAAGTGGATTCTAGGGTGGACGAGATATTCCGACAGGCAAACATGACCAGCGAAAAAGCAGTAGTCGTGTGTGAGAATGCTCGAGCCCTTCATGAAGCTTTAGCAGCATGGCAGAAGGATCCCTCCCACGGAGATGTCATTTACAATGAGAAACTAGCTGGTTCTCTTATAAGCAAAGAGCAATGGAAGGCATTTCAAGTGGCTTATGATACACCAGAAAAATTAAAATCATTGGTTGTGCCAAAGAATATCGACGACATGAAAAAGAATAGCCGTGAATCAAGCGGAAGGGATGTACTTAATAAAAAGCTAGAGGATGTTATTACCAAGAACGTTTCTGTAAAGGCCGAAGAAATTGAGGCAGCTTACCAGAAAAAGTATGGGAACTTACTCGAAGGACCAACCTTGGAAGAAGTGAGGGAAAAACTCAACTTGCAATTGTTAAGCAAGAAGAAACAGGAAGCGAAGAGAGTTTGGTGGCAGGAGCAGTACAGGCAGGCGAAGATTGAAATTAAAGACCAGCGGTTTAAAGATGTGCTAAATATCATTCCATATCCGGGAAAACTTCCTCCACCTAAAACGGCCCCTGCAACACAAAACCCGCTTGTTATCTCTCCTAAATAAGAAGTCTTTCTGGAAGCAAGAAAGTTGGTTGCCGCATCCTTTTTTTATTGTAGGTTTCGCAGCCACCGCAATAGTTGTCGTTAGGCTTATCGCGCTACTAAACCAAAATCGCAAGCAGCATAGAAAATAGTGTACTTAAAGAATCCACAGTCTTTTCCGCAAAGTCCCTTTTGTTCTGTGAAATCTGCGGCCAATTTTTTTGCCCTTTTTTCTTGACTTTTGTTCGAAATTTGGTATAATACTAATCGCCATAGAAATGGCAGGCATTTAGCGGAGAACCGCAAGTCTTAGTATCAGCAGATACACGTCAAAAACCAGCATTTGGCAAGAAAGGCAAAGTTTTGAAAATTTCAATCTGTAATCTGTGTCCAATAAATAATGCCGGCCGTCCCGGCTTCAAATGGCGAGATACG
>Ga0209979_1004852_pt1 | contig 10915 bp, 10 predicted proteins | sample AnhtaG_FD_183114 | JGI IMG/M metagenome (GOLD analysis project Ga0209979, IMG submission 183114) | Deep subsurface microbial communities from Anholt, Denmark to uncover new lineages of life (NeLLi) - Anholt_01485 metaG (SPAdes) (version 2) | ecosystem: Environmental > Aquatic > Marine > Oceanic...
CGTTGGCGATTACACCCGGCTGGCCAGTCAGCTTGACGGGGTAGCTGGAATCAGTGGTCTTGAAGTAAACATCAGCTGCCCCAATATAAAAGCTGGTGGTGCTGAGTTCGGCGCCAACCCAGATTCAGCGGCAGAGGTAACCACCGCCGTAAGGAAAGCCACTTCTCTGCCAATGCTGGTCAAATTGACCCCCAACACCAGTGATATAGCTAAGGTAGCGGAGGCTGTGGCTGAAGCCGGGGCTGATGCTATTTCCCTGATTAACACCCTGAAGGGCATGGCTATAGATATTGCCAAGCGCAGACCACTGTTAGGCAACATAACCGGAGGCCTGTCTGGACCAGCCATAAAACCAGTAGCGCTATACATGGTATATGAGGTAGCCGGTGCCGTAGACTTGCCAATCATTGGCTGCGGCGGCATCACTACCGCCAGTGATGCTCTGGAATTCATCATGGCTGGAGCCAGTGCTATCCAGGTAGGCACAGCCAGCTTCACCGACCCCCGGGCTCCCCTTGATGTCCTGGAGGGAATAGAGCAGTTTATGAAAAAAGAGGGGATAGAGAATATAAGCGAGCTTGTTGGTGCTGCCCGGCGCTAGACGACTTAGTTACACAATCTGGCTGATTGTTTGAATTACATCATTTTGGAAATAGGCTTCTAAGCTCGTCTACAAAGTATCGTGGCCGATATCCCAGTCGAATCTTATCGAGAAGGAAGCAATCTACAGCACTGAGACCCATTGATACAATAAAAGAGGCACCAGAAGTTACCGGTATTAAACCAGCTGCAATGGCTTGTAAAGCAATAAATCGTAATACTTTTGCTTTTCCACTACGCCACAAACCTCCTGATTTGAGTGACTTAATATATTCACTGGCTAGAGTTTCAGGATTTGTGGGACCTATTTGATCAAACCACTCGCGAAATTCCTTAGCAGTCCTCGTGTTTCTGAACTGCCAAACCTTAGATAAATTAACTTCGCCACTCATAATTGTTGTAACTATGTCGGGTATTTTCTCTATCCTTAATAATTGAGAAAAAGATTCTTGTGCAATGCTGCCACCTGTATAACGCTGAGCCTTTGCACTAAGTAGTTGATTATAGCTGCGGTCGGTAACCATATCTCGGGCACCAGCTTCCTCAGCCATGTATGCTTCTAGATTCAACATCGCAAGGCGTAGGGTAGTATCAATCTCATCACCGGCAACGGCTGGTTTAGGTAATAAGGTAAAGATTCTAGTTTGATTTGGTTCAACTCCAGGCAACCGATTAAGTGCGATGGTAAGGATAGAAGGATTCCTTTCAAAAAAGTAATCAGCCAGAACTCTACTTCCCTGAATATCCCTGTAAGTTTCATTCATAACTTTCTCTTTGAATTGTGGTAAGGCTGTATCAACAGTACAGAGCTCGACAAATTTGGCTAGAAGATCAATCAGCCCCTCCTTTAAACCCGAAAGCCGATTATGAAGCTGCAAGGTGACCGCTTCTTGAGGGGAACACCTACTGACTTTTGTCCACCACGGTTCTGTTTTTTCAATTTCTTTAGGCGGTCGTAACTCGTACATGGCCAAACCTACACCGTTTCCTACATACGCAAGGCCTCCAGACGTACGCACAAAGCTAATAGCATGTGCCTCCAGCAGTTCCTTGAATAGAGGTGCACCAAGCCAATGTACTAGAGGGACAATTATAGAGAAATCAACAGTGGGCACGATTACCTGATTATAGAATAATAAGTTCTCTAAGATATGGGCAGCAAGCCAATTATTGTCCGTAAATTTGTCGATCCTTTCTTTGGGTTCTGGATCCCAAGGCAATGAAAGGTCATTTGCAAAGAGACTTGAAGGCATTGTCTCTACGGGTTCCAAGTACTGCTGTGACAATGAAACCAACTCGCTAGACCGGTCAATCCGAACGTCACAAATTGGTTCCCCTTCTGCGGAAAGTTCAACTCGCTCGACAATGGCCATTCTCCCTAGGTGCACAGGAGGATCTTCCTCTTCTATTATGCGAACGCGTTGCCCTATATTGAAACGTATTCTTTTTTCACTCATGGCCAATTTCAATTTTACGTGCTAAACAATTTTGAAGCAACTCTGTAAAAGATTAGATAGTGGGTAACATTATGACAAACTACTTAATCAGTACCTGCGCCTGCTCTGTCCCAATTATCCAGCCGGCTAATCTTCCACCAGCTTTTGTCCGGCGAGGAAGGCCTGGTGTAAGGCGTCGGGATGCTTGGCTATAGCCCCTTTCTCATCCACTCCAGGGAAGAGTAGCTCTCCAGCATAGGCAATATCCAGGATTCTAAAGACTGCCTTTACCATGACCAGCGCCGGCTCAAACAGATTGGCTATCTTTCTGCCACCAACGGAAATAAAGAACCCCTTCCTCTCTCGCCCATTGCCTAGCGGTGGTACTTTGAGTACGTATTTTCTTGCCCATAGGGCCTGGAAGCGGTCAATCATCGCCTTCATCTGGGCGGTTACCCCCATAAAATGGATGGGAGAAGCCAGCACTATTCGGTCGGCCTGCTCCAGTTCCCGGTACACCATCTGCATATCATCCTGAACCTTGCACTTTCCTTTCTCCAGGCAGGCATCGCAGTGCTGACAGGGGGTAATCTTAAGGTCGTTAAGGATAATAGTTTTAACCTCAGCCCCTTGGCTGGCGGCGCCTCTCATAACTTCAGCCAGCAACCGGTCAGTATTACCATCCCGCCGCGGGCTGCCAGCAATACCAAGCACCCTCACTTCAGTTCCCCTTCAATAGAACTCAGGATTTCCGCCTCTCTGGCTCTCATCTCCCGCTCCAGCTCAGGCGTATCATGCTCATGACCCAGGAGGTGAAGCACACCATGAATTATGAGAATGGCTATCTCCCTTTCTACCGAATGCCGATGCTCTTCAGCCTGGATAACTGCCTGAGGGTAGGCAATAATCACCTCACCAAGGTGCTGTATCCCGTCTGGAGGTGCTACAAAGGGAGCAAGGTCTTCCCCGGGCTGTTCGGGGAGCATAGCAAAGGCTAGCACATCAGTAGGCTCATCTTTCCCCAGGTAGCTCAAATTTAGCTGGTGCACCCTTTCCTGACCGACAATAACCAGACCAAGCTCCGCTCTGGAGTCGGCACCCTGGGCAACAAGGACTTTCTCAGTCACACTCTCCAGCCAGCTCGCCTCAAGGCACCCCTCAAGACCCTCATCAAATAAAACATTAATCTCCATTTGTGCCAATCATCATAGCACAGCCCAGGGAAGCTCTCAAATGGATTCTTATCTACCTCGCCCCTCTTTGACTCTCGTTTTGTATCTCTCTCCTTCAAAGGAGAGGGGGAATTGGTTAGGTAAGAGAGGCGAAGCCTCTCTTTGACTCTCCTTTATCTGCAAAATTTTACACGAGTAGCCCCTTACGCTATACTGTAGTTATAGTTTAGCTATTGGTGAGGCGGGTAATGGGTTTTAGTCAACTCATAGATAAGGCTCGGGAGTATCTTCCGCCGGAGAAAGTGGCGGCGATTGAAGATGCCTATAATTTTGCCATGAAGGCGCATGAGGGACAGGTGCGCAAATCAGGCGAGCCTTTCCTGGAGCACCCGTTGCAGGTTGCTTTGACCCTGGCTGAGCTTCAACTTGATACTGGCTCTCTAGTGGCTGCCTTGCTACACGATGTTCCTGAGAATTGCGGGATACCTGTTTCGGAGATTGAAGCCAAGTTTGGCTCAGAGGTAGCCAAGCTAGTCGATGGCACCACCAAGCTGGACAAGCTCTCCTGGCAGGCACCGGGGGAGGTAGCACGACGAGGAAGCATAATGACCAAGGAAGCGCAAGCAGAAAACCTGAGGAAATTGCTGGTGGCGATGGCTGAGGACCTCCGCGTGGTGTTTATCAAGCTAGCTGACAGATTGCATAATATGCACACCTTAGATGCCCTACCCCCAGAGAAGCAGCGCAGTATTGCCCGGGAAACTGCCGAGGTATATGCTCCCTTAGCCCATCGTTTGGGAATATGGGAGCTAAAATGGCAGTTAGAGGATTTATCTTTCCGCTACCTGGAGCCAAGGAAGTATCACCAGACTGCCAAGCTGATTGACAGCCGGCGCACCCAGCGGGAGAGCTTTATAGGCCAGGCAATTCAGACTTTAAACCAGGAGTTTGACCAGGTGGGTCTAAAAGCCGATACGTCAGGTAGACCCAAGCATATCTACAGTATACACCAGAAAATGGAGAGGTACGCTGCCCAGGGTAAAGACTTTGACGATATACATGACCTTCTCGCCCTGCGGGTATTGGTTGATGCCGTACCTGATTGCTATAGTGCCTTAGGCGCTGTCCACAATTTGTGGCGTCCTTTGTCTGACCAGTTTGACGACTTTATCGCCAATCCCAAGTCAAATGGGTATCAATCTTTGCATACTTCCGTAATGTGTCAGGGCACAACACCCCTGGAAATACAGATTCGCACCCACCAGATGCACCACATTGCTGAATTTGGGGTAGCATCTCACTGGCGGTACAAAGAGGGTGAAAAGAAGGATTTGCACTTTGAGGAGAGGATAGGCTGGCTACGCCAATTAGTTGAGTGGCATCGGGAACTGAGTGGTGCTGAAGAATTCCTGGAATCGGTGAAGACAGATATATTTAATGACCAGGTTTTTGTTTATACACCCAAGGGGGAGATAAAGGATTTGCCCAAGGGTTCCACTCCTCTTGACTTTGCCTATCGGGTGCACACTGACCTGGGACATCGTTGTATAGGGACAAAGGTCAATGGTAGGCTGGTGTCACTCAATTATCAGCTCAATAACGGTGATATTGTTGAAGTTATGTCAACCAAAGGCGAGAAGGGACCGAGCCGGGATTGGCTGAATCCTGTCCTAGGTTACGTCAAGACATCCCACGCTAAGGAAAAGATACGGCAATGGTTTAAGAAGCAGGAACGGACAGAAAACATTGAGCGTGGCCGGGGGCTCTTAGAGAAGGTGATGAGGCAACTGGGCATAAAGCTTATGGAGCGGGAGAAGCTAGCCAAGCTGTTCAAATATGAAAGCCTGGATGATTTTTATGCAGCTATTGGTTTCGGCGGCATTACCACTCATCAGATTGCCTTAAAGCTAGCTGCCCAGCAACAGCAACCCAGGATAGCTAAAGTTACACCCCCCAAGCAACCCCCATCAGCAGTTAAGGTGCGAGGAGTCGGGGATTTACTTACTCACCTGGCTGAGTGTTGCCATCCTGTGCCTGGAGACCCGATTGTTGGCTATGTTACTCGCAGTCGAGGGGTGACTGTCCACCGCCAGGACTGTCACAATGTGGTTCATGAGGACGAGAAGGATAGATTGATTCCAGTGGAGTGGGGAGAGACTGATTCGCTATATCCAGTTAAGATTCAGGTTGAAGTCTGGGACAGGGTAGGGTTGATGCGTGATATCACGACTCTCGTGGCTGAGGAAAAGATTAATATTGCTGCCGTGAGTCTTACCAGTAGCGATGACCAGACTATATCAGCATTCCTTACTTTAGAGACAGCGAACCTAGCCCAGTTAAGTCGGCTCTTGGCAAAAATCGAGGGGATTCGGGGGGTGATAAGCGCTGCCAGGATAGGAGATGGGGCGTCGGCGAAAGCTAGCCCTCAACCTGACGCAGCCCGCAGCCAGTAGCGAATTTTTTAAGGAACTTCGTCCCGCTAGTCTAATCAATCCCCCTTAAATCCAGATTAAGTTGTTAAATAAAAAGGCTTATGGAGGTAGATATTGCCAGTTACTAAATCAGCCAAAAAACAGATGCGTGTCGCCGAAAGAAAACAATTGCGTAATAAGCCTATTCGCAGCCTGTGTAAGACCAACATAACCAAGGCAGAAAGGCTTATTTTCTCAGGTGAGCTTGAGGCGGCTCAAAAAGCAGTAGTAGCTGCCATCAGTTCCCTGGATAAGGCGGCAGAAAAGGGGATTATCCACCCCAATAATGCTGCCCGACGCAAATCACGCCTAATGAGTAAGCTAAACAAGGCTCAAGCCCTGCCTTCGGCTGAAACTTCGGACTCTGGCGAGCCCGGTAATTTACCCAAGGAAGCGGATGAGGTTAGTTAGTTAATTAATAATCAATTCGGGGGCTTGACAAAAGGCTTAACTAGTTCTAAAGTTATATAGAACAAATGTTCGCCATAGCCAGGAATTGCTTTACGAGGTGGTAGGTGAAAGCACTCTCATCTAAGCAGCAGCGTATAATTGACTTTGTTCACCGTTTTTGGGCAGATTCGGGCTATCCACCCACGGTCAGGGATATAGTAAGCGGGTGCAGGATTAGCTCGACATCTGTTGTCGATTATAACCTGGATATACTAGAGAGGGAGGGGTATATTCGCCGCCATTCCGGGGTTTCGCGTGGCATCAAGTTGCTCACTCCATCTCCAGCCCCAGACTACAGCACTCAGGTGCCTATTATTGGTCAAATATCGGCTGGTGAGCCGATACCAGTGCCTACTCCTGATACCTGGGATGTTACTGCTTCCTCAGAGACTCTGGAGGTGACTGAAGACTTGACCCGGGGCAGGAAAGATATTTATGCGCTCAAGGTGAAGGGCTCATCAATGGTAGATGCCTTGATTAACGACGGTGATATTGTATTGATGCAGTATGTGAACACGGTGGAGAATGGAGAGATGGCAGCTATATGGCTTAAGGCTGAAAAAGAGGTCACGCTGAAAAAGGTTTATCGTGAGCCGGGTGGCGTCCGACTCCAGCCAGCAAATAGTCGGATGAAATCTATATATGCTGAACCAGACAATGTTGAAATTCAAGGTAGAGTGATTGCTGTCATCAGGCAATTAGCCTAGCTGTCTGATTTGAGTTTTATTACCAATAAGTAAACTTGAAGTCGCTGGGAGCAAGTCCAACCAAAGAGCCGCCTACATTTCTTCTTTCTTAGCTTTTTCCCTCCGCAAGAGCTCGTTAAAAAAGTTTTCTTTACTTCCAGCCTTGACCAAAGCGGCTCTAAATGTGGGGAGGAAGTTGAGCACCAGTATTAGCAGCAGAACAATGGAGAAGGTAACATAAAGCAGCCATGGTTCTTCCAGAAACCAGGCTAATACTGGCACTGAAAGAAGACTGATATTTACCGACAGGACGGGGTTACGGGTAATAACTATGAATACAAGGATTAAGGCTATGACAATCAGTAATTCCCTGGTCATCAGAACAGATAGAACGCCTAGAGTAGTAGCCAGCCCATTGCCCCCGGTGAATTTCAGGTAGATAGGCCACATATGACCGGCTACTGCTGCCAGCCCGGCCGCCAGCACAAAGAGCTGGGGCGCACCCAACAACCAGCTAGCTATAGCAACCGCTGCTGCCCCTTTACCCACATCAAACACGCCGACAATAATGGCAGCCCACAACCCAACCTCATGGAAGACATTGCGGGCACCAGCATTACCTCCACCCAGCTGGCGGATATCTTTACCAGTTGCTAGCCGGGTAATAATATAGGCTGATGGAAAGGAGCCAAGCAGGTAAGCAATGATTACGGCTATGATTCCAGTAACAATATCATTGACTATCATTTATGCCTCTGCTATCGGGCTCTTTTTATAGACCGGTGTACACCAGCTAAGATATTTCGGGTTGTTGCCTCGTATTACCTCAGAGTAGATTTTTTGTAATTTCTTTGTTATCTCACCGATTTCACCATTGCCTATCTTACGACCGTCTATCTCGGCTACCGGGGTTATATTGGCAGCAGTGCCAGTTAAGAAGCACTCATCAGCAGTGTAAAGCTCAACGCGGTCAACGTGCCTTTCTATCGTTTCAATGCCCAGCTCGTTTTTCGCCAGTTCTATTGCCGTAGCCCGGGTAATGCCCACCAGAAGGCTATCATAGTTGGCTGGGGTCACCAGTTTGCCCCCTTTAACTAGAAAGAGATTCTCCCCGCTCCCCTCAGCGACATAACCGTCTGAGGTAAGCATAATTGCCTCATCAAAGCCATTTTCAATAGCCTCTGTCTTAGCCAGAGCACTGGTGATATAAAGTCCGGTAAGCTTTGCCCGCGGTACTTCCTTGGGGAACCGCCATGAAGAGACGCAACACCTTGCCTTATCTATATCCAGGTATGGTCCCCAGGGGAAGGCAAAGACCAGGAAATTACACTCCAGGTCATGGATTCGGACACCCAGAGCCTCGGAACTCTTATAGGCAAGGGGCCTAATATAGAAATCCTCATGAAAATCGCACTTTTCCACCAGTTCCACCGTTATCTGGCATAGTTCGTCAACAGTGTAGGGCAGGTCCATCTTCAACACCCGGCAGCCATTATACAGTCGCTCATAGTGCTCTCTAAGACGAAAGATGTAAATTTGCTGTTGCTCGCTGTTCCAGTTAGCCCTGATGCCTTCAAAAGCCGCGGTGCCATAGTGCAGGGCATGGGTCATAACTCCTATCTTGGCTTCAGATATGGGAACAAACTCATTATGAAAAAAAGCATACGATGGCATTTTGAAAATCTCCTTTCTTAGATGGGCTTTATTATAGTCATTATCGGGATATAAGACAAGTAGATTTAACGAGAGTTAAGGCTAGCCCCGCATTAGGAAAGGCAACTATTCCTCTTTTGGCTCCACCTCAGGTAACGCAGCCGCTTCAGGAGCTTCAACCGCTTCTTCGGCTACCACCTTCTCTTCCTCTTCTATCTTCTCTACACGCCGTACACTAATTCTCACCACCACCAGCTCTGGGTCATTAAGAACAGTAATCTCCTTATCCAGCTCAATGTCCTTCACTCGCACCGCTTGCCCTGACTCGGTGAGGGAACTGAGGTCCAGTCCTACACTGGCAGGAATTTTATCCGGGAGGCACTCAACAGTCAAAATGTTGAGTTCCTGCACCAGCATATTCTCTTTTAACTTCAAGGCTGGCGCTTCTCCAACTAAAACAACCGGAACCTCCACCTTTACCTTCTCTGCCATTTTCACCTGATAAAAATCTACGTGGAGTGATTCACCTGTTCGTGGCTCTCTCTGAACTTCACGAACTACCACGTTCCTCGGTCTTTTTTCGTTATCGAGTTTGAGACTGATAAGCCCCGTCTTCCCGGCTTCAGCTAACACCCGCTGAAGTGTGGCAGTATCACATTGTAATGCCATTGACTTGGTGCCGGGACCAAAAAGATGCACCGGAGTAATCCCCTGGCGACGTAAAAATCTGACTTTCTTACCCAGAATCTCGCGGTTAGTAACCTTTAACTCTATTTGATCCATCCAATCTCTCCTTTAAAATTGATGCCTATATACATTAAAGCATATTTTACCGAGGTTGTGTATATCGGCAGCTTGACAAAGACAGCTTAGCTGCTTAAAGTGTCCATTACAGGGAGGTGTGTAATGCCGCCACAATTCGTAGATTCTCCGCTTAAGGAAGCTGGATGGGCAGTAGGGATTCTGCTTGTCTCTGCTTTAGTTGCTTGGGGTATTCTTCTGGGCATGCGACGCGCACAGCAAAAGCTACAGAAGCAGGCTAAACCTACCCTCTCTTCACAACTACTAGAGAGTCTCTCCAGGCCTGTTTTCCTTCTGATAGTAGCCCAGGGGCTTCTTTTAGCGTTAAGCTCTGTGTCCTATCTAGCATCATGGCGTCCTAGCCTAGGAAGGGTCAGTGCCGCCGTGGTGATTGTTCTCGCTACCTACGGTCTGGCGCGCATCGGGAGTGTACTGCTAGCCTGGTATTTACGTGGTCGCACAGCTCGCCGAAAGGCGCGCATTGATGAAGGGCTCATCAGCCTCCTGCGGCGAATTACAGTGCTAATTATTTACATAATTGGCATCCTCGTACTGCTGGACTATCTGGACGTTAGTATCACTCCCCTTATTGCCAGTCTAGGAATTGGCGGTCTAGCCATAGCCCTGGCGCTCCAGCCCACCCTGGGTAACTTTTTCGCCAGTACCCAAATTGTGTCCGACCGTGTGGTGCGTATCGGGGACTATGTCGAGCTGGACAATGGCACAATAAGAGGTTATGTTACTGATGTGGGCTGGCGTAGCACACGGATTCGCACCCCTTTTAACAATCTGGTGACCATTCCCAACTCCCGGCTAGCTGATAGCATAGTGACGAATTTCTACAGTCCAAACACGGAAGTGGGGGTCATGGTGAATTGTGGCGTCAGCTACAGTAGTGACCTAGGCTATGTTGAGGATGTGGCCATGGCCGTAACCCGAGAGGTAGTTGAAGAGCTTGACGAAGCAGTGAAGACATTCGAACCTATGTTTAGATATGAGGAATTCGGGGATTCCAACATAAACTTCTGGATTTGGGTGCAGGCGACGGACCGGATAGCTTCATTCCGCGTGAAAAGTGAGCTCATCAAGCGACTTAAGGCACGCTTTGACCAGGAAGGGATTACAATCAACTATCCTGCCCGGTTAACTTACTTACACTGGGCTAACGGTCCACAACCTCCACCCCCTTCGGATAGCCCCGGCTCTGGTGGTTCCAAGGAGAATCGTTAAGGAAAATATATTAACCTCACCCCCTGTGTCCCCCTCTCCTTAAAAGGAGAGGGGGAAGATTGTTTTTGAAGGGGCTTCGCCCCTTCAAACTACCCTTCGTTAACTGGACTCAAATTGGGCTGAAGTGAGCTACCTTGACAAACTCGGCGTGTGGAGGGTGTAGCCTTTATTGGTTTCGGGGAAGACGTCTTTTAGCAGCAAGGTTCGGCCGGTTTGGATGGCGGTGAAGCCATACTTGTGGCGGATGCGGTCAATGGTTTTATTTAGTTGCTCCAGTCTTTGAGCTGATGAGTCCAGCATAGCTAACTGCCCACCCGACTCAACCAGGCTTGATACTCCAATACCAATAAGGCGAACCGGTTGCTTTTGCAGAGACAGTTCCCTGTTTAGCAGCTTCACTCCGGTGTCAAATATCG
>Ga0209979_1004853_pt1 | contig 10914 bp, 15 predicted proteins | sample AnhtaG_FD_183114 | JGI IMG/M metagenome (GOLD analysis project Ga0209979, IMG submission 183114) | Deep subsurface microbial communities from Anholt, Denmark to uncover new lineages of life (NeLLi) - Anholt_01485 metaG (SPAdes) (version 2) | ecosystem: Environmental > Aquatic > Marine > Oceanic...
AGGGTGGTCGACTTTCCACTGCCGCTAGGACCGGTTACCAGGATGAGTCCCCTCGGCTTGAGAACAAGGTTCTTGCAGATTTGTGGCAGCTCCAGGTCATCAATAGATGGAACATCAAACGGTACAAAGCGGAAGGAAAGACTGATTGTTCCTCGTTGTCTTAGTGCATTAGCCCGGAATCGAGCTAATCCGGGAATGCTGTAGGCGAAATCTAACTCCAGCTCCGTAACAAAAGCGCTCATCTGCTCTGGTGTGACAATATGCTCAAGCAGCATTTCAACGTCTTTGTCAGTAATTGGTGGTAAGTCTTCAAGTGGGGTTAGCACGCCATCAATACGGAGCACAGGTGGGCTGGGAACCCTTAAATGTAGATCTGAGGCCCCTTTATCTACCATTAGCTCAAACAGTTCAAGAAATCCGTTTCCGTTATCTTTTGACAACCTTTTAACCTCCCTTTTTGTTGTGACAGACAGATTGATTCATGCACTAGTTTATGTGTATACCATTACCCAAACGACATTCAATGTCCTTACGATTACCCTGACGGAGACTCGGCATCAATCCTAACCGCCTTGAGGCTTTCGAGGTAATAGACGGCAGTTACACTGTTTTCCATCCCTACGAGTGCAGCAAGCTCTTCAATGTCAGCGTCATCGCCGTTCAGGGTAATCTCTGTCTGGTCGGTAACATTAAGGACCAGAGCCTCAGTTTCAGTTCCATCACTAGGAATGATAGATACGGTGTATTCGTTGGGGTCAGAATCAACCTCGCTGATGGTACCCTCAACCGAAGCAAGTTCGTGAGGTTTACCCCCCTTGCTGGATGCTTAATTTGACTACCGGCTTGACAATAACCTTGCCGCCCCCAGTAACCGTTACTGATTTATCAGCATCAAAGTCAAGAAGAATAATAGTGGTTTGCCCATCAAACACCTCAAAGGGGCGGACAAACTTTAGTTTGCCACTGGGGAGAACCGCTGGCTGAAGGTCACCATCTCCTATCTTCACTTCTACTTTCTCGATAGTCATCCTGATTTGGGTGTATTTACCAGCTGTTACCTCCTCTGTGGCCAGAAGCGTGTCTAAATCTTCCTTTTGGAGTGAGAGCAGTTCAAAGGGGTTTGGCTCGGTTATAGGTATAGTTATCCACACCCCGTCGCCGTCATCTCCTGCCTTATGAACCGCTACTCCTTCTTCAGAGTCCAAGATCGTGACCCAAATCTCTGTTATCCCATATTCGGGTGGAGCATCGGTTACCCGCACCTCAATAATGCCAGTCTTTGCCTCAACAATTGGATACAGCAAAGGTCGGAGGGCAAAAAAACCTGTAACCAGTATCAGAATCGCAGCAGCTACAGTCGCCCACACCCTTGGCTGGGCGAATAACTTGGTCCATAAAGGTTGCTTTTCCCGATGCCTTCGCTCTAGTCTCTCAAGAGCAGCGTTGAAATGCTGCCTTGCCCCCCTCTTAGCATTGGCTGAAGGCATAAATGAGTAAGCTCCCTGGGTTTGGAGCATAGCCCGAAGCAACGGCTCAAGCTGCTTGACATACTCAGGGTAATCAGCAAGACAGTCTTCCAGACTTTGTCCGCGATTAATGCGGTCTATGCACTCATCAAGTATTCTGTCAAAGTTATCAGCCATTTTTCTGTCTCATCTCAAAAACTAATAGTCTGTAACCAGCAGCCTACGTAACTTTTCTATGGCAGCCCGTTGCATCTCGCGTATCGACCCATCACTCTTGTTCAAAATGCTACCCGCTTCTTTGGAGGTCAATCCGCCAAAGAAGCGTAATCTTAAGACTTCTCTTTGTTCCCGAGTAAGCTGCTCCATAGCTTTAGTTACCCTCTCAAGCTCAATATTCTTTTCAGCGGCCTTCGCCGGGTCAACATCAGCTTCTATCTGCACAGTATCAATGGGAACCGTCTTACGCTTTGTCGCTTTCCTCAAATGGTCTACAACCAGATTATGGGCAATTCTGAATAGCCAAGCCTGCATCGGTGTGCCACGTTCCTTATATGATTTCAAGGATTCCAGAGCTTTCAAAAAGACCTCCCCGGCAAGGTCTTCCGCTTCAGTTTTATCGCCGATGCGGACATAAGCATAACGCGCAATCTTGTCGTAGTACTCCTCGTACAGGCTAGCAAGTTTAGCCTCATTACACTTTCTAGCCTCTGTTTTGCCCTTATCTGCTGGAGCGGTCATATCCTGTTACCTGCAAAATAAACCTACCTCTCCAGTATACTATAACGAGGCGCCAAAGTTTAGAGGACAGAATAGTGCTTATTTCCCCTTACTATTAACGCTTGCAATCAAATCCGTCGAGGCCAACGTATCCGCTACGCCCTGTACAGGTGCGTAACTGTAACTCCCTGTACTCTGGCCATTTCAGGTTATCAATCTCCCTGCGTAATTGCTGAATCTGGCTAATCAATGCCTGCTTACGCTTTTCTATGCTTTTCATTTTTCTACCTCCTTCTACTCTCGTCCAGTAGCTCGTTTTTCTCTTACACTATATATAACGCAAGACAAGCAAGACTGTCAGGCTAATCATGCCTTCAAAGGTTGTGAATCGCCCGCACCTCTGCTACCATATCCATGATCTCTTCCTTCTATTCAAGTACACTAGATTGCGGTCTGTGGAACCTGGAAGCGCAATCCGCCTTTCTTATGGCTATTGCAACCATATTGATAAAGGTTAGAATCCAGATCACGATTTGTTTGAAGGGCTATCTCATGCTGTTAGTTAATTAGGGCAGGTATCATTGTCTAATGGACAAGCGGCAGCTATCAAGGCTGAGGCTGAGGGGGAGGCACAGTTACTGCTAGAGAAGCAGACAAAAACTATTCAAGATGAACTAAGAAACTTCGTGCATCAATTACGCAGCCAGCTTGTCTCGAAACTTGAAAGCCTTAAGCAGCAGGCAGTAGCGTTAGGGGCAGTGTTTGAGGATAAATTATCTCAGGTTGCGGAAGAGACTAGCACCGTAACCATGGAAGCGGATGAGATACGTGCCGAATCCCGGGAACTAGCCCAGGCCATAGACCAAATGAACATAGGCGAGTCGGAGGAAAAGGCTCTGGTATCAGCCGATGACCTGGACACAACTCTTTATGAGCGGGAACCGGAACTCGATGTAGTGGTAATAATACCAATTTTAGTGACAATTGTCACCAAATTCGACAGTAGTCCAGAGACGCTTACTCCAGGTAGTATTCAATTAGTGCAAGATATCGACAGTGGGCAGATTATATGCTATACTGGCGACTATTGGCACTAATCGAGCAAAGGAGAAAAAGAATGTTCCCCAGTGAAATGGTAATCTTGAAGGCTATTGCGGTGCCAGGGACATTGGTAAAGAGCTACTAGTTCGCCCTACGGATGTTATAGGTGATTACATAGGTTATTTATACGATTCGCTCGTCAGACGCGGCTATATAAAGGGGAATAGTTCAACAGGATATCAGCTTACTTTGAAGGGTAGGGAGACCCTTGTTGAGTTCCTGCATCAAAATAGAACTAGAGTCAAGGACACGATAAAAACGTTACAACAACTAGGTATTGAAATTAGTCAAGACATAGACAAACTGGGAAAGGAAGCAATGGAGGTCAAGTAGGGGAGCAAAACACGCACTATCACCTTTCTTTGCAAAATAGCCGCGCATAGGAAAAGAGTGAACAGCACTCTCCTCTTGAAAGGGCTATGCACTCAACATTAGAGCACATAACCCCCTTCTTGCGAGCCTTGAGGAGGTGTTACCTATGAGTGATAATTATATATTTCAATTTATAATATACCCAGATGAAGATGGACACGCTATAGGATTTATAGTGCCAACAACAGCATCCAGCCCAGATAGGATTAAAGGGCTTTTGCGCTTTTCCGATCTAGCTAGCTTGGAGGGTCACGCTAACAAGATACTGGAATATGTCAAAAAGGTAAGAGAAGGCGGAATACCGCAAGATGTTATTAAAGCCTTTAAAGAGGAGGAAAATGGAAAATAAAGAACCGCTATCAAATGGAATAGTCAATATAATTAGAAGCTTTACTCGACCAGTACTTACTTTCTTTGGCTTAGTAAGCTGGGTTATGCTCCTTGCCAATGGCTTTGATATACCAGAATACTTTACCACTTTAGTTAGGAAGGGAGGACTATATCTTCAGATAGATGGTTTTATCGGGTGTCCATCTTCAGCAACGTTAGCACAACTTGGACATATAGGGTGTAAGTAGCTGACTTGCTTTTGCCACGCCCTCAGTCTCCGGTTACACGCTCTCTGCCCCCTAACAAGAAGCGTATTCATGGATCAATATACAAGCCAAGTTGTTCAACCAACAGACAGAATAGGAGTCTTGGTAGAAATTCTACTCTCAGCCAGCATTACCCCTCCGCCCTTGACATCGTGTATAACCTAGAAATAGACCGGTGGGGTGGGGAGGAGAGGCTCAGGCTCAATATCCTGGACTTTGCCCCAGCTAGCTAAGCCACGGGAGACACAATTCGTCATTAAGTGCAATGCTTCACCCTGCCAAAGAATAACTGGCAAGCTTTCTATAAAGCACCGCATCTATCTCATACGTTTTAAGCTTCCCTTCCAATCCCCTCAATGCACTAAAGCGACATTCGATCGATCAATCGCGATCGCTGGGCTTCGTTCGGATCTCATTTCCGCTAGCTTGGGCTCCTCAAAGAGGCTAATAAAGACCTCGACAACTCTGGGGTCAAATTGCTTGCCAGCGCAGCGCGTCAGTTCTGCCAAGGATTGCTCACATGTCATTTTACCACATCGGTAAGGTCGTTCTGAGGTCATAGCGTCGTAGGCATCTGCCACAGCTAGGATCCGTGCGTCGAGTGGAATATTATCACCCTTCAGACCTGCGGGGTAGCCACCGCCATCATATCGTTCGTGGTGGTGTAGTACAGCTACCAAGCAGTCCTTAATGGCGTCGATGTGTTTGAGGATAGCTACTCCTAAATCCGGGTGGCTACGCATCACTTCCCACTCCTTACGACTTAAAGGTCCAGGCTTACTCAGCAGATGGTCGGGGACACCGATCTTCCCGATGTCGTGTAATAATGCAGCAACACGGACTGACTCGAGACTATCCCTGGAATATCCGAGTTCTTGCGCGATTTCTGTGGCATATTTAGCTACCTTCTCCGAATGACCATAAGTATAATGATCCTTTGCATCGACAGTAGCTGCTAAGGCGTGGATTGTGTCCAGTATGTTGGTACTGTTATTCTGCTTCTCTTGCGCTAACTGAACAAGGTCTTGAAGCTGATGTAACTCTTGTTCATAAAAAACTTTGTATATTCTCTTCGCCTGTACCCAACTCATCAGCCAAATCATTGATAATCCCAAAGCAGCAACCGGTCCCACAATCTCAATTGTAATTCCAAGGTATTGCAAGAAAATAACCACTGCTAAAACTGCGAAGGCGATTATTACGGTGTTTACGTTCCACCGTGCAGATTTGGTTCGTTCTTTAACTTTCTGGACAGTCAGCGGTTTTGTTGCAGTATAAACTATCTCATTCAGGTCTGACATATTGAACATCCCACTAGTTTCATAATCGGCTTGCTTGTCGATGCGACAGCAACATTTCCGTAAATTCGAGAAAAAAAGTCCGTCTGCCAATATTATGTACAATATAGACCAAATAGTGAATCACACAAAAGTACTATGGGAATCGTTTTGCGACTACTAGTGGAGATGTTGTGAGAATCATTGAATTTCAGTTGTGGCGTTCTTCCAACTAACAGGGTTAGGCTATTTATTTGCTAAATGGGTCGCTTTGGTGTATGATGTATCTAGTAGTTTTAGTTTAGGTTGTTACATACTTGAATCACCTCAGATTTCCCTAAGTTTTGGATGACCGAACTCTAACTAAAATTCAGAAGAGAGGAGGTCATTCAATGAGTTTTCAGGACAAGTCTCTCCAGTGTTCCGATTGTGGGGCTACCTTCACTTTCAGCGCTGAGGAACAAGAGTTTTTCCAATCTAAGGGCTATACTAATGAGCCCAAGCGCTGTCCCTCATGCCGCCAGGCAAGGAAGACAGAGCGTTACGGAAATAGCAGCTACGGGTCCAGACGACAAATGTTTCCCGCGACATGCGCCGAGTGCGGCAAGGATACCGAAGTACCCTTTGAACCTCGCGGTGATAAGCCGGTTTACTGTAGCGATTGCTACCGTAAAGTCAGACTGAGTAGATAGTGCTAGTGTAACCTTAAGAACATGCATAGGCTGGGGGACACTTGGCCTATGCATGTCCCTAGAATGTGTTGCTGTGTTATGTCATTGCAAGTTTCCATACGTGAAGGTGAAACCCAAGATTCCCTGTTGCGTCGCTTTCAAAGGATGGTGCAGATGAATGGGATTCTGCGTGAGGCAAAGGCCCATCGTCATTTTCTATCCAAAGGGGAGATGGCACGCCAGAAAGCGCAAAGGAGCGCCAGACGAAGGCGCCGCTACGGGTAAACCAGAAAGCAACCAATGAGCTAATGTTTCTGGTCATACTCAGCATAGATACTTGAAGCGAGACAGTGGGCGCGGGGTTACGAAATTAAGCAAAAGGAGCACTAATATGAAAATCTATGTGGGTAACTTATCTTCTGAGATAACTGAGGAAGAATTACGGCAAGAATTTGAGGCTTTTGGAGAAGTGACGTCTGTCGATATTATAACAGACAAGTATAGTGGGCGACCCAGGGGATTCGGGTTTGTTGAGATGGCATCAGTGTCTGAAGGTCAAGCCGCAATTACTGGCCTCAACGGAAAAACACTAAGAGAACGGACACTTAATGTTAATGTGGCTCGCCCTCGTTCTGAGAGGAGAGGCAGCGGGTTTAGCGGAGGAAGACAGAGAGGATATTAAACTGCTAGTCATAATCTATTATATCCTTGAGATGTGTAACAATATACAAGCCAAGTTGTTCAACCAACAGACAGAATAGGAGTCTTGGTAGAAATTCTACTCTCAGCCAGCATTACCCCTCCGCCTTAGTCCACCGTGTCCTATAAACCAGCAAGGGGATGGTGATGGCTAAGACTATTATGGCAATCACCTGAGCCTGATGTAAACCAAAGAGGAAAGGTGTTCCATCTCGCAAGAAATCAATTCCAATACGCCATAATGAGTAAAGACTAAGATAGATGAGAAATATTGAGCCATCAGGCTTGAATCGCCCTTTTAGTTTAAGTAATACCGCAAAAACTACCAGACAAAATATAAGCTCATAAATCTGTGTGGGATGTAGTCCCATTCCTTCGGGAAGGGCAAGGCTTGCATAGTAGGCAAAGCTATCAGGATGAGTATAGACAACACCCCAGGGAAGAGAAGTTTCTACCCCATAACAGCAACCGTTTATGGTGCAGCCTACTCTACCTATAGCCTGGGCTAATATCACAGCCGGCGCCACCAAATCAGCCACATAACCAAACTGGAAATGGCTAAACTTGCTATAGACCCAGACGCCCAGGGCAGCACCTAAAACAGCACCATAAATAGTTAGACCGCCACCACTAAAAATCTGCCCCGGGTGTTGAGTGTAGTCAACTATATGATCAACGAGCTCAGGGTGCAATTTTGATATAACTATATAATCAATAACATGGAGCAACTTTGATATCACTACCCCGGAGGGAATGCCTACCAGTGCCCCGGTAAGAATGGTATCATAGGAAAGATTAGCCCCCTTTCTTACTTCCCACAGCATCCACAAAACTATGACCACAATGGCTAGAGCAACCATAATACCATACCATCTGACACTAACTGGTCCTATGGTTACTATTGGGTTTATACTTATGGTAATCAACACTTCCTCAACGAATTAAGGATATTTAACAACCCCATCCCCTTTTTCCCCTTCCCCTTAATAAGGGGAAGGGGATTTTGTTTTTAGAGGAGCTTCGCCCCTCTAGCTCACCCTTGATTATAAAACCTTACTGACTTGGATATTTCCTAAAAGCTAAGTATCCTCTATTCCTTTCCTCTTAACAAGATATAAGACACTATTTAAGAAATTGGCTTTGTATATCAATGTATCTATCTGTAAATCTCACACCTATAGGACATAACTGTTCTGCTTTGGTAGCGTTCGATACTTGATTGAAGAAATCTTCATGGCTTTGGAGCAAATCCAAAAGTCGCTCACCGTACTTTACTTGCTTAAGGTCATCACCACTTGCAGCAATAATACCCATTATTGCAAACATGTACAGCCGCATACATAGATGGTTCATTGCCACTAACATAGTCTTCTTTCTAACATCGAGTGTTACATTTCTCATTTCATCTAGAACAATTTTTAGCACTTCACGAAGTGCTTCAACTGATTCCTCAGTTAGATATTTCTCAGACTCAAATTCGCGGAGTTTTTTTCCAATGTCGCGCTTATATCTGCAGCTGTCTCGGAGTCTCCAATAGCTCTTTGGACATCAGACTTGAGTGCACTGATTTGTTCATCGTTAAGCATAGTCTTACCTCCTTACACACCAATATCCTAACGAGATGAACATTAAGTATTACCTACCCGCCAAGCAGACAGCAACCCTTCAAGCAACACTTGGGCTGCTTTCTTATCTAGAGGCTTGTTATTATTGCCACACTTAGGCGATTGGATGCAGCTAGGGCAACCCTCCTGACACGGACACTCAGTAATCGCCTTCAGTGTAGCCTGCCACAGTTCCTCTATTATGTCAAAACCCTTCTCAGTAATGCCGATGCCACCGGGATAGCCATCATAAATAAAAACCTGGGCTCTTCCGGTATCAGGATGAAATGGGGCAGACACGCCACCAATATCATTGCGGTCACAAAGAGCGAACAAGGGAAGGATAGCTATAGCCGCATGCTCAGCAGCATGTAATCCCCCGGCAATATCCAGTTGCTCCTTGACCAGCCGAGCCATAGTATCAGGCGGTAGGTCAAACCACAAGGCAACGGTAGGAAAATGCTGAGGCGGTAGGTCAAGGGATTCCTCACCAATTACCTCCTCAGTGAATTGTGCCTTCTTCCTGAAGCCAACCACAGTAGTAGTAACCTCCACCTCCCCCAAGTATACCTTTACCTGTCGGCAGCTTTTATCACGGATTACCCTGACAATGTGCAAATCAGTGATGTCTTTAGCCTGGGTATAGTAAGCAACAGTAGTCGGCACAGCATAGGCGGTTCGGCTAGCCAGGTCAAGCTCGGTAACCAGATAGGATTCTCCCTGATGAAGGTAGATAGCACCAGGATGTATCTGAAAAAAGGCAACACTAGCCTCTACCGTCTCCAGTAAGCAGCCAGTTGAGGCGTCCATAAGGGCAAAGCTCTCCCCAGAGGTGGAACGAATATTGATGTTTTGAGCCGGGCAGGCGATAGTTGGTGACAGATACCACTTCCTAATACGCTCCCTGAGTATGCCCTGCGCCTCCAGCTCTGCCCTTTCCTGGTTTAAGGCAGAGCCAAAAAACTTCTCATCATCACCCCTTAGCGGTAGCTCCCAAGCCGCACACAGCAGATGGGCTCTCAAAATGTAGGGATTACAGGGGTTAACCAGGGTATTCTCAACACTTTTGTGAAAGAAGGAATCAGGATGACGCATAAGATACTGGTCTAGTGGGCTATCCAGAGCTATAAGAAAACTCAGCGACCCGTCTCTACCCCGCCCACTCCTACCTGCCTGCTGCCAGGTACTGGCAATGCTGCCCGGATAGCCAGTAAGCACCGTAGCCTCCAGGTCACCAATATCTATACCTAATTCTAAAGCAGTAGTAGCCACCACACCTAGAAGTTCACCAGCAAATAGCTCTTGCTCTATTTGACGCCGTTCCTGGGGAAGATAACCAGCCCGATAAGCCTTGATTCGCTTTGCCAGTGCTGGGTTGGCTTCGGCTAACCTGTGTCTTGAATAGGTATAAATAAGTTCAGTCAGCCGTCGACTACGAGCAAAGGTTAGACTGCGAATATTGTGGCTCACCAACTCAGTAAACAAGTTTGTAGCTTCACTATTAGCACTACGCCGAACACTCTTAGCCTCATCTATGATTGGGGGATTCCAGAAGACAAAGTCCTTTCCACCATGAGGCGAGCCATCATTGTCAACCACCACAAATGGTAAACCTACCAGTCTTTCGGCATGCTCACCGGGGTTAGCTATAGTAGCTGAGCAGCAAATGAATTGAGGGTTTGAGCCATATAAGTGGCACAGACGACGCAGGCGACGCAGTATACAGGCGACATGGGAACCAAAAACGCCACGGTAGATATGAGTTTCATCTACTACCACATACCTCAAGTGCTTTAGTAGCCCTGACCAGGCTTGGTGATTAGGCAATATGCCAACATGGAGCATATCTGGATTGGTAAGTATTATCTTAGTTCGCTTCCTTATCTCAGGTCGTTCAGCCTGCGGAGTATCACCATCAAAGGTGTCGAAATCCTCTAGCTTGAATAGACCGGGGTAAAATAGCTCCCGTAAGCCACGCAACTGGTCCTGAGCCAGGGCTTTGGTGGGGAAGAGGTAAAGGGCACGACTACCCTTCTCAGTCAAGATTGCCTCAAGCACAGCAATGTTATAGCATAGCGTCTTTCCGCTGGCACTTGAAGTTGCCACTATCACATTCTTACCCTGTCGGGCATTATTCACCGCCTCAGCCTGGTGAGTATAAAGAGGTAACAACCCATGCTCATTGAGGCAATTTTGAAGACTACTAGTCAGAGGCTTATCTAATTGAGCACAGTTTGCTTCACGAGGTGGGATATGCTCAATATGAGCAATCTGACCGCTATAATTAGGTTCAGTTGTAAGATGATGGAGGAAGGCTGAGGTATCCATTATGGCTCTCGTCAAATTTACGGCATTTAAAGAACAGGTAGAATCTCAATTTCATAATTGAGCATCTCTATCTCAAACCGACC
>Ga0209979_1004854_pt1 | contig 10914 bp, 14 predicted proteins | sample AnhtaG_FD_183114 | JGI IMG/M metagenome (GOLD analysis project Ga0209979, IMG submission 183114) | Deep subsurface microbial communities from Anholt, Denmark to uncover new lineages of life (NeLLi) - Anholt_01485 metaG (SPAdes) (version 2) | ecosystem: Environmental > Aquatic > Marine > Oceanic...
GCCCAGATGATGAACTTTCCGGTGGCCGGTGGCACCTCCGGTCACATGGTGGGGGGAGCCCTGGCGGCGATCCTCTTAGGTCCCTGGGCAGCCATTATAGTGATGACCTCTGTCGTGGGGGTGCAGGCCCTCATATTCCAGGACGGCGGCTTGGCGGCTCTGGGAGTCAACGTGTTCAACATGGGGGTCGTGGCCTGTCTGGTGGGCTACGCCGTGCACGCGGGCTTCATCCGTTTCAGCCACCTCGCTCCCTGGATACGCTACGCGGCTGTCTTCGCCGCTGCCTGGTTGTCGGTGGAGGTCGCTGCTATAGCGTGCTCTATTGAGCTGGCTCTGTCCGACACTTCTCCTCTCACCGTGGCCCTACCGGCGATGGTGGGCGTGCACGCGGCCATCGGCGTCGGCGAGGGTTTGATCACGGTGGCAGCGGTGGCCTTTGTCACCGCCACCCGCCCCGATTTGCTCGCGGCGCAAGTGCCCGTGATGGAGGACTAGAAGATGAAGCTCCGCTATTACCTTGGCCTGCTGGTGGTCGGCATAGGGATAGCCCTATTGATCACTTTCTTCTCGCCTCTTGCTTCGTCCGAGCCCGACGGACTGGAGAAGGTGGCCGAGAATGAAGGCTTCATAATGGAAGCCGAGGATGCGCCCTATGAGGTCATCGCCGACTACGTGCTCCCATGGGTCGACAACGAAGACCTGGGGACTATCCTTGGGGGAGTAATAGGCGTACTCATCGTGGCCGCCATCGCCTTGACCGCTGCCTTCGTGCTCTGGCGGCTGCGAGGTGCCCAGCGGTCGACCGCTGGGGGCGCCGGGCCAGGCTAGCGACTTTGAGGCTCGCCAATCAGCTTGGCGAGTCCTCCGCGGAGACGACATGTCGACTGGCGTTCGCTTCATCGAGCGGTATCAAGCAGGCAGCAGCCTCGTCCACAACACGGATGCGCGGCTGAAGCTGCTGCTCACCCTGGCCTACGTCTTCGCCGCCACCCTGACGCCCGTGGGCCACTGGTTGACGTTCGGCCTGCTGGCGGCACCCTTGGCGGTTGCTGTGGCGGTGAGCAGACTTCCTGTCCTGCTGATCCTCAGGCGTTCCGCGCTGGCCCTGCCCTTCATTGTGGTCGCCGTGCCCCTCTTGTTCACCAAGGAAGGCGATACACTCTTCACGCTTCAGCCTTTCGGCTGGACGGCCAGCCAAGAAGGCCTGGAGGCCGTGCTCACCATTCTCACCAAGTCCGGGCTTTCGGTGATTGCCGCCATCATCCTCACAGCGACGACGCCAGCGCTGGAGCTGCTGCGAGCGATGCGTGCCCTGGCCGTGCCCCGCATTCTGGTGGCCACGGTGTCCTTCATGTATCGCTACCTGTTCGTCATCGCTGACGAGGCCCAGCGCCTCCTGCGAGCGCGCGATTCTCGCAGCGCCAGGCTCGAGGGGCGCAAGTGTGGCGGCAGCATCTGGTGGCGGGCCGGCGTTCTGGGTCACATGGTCGGCTCCCTCTTCTTGCGCAGCTACGAGCGCAGCGAGCGGGTCTACGCTGCTATGCAGGCGCGCGGTTACGATGGCGAGCTGCGCTTCCTGTGGGATAGGGCCTGGCGGCTGGCGGAGATTGTCGTGGCTGTGGCCCTTGTTCTCTACATGGCAGGAGTACAGGTCTATGCGCGCTACTAAGGTTCGAACGGGCGTCGACACCGCGATCAGGATCGCCAATCTGCGCTTCGCCTACCCAGACGGCGTGGAGGCCCTGAGAGGCGTCGATCTCACCGTCGCAGCCGGCGAGAAGGTGGCGCTGCTTGGGCCGAACGGCGCTGGCAAGACCACCCTGCTTCTGCATCTGAACGGCATCCTGCAAGGCAAAGGCCACATTCGCATCATGGGCCAGCCCCTTAACAACGGAAACCTGAAGCGCATCCGGGGGCAGGTGGGCCTGGTGTTCGAGAACCCCGATGACCAGCTCTTTTCTCCCACTGTCTTCGACGATGTCGCGTTTGGCCCTCTATACATGGGCCTGCCCAAGGAAGAGGTGCTGGAGAGGGTGCGCTTGGCGCTGGAGCAGGTAGGGATGGCGGGCTTCGAGGAGCGCTTGCCGTATCACCTCAGCTTGGGCCAGAAGAAGCGCATCGCTATCGCCACCGTCCTGTCCATGAGCCCGACGATCCTTGCCCTGGACGAGCCTTTCTCCAGCCTCGATCCGGGTGCCCGCCGTGAGCTGATGCGCCTGCTGCAGGTGTTGCCCCAGACGATGATCGTCTCCACCCACCACATACCGATCATCCGCCACCTGTTTCCTCGGACGGTGGTCATGGATGACGGCCGCATCGTCGCCGATCGCGACACGGAGGCGATCCTAGCCGACGCAGCCCTCCTCGAGGCCCACGGCCTCGAGGTCTCTTAAGGGGCCAGCACATTCCCTTGACACTGTTCGGAGGCGATCCTAGAATTGGGCTGACTGGCCGAGGTAGCTCAGGTGGTAGAGCACGTGACTGAAAATCACGGTGTCGGCAGTTCGACTCTGCCCCTCGGCACCAAAAAGGACAATTAGGCGTTCCGCCTCCAATATGAAATCAGCACAAGTCGGGAGGCGGGACATGACAAGATGAAGGACTAGCCTGCATGTCACTGCAGGTAATAACGCGGCTTCAGCCTTGGACGACACGGCGGCGATCCAGGGCTTTTCTCTTTCGCTGATGGCCAATGGACGCAGCGAGTATACCCAGGCGACATATGCGGCGGCCATCGCTGGACTCCAACGGTTCACTCGCGAGCGGGGCATGCCGCCCCTGGTATCGCTGACCGCCGAGCATATCAGGGAGTACTTGAATTCTCTGTACGAGCGGGGTAACAAACCGGCCACGGTCGTCAACCGTTTCAGGAGCCTCCAGCAATTCTATCGTTGGCTCGTGGAAGAGGGGGAACGAACGGATAGTCCCATGGATCGTATCTCCCCACCACGCGTTCCAGATCAAATCCTTCCTCACTACGGCCCAAACGACATCCAGAAGGTGCTGGACACTATAGGGGTGAAGAGCAGGGACGTGCTCGCACTTCGAGATCGCGCCATGATTATCACATTCTTCGATACTGGGCTACGGGCGCGAGAACTCTGTGGCCTCAAGATGGAGTCTCCTGAGGCCACAGCCTGTCTCTTCTGGTCACGGGGAAAGGCGGCCGGCCGCTGACCATCGAGGTGGTTTACGGCGAACCAGAAGCTCCCAGACCGTGAGGCCCAGGGGTTATGAGCACCCCATCGCCACCACGAACCACTCACGATGGCGTTTGGCGCCGGGATGGGTGGCTATGGAACGACGGTGGAGACTCTTGTGGGCTTCGCGGCGCGTCGACAGTGCCTAATCCTCCTCAATGGTGATGGTGATTATCCTGTCGCCGGGGCTGGTGGCGGTGGCCGGATCGCGGGGTGTCAGGGATTCGGCCACGTCCATTCCGGCCACTACCTCTCCAAAGAGGGTGTAGCTGCCGGTCAAGGGAGCGCAATCCGGGCTACCCTCCTGAGGCTTAAGGCAGATGAAGAACTGGCTTCCGGCGCTGTTGGGCCGCGGGGTCTTGGCCATACCTACAGAGCCCTCCTCGAAGGGGCGATCGCTGAACTCATCGGGGAGGGTGTAGCCAGGGCCGCCGGCACCGGTGCCGGAAGGGTCGCCCCCCTGGGCCACGAAGCCTGGGATGACCCGATGGAAAGTCAGCCCGTCGAAGTAGCCGTCGCGGGCCAGGAAGACGAAGCTGTTCACCGTCTCCGGGGCGATGTCCGGAAAGAGCTGAATGCGGATGGTGCCTTTCTCCGTCTCGATGGTAGCGAAGTAGGTCTTCTCCACATCTATGGTCATCGGCGGCGCCGAAACCTGGGTCGCGAGAGGGGTCTGGGTCGCCTCCTGGGTGGCGGTGGGCCTGGGGTCTCCCACCGTTTCCCCGTCTTCGTCATTTCCGCAGGCGGCCAGTGACAAGGAAGCTGTCATGAGAGCGGAGACGACCAGCGCATATCGCCATAGAGACTTCATAGCTCACCCCCGATGAACGAGATAGCTTGGCCTCCATCCTACCCGCAGCCGCGAGGGTTGGCAAGGAGCCACGTCTCGGCTTGCCCCCGGAGGGCTGCGCTAATTCCAACCCAATCTAAACCCTATGTCCCCTAGCGTTTACTGAACACCGTGGCCTAGCCGTGCTATCTTGGAAGCGAAGTAGGACGGGGGACGCAGGGTGAACGAAGAGGAACGCGCCAAGAGGCTGAGCGACGCGATAGACGCCGTGCTCCAGGGCGGCCAGCCGGAGCTCGATCTGGACGATGATGACCTCATCGAGCTTCTGCACGTAGCGCGTCTTCGCCACCGAGTCGGCCAAGCTCGCGCCGCCGCCGCTCTCGCCCGCCAGGAGTTGGTGTGGCGCGTGCTTCAGGCCCGTATGGCAGCACGCCAGGCCGAGCGACAGACTGAGCCCCACCCACAGAAGCGCACAACCCCCTAGACCCCGACCGGCAGCTCACCGCTGGCGTGGCGGTGCCGGTCACCGTGGCCGCGGGCGTGCCAGCGGGGGTGGGGATCGCCTCCTCTTTCTTCCTCTGCGCAGCCGCTCAGTAGGGGGATCGCCGTCAGGTATGCCAGGAACAGAACAGCCAACGGAGCGCTGGCCCTACCTGACAAAGGCATCACCTGCTTGCCTCTCCTCCTACCAACAAGACTACTCTTCCAGCATCCGTGGAGAGCGAACCCTGGGAGGGTACGCCCTTGCGAGTTAGACCGCAGGCGATTGTTGGGCCCTAATGTTCTTGAACTACTCCTCTCCCTCGTAAGTAAGTACCGGGCCAAAGTACTCCCAGTCGCCCTTGCCATCCTGCACGATCACCTTCAGCAGCCTGGCGTTCCCGATGGCCGTGTGGTCATCGGGGCCGAAGGAGAAGTTGATTCCATCCAGTTGCAGGTCGCTGTGGTAATCCGTAAGGGACTCGACGGCGTCCATCAGTCCCTGGCGGGTCAGGTTGTCGCAGGTCCTGCTGAGGACTTCCACGGCCACTTCTCCCAGCGACTGGGCATAAACGGTGTTGTTCGTGGGCGAGGGGCCACCGTACTCGCGCATGATCCGGTGGTGTTCGGCTATGGCCGGCTCGTCGGTCCAGGTCGCCAGCTTGTAGATTTGAGTGGTTATGGCCCCTTCCAGGAGCTCGGCCGAGACGAACTGAAATAACATTTGGTCGGAATTGACGTAGCTTATGAACCAGTCGGGCTGCCAGCCGAGCTTGTCAGCCTCCTTGACAGCCTGGGCAGTGTAGCCGGGGGTCGTGTACAACACGGCCACTTCGGCACCAGCGCTCTTCATATTGGCGACCTGTGAGCGAACGGAGACGGCTGTGCTCTCATAGCTCTGTTCGGAGACGACTTCATTCTTGTCGGGGTCCAGGCTCATCTTCGTGCCTTCGAGGCCGTCGAGGCCAAAAGGCTGGTTCTCGTACAGAACGCCCACTTTCTTGCCTGGCAGATTCTCGGAGATGTAGTTGCCGAAGAAGGTTGCTTCGTTCCTATAGTCGGGGATCATCTGGATGGTCCAGGGGTGTCCCTCAGGGTCGGCGACGAACTTGTGAGCCCCGGCGGAAAGCAGAAAGTCGGGCACTCCCTTCTCATTGAGGTAGTCCCAGACGCCGCCGTGGGGCACGTCGCCCAAGGAGCCGACGATGGCGAACACCTCGTCCTGTTCCACCAGCTTACGCACCGCCTCGGCGGCCTTGGCGGGGTCCATCTGGTTGTCTTCCATTTTGTAGACGATCTTGCGCCCGCAGACGCCCCCCTGGGTGTCGTTGATGTAATCGAAGTAGGCTTTTGTGGCCTCAGGGATCGTGCGGTACACCGCCCCCATGCCTCCGGTGAGGGGCGCATCGACTCCCAGGATTATCTCTGTGGGGGTGATGCCTGGCACCTCCGCCGTGGCGGTGGGAGTGCCGGTCGCCGCGGCTGTGGGCGTGCCGCTAGGGGTAGGAGTCTCCTCTTCTTCCTCTGCACAGGCCACTGCCAGTATCACCAGCAGGGCCAGGGACATGCCAACGAGCAGGGTCATGCCCACGCTTGCCATCTTCATTGCGCTGCCTCCATACTATCGGTATCGTCGACGCCCCCATCCTACTCGCAGCCGTGAGGGTTCGCAAGGGAAGAAGCCACCCCATCGCCACCACAAGCCACACGATGGCGCTGGCCAGCAGGGAGGCGGGCAGGACCAAGGCGCGGGCGTGCGAGCAAGGCCGCCATATGCATACGTAGGGGTGCTCGTGCCCTTCGGTGTTACCCCGGTTTTCTCAATGCAGGAGGGAACCGCTCGCTGTTCATCTAATTGACACTAGCTTGCAGCCGTTTACGGCCGAATATTGCGACTGACGAGGGTTTCCACTAGCTAGCATCTCGCTGCATACTTGAAAATCACGGTGTCGGCAGTTCGACTCTGCCCCTCGGCACCAGGTAGCAATGCTCCATCGACAGGCTTCCTTAGTCTAGGCAATCCCGATGTCATTCGCCCTTGCCAGCAAGGGAAAAGGGCGATGTACCCCAAATCAAAGCTCCGTCCCTGAGTAGGGCCCTCGAACTCTCTAGTCCGTTGGACGCCTGTTTTTTCGCCGACACCTGGGGTGTTGACAACGTATTCTTCGAGTGCGATGATTAGTTCGTCTTGGTAGCCGCCGTGCGCTGGCGAACGGGGCGCTGTTAGATCAGACGGCAGGAGGAAGGAACGATGAGCGGGCCGCCACCAGTGCCTATGGAATGTCTAAAGGGCATCTTGGACATTGTGGATGTCGCGGTTGCCTGCATGGATCTCGAAGGCCGGGTTCAGGTTTGGAACCGGGCGTCCGAGCAGTCCACCGGATGGAGCAGGGAGGAGATGATAGGCTCCACGGTAGATCGAGTGGTTCCTCCGAGTGGGCGGGAGGAGCGGAGGAAAGTGGTCGCCCGCACCCTGGCCGAGGGACAGGTTGCAGGGACGTATAGACGCGTTCGCAAGGACGGCACGATCTTCCACATCGAGATGCGTATGCATCTGGTCCGCGACGAGCAGGGAGAGCCACACTGCTTCGTCGCTTTGGTTAAACCGCTCCCGGGGCACGGAGTCTTGTTGACCCCAAGGCAGAAGGAAGTGATCGAGCATATTGCCACCGGACGGACGAACGACGAGATTGCCAGGAAACTGGTTGTGAGTCGGCGCACAGTGGAGAGGCATGTAGCGGCGATCCTCGATAGGTTGGGTGTGGAGAATAGAGCGGCTGCGGCCGCCGTAGCGGTCGCAGCCGGACTCGCGCAGCCGAAGGCTACTCCGACCCAGGATCGCGCTGGTGGTGTGTCAGGAGCTCGGTCGCCCTAGGGCTTCGGCAAGCCTCTCGATCGCGGCGGTGCGCAGCTTGGCGCTCTTCGCCTGCAGCTCCCGCAGTTCTTCCTCTGTGAGGGCAGAGAGGATTTCTCCGGCCAGCCGGTTAGCGACCGGCACAGCTTCCTCCCACTTGCGCTGACCCTTGGGGGTTAAGCGTACCCAGGTCTTGCGGCGGTCACTCCGGTCAAAGACCCGCTCCACCAGTCCTGGTTCTTCCAGCCTGTCCGCCAGGCCGGTGATGGTCTGGCTCGCCTTGACCATTGCCCGACCAATTTCGCCGGTAGTGAGGATCCCTCCGGCCTCCTTCAGAACAGACAAGAGATGTAGCTGCGGGAGCGACAGATTGTGAGGCAGCAGGGCCAGTTCGGTCAGCTTGAACATGACGTTGTAGGGCTCGGAGAGGCTGAGCCACTCCGCCATGCCTCTGCTGTTGTGTTCGGCCTTCAACTGCTTGTGTGCTCGCGTCGCCATCTTGTTCTCCTCCTCCGCCCCATCGCTGGGGCTTTTCCTACTCTTTTTCTCCCCGTCCATTCTCTATCGGCGCGGGACATACAGTCTACGTCGGAAACTACCCATCTTTCGCCCCAGTTTGGAGCGGGTGCGATTCGCTAGGCCTCGAGGCGAGATGAGCGGTGGGTGCTGCGCCGCACGCACAGCGAGGGCATAGAGCGGATGCGGTGAACCTTTCACGAAAACTTCTGGCCCTACTTGACCGTAAACGCTTGCCAAATCTGCCAGCGTTGATCTAGTATAGCGTGGTGGTCGGGCATTTTCCGCTCCGAGCACCGAGAGAGCTTTTGTGGCCGCACCCCCCAAGGGCTCTCTCTTTCTCTAGACGCCACGCTGGTGCAGATCGCCCAGGGCATGATGTGAGACGACTGCCAGCAGGCGTTTCCTGCTTCGTCTGCTGGGTGGGCGAAGGTGAGGATTCTCTCTGGCCCAACGGCTCGGTAGCCGAAAACTGCTAGCTAGGCAGACCAACCCCCTACCGCAGAGCAGGCCTTATGCGTATGATAGAGAATCGGGCTGCTTGACGTCTGAGGGTATCGAATCGTGGACACCAACCAGGAGGTGAATCCGTGACTCACCCCATCTGTCACTTCGAGATTCCTGTCGACGACCTGCAGCGGGCCAAGAAGTTCTATCAGGCCCTTGACACCGAGGGGAACGTTTTCGCAATCTGGGAGGAGAACCCTCAGGCTCAGTAGCAAAAGGTAATCACATGCTCCCGATAGGGGGAAGGAGGGATGAACTATGGCGCTTGATCTCAGCTTGGTCGGTCAGAAGCTACCGCCCTCGACCTTCGAGTATGACGACAGGGACGTGATGTTGTATGCCCTGGGCGTGGGCGCCGGCACCGACGAGCTCCAATACGTCTTCGAGAGGGGCCTCAAGGCTATCCCCACCTTCGGCGTTGTCCCCGCTTTTCCGGCCCTCATGAGTCTGGTGACCGTGGGCAAGATCAACCCGGTGATGCTGCTTCACGGCGAGCAGCGCATCGAGGTGAAGAAGCCTTTCCCTGCGCAGGGCAAGGTCACCACCGTGAGTACCATCAGGGCTATCTACGACAAGGGACGCGGCGCCCTGGTGGTGGTCGATGCTGAGACGACCGATGAGGCCGGGGAAGTCCTCTGCGTCAATACTTTCGGCATCTTCATCCGGGGCGAGGGCGGCTTTGGTGGCGATCGGGGCCCCAGCGGTCCCAGGAACGTGCCGCCAGAGCGGCCGCCGGATGAGGTGGTGGAGATGGGGACCTTGCCTCAGCAGGCGGCCATCTACCGTCTCTCAGGCGACCGCAACCCGCTGCACATCGACCCCAACTTCGCCAAGATGGCCGGCTACGACCAGCCTATCCTTCATGGCCTGTGCAGCTTCGGCCACGTGGCCCGGGCCGTCATCCAGAAGTACTGCGGCGGCGACCCCGACCGGTTCAAGGCCCTGGAGGTGCGCTTCTCGGGTGTCGTCTTCCCGGGCGACAAGATCATCACCGAGATGTGGAAGGAGAGCGACACCGAGATCATCCTCCAGGTCAAGACCCAGCGGGGTGAGGTGGTCCTGAGCAATGCGGCGGCCACTGTCGCCGCATAGAGATAGCCTAGCGTCTAAGCGATTGTCCAGGTTCCGCCAGCGCTGATTCGTCCGGTAGCGGAGGAATGAGAATGCCTGTATTGCTCGTCTCTTCCCTACGGTCTCTCGTGGGCAAGACAGCCGTCTCTGTGGCCATCGCCCAGCGCCTTGACCAGGACGGCTACTCCCCCAAGCTAGCCCGACTGGCAACGGCTGAGCCAGAGGAGGCCGCCCAGGCCGACGCTCGCTGCTTTGCTCTCCTATCGCTCTCCGCCGCGGAGGGGGACCATCCCCTCTCGCTGGACGAGGTGGCTGAGCTAGTGAAGGGGACTGGCTCCTCCGATAGCGTCTTCGTTGTGGAACTACCGGCTGGCTTCTCCCCAGGAGAGGCCATTCGAACCCTGGGCGGTGTGCTGGTTCTGGTCGAACGGTCGGCCGACCTGGTCGTCGACCAGGCCGCCGCTCTTCAGAAGGAGCTGGGGCAGGCCTTCGCCGGCCTTGTCCTCACCGCCGTGCCGCGAGCGCGGAGGGCGGCCATTGCCGACACGCTGGCCCAGAAGGGAGTCCCCAGCCTGGCCCTCCTCCCGGAGGACAGATTGCTCTCGTCGCCCACGATCGGTGAGATGGCCGAGGCGCTGCAGGCTGAGACGCTCTTTGCCGACGGCCATACGGAGGAAGTGATAGAGCGCCTGACCATCGCTTCCATCAGCGCCGACCCCGGCCAGGCTTACTTCACCCGCTTCGGCCGCCAGGCGGTCGTCGTGCGCTACGACAAGCCCGATCTCCAACTAGCTGCCCTGAACGCCGACAGCCGCTGCCTCATCCTGAGCGGCGGCCAGATGCCGCTGGCCTACGTCAGCGATCGGGCGGAAGCGGAGGGTGTACCTCTGCTGATCACTGGCAAGGGCACAGTTGCCGCCGTCCAGGCCCTGGAGGGTCTGTACTTCACGAGCCGCTTCACCCATCAAAAGGCGGAGCGCATCGGGCAGCTTACGACCGAGCACCTGGACTACGATAGGCTCCTGGGGACACTGGGACTGCGCCAGAAAGGGCCAAGAAGGAGCTAGGAGGAGCTAAAACTCAGGGCTCAACCGAGGTCTGAGGCGAAGCAGCGCGCGGCCTCTTGGGGCCCTCCACAGGCTCCTCCTGCGAGACCTCGCTCGGCTCCTTCTGGGTCGAGGTGGCGACCATCTTCTTCTGGGCCATGCAGTAGGGGCAAACCACCCAGTTGAAGTTCAGGGGACGGCCGCAGTTAGCGCAGGGCTCCTTGAGCTGCGTGCGGCAGTGGGGGCAGATGACGAAATCGGCGCTCACGTAGCGCTTGCAGGAGGGGCAAATGCCCTGCTCCTCCAGCTCTTGGAGGAGGGCCTCCTCCTCCAGGGAGCGGGCATAGGCCTCGACTAGCGTCTCGCTGGGCCGAAGGATCATGTATATGATCCAGCCCGGGATGTTGAACACCAGCACGAGGAGGACGGCCACTATCTGGAAGGCGGTAT
>Ga0209979_1004859_pt1 | contig 10905 bp, 11 predicted proteins | sample AnhtaG_FD_183114 | JGI IMG/M metagenome (GOLD analysis project Ga0209979, IMG submission 183114) | Deep subsurface microbial communities from Anholt, Denmark to uncover new lineages of life (NeLLi) - Anholt_01485 metaG (SPAdes) (version 2) | ecosystem: Environmental > Aquatic > Marine > Oceanic...
GCTAAAGCTGTTGATGAGAACCTGATAAGGGGACGCAGTATAGAAGGTGTGGCAGCTTCAGCATTATATGCAGCATGCCGCCAGTGTAGCGTACCCAGGACGCTGGATGAGATCGCAGAAGTATCCAGGGTCAGCAGAAAGGAGATTGGCAGGACATACCGCTTCATTTCCAGGGAACTGGGACTGAAACTCATGCCCACCTCACCTATTGACTATGTACCGCGTTTCTGTTCAGGACTTACCCTGCATGGAGAAGTACAGTCCAAGGCTGTTGAGATCCTCAGGCAGGCGGCAGAGAAGGAACTTACTTCAGGTCGTGGACCTACTGGTGTCGCAGCAGCGGCCATCTATATTGCCAGTATCCTTTGCGGGGACCGCAGGACACAGCGGGAAGTGGCAGAAGTGGCTGGAGTTACTGAGGTTACTATCAGGAACAGGTACAAGGAACTGGCAGAACAGTTGGATATTGAAATAATATTATAATGGAAGTAGAGACATTAAATTAGACGAGAAGGCATTTTATTGCCTTCTTTTAATATTTATGGCAGCACACATGTTTACCAGGGATTCGATTATAGAAGCCCGGATCCAAAAAGAGATGGAACTTCAACACCTCTTTGGGAAAAAAGAAGCTATAGAGACTCACATATCGTTATCTGAGGATAGCGGGGTTATTAACAAGCTCCAGAATATTCTGGATAATATTAATCAAAGGATCACAGAATATCAATCTGTTGATCCCTAGCATTTTTTCATAAACTTCTAATGTTAGAAATCCTTAAAATGTTAGGTATCGGGTTCTTTGTGGGCCTGACTGGTGCTCTTGTCCCAGGACCGATGCTTTTCGCTACTATTGAAACATCCCTTACCAAGGGGTGGCTCAGTGGTCCGAAAGTGGTTTCTGGACATGCATTGATCGAGATGCTGATTTTTGTACTTATTGTGGCAGGTGTTTCCACCCAGGCAGCCCAGGGAGCTGTACTGTGGATATCCATAGTCGGTGGCGCAGTACTGGTGCTGTTTGGGATAATGACCATCAAGGAAGGAAAACATGCTAGTGTCAAGTCAATCCTCAAGTGTCTGATAAAGCCGAGATAACTTAATCCTTGCATCCTCAGTTGTAAATTGCCAATTAACTTTCGAATTTTTATTGTTTCTGTATTTTTGCCAAGCCAGTACCTCATTACTGACAACCGCAATGTCATCGATTCTTCTTTTTAAACACTGCCCTGTGAGCACGTTTAACTCTATCTCAGCCATATTCAACCAACTCCCATGCTTTGGAGTGTACACAAACTTGAATCTGTCCAATATTGCCTTTGCCTTTTCCGGCTGAAACGTTTCATAGAGCGATCCTGGAACGTGTGTGTTCAGATTGTCCATCACCAATATTATTTTTTCTGCTGTTTCGTATTGACCCTCAATCTCCTCCAAAAAATAAGCCCAATCCTGCTTGGTTCTTCTTTCTGTGACCTTCACCATGCGCTTTCCTGCCAATGGTTCACAGACGATAAAAACATTGCACATACCGCAACGCCTGTATTCATAATCATACATGGTCGGATGCCCTGGCGAAGCAGAGATTGGAGTTCTTGTCTCTGCAATCAGCTGTTTTGGGGATTCGTCCATGCATACAACAGGATATCGTGGATCAAACGGACGTTTGTAAACATCCAACACTATTTCCATATTTGCAACAAAGTTACCGTTTTGCTCTGGAGGAATTACCCAACCTTTTTGCTTCCAAGGCTTGATTTCGTTTTTTTTAGGATACGACGTACCGTTTCATGGGAGATGCTATCAATATATTCAAGTTCGACAACCTTGTCGGCTAACAACCTTAGAGACCATCTCGCAAAACCTTCGGGTGGCTCACCGCAACTCACTGCAACCAAATGAGCTTCAAAGTCCCCGTCAGCTTTTTTATCGTAGATGCGGTCTCTCTTTCTTCCGTTGAGGGCAACTTCGATACCTTCAGAGACAAAACGCTCCTTTACTCGGTCGATCTTTCTCATACTTATATTCAGGATGTGGGCAATTTCTTCGTTGGTCGAACGTTTTATCTGATACTCACCTTCATCGCATCCAAGTAGAATCAGAGCGTTGAGAATTTTTTGTGATTTATGTTTACCCTTAGAAGTAAGTGCTCTAAGAGTTTCGCGTTCATCTTTAGTAAGCGTCACGATGTATTTCTTCATTTTCAATTCCCTCAAGTTGATTATGGAGAACATACATTATATACCTTACGACATTATATGGTTGACTTGACACTAGCCTGTCTGGTGGGAACAGTGTGTTCAAAAGTCCGTTTGCAGCAGGTGTTATCACATCGATATCCCATCCATATTTCTGGTTATGGTGGCTGACTGTTGGTGCAGGTTTGGTATTGATGGGCCTGGAAATAAGCCTGGTAGCAGCAATAATATTTTTATTTGGTCATTTGATGGCTGATCTTAGCTGGTATACTCTGGTATCGACTGCTTTTAGCAGGGGAAAATCTTTGATGTCTGAGGGAACGTACCAAAAGATCCTGGTGGGATGCGGTGTGTTCCTGATGGTATTCGGAGTATGGTTTATGACCAGTCAGTGGCTTTATTAATTTCCCAAAAATCAAATACTCTTCAAGGTATCATGACCTTTAGAATAACTCTGGCAGCACCCAACATGTGCCTGGCCTTTGCCTTTGTAATTAATTTACCAATTAATATCGACGGATGATCGATATCACCATAAGTATTGATCAATTCTAGTACTTCAGGTTCCCCAAAAAAGTTCATCAATTCATTAAAGTCCTTATCATCCAGTTGGCCAAAAACTTGATGTATCCGCATACCTACGCTCAATTCCCGACCAACAGCTTCCCGCCACAACCTGTCGTATTCTCTCAATCTGGTGGCAGTAATATCACCATCCAGTGCCGCCATGCCAGCTACCTCACCTGCGATCTTCGCACAGATGGCTCCCATATACACCCCACCGCCTGATGTGGGTTTCACCTGCCCGGCCGCATCCCCCGTGATAATGATGCCGTCAGTTGCTGTACTTGACTGGGGACCTAAAGGAATGCATCCTACCAGCATATCTGAACAGCCTATATGTGAACGTTCTTGCATCCTTGGATTTTGGTGCAGGAATTTATTCAGGTGTTCATATGCGCTCAGCTCTGTCCTTGCCGGGTCGATACACAACCCTATCCGGGCCGTATTCTCATTCACAGGTACAGCCCATGCAAAGAACCCGGGCACATCAGAGCCCAGAAACACCTCAACATGATCAGTATCAACAACATCATAGGCTGTTTCTATCTGTACCCCGGACAGTACTTTCTGCACCGGACCCAATCCACTCCATCGGGCAATGCTGCCCTGCACTCCATCAGCACCAATGATGACCTTTGCTGAAATGTCTAACTTAGTGCCATTGCTTACAACCTTCAGTATCTTCTTATCATGTGAATCAATTAACCCAATGGCTTTTGTTCGCATCATGATATGGGCTCCCTCCCGGGCAGCATGTGCTAACAGGGCCCTGTCAAACAACTTCCTGTCAATCACGTATGCTCTTACTTTTTCGCCACCTATCGAGATGCTGGTCCCATCAGGTGCGAATATGTGGGCACCTTTTATCTCCTGGTATATCCACCCCCCCGGTTCCACTTCACATTCATGAAGGGTCTTACTGCTTACCAGTCCCGTGCACTGTACGGGGGAACCTGCTGCACCATGTTCTTCAATGATCAGCGTCCTGGCACCGGTTCTGGCAGCATACCTGGCAGCCATGGAACCGGCTGGTCCGGCACCTACTACTACCACATCATATTCAATCAAATGAAACCTCACCATTTCTGCTAATAAAGATGTTTATGGGGCGATTAGCTCTCCTATGCAGGGCCGCTTCGGGAATATTCTCATGAATCTTTGAAATAATGTCCAGGGTATTTTCATACACCTTAATCCCGTTTTGATCAGCTTTTTTGTATATAATTCTGGGGATTGTCATTATATCTGTCCCCTCTTTGATTATTATAGATAGGGGAGACTGGAGCTGCTCCCATTCCTTTAACGTGACTTTGGCCCTCTTTATATTCTGGCGTGCTCTTTTTTCGATAATACTTACATTGGCGCGGGTTGTTTTCAGGATAACTGCGATCTTATCCTGGGTATATCCCTGCAGGCGAAGCTCAAGTATCTGTTTTTGCCGGTCTGTAAGGAAAGATTCCGCTTGAGGCATAGTTACCAATATCTGTTTCCAGATTTTAATAACTTTGTTTATAGAATCTCAAATATAAACGGTTTTGAAAAAAAAAAGTGAAAATTAAAGTGAAAATTAAAGTGAAAATTAAAGTGAAAAAAGAATTTTAAAAAAGAAAATTAAGGGCATTATGCCCTTGTATCTACACAGGTTTATCGTATAGTTTAGTCTTCGTTCTATAGGCTCTTTCCTTCTTGGCGTGAGGCTCTCTGTATACCGAATCGTTAGCCTTTTCGATCTCCCTGGCTTCAATTGCCAGCTGTGCCGCAGCTCTCATCATCTCATGACCGGCTGCTGCTGTAAGAGTGACCTGTTCAACCTCTTTTAGCATAAAGCATGCCGGGAAGTTGACTTCTGCCACCTTGTCTGCCATATGAAGGGCAGCCAGTGCCTTTGCTTTTGCATAGGGATTTTTGATTCCTGCACTTTCTACAGCCTTTTGTGCAGTCACCAGGATATGCGGCAGTTCCAGGTCCTTACCTGATTTGCCTGCATCGGCCTGATCAATGACAGCATCGAATGCATTGGCGATCAACCTGACAACTCCGCAGGTGGATAATACCTTCATTGCATCACTGTTGAAACTGGCCATCTCCACAGGGTCAAGGAATTCCCTTTTTGCACCGATGAGAGGATCTACCTTCATGATTATATAACCAAATCCGGCATCCTGCAGTGCTTGCCTGTCCTCTTTCTTGGTTGGCCCGTCTGAAACAACAATTACTGTTTTATCCTTCCAGATCTCCCGTGCTAATGTTGGACCGGGTGCGGATGAATTAGGACTGATCATAACATAGAAATCAGCTTCATAATTTTTGAAGTGTTTTGTATGTTCTGCTTCACCCTTCCCCATCTTGGCTCCTGTACCAAATGACCTTACCTCTATTCCCTCTTTATCAGCGATCTCGTCAAGCACGAGATCAATTACCTGGGACATTCCCAGGTTTCCCAATTTAATAAATCCTACTTTTACCATAATGGATCACGAAATAAAGATTAAACGATGGACTTATATGTTTTTTGGAATTGTTCGACAAGATTTACAAAACAAGGTATATACTTAATTATTAATATAGAACATTATTTACCAAAATCTTATGCTGAAACAACTGTATTACAACCCAGGTGATATTAGTTGGTAAGGGTACTGGCAACTGGAACCTTTGATATACTGCATCCGGGACATCTATTATATCTGGAGGAAGCAAAAAAACTGGGCGATGAGCTGTGGGTAATTGTAGCACGCAATTCCATGGTAAATCATAAATCAAAACCAATCCTGCCTGAAGATCAACGACTTGCTATGGTCAGTGCCTTGAGAGTAGTAGACCATGCATTGCTTGGGGATGAACACGACATGTTCAAACCGCTGGAAGAGATCCACCCTGATATCGTGGTACTGGGGCATGATCAACATTTCAATGCTGAAGAGCTTGAAGAAAAAATGGTATCCAGGGGAATTAATGCTAAGGTTGTCAGGATCATTTCATATCAAGCCTGCAGCAATTGTAGTACGGGTTCCATCATTAGATCGATCCTGGATAGATCGAACAGATCATAACTCAGGAAATACGATCTCAAAGGAATTATTTTTATAATGGATCAAATTCAGGTGGAATCCATCATCACTCTCAAATTTGATCAAACCCTTTTGTGCAGACAGCTTCTCAGGGACTTTCAATCCACCCATTTTGCCAAATATACTTTTAACTCCGGCCCCTGAAGCCGCTTTTTTAGCTGTTAAAATTGCATTATTCTCAAAACCTTTAGTGGAGATATAGAATCCACCTTTTATAGTATTCCATTCATTCTGGTTTTCTTTAATGTTTTCAATCTGCTTTAGGAAAATATCAACTTCGTAGGAATTGGGTGCCCTGTCTGCAAATCTAAATATAAATAAAAGTTTTCCTGATCCATCATACATAAGGATGTCAAAATCATGAGAGGTGTGACCCATATGGTATTTCTGTTTAAACTTTATCACCTTGACCAGTGGAATATAATTCCAGATATTTTTTAACGAAACAGTGTTCCCGGTTTCTGCCAGGTTCAATAAGTAATCAATAAAAAAGTACTTGATAAACCTGAATTCACGGGTTTTATATATCAATTCCATAAAGTAGTCGCTATCATCCCTGCTGGCAAGTCCTGCCGGCAGACTGACCTTCAGATACACATTATCCCTGGCAGTTTCTGCCATATTTAATGAGATATGCCCATTGTACTCATCTACAATCGTTTTGAGTGTTGGAGCCTTGTTATCGTGATTTAATAAATTCACAGTTATCTTGGACATTACTTCATCCATACTGCTGACTACTGTCCTTATCTTGCTCTCATAAATATTTACAATACCTGATGTATGAAGCATATTTTCCAGTGAGGAGTCGGAATATTTCATTTTATTATTCAGGGAGAACGTCTTGATCTCTTTTCCCTTGTAATAACATGCAATTAATTTGCCCTCTGAAGTGTTCATTTCAATATGGCCTGTTAATTTTTCACCTTCTAATTTTGTGATAAGTTTTGAAAGGTCTGTAAATTCAGTATCCAGGTCTTTATATTTTGGCCCGATATCTTCTCTTACTACAGAATTTAGTATCAAAGGCAGAGCTCCCTTTTCATCGGGAGATGAATAGATGTCAATGTTTGCTTCCTGATAATTTTCCAAAATATATCTAAATACTTCTTCATCAGCCATATCAAGTTCATTGTTCAATATTCCACTTAATTCCCCGTTCCATATGAACATAATAGAGATATTTGATTTGATCTTGATAAGTAAAAAACCCTTAAAATTTTCATATTCCAGGTAATCCAGCAATTTTGGCAACACCACGTATTGTGATTTCAGGTTCAGATTGAAAGGCTGGAACGTCGTTATAAGATCTATAATCCATGAAATCCCTTTTTTGGTCTCAAAAGTAGTTTTTTTTGGTTTTGAAGCATCCTTCTTCATTGCTCCAATAATATTCTCTAATCCCGATTCTTTTAAAAAATGATCAAGCTGGGCTTTATCGGTTAAATCAATATCATTTTTAGTGTCTGCCATTAATGCACCCTTTTTCAAAATAAAGATGTTTTTTATTGTATTTAATATTTCATTTCTGTCGATTATATTGATGTTTTCTTATTTCTTTCTGCAATATTTGTTAGCAGGATAAATGAAGTTATGCACCAGTATAACATTTGTGATATATGTGACCGTTACATTACATGTTGGCATAATTTTTACTTCTTTGCGTACTTTGCCTGTTCTTGGCGGTTTATAGTATAGATTACTCACCGCAAAGGGCGCAAAAACCGCAAAGCAGAGCTTGATAATGTTGTGAATTGGGCTTCAATTATAGCATAGTCTCAGTAATTTTTAAACAACGAACTAAAACGAACTGGGACGAACTCAGATTACCCAGAGTTCGTTTCGAGTTCGTACCCGTTCGTTGTTTTTTTTTGATATGTTTGGCGGAAAACTATAATATGGCGATCTCATGCCACAAATACTTCAAATTATATTCACCAACACGAATTGAAACGGTCACGATATATTGATGATACATAAAATGGGTAAGAAAATTACAGTCAGAAAATCCAGTAAATCTTTCATCATAACCTTGCCTAAATCTTACTGTGAAATGATAGGGATTATAGTCAAAAACCTACTATTTATTACTTATCATATGGTTACTTTGCGCTCTTTGCGTACTTTGCGGTAAAAGAAACAAATGTGGGATGACATTATTTTGAATGATATCTACACCGCAAAGAGCGCGAAGGCCGCAAAGAATTAGTTCAATATATTTAGTATTTAACTATAAAGACGGTTCTGTATTGGACTGTGAACCATTTACGAAGGATTCTTTGATTCTCAAGGTGGACTGAAACTTGTCAGTACAGGATTACAATCCCGCCTTCAATAATGACTGTGTTCGATCTTGAATCAGGTATGGAGTACGACTGAGTGAGTGTTCAGGGATTACCTGCGTTGAGAAAGAGAGTTTAACTGCCCAGGTCAAAGGGATAGGGTCGGGGTTAATTTTCGTTGGATTGTGAAGGTTAGAGTCCGGGAATTATTTTATTTCTCCCAGGGCGTTGTTAGAATACGCATGTTTAGTCCTTTGGTAATTATTACTCTTTTAACTACTGCAAAGAATCTATAAATACTCCAAGGGCTACCAGCATTATAAAAACGAAAACAATTTCATTTTTTACAAGCTCTCTGGCAAAGACATAAACAGGATTCAAAGCAACAAATCGAGACCGTTACAATTCGTGTTGGCGGATAAGATAAAACCGCAGATAAACGCAAATGAACGCAGATTTTCAGGTGGCGTATCCGCGTTTATCTGCGGTTAATTTCATCGTACCAACATGTAATGTAACGGTCTCAACAAATCACAATATTTAAGTATATGAAAACCTCGTACTCTTAGTACGAGGATAGTTATTGCAGGATGGGGGATTTATGCTCGAATGTGCAGTTTGAATTAAAAACAATTTTTATTAATCTTATATTGGCGCAGGCCACTTATTATATGAAATTTGACTTAATTTAGCAATATCCTTAATATTATCAATTGTAAGTTTACAGATATGGATGAACAAGAATTCAATGAATATCTAAGCAGTATATCCATGTTTATAGGGAATATGACTCAGATGGCAAATTCAATCGAACTAATGCTTAATGTTATTTTTGAAAAAATTGGAATTCCCCATTCGAGAATGCTGGGGCCTAAAATCAATAAATTTGAGGAATGTAAATCAACTTTATCAGAAAATTATACTGGAGATTATGATATATTAGTAGATAAATTAAAAATATTCAATAAAAATTGGAACATTACCAAACACGGTATGGTTGTGGGAGGTACAAAAAATTTTACTATTCATAAAGATAATGCTTTTCACATTTTTGAACAAAGTAAGGTAGATGAGATTAATAATGAATTCACTCAAATTATGAAAGCTCTGATCGAAATTTCAAATGGTTTATGAACTTCCTTGAAATCTTATCAAAAAATATATTTGCGCCCGAATTGAAATACAGATTTAAAACGAAAATATGAAAATATCCTGAGCATCCTATGATGCCCCGGGATTTTTGCGAAGCAATCCGGGGTTTGTGACTTGCGAGATAGGAGATTTATGCTCGGTAATAATCGAGATCATATAAATTCCTATTTTGTCTCGCTTTGCAACGCAATTATTTATTATAAAAAATCATTTCATTTGTTTAACTTTTAAGCTGTACACTGGGCAATAGCCTCTTGAAATGCCAGTGATAAATTTACAGGGGTATTCAAAACAACTTAAGCATGATTTGACATTTTTATCAGAAGCACAATTATAAATCAAACAATTGTAGGTCTCAGGATTCGCTTCGTTTTCAATCTGACAACCTTGGCAACGTAAATTATAATGCATGCATATCTCACAAGCATGACCGCATTTGCCATAATTTTTAATCAAACTCTACACAACCTGAATTTTTTGAAAATTAAATTTTATTTTAATACTAATATAAGACTAATAGTAAAAAAGGTTTGTATTTTTTTGAATAAATACCGAGCATCACATCCTGATGCCTTTGGACCTCTGGTCCGGGGTCGCTCCTTCAAAGAGGTACGAGATGAGCTTTACAAGGCAACTATAGAGAGAAATAAAGAACTCGAAAAATTATTAAAATGATTTTATGAGAGTTCAAATTTTAATGAATGGAAAATTATATATTTCTCTAAATATAGTTAGGAACACGTTTATATATAATATATAATCATTGTACTAATTGAGCGGGTACAACATTTTTTATAAACTAACCCCCACTCCCCAACCCGCTCACAAATATATTGAACATTTATTGGAGAGTAGGGAACTCCCAATTCGAATATTTATTTCTAAATTCCCAATTAACACTGTTAATCATTAATATATATATATTTGTCGCTCTGCTAATATTTTATGATGATGATGGTTACTTTCATGCTGGATAGTTCCATGGTGTCTCGAATTCTTCAAAATAATCGAGCATCATCTAAGATGCCCCTGACAAAGCATAGCGACGTCCGGGGTCGTTGACTGAAGACGATGTGTGAAGTGCATCCTTTGAATAGCTTGAACCAGAATAACAGTCGTGGCGCTAAAATTGGGCACGGATAAAACTACAAAAAAGGATATGTGGGGGAACAGAGTTTGTTCATACTCCCATTTTAAGTGAGTAGAAATGTCTTTAAAATTCAGTGAGTTTTATGCGGTACTGACCTATGGTATAACTAGGAGGTGTTAGGGCACAAGAGTTCAAAGACAACAGAAATCTATACGCATGTAAGTAACAGAGATATAGGGAAGATAAAAAGTCCGCTGGATAGCTTACAGATAAAAGGAGGAGAGGATGATGATTGAAGATGTTCGACCAGAAGGATGTATATGCGAACTCTGTTCGGATATATCGCCAAATCGTGAGGATATACGAACCAAGTTCGGATATACTATGTTATGTGCAATATTACTCGGAGCCCTTAAAAACAAAAATATAAATACGTTATTTAGTAATATAATACGGACTTTCCGCACATCTCATTTGGCTTTTAATCGTATTTATTCCTGCTGACATAGAATCAAGAATATTCGGTATAAACACTTTGAGGTATCTTTAAT
>Ga0209979_1004860_pt1 | contig 10901 bp, 7 predicted proteins | sample AnhtaG_FD_183114 | JGI IMG/M metagenome (GOLD analysis project Ga0209979, IMG submission 183114) | Deep subsurface microbial communities from Anholt, Denmark to uncover new lineages of life (NeLLi) - Anholt_01485 metaG (SPAdes) (version 2) | ecosystem: Environmental > Aquatic > Marine > Oceanic >...
TCCGTCCAACCTCTTTTTTGCTTACTGGTGAAGCCTGTGCAATCTCGTCCAGAGTTCTAGCCACTCCACACTGTCGGCAAGCCACGTAAATAGCGGCGGCAGTTACGCCCTGAATAGACCTTCCCCGGATGAGACGCTCCTTAACCGCTTTACGATAGATAACCGAAGCAGTTTCAAGAATATTTTTGGGCAAATTGAGATTGTTCGCTATCTTGGATATCTCAGAAAGGGCAAAAGCAAGGTTCCTCTCCGTGGCGTCGGAGACCCTAATGCGCCGTTGCCACTTCCGCAACCTATAAATCTGAGCCTTCTGGCCCGGAGCAAGCCTCTTGCCGTAAACGTCCCGATCATGCCAGTCAATCATGGTTGAGAGGCCTTTATCATGAATTGTAAATGTAAGGGGAGCGCCGGCTCTGGCCCGTTTAGCGCGCTGCTCATCGTCAAAGGCCCGCCACTCTGGTCCTTGATCTGCGAGTTTGGCGGCGACGACGAAGCCACAGCCCATGCAGACTATTTCAGCGCATTTGTAGTCTCGCATGAGACGATTGCTTCCACATTCGGGGCACCTTCGAATCGTCGGAGGTTGTTGGATGTTTTCTTTTTTCATCTTTTTCTCCTCTTTTTTGTTCCCGCTTTAGAGGGGATTACGTAAAGAACGTGGTTAACAAGCTGCTCTGGGCTCCGGATGTGGGGTTTAACAGCCACATAGGGAGAGGATGTGGGACCGAAAACGTCAAAAACTGTTCCCACGGGCTTGAGATTTTCATTCGCCACTTTGTCGCCGATGCGGGGAATATTTTCCGCCTTAAGAATCATGTTTTTTGTAATGCTTACGTGAAGGACGTGACCGATTCTATGCAAAACCCCTTTTCCCCTCACAAAACCTATGGTTCACCCGGAACGCTTTATTTAAACGTTTCTGAGAATGTCTTCCACTTTGCACAATCGATTCCTATGTTTGAAATTTTTGTGCTAAATAAGAGAATTGTAAGCAAAATTCACTGTGAGAAAATATTGAATTATTCACATTTTTGACAAGAAAACCCCTTGTGTCTCTGGGAAAAGTCGCTTCAACTCAACTGATCCAGAAATCCCAGAGGACAGAAAGTGACTACCGCAACTAATAAAACGCTCTAAATCGATAGCAGATCAGATCGAAATGCGGAAACAAAACAAGATTTTTCTTTGGTCCGTTTACTTTGACGCAAACAAGACCAGAGCAGATGGGCGGAGGGTTCCAAAAAAACTCGCCGTATCCGCACCAAAACTGGAGGAGCTTCAAAGAGCAGCAAAAAGGTTGGGTCTGCAACCCGTGACAGTGTCTGATGCTGCACATCCAAGCTCTCCATGGCGAAGAACTGGGCTACTTGTTATTCCCAAAAAAGAATCTAAAGGTAAAACTTTGAAGAAGATTGCGAAAGAACTTTCTAACCTACGTAGATAGAAAGTTTGTTAGGCGTCCTCTTTGGAGACAAGAATCGCGTTTACAATGCCGTCTTGTCCAGGGCGGGATGTTACACGTGCGGTTCCCAAGTGCGTTGCGATCATCGTTCCTTTTGTGATTACGCCTCGTCGGTCATAGTCCACGTTAGCTGGGTTCTTTATCACGCGAAGTATTTCTGCTTTCGCAGTTTTTCCAGAAGAATCGGAGATGTTTGCTTGGTTCACTGCTAATAGTCGAATCTTTTCGTTACCTCCATGCTTCCGGATGATTCTGCTCTTATGTTTGCCCAGCGTAGTTTCCGCTGGAAAGAAGCCCTTTTCATATCTTCTTTTCTTTCGGTTAGCTCTTTTTCTTCCGCCTGAATCTTTGCGTTTATGTTGATCTCCGTGCCACACAGACAAGCTTACATCATCTCATAGGTCTCGATGAGACTAGCAAAACTTGACATATAAGCTTATCTTCGCAACCTATTTCTCAGGATTCATCTTCGTCTCTACTTCTGGTTTGGCGAAATCCTTGAATACGCTTTTAAGCTGGCGTTTCATGGCTCGTAGGTCGTGGCTTAAACCGAAGAAGTCAGCGAAAAACTCCGTTGTTCTTATCATCTTTTTTCTCCCAATCCCTTCGCGGACGATCAGCTCCATTTCTTCCAGTTGTCTAAGGTGACCGTAGGCGTGGTGACCTCTAACATCGATTACTCGGGTCTGAGGAATTGGTTGCCTAAACGCAATATACGATAAGGTTTTCAGTGGACCTGCAGAAAGGAGTGGTCTTGTGGCTAACTTTCTAACTTTACCCGTATACTCGGCTTTCAGTTGCATAACGAACCGTTCCCCTTCAAGTTCAAGGACCTCAAGGGCTGTGTCACGATTCCTGTAATTCTCCACTAACGTTTTAGCGAGTTTTCTCACCTTTTTTTTAGAACGGGTTCCGGTTACGTTTCCCAAGGTCTTTAGATCAAGGGGGCGTCCTGCCACGTAGAGTCCTGCTTCCAGTAAGGCTAATTCCCGAGTGAGCCTCTCTTGTTTAAGATTGTCAGATGATTCCTGTTCCTTTTCTTTCAAAGGTAGGGTCTCCTGTGACGGTTATGTACAGTTCTTCTATATCTTCCTCCTGCCACAACCCTATCTTTCCTCTCTGGGCAAGAAAGAGAAGGATTATAAATGTTTTAATTGCTTCAAGCTTTTCTAGTCCAGCAACGAGCTTGGAGAATCCTATCAGCTCCCCTTTTCCTGCAAGTTGGCAGAGCTGAGTGTAAATGATGTTCATGCGTTTATCGATTTCCAGCAGATAGAGGTCAACTGGAGGAATAATCTCGGGGGCGGGTAAGATTGGTTGAGGCGGTGGTGGAGTGCGTATGCTCTCGCCTCTCAGCACCTCATCCAATACATTCAACAGGTTTTCTAGAGTGGTTGAAGATAATTCGTAACGGAGAGGGAGGAACATGGGTGGAGGAATGAAATCCGGTGGGCTTTTGGGTGGTGGTAGAGGTTCCTCAAGTTTTAGCAGGAGTTTGGTCTTCATCAGGTAGATGGTGCTAGAGGAGTCTAACGCCACGCCTGAAGCTCTGAAGTCTACTTCTCCTCGGTGCTCCATCTCCTCCAAGAAAGTGTTTAACAGAAAGGAAATGTTGACATCCCAAGGCATTATCTTATCTAATCTGTGAATCTCAAAGAGTATACTCAAGGGAGGCTGAAAATAGTAAGGTTTTTCCATAGACTGTGGCATCAGGCAACCTCCTTGATCTTGGCTGAGACCACGTGAGAATATCCGCTGCGTTCGTAAATTCCGTAAACTTTCCCCGCTTTGCTGACCATCTCTGGCTTCAACGTGATAACCACAAACTGGGACTTCATGGACTCCTCAGACAAAAGGTCTCCTAGTCTGGATACGTGGAAGGGGTCGAGGTGAGCGTCGATTTCATCGAACAGGTAGAAAGCTGCGGGCATGAAGTCTTGCAGAGCAAAAATGAATGCAACCGCCGACACGGACCTTTCTCCACTGCTGGCTCCGCTTACGAGGATGGAGGCTTTATTTCTAAATTGGACATTCATATCCATTCCTCCAGAGAATGGGTCTTCAGGATTCTCAAGTATCAGAGTAGCTTCGCCACCGCCTGTTAGCTTTGTGAAATATGTTCTGAAGCTCTCATCAATCTTTTCGAAAGCTTCCATGAAAACTGCACGTTTTTTTCTCTCAATTTCGTCCATGAAAGCGAGGATTGCTTGTTTTTCTTTTTCAAGTTCGTTCATGCGTATGGACAGTTCTTTGTACCGCGAAGCCTGCTCAGAGTAGTGGTCTAGAGACAGCTGATTTACGGCGCCGAGTCGATTCAACTCAAAACGTAACAGTTTAAGGGATGCCTCAGCTGTATCTAGCTGTTCCGGCGAAATCTGCAAGGGCTCATCATAGCCTAGTTCCTGCAATCGGTGAGAGTGCTGTTCCAGTTTCATTTCGCATGTTTGGAGACTGAATTGCAGCTCGTTATATAACCTGTCTGAACGTTCATACACGGCATCCAATCGTTGCAGCTTTTCGTCAATGTCATCAATCTGGACCGTGAATTTTTTGGATTCTTGTTTGGCGTTTAGAACGGTTCGAGACAACTCTTCCTTGGAATTTCCCAGTTCCAGAAGCTCCTTCTCAAGAACTTCTTTTTCGTTACGGGCTGATTCAACCTCGTTTTCAACCGTTGAGATCTGCCCTTTCAGCTTTCGCAGCTGAATTCTAATGTTGTCCGCGCCTATTTTGAGGACGTTTCCAAACTTGGATTCGAGAGTGGCAAGGTTAGTTTCTGTGCTACCCATTATCTGACGCGACCCAATGAGCTCATTCCCTAACTTTCCCCGTTGAATCTCCATCTCCTGAATCCTAGCTGGATCCGTTTTCAGACGTAATTCTGCTAATTCCTCGCGGAGCTTTCCCATTTCTTTTTTGAGAGAATTACGCTGTGATCTTAGAACCCCTAATTGGGTCTTTTCTTCTCCTCTTTTTTCGTTGATTCTCGATACATGTTTCTCGATGCGTTTGATATTTTTTCTTGTATGCTTAACATTCTGGCGTAATCTTCCAATCTCACTCTCAAGAGTTACGATAGTTTCAGCCAAGCTGGCGAGTTCAACCCTAGTTCTATCAATTTCTTCTTTGAACCCGCTTATGTCGCTCTCCCTTTTTGTCAAATGTCGCTGAAGAGCTCCCACGGCTTCGTCAAGACTCTTTACAGCTGACTCGCTAGGAATTATGGAAGAATAGTCGACTGGCGCTCGATAATAACCACTTTCTAAGCCCCCCTTGGACTCGTAAAGGTCTCCATTAATAGTAACTGTTCGGTGACCGTTTCGCGAAGCGGCAAAGGCAGTTTTATCATCTTTTGTTACAAGTGTGTCTCCGAAGACAAAGCTTACAGCAGGATCAAAATTTTTGGTGCACTTGACGAAATGGGAAGCAGTGCCGTTCACTCCCCTAATCGTCGGGGTGCTGATGGAATTGATTGTGGACATTTCTTCAAGGGGAATTATCTTGATTCTACCCAATTTCGTACGTTTTAGAGTCTCAGCGCACATGAATGCTGCGTCAAAGTTCTGAACAACCATGGCGTTAAGCCAGCCGGCTGCCGTCGCTTCTACGGCTCGTCTGTATCCCTTTTCGATTTTGATCAGGTTTTTGAGGCGTCCGTGAACACCTGTAATCACGCCTAAATCCGCTAGCTCTTCGATGTTCATCAGCGCGGTTTCTTCTGGTGCAACTTTTTCAGCGAGTTCCCTTTGAGTGGCGAACTCCACTACTGCCTCTCGTGCGGATTCGGCGATCTTCTCCGCTTGGGATATCTCTAACTTCACGGATTCTTCTTGTGCGAATCTTCTCTCTACTGTTCTTTCAAGATTTTTGGAGCTGTTTAACTGCTCTCTTTGCACCGTCTTGAGGTCTGCGTAGGATTTTTTGAGAGCACTGAGGTTGGATTCGAAGCTCTCCTTTCGAGTTACTAGATCGTTTAGTTGCCGCGTAAGAACCTTTAAGGATGTTCGGCTCTGGATAGAATCGCTGCGAAGATCAACGAGTTCTTGGGTACGCTTTTCTAACTTTTCCTCAACTTGTCTGATTTTTTTGCTGTTTTCTCCCAAGCTGGATCGCAGTTGGGCTGCCTCGTTTGAGACCATGTCATAATCTGCTTGTTTCTGGGCAATTTCCGTGAGGAAACGCTCCCGCTCTCGCTTTAATCTTCGGATCTCGTTTCGGTCGTCTTTGATCTCATGTTTGATAGCTTCTAGTTTTTGTATGTTGTTCTCCATCACTTTTCTGAGACCATCAAGGCTTGCCGTTCCGGATCCAATCTTAGTTGACAATTCGGTTATCTTCGACCGAACTTCCCCTACCTTGTATTGAACCTCAAGAAGGCGCGTTCCCCGCTCTTCAATCATTTCTGAACCAAGTTTTCTCCATTCTGTTTCAACTTCATGCCGCTGAGACCTAAACTGTTCCCTTAGCTGTCTCGATTTCTCAACCTTGCTCCGAACCGCCTCGATTTTTGAAGTAACATCAGCTTTCTTCCTCTGAACTTCCAAAATGTCACCGAAAATCTTCATGGCTTCAAATCGTTTGATCTCTTTTTGAAGAAACATGTAACGAAGCAGTTCGTTGCGTTCTCTTTCTAGGTCATCTACCCTCTTCTGCACCTCATCTATTCGACCCATGGCCGTGCGGATAGAAATGTCAGCCGCCCGAAGTTTATCTTCTGCCTCAGCCTTCTCAGTATCGTACTGAGCTATGCCAACCAAGTTAGATATCATTTTTCTGCGTTCGTGAGAAGAAATCTCGGCAATCCGTGTGATGGCTCCTTGCAAAACAACGTTGTGCCCTGTCGGGCTGATTCCTGCCATGGAAAGGATGTTAAGAATATGGCCTCTTGAAATTCTTCTTCCATTGAGACGATAGATGCTTTGGCCTGCCCTGTTGATTTCACGGGAAACAGTTACTGTTTTCGTGTCCACGGGTAGGCGGTTGTCAGAGTTGTCAAACTGGATAACGACTTTGGCGGTCTTCGCTTTTTTGACCTGTAATTCGGGGTAACCATGATACACTAGTTTGGAGAGGCTTGCAGCGCGAAGTCTCCTAGCGCTGAGTTCGCCTAAGCCAAAGAGGACGGCGTCTGCAATGTTGGTTTTTCCGCTTCCGTTCGGTCCAGTGACAGCGGTGAAGCCTTTGTCTAACGTGACGGTGGCGGTTTTGGGACCGAAGGACTTGAAGCCTTTGAGTTCGATTTTCTTAATGTAAGGCATCTTTCTCTAATTCGCCCTCGGTTTTTTGCATAGCCGGGAATTACCCCGTGTGCTTCACAACTTTTCTATAGTTCCTCATATAAATAAACTGTGTTTAGACGAGAGGTTTAAACTAACTAGTACAAAAGTTTTGAGGTTGTTTTTATCCATTTCTGGTGTCGCGGAACTGTTCCGCCAGCTTTTTGACAAGAGATTTTATGTTTTCTCCGTTGCCGTAAACAAGCATATACCCGTTTTTCTGCATTTTGTAAGAAAGATCACTTTCTTCAACAAGTTTTTCCATGTCTTCTCGCGGGATATCTTCCGAAATTTGGATTCGCACCCAATTCTTGTCTCGGGGAACCCTGGGGACAAATCGGGAAGTTGCCTCCCTTTTTTCTTTGTTCTTCACTCTTTTTGGTTCTTCGAGTTTTTTCAGCCACTCTTCCACGATTTCTGTTCCCCGCTTTTCCGTGGTGAAGATGGCGTATGATTCGACACTTCTCAGGTATGTGTCGATTCTAGAAATGTTTTCTATGTGTGTTGGGTCGGCTTTTAGAACTTGGATCATGGTCTTGGCGGAGCGTAGGTCGTTTATCACGTCTGCCGGAATCTTCTCGCCCCTTTCTTGAAGTTCTGTCAGTAGGTCAGCTAAAACTTTCCACTTTTCCTCGTAACTCATCTTACATTTCCTCTCCATTCAAAGGGGCTTCCGAGACCTAGCTACTGAGTGAAGAGCCACTTAAGCCTCGAATAAGATAAAAAGGATTATCCTATTTTAGCGATTTTCCTTTAAAGGATGTTGATTTGGAGAAGATAAAGCTTTTTCCTAGCCGTTATCTTCCAGTTCAATTTGTTGTTTCTTGGAAATGAGGTAAACATCAAGAAAGTCACGTGCCTTGATTCCCTGCCGTGTAAGTATTGAACGAATCTTCTCACTGAGGACTTCTCGAACGTCATACACATCAAAGGGTATTTTCTGCATGTATTCCGCATGCTCTGGAAACAGCAATCTCAATTCTTCATCATGCTTTGATAGCAGTGATTTCAGTTCTGCCTTTTGAGGGGCAAATTACACAAGAAACAATCTAATGTTATTGTTTTCTGATGAGAAAAGGGAAAAAGAGGAGATTATATGGTTTGGGTTTGGGGTTAAAATTTAATCCCCCCCACTCGGATTTATAGCGAATATTTAGCTAAAACATGCTCAAAACAAGCTTAAAACAGAAGAGTTAGTTGGTAGCGGGGAGTTGATTTGAACAACCGATCTCTGGGTTATGAGCCCAGCGGGTTCACCTGGCTACCCCACCCCGCTACATTCGGGCTAAAAACTTTTGCCAGAATAAATTTCTAGCCCGATGTCATACCTTTGTCGCACTCTTTCTTAAGCTTTACTTTATCTCATATTACACTTGAACTCAAACTCGGTCATAAATGTAATACTGTCGTTCATGCACTGACGAAAATCCTTTAACAAGCCTTAAATTCAATAACTCTGAAACCCAAATACATGACCAAAAAATTAACCGCAGAAGAACTTCTTGAAAAAGCAAAGAAACCCGCCAAACTGGCGTTAGCTTATCACCCCTTCTACGAAGGCAAAGTCCAAGTCATGCCAAAATGCACTATACGAAGCCCCTACGACTTCGCAATATGGTACACTCCGGGCGTGGCTGCCTCCTGCAAAGCCATAAAAGACGACCCAGAACTGGTCTTCACCCACACGAGCCGATGGAACTACGTGGCTATAGTGAGCGACGGAACACGGGTCCTAGGCTTGGGCGACATAGGTCCAGAAGCTGCCCTGCCAGTTATGGAGGGAAAAGCTTTGCTCTTCAAATATCTGGGCGGAGTAGACGCCTTCCCCATATGCTTGGCAACCAAAAACCAGACCGACCTAGTCACCGCATGTAAGTGGCTGGAACCCACCTTCGGAGGCATAAACTTGGAAGACATAGCCAAACCCAAATGCTTCCATGTATTAAACCGAGCCAGAGAACAGCTCAACATTCCGGTCTGGCACGACGACCAGCAGGGAACAGCTACAGTCATCTTAGCTGGCATCATCAACGCTCTGAAACTGGTGGGAAAAAGGATGAGCCAAGCAAAGATAGCTATGCTGGGCGTGGGTTCAGCCAACACGAGAACGGCTCTGGTTCTCATGAGAGCAGGGGTTAAAGCCGGCAACATCATAATGGTGGATAGAAAAGGAATTCTTCATCCAAACAGAAAAGATGTGGAAGCGAAGAAGGAAGAGAATCCTTGGAAGTGGAATTTCTGCCTAGAGACCAACAGCGAAGCAAAGACCGGGGATGCAGCTGAAGCATTTAAGGGTGCAGACGTCTGCATAGCGGCTTCCAAACCGGGACCAGACACCATCAAGAAGGATTGGATACGTGGAATGGCAAGTGATTCGATAGTTTTTGCCTGTGCGAATCCTATTCCCGAGATATGGCCTTGGGAAGCGAAGGAGGCGGGAGCAAAGATTGTAGCCACGGGTCGTTCAGACTTCGCTAATCAGATAAACAATTCTTTGGGTTTCCCAGCCATATTCAGGGGAGTTCTGGACGTGAAAGCTAAGACTGTTACGGATGAGATGTGTATAGCGGCGGCAATGGAGCTGGCTAAGTTTGCGGAGGAGAGGGGCATCCACGAAGATGATATAGTTCCCAGGATGGACGAGTGGGAAGTCTTCCCCAGAGAGGCGGTGGCTTGCGCCCTACAATCCATCAAGGAGGGGGTTGCTAGAGTCAAATTGAGTAGACAAGAACTCTGGGACAGGGCGACTGGCATCATTAAGAACGCTCGAGAATCCACAAATGTGCTGATGAAAAAGGGGCTTATTCCGCCTCCCCCAGAAGGCCTGTGACAAAGAGAAATGGAAAAGATGTTTCTGGGGATTTCATGGCTTGACAAGAACCTTTTTTCGGGTGAAGCTTACCTCAATCATAAGTATAACATAGTTATAGATAAATACGGGAGAAACTATTTTAATTATATGTGAAAACCTCGGTTTGTTGGAGATTTGAAGTTGGGTGACCAGATTAAACCTAACAGAAACCTTGACTGCGTGGGTCTTTACTGTCCTGAACCAGTCTTTAGGACCCGCCAAGAGATCGACAAACTGGATGTAGGCCAGGTTCTGGAGGTAATTGCGGACGACCCAGCTGCTGAGGAAGACATACCGCGTCTGGTTAAAAGACTTGAGCAGCAACTCGTCGAAATGCGCAAAGAGAAAGACCAGTTTCATTTTCTCATCAAAAAAATAAAATAGGATGTATTGTGGCGATTGAAAGTGTATATGGATCACGGGGCTGGGATGCCTCTAGACTCTAGGGTCTTCGAAGCCATGAAGCCGTATTTCATGGAGAACTACGGGAATCCTTCATCTTCCCATTCTTTTGGAAACAGCGCCAGAAACGCTATTGCGGCTTCAAGAGAAAAAGTTGCTCAGCTGGTGGCTGCAGAGAAGCCTCAAGAGGTCATCTTTACTTCAGGAGGCACAGAATCCAACAATCTGGCGATAAAAGGGGTTGCTTACCGTAACAGGGAGAAAGGAAACCATATAATCACCACCGCCATCGAGCACATATCAGTGATGAACATCTGCAAATTCCTTCAAAAGCAGGGCTTCGAAGTAACCTACGTTCCTGTGGACAAACAGGGAGTAGTTGACCTCGAAAAACTTGAAGCCGCGATAAACGACAGAACCATCCTTATTTCAGTTATGTATGCGAATGGCGAGATTGGAACAATTCAACCGATAAGTGAGATCGGAAAGGTAGCTCATGAAAATCAGGTCATTTTTCATGTGGACGCTGTAGCTGCAGCAGGAAAGGTTCCTATCAACGTTAAGGAGGAAAACATAGACCTCCTATCAATCTCTTCCAACGACATGTACGGACCTAAAGGCGTGGGGGCTCTCTACATCAAGAAGGGAACAAAAGTTCAGCCAATCATCCAAGGCGGAGGCCAAGAGAGAGGATTACGTTCGGGCACGGAAAACATTCCGGGCATAGTTGGTATGGGCAAGGCGGCTGAGATCGCCAAGAGGGAGATGGAGGCTGAGGGCAAACGTTTGACGCGATTGAGGGACAAGCTGATTAAAGGTGTTCTGGACAAGATCGATTATTCTTTTCTGAATGGTCACCCAACCGAGAGGCTTCCTAGCAACGCCAATCTCAGGTTCAGTTATATAGAAG
>Ga0209979_1004861_pt1 | contig 10901 bp, 8 predicted proteins | sample AnhtaG_FD_183114 | JGI IMG/M metagenome (GOLD analysis project Ga0209979, IMG submission 183114) | Deep subsurface microbial communities from Anholt, Denmark to uncover new lineages of life (NeLLi) - Anholt_01485 metaG (SPAdes) (version 2) | ecosystem: Environmental > Aquatic > Marine > Oceanic >...
TGCGAATTCATGGCCTATAATTACCGGGAAATCTGCCGGAAAGGTTCCCTCATAAATGTGAATGTCTGTTCCACAGACGCCACAGGTATCCACCTTTATCAAAACCTCCTTTTCTCCTGGTTGAGGAACGGGTACATCTTTCAATCCAAACTTATGCTTGCCCTCAAATACAATAGCCTTCATTTTCTCTTTCACCAGCTCCTCCTTTCTTTATCAACTCTACCGCCATTTTTGAGAGACACATTAATCTGAGATACAGTCTTTTGATGCCTATTACTTAGTACATCCCACCACTCAGAGGCATTTTTAAGTAGCCCCTTTTTATTTCACTCCTTGTCCACACAATTTATCATCAGGATAAATCCCTACAGATTATTATAGTGCGTCTGAACGATATGTCAAAGGATGACACACAACTCCACAAGGCCGAATGAAAGCTACTTAATGAAATCCTCGTGGAAGCTGGAGTCAATTTTGAAGGTGAAAAAAAGAGAAAACGGTGATTGTTCAACTTTTGATAGGTCAACTGCATGGTTGCTGTCCAGAAAAGGGTCCAGATCAGTTTTTCAAAAATATACCTCAAGCTTCGTACTGGAGCGCTTTTCAGGTATTTCACCCATCAAATTTGAACAGTTGTATGCGCCCAGACCTCTGGACATTTCGACATTTTCTTATATAATAAAAACGATAACGTTCTCTGCACCCATGGATCTGCTATAATAAGGTAATCAGCTAATAACCTTTAATTTTAACTAAGCAAAGCAGATAACGATATCAAAACCATGGTCAATACTTTAAGAGACGTATCAAGGGAAGCAGGATTGTCCGTTGCAGTAGTGGCCAGAGCATTAGGAAAATATGGCTCGGTCAGCGACGAAGCACGTAAAAGAGCATTAAGAGCCGCTAGAAAAATAGGATACGAGCCTAATATGGTGGCTCGAAGTCTAAGAAAGAAAACAACCCATCAGATTGGTATAATCATCCCGGACATCAGGAATCCTAATTTTACTGAGGTCGTACGGGGAGTCGAGGACACTGCAATTGAGCATGGATACAGCTTGATGTTGTGCAATAGTGATGAGAACAAAGATAAGGAAAATTTGTATTTATTTGGACTCTATACCAGAAGAATAGATGGTCTAATTCTCTGTCCCACTGAAGGGACTCACAACAAATATCTTACCAAGATAATTGAAAAAAAGGTTCCGGTAGTAATATATGACAGGGAAATAGAAGGTATAAAGGCACCCCAGCTTGCACTGGACAATGAAGGGGGTGCTCGGCAAGCGGTGAATCTATTTGTCGAACTTGGGCATCGTCATATAGCATTTATCAGCTTGAATTCTTCTATCTCGCCGCTTAGAAATCGGTTTGAGGGTTACAAAAAGGGATTAAAGGAAAACGGCGTACCGTTTGACCCAGAACTAGTAAGGTACGTTCGTCTACAACAAGAGGAAATTTATCAATCGATCCGAGAACTGGTGAACATGCGAAACAACCCTACTGCGTTAATAGTGGCCGAAAATCTTTTAGTTACAGAAGTGCTCCTAGCTTTAAAAAAGTATGAAATCAAAGTTCCTACGAGAATTGCAATTATTGGATTTGGCGAGTCCCGATGGTGTCCGTTAACTGATCCACCGCTAACGACTGTTAGCATGCCAGCTTATTCCATAGGCAAAATGCTCTGTGAGATACTTTTGAGGAGAATGAAAGAGCTCTCGAGAGATCCTTGCCGAGCCCAAGATCTTTGCGAAAAGATCGTTATCCCTATGAAGTTCACAATTAGAGAATCCCATGGGGAGAAATTAACTTGAGAAATTCAGATAATCAGATATTGAGAAAGTTTTTCCTGTTTACTCGTTGGTGCAGTAATCCAGTAGTCATCTCTGGCAGTAATAAGATAATGAAAGAATTCCGGATTCAGGATGGGGCCCAGGCTAACTTTGATTGTTTAGCCTAATGTATAACTTCAGGAAATTCGCCAAAAGGATGAGTGTGTAAGGATTATCTCTCATTCAGTTTAAAGAAGTGAATGTTCTAATAGATGACTGGGCAAAAATGATCATTCCGGAGAATAAAGATTTCAGGGCAGATCCAGACTTAATTGCTTAGTACCTTGAAAAACGGGCCGCAAGAGGGAAGGAACTTGGATACGTTTTTTACGCAAGGAGCTGAAGATTGAGGCCGAAAAGGAGGTGAAAATTAGGCAGGTCAGTCCAGCTTGAAATAAAGAAAGTTCTTGAGAGGTGTTGAATAATTGCTTTCTCTTTTCGAGAACTTTCACATAGGATTGAACAGTGTTTAAGAGGAGGTTAAAGTGAAAAAGGAAGTAAGGATCTTATGTATCGTGGTTGGTATGTTGGTCCTGGGTCAGTTGTTTTTGGTAAGTGTAGTTGCTCAGGAAAAGATTACACTACGATATTTGGAGCGCATGAGGGTCGAGGAATGGGGTAAGGGGCTGTATGACCGCTTGGCTACTATGTACGAGCAAATGAATCCAAATGTAAAGATTGAGTACATCAGCGTAAGCTATGCCAATCAACGGCAACAGACTCTGTTGAGAGGCCAGGCAGGAACCATTGACATAAGTGAACCTGTGGTCTCTTGGATTCCGCAACTAGCCGAGGCCGGCATATTGGAACCAATCGAAGAGCACTTTACCAAGGAAGAACTAGATTTGTATATAGAAGCGGCCCGAATGGATGGAGTCTATAATGGCGTTGCATACTCAGTTCCCTACATGGTTGGCCCTATAATCCTATACATCAACAAAGATCTCATCACAAAGGCAGGATATTCCCTGCGCGGCCCGACGGATATTCTTGAATTTCAGGAAATGACAGCGAAAGTGGCGTCACTTGGAACTACAAAGGAAGGTGAAGAGATTCAGGGCTTTGCCTTGCGGAGCTCCAAATCTGCTAATTCCGCATTATGGTTTATGCCCTGGATATGGCAATGGGGAGGAGACCTAGTTGATGTCTATGGTGAAGCAAATCTCGACTCCATAGCATTTAGCAGAGCACTAGAATTCTATAAGTGGATGGGGGAAACCGGAGTTACTGAAGCAGGAATGGATCCTTTTAAATCGAGAATAGCATTCGCTGAGGGACTTGCTGGCTTTTGCCATGATGGTCCCTGGTTGAGAGGAATGCTCCGTACAATAAGCGACAACCCCGATATTGATGATATGTACATAGTCTCCAGAATGCCTAAAAGCTGGTCAGGCCCGCCCTGGAGTATTGGTAACTCGACCAACCTGGTAGTGATAAAGAATTCAAAACACGTGGAAGCAGCATTTGAGTTCGCAAAATGGTTTACCACCAATGAGTCCACCTCCAAAGAGCTGTATGAAACTATGGGATTTATACCGCCTACAAAGAAGATACTCCTGGAAAGCCCTCTGTTTAAAACTCCTTTCGCCGAGGCCAATATCGAGCAACTCTTCTATACAAGGAGCGTGCCCTGGAAGAGTCCAAACTGGCCCGCTGCTCAGGAGATTTTGGCCATCGCACTCAGCGATGCGGTAACAGGAGGAGACGTAGCGAAAATTCAGGAAAAGGCTCAGAGTGCTCTTGTAGAATTGTTAGAGGAATAGTCACCAGAGTAATGGAAAAAAAGAATGAGCCACCAGGGTGACCTTTTCGGTTGCCCTGGCGGCCAGGTGCTCCTGAGATTCTCTGTTATCAAGAGTCGGTAGCAAGTTGGTAACTTTGTAGGCAGGATGTATTCTCAGCTTGAGCTAAAGACGAAAGGACATTTATGCAGAAGGGAAGATTCTTAACAGATAAACAAGTTGCAGTAATCTTACTGCTTCCTGTTTTGATTATTCTTGGCTCTGTGGGAGTGATACCGCTAGTCAGTGCTCTTCAAATGAGTCTTACCAAAACCAGTATAATCAGCATCTCCCAACACAAGTTTGTAGGACTGAGAAACTTTATGGATATACTTACTAATGCAGACTACTGGCAAATAGTGAAGAATACCTTCCTTATAACCGGTATCGCCGCTGCAATCCGTCTGGCTATAGCCTTAGGGTTGGCCTTACTCTTGACTGGTACCATAATCAAGAGAGGAAAGAACCTATTCAGAAGTCTATTTATCTTACCCTGGTTAATTCCAGGTGTTGCCATGGCCATTGTCTGGATGTGGATGCTGGGTACCCGCGTTGGCATCATAAATTATTTGTTGAGGTCCTTGCACTTGATTGAGGCGAATCTTCCCTGGCTGGCAGACAAAATGCTGGCCAAAGTCTCTGTTATTACTGTTTTTGTATGGGGTGGAACTCCTTTCATAATGATAGTTCTAATTGCTGGGCTGCAGACGATTCCTCAGGATTTGATTGACGCTTCTCGTATAGACGGGGCTGGATACTGGAGTCGCTTTCTCTTTATTATTCTTCCTCTATTGCGTTCGCTGATGGCAATAGCTGTTCTGTTATCTTTAATTTACATGTTCCAGAATTTTGTTATTATCTATACCCTTACCGGGGGCGGACCTGGAATCGCCACAGAAACCTTCAGTCTCTATGTATACAAGACCGCCTTTGATATAGGGAGAATCGGCAGAGCATGTGCTATTGGAACGACCTGGCTGATGTTCTTGTTGGTTTTTGCCATATTCTACTTAAGATCACTGACTGGTGGTGGGAAAAAAGCTTAGCTCATATAGGGCAAGGAATTAGTGAAATACCAAGAGCAATCTTTCAAGAAAGTGATTCAACCAGGAACAGGAGATGATAAAGGAAAGTAACCGAACTGATACAAATACGGTATACCTGTTCAAAGTTTTTGTTCTTATATTTCTTATCGCATACCTGGCCTTTACCCTCTTTCCCTTTTATTGGATGATAACTACTGCTCTAAAGACTAAGGCTGATGCTTATCGTATACCACCTCAAGTATGGCCTTACCGTCCTATTCTGGATAATTTTCGGGAACTGATTCAGGGCAAAATATTCCCACTGCGCTACCTCTTGAACAGCTTTATCATAGGAGGAGGAGTTATAGGAGTTTGCTTATTTGCTGGAGTCCTAGCCGGCTACTCCTTATCAAGGTTTCAGCTTAGGACTAAGAATCATATCCTCGTCTTTATTCTTACCTTCCAGATGTTTCCCTCAGTTCTTCTCGTAATTCCAATCTATATGTACTATTTAAGGATTGGGCTTCTGGATACGTATATTGGGCTCATCCTGGTAAACAGCACCTTAAGTCTTCCTTTTTCTGTGTGGTTACTGAAAGGTTTTTTCGATACCATTCCTGTTGAATTAGAGGAAGCTGCTGCCATAGATGGATGTGGAAGAATAAGAACCCTCACCAAAGTTATTTTGCCTCTGATAGGTCCTGGAATAGTAACCGTAGCAGTTTTCGCCTTCTTGATCTCCTGGCAGGAATTTGTTTATGGCCTTACACTTGCCAGTACTGAGTCAGTCCGTCCTGTCTCTCCTGGTATCAGTGTCAATTTTCTTGCTATGATGTCCATGAAGTGGGAAGAAATGATGACCGCTGTTATAGCACTGATAATCCCGGTAGTCATTCTATACGTTTTCCTGCAAAGATACGTTATTGCTGGATTGACTGCAGGAGCAGTTAAGGAGTAGAGGTGTCTTGTAGTTTCGTAACAGAGAGTGAGCCCATTGTGAAGAAATGTGACACCAATCATCCAAATCACGGAAGAGCTTTCGGGGTGGGCAGGTCATAGGTATGACGATCACTAGGAAGAGGTATAAATGAAGCCCCTAACTTCCCGTCAGCGTGTACTCAGAGCACTTGAGCATAGGGAGCCGGATAAAGTTCCTTTTGACCTAGGGGCAACTGTAGTGACGGGTATTCACACAATCGCCCATAAGAATCTACTCTCCTTTTGGGGAATCAAAGAGGATCAATCCATAATTGTTGATAAAGTGCAGCAGTTGGCAGGACCTTCGGAATCACTTCTTCGACGGTTACATGTAGATGCTCGAGGAGTATTTGTCCAAGGACCACAAGACAAAATCCAGCAAACGACGAAAAATGGAGACAAGTGTCTTGTTAATGACTTTGGAATTATGTTGCGAATGTCAAAAGGGAGTCTATGCTATGATGATATTGTAGCTCCTTTGGTAGGAGAAATTGATAAAGAAGATATTAATCGGCATGGCTGGCCCGATCCTAGGGATCCTCATCTTGTCCAAGGGATTCGCAACAAGGCCCGAAATTTTCAAAAGCAGGGATATTTCACAGTGTTAGGGAACAATATTTGTGGGGGGTTTTTTACATTTGCGGCTCGAATGCGAGGTTTCTCTGATTTTTTCACCGATCTTGCGGGCTACCCTCAGCGGGCCTGTTGGATTATGGACAGACTCATTGATATTAAAATACAATTTTACGAGACTTTATTTGAAGCAATCGATGACGAGATTGATGCAGTAATAGAGGCAGATGATTTCGGTACCCAGAGAGGGCCGTTTATCTCACGGGCCATGTATAAACGTTATATAAAGCCCCGTCAAAATAAGCTTTTCTCTTTTATTAAAAAGCACTTTTCTGGATACCTTATTCTTCATTCGTGCGGAAGTGTGGGAGAGTTCATACCAGACTTTATTGAGGTAGGTGTAGACATCTTAAATCCAATCCAAGTGAGCGCTGTAGGTATGGACACGAAAAGGTTAAAAAAAGAGTTCGGGGAAGATATTGTTTTTTGGGGAGGAGGGATCGATACTCAGTATGTTTTGCCCAAGGGAACACCAATGGAAGTTCAAGATGAGGTGAAAAAGAGAGTGGAGGAGTTGGCACCTGGAGGAGGATTCATTTTTGCGCCGGTACATAACATTCAAGCAGATGTTCCACCTATTAATGTTGAGGCAATGTGGTTAGCACTGCAAGATTATGGCAGGTATTAAATAAAAGGTTAAATTATGGAACTATCACCCAGAGAAAGAGTTATAAAGGCATTGCGGCACGAGGAGCCAGATAGAGTACCTCTTGCCTTTGGAGGAGACTCCTCAACCATTGAAACAGAACCTTACGAAGAGTTGAAAAAATATCTGGATATATCAAGCCCCACCGTCACTTATGTTCGAGATCATGTTGCACCTGATGAAAGAATTCTTGAGCGTCTGGGATCAGACATTCGGTTTGTGAGACCCAAGTTTTCATCTTCAAAAATTGAAGAGGACAACTCCTATGTCGATGATTGGGGAACTCGTTGGAAAAAACCGCCCTCCAGTCTTTATTGGGATATGGTTGACTTTCCTCTGAAAAGGGATAGTTTAGAGGAAATCGAGGGATATTCCTGGCCAAACGTGAAGAACCCTGCCCGATTTATAGGGGCAAAAGAGGTGGCAAAAGCATTACACGAGGAAGGAAAATATGCTGTAGCTGCCGACTCAATATGTTATGGTGTCTTTGAGCTGGCGTGGGCCCTGCGAGGGTTTGAGAATTTTCTAACTGATCTTGCCTCAAATCCCAAATTCGCTCACGCTCTTTTGGGAAAAATCGTTGGACTGCAAAAAGGGTTGTTTGAGGAATGGCTGAACCGAGTGGGGGAATATGTTGATATTGTCATGGTCTCTGATGATGTAGGTATTCAGAATGGCCTTATGATATCCCCTCGCATGTACCGGAAAATGATAAAACCCCATCAAAGAGAGCTTTGGGGTTTCATAAAGAAAAGAACCAATGCCTATCTTTTTCTCCATTCCTGCGGAAGTGTATTTCCCTTAATTGGGGATTTCATCGAGTTAGGGATAGACATTCTCAATCCGGTACAACCTCTAGCTAAAGATATGGATACAAAGAGATTGAAAGAGATGTTTGGAGATAAAATAAGCTTCTGGGGAGGAATAGATATTCAAGAGGTCTTGCCTGGAGGAGACAAGGATAAAATAGAAAAGGAGGTTAGGAAGAGAATAGAGGATCTTAGCCCTGGAGGAGGATACATTTTATCTCCCGCTCACAACATACAGATGGGAGTAAAACCGGAAAATCTTGTATTTATGTTCGACAAAGCCAAGGAGATCGGCATTACCCTATAAATAAAGCACGTAAATGAGTTTCGAAAATAGACATTTTTCTTAAAAGAAAAGGAACTTAAGATCGCGAAGAAATCATCATCGTAGGAGAGAGAATATGAAAAGGATTATCATGGTGGGATTCGATTCAATAATTCCCAAGTTCGCGGAACAGTTCATCAGTGAAGGAAGAATGGTTAACTTGATGCAGTTGAAGAAGGAAGGGGCCTGGACAGAGGCGATCCCTACCTATCCAGCAGTTACCCCCTGTGGCTGGGCTACAATCGGTACCGGCGCCTGGCCAAGTACGCATGGAATAGAAGGATTCACTCTCCATTTCCCCGGAGAGCCTCTTGACGTATCTCACGATGGTTTTAACTCCAAGTTTTGTAAGACAGAGTACTTCTGGGAGGTTGCGGCACAAAGGGGGCGAAAGGTAATATTACTGAAATACCCCGGCAGCTGGCCTCATAGAATGCCGAATGCAATTCAGGTAGGAGGAAATGGGGGTTACGGCGGGAGAAAAAATAGCTTGGATATCACTCATTCTATGTGTTTTTCCACCGGCGCTGAAAAGGAGATAAAGAAAGTAGAAGTGAGGAGAGCAACAGGATGGAGGAATCTTCCATCGGCAAAAGGACCATTCTTGGAAGTCGAGCTTCCCTTTATCCCGGAGAGGGGAAGCAAAGGAAGAACCTATTATGGACTTATCAAAAGGTCCAATCGAGTCTATGATACCTTGGGTATTACTCGCTCCAGAGATTATTCAGACCTAGTCGCAGAGATCAAAAGAGGAAGGTGGACATCCTGGATCGAAGATGCCTTCGATGTAAATGGCAAAGAGGAGCGAGGTGCTTTCAGGATGAAGCTCATGGAGCTTTCTCCTGATGGCAAAAGATTAAAGCTTTATGTAGGCCAAAATCACCCTGTAGGTGGGTATACGACACCTCCGGAACTGGCTGAGGACCTCTATAAGAATCTGGGTCCCTTCGAGGAATACACCGGACTCCAAGACTTTTGGAATGGATGGCTTGATCTTGAAACTCAGTGGGAAATTTACAGGTCTCATACTCATTATATGGCAGAATGCATGGATTATCTTTTAAAGAAAAAAGAATGGGATATTTTTGTTACACAGTGCCATCCCATTGACTACACCCAGCACATTGTCTGGGCAGGGATAGATCCAGGTCATCCAGATTATGATCCCTCGAAGAGACAAACCTACTGGAATTATCTGGGAGAAGTGTATGAGATGATGGATGAACTTATTGGGATAGCGCTGAAATACAAGGACGATGATACACATGTCGTGGTGGTGGGAGACCACGGCCATGAACTTTATGCTAAGACCTTCCTGATAAATAACCTTCTCATCAAGAAGGGTCTGCTCACAGCTCATAAAGATGCGGAGGGTAACTTCAAAGCAGACTGGTCTCAATCTAAAGCATTTGCGACAGGACATGTCAGTATTTTTCTCAATGTGAAAGGGAGAGAACCCCACGGTATCGTGGAACCCGGAGAAGAATACGAAACACTACGAGAGAGGATAATTGACCTCCTCTATGATTTCAAAGATAAGGAAACAGGAATCCATCCAGTGAAGTATGCGTGTAAGAAGGAAGAAATGAGTGCCTGGGGCCTATATGGGGAAGGAATGGGTGATATCCTATATATAACAAGAAGAGGATATGATAATGGTTTTGGGATGCAGGTGGAACCCGGTTCCAAATTTATCGGAATAACTGGTGACAGAGAGGTTTTGAAGAAAACAAAGTTTCTGCAGAATTATACCAGCGAACACCCTGATTTTTCCCCCTATGCCGAAACAATTCGCACACTGTTTGCTATTGCGGGACCAGGGATCAAAAAAGGGTATCGTTCAATGGTACCAACTCGCCTCGTCGATGTTGCCCCCACAGTATCCTATCTGATAGGAATTCCCACTCCCAGACAAGCAGAAGGGATGGTCATGAAGCAGATATGCTCTGATGACTAAAGAACGGGCAAAATATTGGGAAACTAGTGTAATGAGCGGAAGAACTGGTAGCTTGGCCACGGCAAAATCTTAGCCAGATTTTTTATTTCCTCAGCATAAGATAGCGAACCACCAAATCATCCATACGAGAAAAAAGAGGCTAAGACCTCCCCCACCAGTAGAGTTGAAGTAAACAAAATTTGTAGCGGTCAAATGTGTAGCAAAGCATACCTTCGATCCCCAGGCAAGACGGGTTATAGACCCAACAACAACTCTGGCCACCCCATTTGCCAGACTATATGATATTGAGACTTTCCAGGCCAGAATCTTAGCGCAGCTACCGGAGGGGGTTGAGCATACCCTTTATGAAATCACGGTGGATGATGAGGATACCCCCGACATGAGCAAGAATTTGGGAGTAAAGATCAACCGACCAATGAGGTGTCTTCTTATCCGAAAGAGCACTTGATTAAGCTTACCATAATCTCCGGATTAAACCTACCTCACGCCTCATCAACCAACTGGTTCGAGTCCAGTCCGGGGAGCCAAATTTGCTAGTAAAGCCCAGGTCTACTCCGGCTTTCTGGTTGTCTGTTTTTCTGGTATTATGGTTTCTTTTCGATTCCACATATAAATTATCAGATTATTTTGGTAAGTAACAATGTCGCTTTCTGTATAAAAAGTTGACAGAACTTATAGAAAAGGCTAAACTAAAATAAAAGATGTAGATAATTAAATCCTCTGCGTGAAAAACCTTCTATTGAACAAAAAGGAGGTGATAAGGTAAAGTTTAGAATTTTCACGGATAGGTCAGCTACTTATGAATGGAGGGAAGGGAGTGAAAGGGATAATGGTTTTCGAGATTGCAAGAGATGAAGATATCCAGATGGCTGATAATGATTAAAGGATAAAAAATAAAGAGGTGACAGAAATGGA
>Ga0209979_1004862_pt1 | contig 10900 bp, 11 predicted proteins | sample AnhtaG_FD_183114 | JGI IMG/M metagenome (GOLD analysis project Ga0209979, IMG submission 183114) | Deep subsurface microbial communities from Anholt, Denmark to uncover new lineages of life (NeLLi) - Anholt_01485 metaG (SPAdes) (version 2) | ecosystem: Environmental > Aquatic > Marine > Oceanic...
TGCTGGTCTTCAGCGACTACCGGGCGGAGCTTCTCGACCATATTGCCAAGGCGGGCTCCATCAGCGGAGGTGCGGAGCAGATGGGGCTCTCATATCGGCGGGCCTGGGGGAAGATCAAGGAGATCGAGCACAACCTGGGCGTGCGGCTGGTGCGGAGCGAGGTGGGCGGGCTTGGCGGCGGGCGGACCAAGCTCACGCCGGAGGGTGAGGAGTTCCTCGCGCGCTATCGAGCCTTCCAGGTGGCGGCGCAGTCGCACGTGAGTCGGGACTTCGCTGAGGCGTTTGCCGGAGGCGGCTAGTTTTTTGAGGCGGCGTTATGCTCATCGTAGCATATCACCGCCACCCGGATGGAGGCCAAAGTCATGCTCGGAACAGTGCCGCCGGTGCCCCGCCGGATGACGTTCGCCGTCGGGGCGTTGCTCTTTTGGCTGGCAGTGGCGCTCTCGCTTTCAGGCTGCGGCGGCAAGATCCTGATCCTTGCCAGTACTACCAGCACTCAGGATAGTGGCCTCTTCGACGAGATCATCCCTGAGTTCGAGAGGCGGACAGACCACAACGTGAAGGTCATCGCCGTCGGCTCCGGCGCGGCCCTCAGAATGGCCGAGCGGGGGGACGCGGACGTGCTTCTGGTGCACTCCCCGGAGGCTGAGAAGGAGTTCATGGCGGCGGGTTACGGTGTTGATCGCCGCCTGGTGATGTACAACGATTTCGTCATAGTTGGCCCCTCATCCGACCCGGCTGGCGTCAAGGGGATGGAGTCGGCCACGCTGGCGTTCCGGGCCATAGCTGACAGCGGCTCTCTATTCATCAGCCGCGGCGACGAGTCGGGAACCCACCGACGGGAGTTGAGTCTGTGGAGTGAGAGCGGCCTCGATCCCGGCGGGCGATCCTGGTATCAGGAGGCGGGTGTTGGGATGGGCCAGGCGCTGATGATCGCCGGTGATAAAGCCGCCTATACCCTGAGCGACCGCGGCACCTACCTGCGGCTCAGCGAACGGGTGAGCCTGGACGTATTGGTGGAGGGCGACCCGCAGTTGCTCAACATCTACCATGTGATGCGAGTCAATCCCGAAAAGCACAGGGGCCTCAATGTGGACGGGGCCAAAGCCTTTGCCGACTTCCTGGTATCGCCGGAGACCCAGGAGATGATCCGTACCTTCGGCATCGAGGAGTTCGGCCAGCCCTTGTTCTTCCCGGCCGCCGGCCAGGACGAGGAGACGCTGAGCCAGTAGCGATAGGAGGGGGAGATGGAGCTTCTCTGGGAGGGCATAAGGGAAGGCTTTCGCCTGCTGTTCACCGGCAACCGCGAGGTCATCGAGATCACCATTCGCTCGTTGCTGGTATCCGGCTCCGCCATTCTCATCGCCCTGGTCATTGGGTCGCTGGCTGGGTACTTCCTGGCTATGCAGCGGTTCTGGGGGCGCAACTTTGTCCTCAGCCTGGTTAATACCGGCATGGGGCTGCCGCCGGTGGTGGTGGGCCTGTTCGTGGCCATCATGCTCTGGCGCAGCGGTCCCCTGGGTCTCCTGGGCCTGATGTACACGCCTGGCGCTATGGTCATCGCCCAGGCTGCCCTGGCCACGCCGATCGTCACTGGCTTCACCGTCGCCTCCATCCAGAGCCTTCACCCTAAGCTGCGGCTGCAGATCATGGCCCTCGGCGCTTCTCGCTGGCAGACCATCTGGCTGCTGCTGCAGGAGGCGCGCCTGCCCTTGCTGGCAGGGGTGATGGCTGGTTTCGGGGCGGCCATCTCGGAGGTCGGCGCTTCCCTGATGGTGGGCGGGAACCTCACAGATACGCGAGTCCTCACCACCGCCACGGTGCTGGAGGTACAGAAGGGCAACTTCGAACTGGCCATCGCCCTGGCGCTGGTCCTGCTGATCCTCATCTATGCGGTGAACCTGGTTCTCACCTTCGTTCAGCAGCGGCAGCGGCCCGCCTAGGTTAGCCCGCGGCCGCTTCATGCCGTAGAATGGAATCACTCCAAGTCGAAGGCTGTGGCGACATGCCTGACGTCAAGCTGGCGGTACGAGACGTGCTGGTGCACAGGGGCGCACACACTATCCTCTCCGTCCCCCATCTGGAGGTGAGGGTCGGCGAGGTGCTGGCGGTGGTCGGCCCTAACGGCGCCGGCAAGAGCACCCTGCTCCAGGTGATGGCCCTCCTGGAGCAACCGGCCGCCGGCGACGTCTTCTTCGACGGCCGCCAGGTGGAGGGCGACCGCTTGCCCTATCGCCGGCGCATGGCCGTGTTGTTCCAGGAGCCCTTGCTTCTGGACACATCGGTGGAGAAGAATGTGCGCTCGGGCCTGTCGCTGCGAGGCTTGCCCCGCAGTGAGCAGGCTCGACGCACGGCCTACTGGCTGGAGCGCCTGGGCATTGCTCACCTGGCCCGCCGCCTCGCTCGCAGCCTGTCGGGGGGCGAGGCCCAGCGGGTGAGCCTGGCTCGAGCTCTGGCCCTGGAGCCGGAGGTGCTGCTTCTCGATGAGCCCTTCGCCGCTCTCGACCCGTCCATACGGGAGTCTTTTCTCAACGACCTCGAGGGCATTCTACGTGAGGGTCGGCTGACCACCGTCTTCGTCACCCACGACCGTACGGAGGCTCTGCGTCTGGGTGAGCGGGTGGCGGTAATGATGGACGGCAGCATACGCCAGGTGGGGACGGCGGCGGAGGTGTTTGCCACGCCGGTGGACGAGGAGGTGGCGGCCTTTGTGGGCGTGGAGACCATCGTTCGCGGACGGGTGCAGTCTCTGGCCGATGGCCTGGCGACGATCGACGTGGGCGGTGCAGCCGTCCAGGCCATGGTGCCCAGCCTCGATTCTGGGGGCGAGGTGCTGGTTTGCCTGCGGCCCGAGGATGTGGTTCTGGAGCCCGCCGGGCTCGACAGCCATCCCACCAGTGCTCGCAATCACCTGCGGGGGACCGTCCGCCGCATAACGACGATCGGCGGTCAGGTGCGGGTGGTGCTCGACTGCGGCTTCACCCTGGTGGCCCTCATTACCAAGCAATCGCTGGAGGAGATGAGCCTGGGAGCGGGCGATGAGGTGGTGGCCTCCTTTAAGGCCACCGCTGCGCACGTGATACCGCGTAGAACCTAAGCCTGACGCTGCCGACGGGGGCTCTCGCCCAGGAGCCCCAACATCTCCAGACTATTGCTGATGATCCCGTCCACGCCCAGCTCCAGCAGCTCGTGCGCCCGCCAGAGGTCGTCTACCGTCCAGGTGTAGATGGTTATCCCCAGACCCTTCAAGCGCTCGATCAGGGGCTCTTCTATTAGCGACTGCTTCAAGCAGATGCGGCGTATGGGGTCGTGTTCCAGCATTGCCTGGAAGGCCTCGAGCTGGTCGGCGCTGCCAATCGAGTAGTGAACCTTCAAGTGAGGAGCGGCTGCCCGCAGGTGCCCCAGGAGAGGCCAGTTCTGGCCGCAGATGGTCGCCTGCTCCTCCATGCCCATGCGCTCGAGCATTTCTGCCAGGGCCTGGGCTAAGGTCTCCTCTCGGCCTCCATATTTTCCCTTGAGGTCCAGAAGTAGGCCTCGCCTGTCCTTGGCCTTGGCCAGGACCTCCTGCAGGAATAGGGGGTTGCGTTGCAGCGCCATGAACCATCTCCACAGGGGGAGCCGGCACCTGTGTTCGCTCTTGAGGCCTAACGAGCTCTTCTCGTCGATCAGGATGGGCAGGGGGCCGAGTTTGCGCTCGTGGCGAACAGCCATCTTGCCATCCTGGAACCGGACGTCGGTCTCGACAAGGTCCACTGGCCCGATAAGGGCGCGGGACAACCGCCGCCGGCTGTTGCCAAAGCCGTGGGCTATCCGCACTGGTCCATTGCTTGTGAATGCCATGCTCTAGTTGACGGATCCGCTCCGATGGCGGCGCAGGAAGTCGAGGACGATAGCGTTGGACTCCTCGGCGCACTCCACCAGATAGCCGTGGCCGGCCTTTGACAGCACCACCAACTCGGCACCTGGAATCTGCTCGGCCAGGATGCGGGAATTCTCGGCCGGCACGATCTTGTCCTCGCTGCCGCTGATGGCCAGAGTGGGGCAGCGGATCTGGGGCAGCCTATCGTAGGCCCTGTGACGCACGGCGGCCTGTACCTGCCGCGCGAAGGCATCGGGCGGCGGGCGAAGCTCGGCTTCGGCCAGGGCCCGGGCGATGAGCTCTTGCCGCTTGCGGGCGATGAACTCATCGCTATATATGAGTGGCAGGCCCTTCTCCGCCGCTTCCTCAGGGTTGACGGTGTTGAGGGAAGCCATGAGGGTGAGGTGCTCGGGGAGAGCAGGAACGGCCTGCTCGCCGCCGCAACTGGTGGAACCCAGGACCAGCGTCCGTACCCGCTGGGGGCAGCTCAAAGCCAGCTCCTGGGCGATGAGCCCACCCATCGACTGCCCGTAGACGTGGGCGGAGGCGATGCCCAGGGCATCCATGAGGCCGGCGGTGTCCTCGGCGAACAGGCGTATGCTGTAGCGACTGGCCGGCTTGTCGCTGCGGCCGGAGCCGCGGTTGTCGAAGGCCACGACCTGGAACTCGCGGCCGAGGGCGGGGATCTGCATGTCCCAGCCGCGCGTATTGGCTCCCAGGCCCATGATCAGCACCAGAGGCTCCCCCTGGCCGTGCACCTCATAGTACAGTTGGATGTCGTTGACCCTGACCTTAGGCACGCTATTCGTCCTTCATCTGGGTCGTGAGTGGCGGCGAAAGGCCCAAGACAAGAAGCCGCCGAAGGCTTATTGTAATCGATTGCAACGCGGCGAAGCGAGGCCCGGCGTCCTTCGTAGGGCTCAGTGCGGGCAGAGGCGCTCAGGGACGAGCTCCGGGTTGGCGTAGCCGTAGTACCAGATGTCGTCGAACTCCTGGCGATTGTCTTTCACATAGGCCAGGAAGGCGCTGCAGCCCGCTGCCAGGGCCTGGGGCGAGGCCTGGCCGTCGGGGTAGGCCGCCGCGAACTGGGCGGCCGCCTGGGCGTGGAGGCTATCCGGGAACTGCCCAGCCAGTGCGGCGATGGAGTCGACCAGATCCTGCGCCGCAGCCCCGTCGTCGGGCGGCAGGCTGGTTAGCTGGGCCAGGTACAGGCGGAAGTGGGCGTAGGGGACCAGCTCGTCGCGGCCGCTCACGCCGCTGAAGTCCTCCTTCCAGTCCCAGAGGCCGGCGTCGCTGATGGCCTTGTTGTAGAGTTGCACGGCTTTCTCGATGTCGCCGATAGCGTAGGCCTCGTCGCCATCCACGACGGCAAAGTACAGGGCCTCGGAAGGTTCGATTTCGGTCTCGACCAGCACGTAGTAGGTGCCGTCCCAGGCGTAGGTGAAGTTGGCATCCCTCTGCGGCCCTGCTCCAATGGAGCCGATCTGGCCCGCCGCCACGTAGAGCTCTTCGATGCCGTCGCCCTCCACGTCCACGAAGCTGATCCCGCGCGCCCAGGGCACACCGACCTCTCCCTCGATAATGTCCACGTATTGCTGCCCATCCCAAGCCAGGATGTAGACGGACGTCCAGCAGGTATGGGCGCCGCAGGAGTCCGCGCTGAAGCTGGCTTCCAGCTTGCCGTCGCCGTTGAAGTCGCGGACTCCCAGGATGACGGGCTGCCAGGGGGGAACCGGCCCCAGCGTCTCGCTGGATTGGAACGCCACTTCGTAGCCGGCGAAACCGCGGTCGAAGATGAGCACCTCGGAATCGGGCCAGACATCGGTCAGGACGGGGTTGGTGACCCGCAGGAGATACTCGTCTTCGCCATCGCTATCCAGGTCGTCGGCGGCGCAATCGACGGAGCCGGACTCATCAGCCCACTCGGGTATGGCTGTCGGCATATCCCAGGCGGCGAATAGCTCGGCCAGGCAGGAGGGAGAGCCGCCCGCGACGGTGAGGTAGCCGGCGATAGCGGCAGGATAGTCGGCGAAGTCGCCGGGCTGGCGCGGTGCGGCAACCGCCGTGGGTGTGGCGAGGGCTGTCGGGCTGGGCAGCGGAGTTGCCGTGGGCGTGGGTGCAGCAGTCCGGGTTGGCGTGGCCGTAGCCGTCGGAGTGGGCACAGTGGTCGGCGTGGCGGTGACCGCAGGAGTCTCCGTCGCCGTGGGCGTCGCGGTCGCCGCCTCTTCTTCCCCCTCGCAGGCGCTGGCCAAAGCCGCCGTCAAGCCAGCCACAACGAAGCAGATCAAGGCAGTCCGAAGACGACTAGTAGCATGCACGACGGCAGTATACCAGGGAAGTCAAAGGCTCTGCTAGAGAAAGAGGGCCTTTTGGTACTGTCGCGCTCGCCTGGCCAGCGGTCGTATCTCCTTGGGAGCGAACACGCCCTCCTCGGTGATGAGAGCCGTCACCAGACGAGGCGGTGTCAGGTCGAAGTAGACGGCGGGAATGGCAAGCCCCGGCTGCCGTTCCGCCGGCGCTTCTTGAGCGCCCTCTGGCCGGCCCGGCGCGACCTTGAGGGTCTCCGTTGCCACATAGAAGGGAACGCGGGCGTTTCGGGCGAGGAGAGCCAGGGCGCAGGTGCCCACCTTGTTGACCACGGCGCCGTTGGAGAAGACGGTATCGGCGCCCACCAGCACCGCCGCCGCCTCTGGCATGAAAGCTGCCGCCTGGGCGTCGCTGATCAGGGTCACTGGGGCGCTCAGGCGGGCCAGAAGGCGGGCGGTAGTTCTGCCCTCGTTCAGCGGGGCCGATTCGGTGGCGATGATCGGCGATCCTTTGGACGCCAGGCGCTCCAGGACAGCGAAGGTGGTCGCCGAGTAGCTGTGGGTCATGATCGCGCCTCGGGGCAGGACGCGCTCGGCGTGCCGGACGATACGCGGGGAGGCTTTCTCCCAGCTATCGATTATCTGGCGGGCTCGGTTCAGCGCGGCCCGGCGCATGGCAGGCAGGCCGCCCGGAGCCTTCTCGCCGGCGGCAAACACGACCGCACCGACGGCATTGCTGACAGCGGCCATTCTCGGCTGGGCCTTGGCCAGAGCCGTGGCCACTTCTCTGAGGCAGGAGAGGAATTCCGCGGCGGTCTGGGCGGGGCAATCCTCGAGCGAATGGCTGAGCACATTGGCGGCATCGCGGGCCAGCCAGCCGGCGCCGTGAGTGCGATCCTGGCTGATGCTCTCGATGGCCTGGGATATGCGGAGGCTGATGGCGGTCATGGCCGTCGCAGTGGGTAGACCTGCATGAGCGTCTCCGCCAGTTGAGGGACGGTCTCGTACCGGAAGATATCCTTGGGCCGGATCCAGCGGGTTTCGGTGTGCTCCCAGTCCGTCCGTATCCTGGCGGGCTCTCTGACCTCGAAGAGGAAGGGGTGCACTATCCACCTCCTGTCGGCTTCGGCGTCCACCACCTCCAGGGGCTCGCCCGTGCGCAATAGCTGCACGTCCTCCCTGGCCAGACCTGTCTCCTCCTCTATCTCCGTGTAGGCCTGAGTCAGGGGGTCGGTTTCCTCTATATAGCCGCTGACACCCGCCCAGCGGCCTCGGTAGGTGCTCACCCGCTGGCTGCGCCGCAGCAGAAGTATCTCCTCGCCGCCGCCGCTGCGACGCACCAGGAAGCAGGTGACGACCTTCGCTTCCCTCATCGCACCCTCAGGGGCAGTATACGCCGCCTGCCCAGATGGGTGCTATACTTCGCAGGGCGGGGAAGGGGTAAGTGGTTCGCCGTTGGTGGGGGCTCGACCATTCCGCGGGTTGAAACCCGCGGCTTCCGGGAATCGCATGATGGTGCCGCGGGATTCATCCCGCGGGGTTGGAAAGCTCACCCACCGGGCGCTAACCAATAAGGAGAAGCAGTGTCTACGGGAGAGCTGCCGGAGCTGATTCGAGGGCTGCTGAAGCCGGCCGCCTATCCCTATCCGGTGGGGAAGGTCGAGCTGGTGCAGACCCACATCTCCTACGTCTTCCTGGCGGGCGATTTCGTCTACAAGATCAAGAAGCCGGTCGACTTCGGTTTCCTGGACTTCACCACCTTGGCCAAGCGGCGCTACTACTGCCGTCAGGAGGTCATCCTCAACCGCCGTCTCTGCCCGGAGGCCTACCTGGAGGTGGTGCCGGTAGCTTGGCAGGGCGGGCGCCCTCGTCTGGAGGGCCGAGGCAAGGCCGTGGAGTACGCCGTCAAGATGCGCCGCCTGCCGGCCGACCGCATGATGGACAGCCTGCTGGCGGCGGGCAAGGTATCGCCGGCTATGGTCGAGGCGGTGGCCGAGCGGCTCGCCGACTTCCACGCTCGGGCGGCTACCAGCCTGGCCATAGCCCGCTACGGAGCGCGGGCCATCCGCATCGCCTGGCAGGAGAACTTCGACCAGTGGGCCGTCTACATCGGCGATACGATCACCGCAGAGCAGGACCGCTATCTCAAGGCCTACGTTCGCTCCTTCTTCATCCGCCAGCGGCCCTTGCTGGAGAGGCGCGTTCAGCAGGGGCGTATCCGCGACTGCCACGGCGATGTCCGCTCCGAAAGCGTCTGCTTCGTCGATGGCATCTGCATCTTCGATTGCATCGAGTTCAACCGCCGATTTCGCTACACGGACGTGGCGGGGGACATCGGCTTTCTGGCCATGGACCTGGACTTCCACGGCCACCCCGATCTGGCTGACGTCCTAGTGCGGCACTACGCCCGGGCTGCGGCCGACCCCGAAGTCCTAAACGTCATCGGCTTCTACAAGTGCTATCGGGCCTGCGTACGGGGCAAGGTGGAGAGCTTCAGGCTGTCCCAGGCGGAGGTCAGCGCTGAGGAGAAGGAGCAGGCCCGCTCGGCGGCTCGCCGGTACTTCCGCTTGGCCTGCCAGTACGCGGTCGAGCAGCCGCCGCCTCTCCTTCTCATCACCTACGGCCTGGTGGCCACTGGCAAGACGGTGCTGGCCCAAGCTCTGGGCGAGGCCGCGGGCATGCCCGTCATCTCTTCTGACGTGGTGCGCAAGGAGCTGGCTGGGCTTGCGCCACGGGAGCGTCGCTTCGAACCCTTCGGCAGGGGCATCTACTCGCCGCGCTTCAGCCAGCGCGTCTACAAAGTCCTGCTGGAGCGAGCAGGGGAGGCCCTGGCCGGGGGGCGGTCAGTCATCGTCGATGCTACCTTCGCCCAGCGGCACTATCGCCAGAGGGCCAGAGAGCTCGCCCAGAAGATGGGCGCCCGCTTCCTTTGCCTGGAGTGCCGGGCCGAGGAGGAGGTCATTCGCCAGCGGCTGAAGGAGCGCTTGCGGGCCGGGCGCGATGCCTCCGACGCCCTCTGGGAGACCTACGAGGCCCAGAAGCAGGTTTTCGAGCCGCTCACAGAGCTGCCGCCCGATGAGCACCTGGTGGTGGACTGCGACCAGCCGCTGGCCCAGTGCCTGGAGGAGGCCCGCCGAGAGCTGGCGCGGCGGCTAGCGCCTCCGCCTCCCTAGGTCAGGCTCTCCAGGGCCTTAGCGTAGAGGTCGGCGTGCGACTTCTCCACCTTGGCCAGGCTCTCGAACCACTTGGCCAGGTCCTCGAAGCCCTCATCGCGAGCAACCTCGGCGAAACCCGGATACATCTCGGTGGCCTCGTAGGTCTCGCCCTCGTAGCCCGAGGTTAGGTTCTGATGGCTGCTGCCGATGGGGACTCCAGTTACCGGATCGGCCACCTGCTTGAGGAAGCGCATGTGACCGAAGGCGTGACCAGTCTCGTGCTGAGCGACCTCACGGAAGAGCTCGGCCACCTCCGGGTGGCCCTCGCTGTCCGCCAGACGAGCGAAGTAGAGGTAGCGCCGGTTTGCCTGCGCCTCGCCGGCGAAGGCGGCCTTCAGGTTCTCGAAGGTCTTGGTGCCCCGCAGATCCTTGTCTGCCATCTTCCATTACCTCCTTCAGGGGCCGGTGGAGCCGTGGCCCCCCGGGCCGCGCTCTGTCTCTGATAGGGCCTCCACCTCCACGACCGGCAGGTCGACCCAGCGGCCGATGACCAGCTGGGCGATGCGGTCGCCGTTGCGGATAGTGTATGAATCGAGGGCGCCGAACAGGTACATGGTGACCAGCACCTCTCCCCGGTAGTCGCTGTCGATGGTGCCGAAGGCGACGCCCACCCCCTTGGCCGACAGGCTGGAGCGGGGCCGCACCTGGGCATCGTAGCCCGGCGGCACCTCGATGGCGATGCCCGTAGGCACGCCGACAGGCTCTCGCCCCAGCTCGATGGAGCCTGGCTCTTCGAAGCAGGCGAACAGATCGAGGCCGGTGGAGCCAGGGGTGGCCCGCTGGGGAGGCCTGGCTCCCGGCCGCAGTCGCCTTACTTTGAGGGTGGGCGCACCTTCAGCCATGGTTCAAAGAGTAGCTCGTTGCTGTTGAAATACCCATTGTCTCCGTTCATGGTTCGACAGGCTCACCACGAGCGGAGACGCGCAGGCTCATCATGAACGGAAGTATACACGGCAACTCAAGACCGCTCGCCCTGAGCTTGTCGAAGGGCAAACAAGGGCGCTTTTTCAACAGCCTCCTCTGGTATGCTGCAAATCGATTGTAGGCTGGGTTGGTCGTTCGGTAAAGACAGGGGGAGTCGATGAAGGCGGTGCGCAATGCGTCAGCAGGACTTCCTGGGGTCGTTCATGGGCACCAAGAGCGAGCTGCTGGGGATGATGCCCTATTTCCGTAGATGTGAGCTTCGGCCGGTGGTGGATCGCGTCTACTTGTGGTCGCTGGTTGGGGTTATACCTGGCTGCTCGCCCCGTTGTTCGCCCGCTTCAGCACTTCGCACCACCAGGTCATTGTCTTGCGGTCCCAGTGTCCCCAGCCGTCCTCCACCGTCTTCAAGACCGATTGCAGCGTCATGTAGCCGGAGCCCCTGCCTGGCTGAAGTTCGGCGACGTAGATAGGGGCGCCGGGGTCGATCTCGCCGCGCATGACGCGCAGCTTCATCGCCACCCAGTTCGATGTCAGCGACTCTTGCAGTGCCGGCTGGGGCTTGCCAAATGGGGCTGTAATGAGGTCCTTAATTCCTT
>Ga0209979_1004863_pt1 | contig 10899 bp, 9 predicted proteins | sample AnhtaG_FD_183114 | JGI IMG/M metagenome (GOLD analysis project Ga0209979, IMG submission 183114) | Deep subsurface microbial communities from Anholt, Denmark to uncover new lineages of life (NeLLi) - Anholt_01485 metaG (SPAdes) (version 2) | ecosystem: Environmental > Aquatic > Marine > Oceanic >...
CCGGTCATCAGCCAAGGCTCCCTTGGAGGCGGACAGGCGTTGAGACAATTCCCCCAAATCGAGACTGGCTTCGCTGCCGAGAGGGCCCAGCTCCACTACTTTCTCTGAGAAGTCCCTCAGCAGCCCTGCAAGGCGCTCTCCCTCGGCTGGGGAGATCCAGTCGACGAGCAGCCTCTCAGGCGATATTTCGAGGACCTCCAGGATCCTCTTGATCATTGCCGCCCGCTTCTCGGTGTAGTAGTTACCAGTGATGAAGTGACAGTCTCCGGGATGGCAGCCCAGGATCATCACCCCGTCCAGTCCTTGAATGAAGGCCTCGAAGACGATTGTCGGGTCGACCCTGCCCACGCACTTTACCTTCACAAGGCTGAAATCCGCTGGGAGGGTGGACAGAGTCTCATCGGAGATCTCGTTGGGGTTGACCGCCCAGTCGCACACGAACAATGAGACCCTCCTTTTTCCACTCATCCCATCTCTACTCCAGAGCCACAGCCGCCTTGACGAGGAAATCGTCAGAGAGCCTGGTCATTGAGATTGCCTTCTCCGGGCAACCGGCGGCGCACAGGCCGCACCCTTTACACGAGGCCTCTACCAGCTTTGCGATCCTGCCACTCTCGGACTCTATGACGTTGATCGCCTCGAAGGGGCAGCACATCTCGCAGAGGCCACATCCCGAGCACGCCTTCTCATCGATCTCCGGGGTGTCGTGCTCGCAGAAGCCCTCGTCGACCAGGCACTCGGCGCACGGCCCGCAGTGGATGCACCTGAGGGCCTCCATCATGCTCTGGGCCGATGTGAGGCCGAGACCCACCTCCTCGAAGTTCCCCCTCCTATCCTTCACTGACAGCAGCTGCTCCTCCTGCTTCGGCCTCTCCCCGATGACCGTCTCATCCTTCACCCAGGTGGCCTCCTCCACCCCCTCGTCTCTCAGAGCCCCAAGGTCCTCCCCTCTGAGGAAGAGGTCGATGGCACTCGCAGCCCTGATCCCGGCGGCGATGGCGTCGATGACGGACAGGGGCCCCGTGGCCACGTCTCCCCCGGCGAACAGGCGGGTCATACTCGTCTCGCACGTAGCGGGATCTGCTTCGATCGCCCCCCTGCTAGTGAGCTTCACCCCTTCAGGCAGGAAAGAGAGGTCGGTGGTCTCCCCGATTGCCTCTATCACGAAGTCGACGGGGATCACGAACTCCGAGCCGGGTATGGGCATCGGGCGCCTCCTGCCGCTCTCGTCTGGCTCTCCAAGGCGCATCCTGACGCACTCTAGACCGGTCACCGAGCCTTCTCCGAGGATCCTCGTGGGGCTGGCCAGGAACTCGAACTCTACTCCCTCTCTCTCCGCCTCGTCGATCTCCTTTGTGTGGGCGGGCATCTCGGGCCTCTGCCTCCTGTAGACGATGGTCACCTCGTCAGGGCCGAGCCTGACGGCGGACCTCGCGGAGTCGATCGCCACATCCCCGCCGCCGATCACCGCCACCCTCCCCTCCAGCCTCGGCTTCTCCTCGGAGTGGGCTTCCTTCAGGAAATCCAGGGCATGGTACACCCCCTCCAGATTCTCCCCCTCTATGTTCAGGGAGAGGTTCTCGGGGGCGCCCACGGCCACGAACACGGCCCCGTATCCTTGGTCCCAGAGGTCGCCGAGGGACAGGTCCCTCCCGATGTCGACGTTGGTCTTGACCTCGACCCCTGAGTCGATGATATACCTTATGTCGGCGTCGAGCACCTCCTCAGGCAGCCTGTAGAGGGGGAGGCAGGTCCTGAGCATGCCTCCGGGCTTTTGGTCTCTCTCGAAGACGGTCACGGGGTAGCCCATCTTGACGAGCTCGAAGGCCGCTGTCAATCCTGCTGGTCCAGCGCCGATGACTGCAACTTTCTCTTTTCTCGTTTTAGGGTAGGGTTCGGCCTGAGCGGCTAGCTCCAGGGAGAGCTCGGCCTCTGAGGCCACGCGTTTGAGGAGCCGGATGCTGACGGGGGAGTCGACGTTGTTCCTCTGGCATGCGTCCTCGCAAGGCGCGAAGCAGACCCTGCCGCAGACGGACGGGAAGGGGATCCGCCTCCTGATGACCTCAAGAGCCTCGCCGAATCTGCCATGGGATATCAAAGAGGCGTAAGCCTGCACGTTGACGTGCGCGGGGCATGCGCTCCGGCAGGGCGGGTAGAGCTTTTCCATGGCTTGAGTCGGACATTCGCCGTCTCTACGAGCTTGATTCAATTATCTTTTCCAACCTTTTTGTTTTACGAAATTGTGGTCAGAGAGCATGTGCAACAACCGTTGTGTGTGGATCCCCATGCGCAGCGTACGCTCAACGGGGTTAGCATTAAATCCAGCGTCACAGAGAACAAGAGCCGCTTTGACCCCAGTAATCCCACCACCAATAACGAGGGCAGAGCCAGACTCTCCTTGCAACGTGGGCATCACCTGTGAGATCTAACGACTCCTAAGCGATTCTCATCCCTACTTCGATTTGAGGTCCTCATATCCAGACTCTCCCGGTTAAATTCATCAAGTCTACGGTTCAGATGTCCTCCATGATTATGGCATAAAAAGTTTATGACCGTTGATGTTTAACTATCTTTAAATTAATCTTTGTTAAAACTATGTCTTGTTTAAAAAATCATAATCTCGGTAACATAGTAGTGATAAAAAAAATCAAAAAAGTGGAAGTGAAATCCTTTTTTTACGTGCGAAGCGTTATTTTTTTCTCATGCAGCTTTGGTAATGTTGACTGCGCAGACTTTCAACTCGGGAATCTTTGACAGGGGGTCCAGAGCAGGATTTGTCAACGTGTTTGCCGCAGCCTCAGCGAAGTGGAAGGGTATAAAGACAGAGCCAGGCCTGGACTTCTCTGTGATCTTCAGATCAGCCATTATTTCTCCCCTCCTCGACCAAACTTTCACACTGTCACCGTCCTGAAGATCTAGTCTACTAGCGTCGACGGGGTTCATCTCCACGAGGCATCCAGGCACGAGGGCGTTTAGGACCTCTGACTTCCTGGTCATCGTGCCCGTGTGGAAGTGTTCAAGTATCCGTCCCGTGGTCAGAAGGAGGGGATACTCGTCGTCGGGGCTCTCAGCCGGCTCCTTGTATTTGACGGCGTGGAATCTCCCTCTCCCTCTTGAGAACCTGTCTTTGTGGAGGAACCTCGTGCCCGGGTGCTCCGCGTCGGTGCAGGGCCATTGGAGGCCGCCGGCATCGAGCCTATCGTAGCGTATCCCTCCGTAGATGGGGGTCAACCGGGCGATCTCGTCCATGATCTCAGAGGGTGAGCCGTAGTTCATCTCGTGACCCATGCGACGGGCGAGCTCGCAGGTTATCCACCAGTCGGGCTTGCTGCCCCCAATGGGAGGGACAGCCTTTCTCACCCTCTGGACTCGCCTGGCAGTGTTTGTGAAGGTCCCGTCCTTCTCCGCAAAGGAAGCGGCCGGCAGCACAACGTCCGCCAACTCCGCGGTCTCTGACATGAATATGTCCTGCACCACGAGGAACTCCAGCCTCTCCAGAGACTCTCTGACGTGGTTCAGGTCCGGGTCGCTCACCATCGGGTTCTCGCCCATCACGTAGAGCCCCTTGATCTTCCCTTCGCCAGGGGCCTGAGTCATCTCGACCACTGTCAGGCCAAGCTCCCCTATCAGGGAGGCCCCCCATCCTTCCTCGAACTTCCTTCTGACGCCTTCGTCTTCCACCGCTTGATAACCCGGGAACACGTTGGGAAGGGCGCCCAGATCGCACGCCCCCTGCACGTTGTTCTGCCCCCTGAGAGGGTTTACCCCCGTGGACTCTCTCCCAACGTTTCCGGTAAGCATCGCTAGATTGGCTGTCGAGAGGACGTTGTCTGTGCCTGTAACATGCTGGGTGATCCCCAAGGAGTAGACGAGGGATTCTGTGATCGCCTAAACTGCCTCAATACTCCCTGGGCATTCACTGAAGCTCTTCCAGGGTGAAGACAGGGCCGTCTGGCATACGAATCTATCACCCACATTGCATCTCCAACATTTCCCCCTCCCACATCTCATCCTCACCTCGATAGATAGAAAATCCCTATTTGGTGAGAAGAAAAACCCCTCGTGGACCAAGGTGGAACACCTTATCATGATAGGCGGCCCGAAGATGGCGGCAATTGCATCTTTAGAGCCCTGGCTGTCTCTTTGAGCGTCGTTGACACACAATCCTCCTCCCCCACCGAATTGGAAAGGTTTAAAGCGATAACAGAGTCAATAAATGGATCCTTAAAATGTCAAGGGATAAGCCCAACGTCAAAAGGGTCTTGACGACATGCGTGTATTGTGGCACAGGATGCAACCTCTATTTTCACGTCATAGACGGGAAGATCGTTGGCGTGAGCCCGGTCGAGTCTCATCCCGTCTCCCAGGGGAAGCTCTGCATCAAGGGATGGAAGGCGCACGAGTTCGTTCAGCGAACAGACAGGCTGAAGAAACCCCTCATTAGGCGGGACGGCAGGTTTGTCGAGGTCGGATGGATTGAAGCCCTTGACTACGTGGCCGGCAAGTTCAAGGAGATCAAAGAGGAGCACGGCCCATCGGCGCTGGGATGCCTCAGCTCGGCGAAGTGCACCAACGAGGAGAACTACCTGATGCAAAAGTTCGCCAGAGCCGTCTTCAAGACGAACAACGTCGACCACTGCGCGAGGCTCTGCCACGCGTCCACCGTGGCAGGCCTCGCCGCCTCCTTCGGCAGCGGCGCGATGACCAACTCGATAAACGAGCTGCTGGACTCGAAGGCTTTCCTGGTGACTGGCTCAAACACGACCGAGCAGCACCCCATCATTGGCGGTAAGATCATGGAGGCCAAGAAGAGGGGGGCGAAGCTCATCGTAATTGACCCCAGGAAGATACAGCTTACAGGCTTCGCAGACGCTCACTTGAGGCAGAAGAGCGGGACTGACGTTCCTTGGCTGAACAGCTTCATGCACGTCATCTTCGAGGAGGGCCTGGAGGACAGGCAGTTCATCGAGAAGTACCTCGAGCCCGAGTCCTTCAAGGCGCTGAAGAAGATCGTCACGAGCGACAGGTACTCACCCGAGAACACCGAGAAGATAACGTCGATCCCGGCTGAAGAGCTCAGGAAGGCGGCCATCATGTTCGCCAAGAACAGGCCCGGAGCCCTCGTCTACTCCATGGGGATCACTCAGCACATCCAGGGCACAGACAACGTTAAGTCCTGCGCTAACCTGCAGATGATCCTCGGGAACATGGGGGTCCACGGTGGAGGGGTCAACCCCCTCAGGGGCCAGCAGAACGTCCAGGGAGCCTGCGACGTCGGCGCCCTGTCAAACGTCTTCTCAGGGTATCAGAGGGTGACCGAGCCCGCGGCGAGGAGGAAGATGGCCGACGCCTGGGGCGTGGACTTCGAGGAGATGGACGACGAGGTGGGCCTGACCGTCGTCGAGATGATTAACGCCGCCGGGGACGGGAAGGTCAAGGGTCTGTACATCATGGGGGAGAACCCGATGGTGAGCGACCCCGACCTGAACCACGTGGAGGAGGCGTTGAAGAAGCCCTTCCTGGTCGTCCAGGACATCTTCATGACGCCCACGGCCCAGCTGGCGGATGTCGTCCTCCCTGCGGCCAGCTTCGCGGAGAGCGACGGCACCTTCACCAGCACCCAGAGGACGGTGTGCAAGATCAGGAAGGCAATGGAGCCCCTGGGTGACTCCAGGCCTGACTGGTGGATAATCGGTCAGATAGCGGAGAGGCTCGGGTATAAGGGGTGCACCTACACTGGCCCGAGCGAGATCCTGGACGAGATAAACAGGACGACGCCCATTTATGGCGGCATAACCTGGAAGAGGATCGACTCAAGGGAGTTCCCCTTCGGCATATCCTGGCCCTGCCCGAATGAGAGCCACGGTGGGACCCTCTTCCTCCACAAAGGCGGGAACTTCAGCCGGGGCAAGGGCAAGTGCCATGTCTGCGAATACGTTCCGCCGGCCGAGGAGCCGGACGAGGAGTACCCCTTCCGCATGACCACTGGCAGGGTCAGCCCACACTGGCACACGAGGTCGATGACCGGTAGGTCGCCCACCCTGGAGAGGGAGGCGCCGTCAGCCTACGTCGAGATCAACCCCGAAGACGCAAAGGGGCTGGAGGTGAGAAACAACTGGATGGTGAAGGTGAGCTCGAGGAGGGGAGCGATTGTCCTCCAAACCAGAGTCTCGGACATCGTCCCGCTCGGCACGGTGTTCATTCCGTGGCACTACGAGGAGGCGGCGGCCAACAGGCTAACGATCGCAGCCCTAGACCCCGATTCTAAGATTCCGGCACTGAAGGTTTGCGCCGTGAAGATAGAGGTGGCCTAAGGATGACAGAAGCTTACATTTTGGAGAAGAGTAGTCTCGGAGACCTCGTCGAGGCCTTGAAGGCCAAGGGCGAAGTGATAGCTCCGACGAACACAGGAACAGACATACAGTACCTCCCCGTGTCAGGAGCCTCGGAGATCGACCTTTCGAAGATCCCCCTGGACAGCCCGAAGGAGTACGTCTTCCCAATCACCGAGGCGATGCTTGAGGTAGAGGGAGGCAAGATCACCCCCGTCCTTGAGTCCTGGGATCGAGTGCTCTTCGGCCTCAGGCCCTGCGACGTCGCCGCCTTCCAGTGCATGCTCAGGTTCTTCGAGGACTATGCAGACGAAAAGATCCCCGACCCATACTTCATGGAGAAGATGAAGAAGCTGACTGTGGTCGCCTACAACTGCCCAGAGCCCAAGGAGCACTGCTTCTGCGCTGCCATGGGGACCGGCCCCGTCGCTGAGTCTGGTTTCGACCTAGCCCTATCGGACCTGGGTGGATCCTACCTGGTCGAGGCCGGCAGCGTGAAGGGAGAGGAGATTTTGAACGGATTGTCCCTGCCCATGGCGTCTCAGAACGACCTGTCCGAGAAGGAGGCCATAGCGAAGAGGTGCTCCGAGAAGATGAACCCGGGCTTTGACGTGCAAGGCATCGAGAATACCATCGAGCAGTCCATCGATGCCGTGGCTGAGAAGCATGGTGATAGGTGTATAGCCTGCGGGGGCTGCAACTTCTTCTGCCCGACCTGCACCTGCTACAACGTCACAGACACCATCGAGGGAGAACTGGTCAGAAGGGAGCGGTACTGGGACTCCTGCATGCTCCAGGGCTTCACCTGGCTGGCCGGTATGGGCCCCGAGCGGGCCACGCTGGGCTCGAGGATGAAGCAGAGGCTCATGCACAAGCTGAGCTACACGAAGGAGCATTATGACGCCTACTCCTGCACGGGGTGCGGCAGGTGCTCCCAGGTCTGTCCGTCGTACATCTTCAAGGAGGACATGATAAGAGACGTCTTGAGAGGTGTGTAGAATGAAAAGGAACGAGTACATCCCCTACATGGCGACCATCAAGGAGATAAGGAAACAGACCAGCGACATCAAGGGCTTCATACTGGAGTTCGACGACCCGGAGCTCAGGGAGAAATGGACCTTCAAGCCCGGCCAGTTCGTCGAGGTCTCAGCCTTCGGGCACGGGGAGGTCCCGATCTCGATCGCCTCATCCCCGACTCAGAAGGGAGAGATCGAGCTGGTCATCAGAAACTCCGGCTCCGTCACCGCCGCGTTCCACGAGATGAAGGCTGGCGACAAGGTCGGCCTCAGGGGGCCCTACGGGAACTGGTGGCCATTCGAAAAGACGAAGGGGAAGAAGGTAACCATCGTCGCAGGAGGCATCGGCCTGGCAGCGGTCACCAACATTTTGAGGTACATGCTCGACAACCCGTCCGACTACGAGAACGTCCAGCTGATGTACGGGGCAAGGGATCAGGATCTCCTCGTTTTCACGTCGGAGTACGAGAAGTGGAGGCAAATGGGAGCCGACGTCCAGATCACCTGCGACAGGCGTGCAGGAGACTGGCCGGGGAACGTCGGCATGGTCACTTGCTTCTTCAACGACACGCCATCGCCGGAGCTCAAGAAGGTTGAGATCCCTGAGGACGCGACGCTGATCGTCTGCGGACCGCCCATCATGATACACTTCTGCTGCCTCGACCTGTTGAAGGCCAGCTTCAAGCCCGAGAACATCTACGTGAGCCTAGAAGGCCACATGAAGTGCGGCATCGGCAAGTGCGGCCACTGCAACATCGGCCACAAGTACGTCTGCAAGGACGGGCCCATCTACACCTACGCGGAGAAGCTGGCGTTAGAGGGCGGATAGAAACCTTATAAGAGACTTGATGAAAAGAAAGAGGACTCAACAAAATGAGTCTTAATCGGTGATGCGACTCAAACTCTACCGAGCATTTTATATATATTTTGCTATATGGATTGTAGTCGTATTAGCTTAAAATATATATTTTTTCACTTATGATAATAATTATGAGGTTTAAGTATAATCCCGCTTTCTTGATGGAGGCTTGAAAGATGAAATCTCCGGCTGAAGTAGCTGAAGTGGCGTTTGAGATAGGTAACATCAAGGTTGTTAAAAGGCAATTAATGACGGTTTTAATAGCAATAACTGGCTGCTTGGTAACTTACTCTTTGAATCATGGAGTGGTCAGGCTGTTGGGCCAGAGTTATTATCTGCCGTTGAAACTGGGTGCTGTGGTTGCATCGGCCCTAATCGGCTTGATCGGTGGCTTCGTGTTTATGAACGATGCGGCGGCGAATCATAGCGCCTCATTCGCTGGTATGAGCGCTATAGTAGCTATTGCGACGACGGAGCATTCCATAATGACGGGCGTGGTAGTAGGTATATTGTATATTCTCCTTGAGAATAGTTTTGGCGGAGTGGGCGGAAAGCTCGGTACAATCGGCATGACCTCGACGCTCATAGTCGCGACCATCCTGTGGCCCTTCAACACTTACTCGTACTTCAACTTCCCAGCATGGAGTAATGTGACACCGACGCTGGTGATCTCGAGCATACTCACTGGTGCTGTGGGCTCCGCGTTGACCCTCTTCGTGAGAGAGCAGGTAGTGCAAAAGACTTATGGTCGCAACGACTCAGTTATTGGTTCCACTCTGGTTGGTCTGCTGGGAGGCTTACTTCTTCCATATATCCCTGTAATAGGTTCGAATCTATCGCTGGTCCTGTATGAAGGGTCCTTTGTCGGGATGTCGTCCCGAAAACGCTTAGCAGGATACAAGGAGTTCCTAATCTCGGGAGCCCTGTGCGGGCTACTATTCGTGGTGTTATGCGTGGTCTTCCCGGGAGTTGGGGGGAAACTGGGATTCATGGCGTTCAGTTCAGTTCTCCTATATCAATATGGGCTTAACAAAATTTTCTCTTGAAAACTTCTTAAATACCTCTATATATCCCGTGCAATATCCAATGCATTGAGATGCGCGCGCTATTTTCGGGAGTGTCTGCTTGTGCATACGGAACGCCTCTTTCAACGAGAGGAGGTCCCTTCTACAGTTAGTCAACGCGCATGACCGGAGACATCACAGGTTATTGATACGAACTCGATATTTCACACCAAATTGCGGCGGATCCATCGGCTCAAAGCGGTTGCTGGCTCGAGGCCCCACCGCTTCATCGCTGTGATGATGAAGAATATGGCGCATCCGGGAAGGAGAAGAATCGCAAACTGCCTGAACGCCTCGGCGAACATGGGAGTCTCCCTCTGCAGGAGGAAAGTGATCGGGACCGTGCTCCCCTTCGTGTCCCACCAGGTGCTCGGAGTGATGCCGGTCATCCACCAGACCAGATCGCACCCCAAGGGGATCATGATCAGCACGAAGTGGTAGAGCCAGAACATGAGGCCCATGTCATCGTCGTCGAAAGCCAAGGGAGCGACTAGACACCCTATATACCACAGGGCCAGGGCGACGAGTTCTAGATCCATCCTGTTGTTCGGCATCGCCGAGAAGAGCAGGATGACCAGAGGGGCGACGATGAACGGTATCAAAGCCAACCACGGGAACCTCCCGCCCGTCCTCCCCTCCCTCTTGTCAGGCATGAGATAGTCCGCGAAGAAGACGATGGCCATCAAGCCGACCACGGTGATCAACCCGCTGGAGGTCTTGATGAACATGGGGAAGTAGCCCAGGATCGGGATGTTCCCTATCACCCTCCCCATGATGTTCGACTCCGGGACGGGGCGGCTGTCCCTGACGGCGTTGTTGTCCCCCTTAGTCACGAAACTCCATCCGCCGCCCACAGGGGTCTTGTCGATGGCCCTGTGGACGATGTACTCGTTGGAGGTCAAGGGCTTCAGGAAGACTAGGATGTCCCCGTCGGGCTGGGGCTCCGCGACGACCTCATCGAAGTCCCTGACCTGGCCCACTATGATGAAGTCTCCCACGCCAAGGGTGGGGACCATGCTCTGGGACACCACGACCATCACGGGGTACTTGGTCTTGAGGGAGACCTTTAGGACGTTTATGCCCCCGAATGCAACGACGGCGATGACTACGAAGAATGCGAAATACTTCAGGTACTCTTTCCAGCCGTCGCCCAAGTCAGTTTCCCGTCTCTGCCGCCTCGTTCGCGAGGGATTCCGCCAGCTCTGGGTCCATCCAGACGGTCAGCAGCTGGCAGTGTATCGGGGTGATCTGGCCCCCTGGGAAGCATTTTTCGAGGCCGTCGCATTTGATGCAGGGGCAGTCGCTTATGGACTCGATGGTGACCCACTTTGCCAGGGAGAACAGCTTGTAGGTCCAGCGGCCCTCGTGGAGCACCTTCCTCCTCTCCACCGCGCCCTTCTCCTCGAACTTGAGGGCGAGTCTAGATCCCTCGCGGCTGGTGACCTTTAGCTTCTTCCACATTCCGCTCTGGAGGATGCCCTCCTCCCCAGCGTCGATTATCAGCCGTAGCGCCCGGCTCTCCAGATCGTTCTTCTTAGGCAATGTGTGACCTCAGGGGGATGGGCTTAATCGTAGTAGATGAGCTCGTCTTCCTCGAGGAGGCCGTGGAGCTTGTGGACTGCCTCCTT
>Ga0209979_1004865_pt1 | contig 10896 bp, 8 predicted proteins | sample AnhtaG_FD_183114 | JGI IMG/M metagenome (GOLD analysis project Ga0209979, IMG submission 183114) | Deep subsurface microbial communities from Anholt, Denmark to uncover new lineages of life (NeLLi) - Anholt_01485 metaG (SPAdes) (version 2) | ecosystem: Environmental > Aquatic > Marine > Oceanic >...
ATTCAAGCTGATGCATTAAAATATGATTTTAACCCCCTGATTAAAAGATATTCAATAAATAAAATGGTTTCCAATCTTCCTTACAACATAGCCTTGACTCTAATTTTTGATATGCTAAATAAATATCCTGAAATCAAGAGCTATATTGTTCTGGTTCAAGCAGAAATTGGTGAAAGATTAACAGCTAAGCCTAAAGATAAAAATTATACTGCTATCTCAGTAAAAATGTCACTTATTTCTGAAATAAAAAATTATTTTAGGGTTTCAAAAAATGTCTTTCTGCCATCACCAGAGGTTGATTCAAAAGTTCTTGAAATTCATAGGAAAAAATTCTGTTATGAGCAAATAGATAAAAATAAATTATTTAAATTAATTAATATCTCTTTTACACATAGAAGGAAGAAATTAGTAAATTCCATTCTGAGTTGTAAAGATTGGGAATTAAGCAAAGCTCAAACGGAGAAAATTATTGGTGAAGTAATAGGAAATAAAGGGGTGAGAGCTGAGGAACTAAGTTCAGAGGATTTCATAAAGCTATACAGAAACATTCAGAAACAAATTCAAATATGGAAATAGATCAAGCAAAAAAAATTGAAATTGATATAATAAAAAATTTGTCTTTATCCGGAGTGTCTAATTGAGATTGCTTCACTTCGTTCGCAATGACAACCAGTACCTAGTTTGCAATGACAAGCGAGGGACCTTGTGTACAATGAAGTGTTAACTAAATACCTACAAATATTGAAATAAATGTAAATTATGGTAAATTATAATAATTAATAATATATGTCTTTATATACAATATATTATAATATTGTATAATTATTATAAAGAAATAGACAAAAATGCAGAAATTTTGTATAATATAAATAAAAAGTTTGGAGTTGATTATTTTTGCCTATTACTGTAAAAGAAAGATTTAGAATCATGGAAAGAATAAAAGATAAACTTGAAAACCTAATTGGAAAAAAGGTAATAATCAGAGCAAATAAGGGTAGAAAGGTAATAATAGAAAGAGAAGGGCAGATAGAAAAGTTATACCCAAATATTTTTGTAGTAAAAGTTTACGAGAAGGGAAAAAGAGTTAGCAGAGCATCATTTAATTTTGCTGATATCTTAACTGGAATAGTCAAAATAAGCTCAATTAAAGAAGATGAAGACTATTTTCCATGGCTTTCTGAATAAATTAAATAAACATATACTATAAAGAAAATTTAATTCTCAATATATAATCTACAAAATTAGATAAAACCATTATTTAATATATTTTATAGATTTCTTTTAATATTCCTCATATTTTTTCTACATGAATCATTGTTCCTTTTAAAATCCTTTATAAATAATTGTTATTTATTGGATAAATTTATTTTTTATTTGGATATATATTAATTTTTTTTTAAAAACACTTTATAATTCATAGTGAATGTCAGTAAAAATTTAAATCAAGAGTTCCCAATTAGAAAATGATTAAAGTAAAGGCAAATGCTAAAATAAATCTCTATCTTAATATTCTTGAAAAGAGAAAAGATAATTATCACAATATTTCCTCTGTTATGCAGAGCATAGACTTAAGTGATGATTTAATCTTTTTTAAAAAAAGCAGTGGAATTAAGATAGTATGTAATGATTTAAATTTGCCCATAGATGAAAGAAATTTGATATATAAATCTGCAGAATTATTAATAACAAAATTTTTTAAATTAGACTCTTTAGGGGTTTTAATTATTTTAAAGAAAAGAATACCTATAGCTTCGGGACTCGGAGGGGGAAGTGCTGATGCAGCTGCAACTTTAATAGGTATAAATAAACTATTAAATTTAGATTTGAGTGATAGCGAATTAATAAAAATAGGGTCTTCTATTGGTTCAGATATTCCATTTTGTTTAATTGGAGGAACAGCCATAGTTGAGGGTAAAGGAGAGAAAATATCACTGCTTGAACCTTTAAAAGATATCTGGATAGTTTTAATGAAGCCTTCTTACAATTTATTAACCAAGGATATTTATAAGAAATATGATAAAATTGGGAGTTCTTGTTTAAATGATATTGATAAATTTATGAAATCCTTTAGTGAAAAAGAACTACTAAAAAAATTTTCAATGATAGAAAATTGTTTAGAAAAGGTTGTTGAGAAAGACCATGAAACTATATCCATTTTAAAAAAGAAAGCAATGGAAAGTGGTGCTTTAGCAGCTCTAATGACCGGAAGTGGTCCAATAGTAGTAGCATTATGTGAAGATTCTGACTCAGCATTAAAGGTATATTCAAAGTTATCCAAGGAAGTTGATGAGATATATGTTTCCAAGACTTGCTCAAAGGGTGTTGAAACATTTTCATAAAATATTATTTTAAAAAGAAAATAGTTTTTAATTTTGAGGAGATAAAAATTGATAGTAGATGCAATTATTTTAGCTGGTAAAAGCTTTATAATAAATGATGATGAAATATTAAGTGATAAGGTCACATATCCTATAAATGGAATACCTATGATAGATTATGTTGTAAGTGCTGCAAAAGATTCTAAATATATTAATAAAATTATGATTTCAGGTCATCCTGATGCTAAACTCCCTCATTTAAAAAATAAAATTGATTATTTATTATATTCAAAACAATCTTTTGCTAATAGAATTAAAGACTCAATAATTGAGCTCAATTCACAAGGAAAAATACTCTTTATATGTTCAGACATTCCTTTAATAAATGGTGAAATAATCGATAATTTTATTGATATCTGTGATAAAGTTGAAGCTGATGCTTATTTTCCCATTATAAGAAAAGAGGAAATACTCTCTAAATATCCTAAGACAAAAAGAACATTCTTCACAACAAGTGAGGGAGAGTTTACAGGAGGTAATATAGCTATTGCTGATCCAAAAGTAATTTTAGATAATCTTGATCTTATAGCTGACCTTTTCGAGGGAAGAAAGAAAATTTTAAAACAGGTTAAAGTTATAGGTATAACATCACTTATAAAGTATCTTTTTGGAAGATTATCCATAGATGAAATAGAAGAAAAAGCAAGTAAAATAATTAAGGCTAAGGGTAAAGCTATAGTTTATAGTGGGGTTGAAGTTGGAATAGATGTGGACAAAAAAGTTGACTTAGTTTTAGTTAAGGATGTTTTACATAGAAGAAGAGAAAGATAAAATTAATACAAATCAGTTAATAAAAAGTGTCATTTCTATTATATTTGCCTTATTAATAAAAATCTCATAAAATTAAGTGTTTATCTATAAATTTTAAAATTATTTAATAAAAAGAAAACAAATTTAATTGATTAGAATAATGTGGTGATTAAATTATGAAGAAAATAGCAGCAATAGTTTTAGCAGCTGGTGAAGGCACAAGGATGAAATCAGAAAAGGCAAAGGTTCTGCACCAAGTTTCAGGAGTGCCAATGATCTGCCATGTTGTAGATACATTATTAGAATTAAAGTTAGATAAGATTTATGTCGTCATAGGAAATCATGGTGAAGAGGTAACTAAGTCAATTTCTGACAAAAATTTGGATTTTATTTGGCAAAAAGAACAACTTGGAACTGGACATGCTGTCTCTCAAGTTAAAGATAAGTTAAAAAATTTTGATGGAACAGTACTGGTTCTTTGTGGAGATGTTCCATTAATAAGAAGTACAACTTTAAAAAAATTACTGGATTTTCATATGACATCTGATTCATCTTCTACTATACTAACATTCTATCCAGAAAATTCATCAGGTTATGGGAGAATATTGAGAAATAATAATAAAGATGTTATAGGAATAATAGAAGAGATTGATGCAAACAAAGAGCAGTTAAAAATTAAGGAAGCAAATTCAGGAACCTACTGCTTTAACTGGAAAAAGTTGTCTCAAGCTCTTGAATTATTAAATAAAGAAAATGTTAAAAGGGAACTATATCTAACTGATGTTATTAAAATACTTTCATCAAAGGGTGAGAAAATATCAGCAATACATGTCAAAAATTGGAAAGAAGTAATGGGCGTTAATACAAGAGAGAAATTGGCTAATGCGAATTATGAGATGAATGAAAGAATACTTAAGAAGTGGATGAACAGTGGTGTTACTATCATGGATCCAAATTCAACCTATATTCATAATCAAGTCAATATTGAAAATGATACTATAATTTATCCATCTACTTTTTTAGAAGGTAAAAGTAAAATTGGGAAAAATTGTGAGATTGGTCCTTTTACAAGACTGGTTAATTCTATTGTTGGAGATGATTCAAAAGTCACTTATTCCGTAGTCTATGATTCGAAGATTAAAAAAGGAACTAATGTTGGGCCTTTTTCGCATATAAGGCCTGGTACAGAGATTTCTGAAAGTGCAAAGATTGGTTCGTTTGTTGAGGTAAAAAAATCATTTATTGGTAAGGGAAGTAAAGTTCCACATTTAAGTTATATTGGTGATGCAGAGATCGGGGATAGAGTAAATATTGGAGCGGGAACTGTCACTGTAAATTATGATGGATATAAAAAGCATAAAACAATAATTGGGGATGATGTTAATATAGGTTCAGATTCAATGTTAGTTGCTCCCATAACAATTGGTAAAGGGGCAGTTACGGGAGCGGGATCAGTTTTAACTAAAGATGTACTTCCAGACTCATTGGCTTTGGAAAGGGGGGAGCAGGTAATAAAAGAGGGTTGGGCAAAGAGAAAGAGAGAGATAGAGAAAAAAAAGCAATTAAAGAAAAAATGCCAAAAGTAAGGAGGGAAGTTAATTTTGAAAGAAGTTGAAAAAAACCGGATGATGATATTTACAGGTTCATCAGTTCCTGAATTAGGAAAAAGGATAGCCGATAATTTAGGTTTGAAAGTGGGTAATGTAGAGTTAACAACATTTTCTGATGGTGAGATATATGTTAGATATTTAGAGAGTATAAGAGGTGCTCATGTATTTTTGATTCAAACATGTAGTCATCCCGTAAATTATAATATTATGGAGATGCTCATAATGATCGATGCATTAAAAAGAGCATCAGCTAAGAAAATAACTGCTGTTGTACCTTATATGGGATATTCAAGACAGGACAGAAAAGCAAAAGGGAGGGAACCTATATCAGCAAAATTGATAGCAGATCTACTATCAACAGCGGGAATAGATAGGATGATGACTATGGATCTACATGCTGGTCAAATACAGGGATTTTTTAATGTTCCCGTTGACCATCTTACTGCAATACCCAAAATAATAGATTATATTAATGAAAAAAATATTAAAGATTTAGTTGTAGTAGCTCCAGATTCGGGTAGAGTGGGAGTTGCAAGAAAGGTGGCAAATAGGTGCAATGCTGATTTAGCAATATTGTATAAATCAAGACCGAAGCCAAATGTATCTGAAACCATAAATATTGTAGGAGATGTAAAAGGTAAAAATGTCTTTATAGTTGATGATTTGATTGATACAGCGGGAACTGTTTGTGAATCCGCTGAATTTATGAAAAGAATGGGAGCCAAAGAGATATTTGCTGCCTGTACTCACCCCGTTTTTTCAGAACCTGCTTATAAGAGATTAAGAGAATCTCCTATTAAAGAAGTAATTGTAACTGATACAATGCCAATAAAAAATGATTTATTAAAAGATAAATTGGTAGTTATAACTATTGTAGATATCTTATCACAGGCTATAAAAAATGTATTTTATAACGAATCCGTAAGTGAGATATTCAGAGGAAGAATGTAGTTTATTTGTAAATTTGTTAGAGAGGTTGGTTTTAATGAAGATAAAAGTGAGTAAAAGGAAAGAGTTAGGAACAGGTCCTTCAAAGAGATTGAGAGCTGAAGGTGAAATTCCTGGTGTTGTTTATGGAAGTGATATGGAAACAATTCCTATAAAAATTGATGCTACCCACTTAAAAGAGATTTTTAAAGCACAGGAAAGTGGAGAAAAGGTAATGGAACTCTTGATAAAAGGTGATAGAAAAAAGAAAAATTATAATGTAATGATTAAAGATGTACATAAACACTACATTACAAGGAATGTTCTTAATATAGATTTTCATTCTATTTCATTAAAAGAGAAAGTACAGGCTTCAATTCCTCTTATTTTTACAGGAGAATCTATTGGTGTAAAGGAGGATGAAGGGATTTTAGAATACCATTTAAGAAGCATTGATGTCGAGTGTCTACCAAAAGATCTTCCAGAACATTTTGAAGTAAGCATTGAAGATTTAAGAATAGGGGATGTATTAAGAGTTTCTGATATTAAATATTCAGAAGAAATAAAGATACTTGTAGATCCTAATGATGTTATATTATCTGTTAGTGCTCCGAGGATGGAAATTGAGGAAGAAGTAGTAGAAGAGGAAGAGGAATTTATTGAAACTGAGGAGAAGGAACCAGAAGTAATTGGTGAAAAGGAAAAAGAGAAGGAAAAAGGGAAGGAAAAAGAGAAGTAAATACCAAATCAAAGAGAAATTAAAAATTAAAATAGGATGATTTTAAGATTTAAAAATATAATTTGTAAAAAAAGAACCTATCATAAAAATAAAGTAAATGTGAAAGTTATAGTGGGATTGGGAAATCCCGGAGAGCAGCATAGGAGAAATAGACATAATATTGGGTTTATTATATGTGAGGAAATTCTGAAAAAATTAGGCAATCCCAAAATTAAATTAAAGTTTAATGGAGAGATATCCAAAACAAATTATAAGAATAAAGAAATTTTAATTGTTAAACCACTTACTTATATGAATGAAAGTGGAAAATGTATAAAAGAAATTGTTAGCAATCATTCAGTATCATTAGATAATCTTCTTGTGATTCACGATGACCTGGATCTTGGTTTTATAAGAATAAAATTTAAAAGAGGCGGTGGCTCTGCTGGACATAAAGGAGTTGCAGCTATAATTGAAAAACTAAAAGATGATAATTTTTGTCGGTTAAGATTTGGGATAGGAAGACCCCCTGAGGGTATAGACCCTGTTGAATATGTTTTGGAAGATTTCACAGAAAAAGAATTCAAATTAATAAAAGAGAACAAAGAGAATATAGCTAAAGCAATTTTAGACTATATAGAATTTGATATAAAACATGTTATGAGTAAATATAATTAAAACTATTTTTGTCAGAAGGTGTTTCATAAGATAAGAATTTATATATTTTAAATATAAAAATTAAGAAAAATATATATACCAGGAAGGATAGGCCTTGTAAATTATTTCCTGGTATTTTTGGCATTTCAAAAACTATCCCCAACTTGAGAAATTTGCAAAAAAAAGCAAAAAACTTAGTTTAGAAATTTTATAGAAAAATAAAAATTTTTAAATTATCAAATTTAGAGACAAAAATGAAACTTGATTTTATTTGTGAAAAAATAACTTCTACTCCTGAATGGAGAGAGTTAATAGAATTTATTAATAAAAATAGCGAAAACATAAGAACTTCAGAAATAGAAAAAATCTCAAGTATAGAAGTAGTTGAAGATTTCTGGTCGTGTCTTATAAGCTGTCTATATCTTCATCTTAAAAAACCATTTATAGTTGTGAGTACAACCTGGGATAAGGCAGTAAAACTTGCAGAGGATGTAAAATGTTATGTTGGTGATGAGTATGTTAATCTATTTCCTCCTCGTGAAAATTTACCTCATGAAAGACTTTCCCCAAGTAAAGTTACATCGGGGATGAGACTAAAAACTCTTAATTTACTTCAGAAATCAAGAAAGATTATAGTTATAACCTCCGCTAATGCAGTATTGGATAAAATAGCACCAGTTCGAGCAGGTGTTTACTTACCATTAACTGTAAAAGTTGGCAGTAAAATTTCATATGAAGATATTCTTAAAAATATCTCAAATATGGATTACACGAGAGAGAATAAAACATATTTTCCTGGGCATTTTAGCGTGAGGGGAGGAATTTTAGATATTTTTGATGTAACGAGTGAATATCCTTTTAGAATAGAATTTTTTGGTGATAATGTAGAATCCATTCGAGCATTTAGTACAGTCACTCAGAGGTCTTTATATGAGTTAGAAAAAATAGATATTTATTCATCAAGGGAACTATTAATAGGGGAGAAACAGGATGAGCAGGTTATGAAATCAATAGATTCTGATTACCCAATGTATTATGAAGGCATTGAATCAGACATTGCAAAGTATTATGAAAATACACAGAGTTTTTTTGATTATATAAAACCAAAGTCGATTTTATTATTTTGTGATCAAACTGAATTTGATTTAAGGTTGAAGCAATTAGTCAAGCAAGTTTCATACAGTCTTAATTTAGAAGATGATAATGAGAAAAAGAATTATATCTCTAAGACACTTATAGATCCGAAAAAATATTTATATGATATAAAAAATCCAATTATTAGATTAGATGCTATAAGAACCTTTTCTGATTCCTTCTCTTATGAAGTAAAAAAGCAAAGAGAAGCGAGTGGTGATAGACATAAGTTTTTAAGAAATTTAAGAACTGATGCAAAAAATTTAGTGCAGAGCGTAATCTGTCTCATGTCTATCACAAGGGTTAATAGATTAAAGGATATACTTGATGAGGAAGGGGTTCCCCACAGGTTTTATCAGAAAATAAAACCGGAATTTATCCCGGGTGTACCCGCTATAATTACCTCACCCATATCAATTGGGTTCATTGATGAACAATCAAGGATCTCATTATACAGTCAGTCAGATTTATTTGTGAAAAGAATAAGACATACACCTATCTATAAGTTAAAGGAAGCTGTTCCTGTAATAAGACCTACAGATTTAAATCCAGGCAACTATATAGTTCATAATGTTCATGGTATTGGAATATATTCAGGGATGGTTAAAGAAGAAATAGATGGAGTAACAAGAGACTATTTTCTCTTAAAATATGCTGGTGCAGATAGATTATATGTGCCAACTTCTCAAATTGACAAGATTCACAAATATATTGGTCAGGAAAATCCTCCATTATATAGGTTGGGATCAACAAAGTGGACTAAGGTTAAGAAAAAGGTTAAACAATCCACAAAAGAAATTGCTAAAGAGCTTTTACAACTTTATGCAGAGAGACAGCAAATGGAAGGTTTTGCATTTCCAGCTGACACCCCATGGCAAAGAGAAGTTGAGGACCAGTTTCCATTTGAGGAAACAGCAGATCAGATTAAAACTGTAAATGAGGTTAAAAAAGACATGGAAAATCCAAAGCCAATGGATAGATTAGTTTGTGGAGATGTTGGATATGGAAAAACAGAAGTTGCTATAAGAGCTGCGTTTAAAGCTGTTTTGGGTGGAAAACAGGTTGTTATGTTAGTTCCTACTACAATTTTAGCTCAGCAACATTATCATACATTCTCCACAAGGTTTAAAAATTATCCAGTAAAGGTGAGAATATTAAGTAGATTTTTAACTTCAAAGGAACAGAAAAAAGTTATAAAGGAACTCAAGGAAGGAACTGCAGATATAGCAATAGGAACTCATAGGTTATTACAAAAAGATATAAAGATAAAAGATTTAGGTTTGATAATAGTTGATGAGGAACAAAGATTTGGAGTAGAACATAAAGAAAAGTTAAAAATCTTAAGAAAGAAGGTAGATGTCTTAACGTTATCAGCAACACCTATTCCAAGAACTCTATACATGTCTTTAATCGGTGTAAGAGATATGAGTGTAATTGATACACCACCACAGGATAGGTTATCAATCGAGACTGTTGTTGGAGAAATAAATTACAATTTGATAAAGGATGCTATTGAATTTGAATTGGGAAGAGGAGGTCAAATATTTTATGTTCACAATAGAATTAAAACTATTGAAAGGGTAGCAGAAAGAATAAAAACTTTAGTGCCAAAAGCCCGGATTGTTATTGCTCACGGTCAGATGAAAGAAGAAAAACTGGAAAAAGTTATGATAGATTTTGTTGATGGAAATTATGACATACTGGTATGCACAACAATTGTTGAATCTGGATTAGATATTCCAACAGTTAACACAATGATTATTGAAGATGCAGACCAATTAGGACTTTCTCAACTATACCAACTTAGGGGAAGAGTTGGAAGGGGAGATAAAAAAGCATATGCTTACTTTTATTACAATGACAAGAGATTATTAACTCCAGAAGCTTATAAAAGATTACATGCACTCAGGGAATTTTCTCAACTTGGTTCCGGATTTAATTTAGCTATGAGAGATTTGGAGATAAGAGGAGCAGGTGAGATATTAGGACCAAAACAACATGGACATATGTTTTCTGTTGGATTTGAGCTATACTGTCAGCTTATTAGAGAAGCTATTGAAGAGATGAAAGGGGAGAAGAAGGAAAAAATTCCTGAAATAACAATAGAAATTCCTGTTTCAGCATTCATACCTAAGGATTACATAAGCATTGATTCTCTAAGAATAGAGGTATATAGGGAAATAAAATCTGCTAATACAATAGATGAAATAAGCGACTTGATTGATAGTTTAATTGATAGATATGGTTTAGTACCAAAACCTTTAGAAAATCTTATAGAAATTGCTAAATTAAAGATTCTTATGAGAAAAGCGGGAATTATTAAAGCAATTTTAATTGGTAAATATGACATTATATTTTTTCCTGTTAAATTAAGCATGTATCAGCAAAATGAGTTAATGAAGAAATTTCCACAAGTAAGATTTTCTACCTCTTCTAAATCTTTAAGGGTAAAAGGAAAAAATACCTTTCCAAAAATAAAAATTCTGCAGGAATTGTTAAAAAAGATAATTGATTTAAAATATAATAATAACTAATTTGTAACATATAGAATAAAATTGAATTCCCATAATAAATATTATCAGAAGTTGATATAATACCTGATAAACTTTAAAATTGAATTTTTATTTATCAGATCATTAAATTCTCAAATATTTCTATTAAAAATTAATCTTAGATAATTTTTGTAATAAAGATTATATCCAAATTAAAATAGAAATATAAT
>Ga0209979_1004869_pt1 | contig 10892 bp, 11 predicted proteins | sample AnhtaG_FD_183114 | JGI IMG/M metagenome (GOLD analysis project Ga0209979, IMG submission 183114) | Deep subsurface microbial communities from Anholt, Denmark to uncover new lineages of life (NeLLi) - Anholt_01485 metaG (SPAdes) (version 2) | ecosystem: Environmental > Aquatic > Marine > Oceanic...
GCGGGCGACAAGCCGCAGGTGCTGGCCACCCTGGGCCCGGGCGAATTCTTCGGCGAGATGGCCCTGTTCGAAGGATACCCGCGGTCGGCCACCGTGCGCGCCATGGAGGACACCGAGTGCCTGGCGATGACCGGCTGGGACTTCCGGGCCGAGCTCAGCACCGACGCGGAGATCGCTATGGCGGTGCTGGAGATCGTGGTTCGCCGGCTGCGGGATGTCGAGGCCCGCCTGTCAGAGTAGTCCGCGGTCACTCCAGAATCGCCCCCTGCTGCCGCAGCAGGAGGACGTGGCGCCCCGAGATCTCAGTCAAGGACGGGCCCCCGCCCTTGGCGGGGCCTGGCGATGGCCATGATGTGTGGCCGGGCGAACACCATAGGGGGTACGGGCAGGACCGGCTTGCTCAGCTCCAAGTGCTGGAACTCGAACCCGGCCTCTCGGACGAGGCGGGCGATATCCCGGTTGGGGTGGCAGCCGCCGCCGAACCATCGCCACACCGGCGTGACCAAGTCCTGCCAGAAAGCGCCGAAGGCATGGTCGTAGCGGACGTGCTCATACATCCGCAGCTCGCCCGAGGGCTTCAGCACTCGCCGCGCCTCCGACAGCGCTTGCAGGGGGTCGCCCACGGTGCACATCACCAGCGTGCTCACCACGGTATCGAACGAGCCATCCTCGAAGGGCAACTCTTCGGCGGAGACCTGCCGCAGCTCGATGGGGCGTCCCGCATCTTGCACGCGGCGCTTGGCCCGCTTCAGCATGTGGGGGTCGGGGTCCGTGGCGATGACCTGCTCCACGTGATCGTTGTAGTAGGGGAAGCTGGCGCCGGTGCCTGCCCCCAATTCCAGCACGCGGCCCCTGGCCCCACCTACGATCTCCTCCCGTATTCGCCTCATGTACGAACGCTCGCTGGAAACCAGTAGCCGGTCGTAGATGGAGGCGAACCACCTGTGTCCCTCCTGCTTTCCGGCCATCGGTCCTTACTCTCCTCCGGTCAGCTGCTCTGGCGCCGGCGTCCCCGGCCTCCGCGGGTCTTGCAGGCGGCGTGGGCGCGCATCAACCTCCTCCGCGACCACGGCCATCGGGTCCGTCTTCCGGAAGACGTATGGCAGGAAACATGATAGCACGGGCGAGACGGGCGAAGGCAGGCCGGCTCGCCTTCCGGCGATGGCCGTGAGCCTCTCGCTGGCTGGCGCCCTGCTCATGTTCCTCCGCCTCCGCCAGGGCCGCTGGAGGCGCGTCAGAGTCTGATTCGGGGAGGCCCAGCGGTGGCCCGGGGAGCGTGACCTTCAGGGCCCGCCGCATCGATGCTAGAATAGACGGCTAGGAGGCCCCCATGAGCAGCGTCATCATGTACACCCTCGGCAACTGTCCCACCTGCGACAGGGCCCGCGCCGGCCTCGCCGAGCGCGGCGTCGAGTTCGAAGAGCGACGGGTGGACGAGAAGGAGGAGTGGTGGGAAGAGGCCCTCAAGTACGCCTTCACCGTGCCCGTCATCATCTGGGACGAGGGCGATGTGGAGATCGGCTGGGAGGGCGAGCACGGCTGAGAGATCAGCTAGAGGGGCCGGGCGGCCCCCAGGCGTCGCCAGCGACCGCCAGCTCTCAGCCTTTCCTCCACAAGTGGAGTGACCGCATGGGCCTGATCACCTCCGCGCGACCCTAGGACGCGGATCCTATCCACGCGATCGATCCAGGAGCGCGCGGGACTTGCGGCCCCGGCGCCGCAAGGCCGAGCCGAAGGAGGCCCAGCCGCGCCGGAATCGCCTGCGCCAGCGCCGCCACGTCGACACCTCCACGGGCAGAGGCATGCCCCAGCGGATGACGGCGGCCCCCCATGAGAGGCCGGCGCCGAAGGTGGTGAGGACAATGTTGTCCCCAGGCTTGATCTTCCCTTGCTCGATGGCCTCGTACAAGGCAATCGGTATAGAGGCCGCGGTGGTGTTGCCGTAGTCGCCCACGTTGGTCGCCACCTTCTCCAGGGGCAGACCCAGCTTCTTGGCCATGGCCTCGATGATACGCATGTTGGCCTGGTGCGGCACCAGCAGGTCGATGTCGTCCGGCGTCAGACCCGACGCGCCCAGGGCCTTCTCCGCCGCCTTGCTCATCATCTGCGTGGCGGCGCGGAAGATCTGCCTTCCCTCCATGGTCAGATGGTGGTCGCCATTGCGGATGGCGTCGCCGTCAATGGGGAACCTAGAGCCACCGGCCCGGACCGTGAGGAGAGAGGCACCGGAGCCGTCGCATCCCATGATGATTGAACGCATGCCGGACTCCTCGCTGGACTGGAGCAGGAGCGCACCGGCCCCGTCCCCGAACAGGATGCAGGTCTCGCGATCATTCCAGTCGAGGAAGATGGACACGGCGTCGGCACCGATGACCATCACCTGCTTGCAGCGGCCGGACTCGATCTGGGCAGCGGCCATGCTGAGAGCATAGACGAAGCCGCTACAGGCGGCGTTGAGGTCGTAGGCGCCGGCGTGGGTAGCGCCCAGCCTGTCCTGTACCAGGGACGCGGTAGCCGGAACCAGGTGATCAGGGGTGCAGGTGGCGACAATGATGAGGTCGAGGTCGGCCGGGTCGATGTTGGCCACCTCGAGGGCGCGCTCGGCGGCGGCCACCGCCAGGTCCGAGGTTGCCTGACCGGGCGCGAGGAGCCGGCGCTCCCTTATGCCGGTCCGTGTGGTGATCCATTCATCGGAGGTATCGACGCCCATCGCCATGAGGTCGTCATTGGTGACGACTCGGGGGGGGACAGACATACCCCAGCCCGCTACTTGAGCGTAAGGCATCTTCAAGACCTCCTGTCTACCACGGCGCTTGGCTGAGCCTCAGCCGAACCTACGCCCAACCGCTATCCATTTTAGCGTCGAAGTCGCGACAGGCAACGGCGTAGGGACCAAGAGTTGGCCCACTTGTAAAGATGTCGGCCAACTTTCATCGACAGCGTTGAGCCAGGCATACCTTCGACGCAACCGATGTAGGCTGTCCGGGGCCGCCACGCCAAACGCGTTGGCTTTGGCCGAGGCCGACGTGGTATACCGTCGGCGTGGACTTCTACCGCCGCCTGTGGTTCCGCCTGGCCGTCAGCGCAGGGCTCATAGGCCTGCTCGTCTGGCGGGTCGACATCTGGGAGGCGCTGGAGACCCTGGCCGAGGGGCGCTACGTGTACGTGGCCGCGGCCCTACCCATCTACTCGCTCTCCAAGCTGGTGGACGCCTATCGCTGGCGTCTGATGCTGGCCAAGCTGGGCTCGGCACCGGTGCTGGGGCTGTTCGGCGTCTACCTGGTGTCCAACATGGTCAACAACCTGCTCCCCCTGCGGGTGGGCGACGCCATTCGCGTGCAGGTGCCGGCCCGGCGCTGGCGGCTGCCGCGGGCCGGCCTGACGGCCACCGTGTTCGTGACGGAGTCGCTGGTGGACGGGGTGGCCTTCGTCATCCTGCTGCTCATCGCGCTGGCCTTCCTGGACGTTCCGGGCCTGCCCCTGGGGCTGGTCTGGGCGTTGATAGGGGTCGTCTCGGTGGGGCTGGTCCTGGCGGTGGCGGCGTCACGCCTGGAGCCCCGCCCGGGATGGGAAGACCGCGGCTGGGTTGTCGCCCTTCCGGCGGCGCTGCGGAGGCTGCTAGCGCGGACGCTGCCGGAGTTCCTCGCCGGCCTGGCCGTCCTGCGCGACGTCCCCCTGGCGGCACGCACCATGACCGCTACCTTCGTCGCCTGGCTGCTGGAGACTGTCGTGTTCTGGCTGTTCGGCCTGACCTTCGGACTGGAGCTGGGGCTGGCCGACTACCTGGTGATCATGGTCACGGCGAACATGATCGTGGCGATGCCGGTGGCCCCGTCCAACATCGGCCCCTATGAGGTGGCAATGACGGAGGTGGTGGTGCTGCTGGGGGTGGAGAGCTCGCTGGCCGGAGGCTTCGCCATCGGCAGCCACCTGCTGAACATCCTGTGGGTGGGCGTCAGCGGCCTGGTTGCGATGTGGCTGATGCGTCTCAGCTTCGAGGACGTGTTCTTCGTGACCCTTCGACAGGCTCAGGGCGAGCGGGAGGAGAGGGAGCCCGCGCCCTAGTGTCCTTGCTGTGCTAGTTCGCGTACCAGGTCGGATTCTTCGCTTCGCTCAGAATGACGCCGGGGACGTATAGGCTAGCGATGGGCGTCTTCGACATCGGCGGCGCCAGCATATCCGTGGCTTTCGCGGCGGGGCGGCTCGTAGTGCTGGCCGCTATCCTGGTGAAGCCCGCCCGCTTGCGGTATACTGCCCGCGGATGACCCTTACGCAACCGTCAAGGAGGAGACGATGAGGGACGTCGCTGTCATCGGTGCCGGCATGACACGCTTCGGGAAGTTCCTGGACCGCAGCATGAAGGATCTCACCCGCGAGGCCGTGGACGCCGCGCTCGGCTCGGCCGGCATCGATAAGTCCAAGATAGAGGCCGCCATCGTCGGCAACGCCGCCGCCGGGCTCGTCACCGGCCAGGAGTGTATCCGCGGCCAGGTCGTCCTGCGGGAGATGGGCATCGGCGGCATCCCCATCATCAACACCGAGAACGCCTGCGCCAGCTCCTCCACCGCCTTCCACCTGGCCTGGCTGTACGTCGCCTCCGGCATGTACGACATCGCCCTGGCCGTGGGCGTCGAAAAGCTGTACCACGAGGACAAGCGCAAATCGTTTGCCGCCATCGGCGCCGCCGTGGACGTGGAGTGGATGCAGCAGATGCAGGCCGCCATGAAGGCCTCCCGCGGCGACGGCGAGGGCGGCGGGCAGGGCGCCATCGGCGAAGGGGCCGGCGAGAAGCGCTCCATGTTTATGGACTTCTACGCCGCCTTCGCCCGCCAGCACATGCAGCGCTACGGCACCACCAAGGAGCAGTTCGGGCGCATCGCCGTCAAGAACCACTACCACGGCTCCCTGAACCCCCACGCCCAGTACCGCGAGGTGTACAGCCTGGAGGAGGTGCTCGACTCGCCGCTGGTGGCGGAGCCCCTCACCCGCCTGATGTGCTCCCCCATCGGAGACGGGGCCTCGGCCGCCATCCTCTGCCCCGCCGACAAGGCCAAGCAGTTCACCACTAAGCCCGTCCACGTCCTCGCCTCCTGCGTCGGCTCCGGCAGCGACCACGCCCCCGGCGAGCCCGGCATCACGGAGCGGGTGGCCCAGCAGGCCTACGAGCAGGCGGGCCTGGGGCCGGAGGACCTCAACGTCATCGAGATGCACGACGCCTCCGCCCCGGCGGAGCTGGTGCTGTACGAGGAGCTGGGCCTGTGCGCCCAGGGCGAGGGCGGCAAGCTCATCGACTCCCGCGCCACCTACGTCGACGGCCCCACACCGGTGAACACCAGCGGCGGCCTGATCTCCAAGGGCCACCCGATCGGCGCCACCGGCATCGCCCAGATCTACGAGATCTTCAGCCAGTTGCGCGGCGAGGCCGGTGACCGGCAGGTGGCCAACCCCCGCGTGGGCCTGACGGAGAACGGCGGCGGCATGGTGCGGGCCGAGGCGGCGGCGCTCTCCGTGCACATATTTTCGGTCTAGCGCAGACGGGGGACACGGCCGGGTGGACTACGAGGCCCTGATCGTCGAGCAGACCGGTGCCATCGCTACCATCCGTCTCAACCGTCCTGAGAAGCACAACGCCCTCAGCGCCCGGCTCTGCCACGAGCTGATCGACGCCCTGGACAGGCTGGAGGCCGACGACGCCGTCAACGTGCTCGTCCTCACCGGCGCCGGCGAGAAGGCGTTCTGCGCCGGAGCGGACATGGCCGAGGCCGCGGGCGGCAGCGGGCCGAACGCAAGTAACGTCGGAGCGCCCGCCCAGGCCGTGGCCCGCGTCCTGCGCACCCGCAAGCCGATCATCGCTGCGGTCAACGGCTATGCCTACGGGGGCGGCGCCTTCCTCGCCATCAACTGCGACATCCGCATCGCCTCCGAGAACGCCAGCTTCCGGTTCGTGGGGGCCAGCTACGGGCTGGTGGTGAGCGCCTTCCAGCTCCCGCGCATCGTGGGGGCACCCCTGGCCAAGGAGCTGATCTTCACCGCCCGCACCATCGACGCCCAGGAGGCGCTGCGCATCGGCCTGGTGAATCACGTGGTGCCCTTGGAGGAGCTGGAAGTCGCGGTCATGGAGATGGCGCAGGCGATCGCCGCCAACTCGCGTGCCGCCGTCATGGCGTCCAAGGAGGTCATCGACATCGCCACCTCCAACCCGGACGCCTTGCAGCGCGAGGTGGAGGCGAACCGGGAGCTGCGGCAGTCGCAGGAGCACCGGCAGCGCTTCCGGGACGCCGCCACGCGGGTCACAGGCGACAAGTAGGGCCTAGGGGTGCGCCTCCTCCGCCGCGGGTGCCCTTAGCGTTTCGGTTAGCCCGCCTACCTCCGGCATCTCTTCCAGTCGCTCCGCCAAGCGCACCGCTCTCTCGATCGCCTCGGCGACGAAGCGGGCCAGGCGCTCGCTGACGTTCACGGCGCCCATGTTAGCACAGGGACAGGGTGATCTCGTTGAGAAGGATTGGCTTGCCCTCCAGTTGGGCGACCAGTAAACTGGGCAAGGTTGCCATGAACCTGAGTTCCATCGTCCAACCGAAGAAGAACCCTAAGATCCCCGACTTCCGCCCGGGCGATACCGTGCGCGTGCTGGCCCGGGTCGTGGAGGGGAACCGGGAGCGCCTGCAGGCGTTCGAGGGGGTGGTCATCCGCAAGCGGCGCGGCGGCATCAACTCCAACTTCACGGTTCGCCGGGTGACCTACGGCATCGGCGTGGAGCGGACGTTCCCACTGTATTCGCCACGGCTGGAGAGCGTGCAGGTAATGCGGGTGGGCCGCGTCCGCCGGGCCAGGCTGTACTACCTCCGCAAACTGGTGGGCAGGAAGGCCCGCGTCCGCGCCGGCTCTCGCGACCGTTTCGAGGAGCTGACGCGGCAGTTTGCGGAGGCAGGGGAGGAGCGGCCCGAGGAGGTGGAGGAGGAAGCGGCGGCCGAAGAGGCCGAGGGCGAGGCAGAAGAAGCGGAAGCTGAGGCAGAAGCGGAAGAGGTAGAGGAGGCGGAGGAAGAAGAGGCGGCCGAGGCGGAAGCTGAAGGCGTCGGGGAAGAAGGAGAAGAGGAGACCGAGGCCGAGGAAGCCGCTGAGGAGCCCGCCGCCGAGGAGGAGCCCGAGGAGGCCGAGACGGAGGAGGAGAAAGCCCCCGAGGAGTAGCGCGGACTCAAGATGAGACCGTGCCGCCCCTTGCGGGCGGCTTTTTGTGTGCCTCCTCCCCTTTCCACTTGTGGCCGTCGTGGTGCTATAGTCGGCGCGGAGGTGCCGATGGCCTACGCAGAGGTCGCCGTCAACGCCGCGGCGCCCATCCGCCAGACGTTCACCTATCGCATTCCGGACAGCCTGCCTGCCGATAGGCAGGGCATGCCGCTGGGCGTCGGGCACGCGGTCTACGTGCCGTTCGGATCGCGCCGGCTGCAAGGGGTAGTGCTGGAGGTGACGGAGACGCCTGCCTTCCCCGAGGCGCGGGACGTCGAGGCCGTCATCGACCCCGAGCCGCTGCTATCGCCGGAGAGGGTAGCGCTGGCCCGCTGGCTCAGTGACCACTACCTGGCGCCCCTCTTCGATTGCGTTTCGCTAATGCTGCCGCCGGGGTTCAAGCGCCGGCCGCTGACGGTGCTGCGGCCGCTGGTGTCGCTGGACGATCTGCCTCGGCTGGGGCTGACGGAGAGGCAGAAGGCGGCGCTGACACACCTGATAGCCCGCGGGCAGGCCGAGCAGGACGAGCTGCGCAAGGCGCTGCGGCTGCGCAGCGTCAGCACCCTGGTGAGCGGATTGGTGCTGCGCGGGTTCATCCAGCGGAGCCACGAGCTGGCGCGGCCCCAGGTGCGGCCCAAGGTGGTGCCCCATCTGCGCCTGCTGGCCTCCGTCAGTGGGGCCCGCCGGCGGGCGCGGACGCTGCGGGACGAGGGCGGGGCGCCGGCCTTGCGGCGGGCGGTGGTGCTGGAGACGCTGGCCGACGAGGGACCGCTCCCCCTGGCCGAGCTGCGGCCACGGGGGCTGACCGCGGCCGTCCTGCGTGACCTGCAGCGGCAGGGCCTGGCGGTGCGCGAGGACGTCACAGTGGTGCGCGATCCGCTGGCGGGCCGCATGTACCCCAAACGGGCCACACCCGCCCTTACCGCCGAGCAGGAGGAGGCCTACCAGCGCATCGCCGAGGCGCTGGAGGACGGGAAACAGCCGCGGACGTTCCTGCTGCACGGCGTCACCGGCAGCGGCAAGACGGAGGTGTACCTCCAGGCGCTGGAGAAGACGGTGGCCCTGGGCAAGCGAGCCATCGTGCTGGTCCCGGAGATATCGCTGACGCCGCAGACGGTGCGCCGGTTCGGGGAGCGGTTTCCGGGCCAGGTGGCGGTGATGCACAGCGGCCTGTCGCTGGGGGAGCACTTCGACATGTGGCACGAGGTGCGGGCCGGCCGTTACGCCGTGGTCATCGGGCCGCGAGGAGCGCTGTTCGCGCCCCAGCCCGACCTGGGGCTGGTGGTGATCGACGAGGAGCACGAGTGGACGTACAAGCAGCAGGAGGGCTCGCCGCGCTATCACGCCCGGGCGGCCGCCGAGGAGCTGTGCCGCCTGACCGGCGCCGCTCTCGTCCTGGGATCGGCCACGCCGGACGTGGAGAGTCATTTCCGATCCACTTCCGGCGGATCCCACCGGCTGCTGGAGCTGTCCCAGCGTCTGCAGAGGACGGAATCGGGGGGCGTGACGCCGAGCCCGCTGCCGCAGGTGGAGGTGGTGGACCTGCGCGAAGAGCTGAAGGCCGGCAACCGGGGCATCTTCAGCCGCTCCCTGACCGCCGGCATCGGTGGGGCGCTTTCGGCGGCGGAGCAGGTGATCCTGTTCCTCAACCGGCGCGGCACGGCCTCGTTCCTCCAGTGCCGCGACTGTGGTCACGTGCCCACCTGCACCTCCTGCGCGGTGTCCCTGACCCTCCACCAGCCGGAGAACCGGCTGGTCTGCCACTACTGCCGCCGCGCCCGGCCTGCGCCCAGGGCCTGTCACCAGTGTGGCAGCCCCCGCATCCGTTTGCTGGGGTTGGGCACCGAGCGGGTGGAGGAGGAGGCGCGCCGGGCCTTCCCGGGCGCCCGTACCCTGCGCTGGGACCGCGACGTCACCCGCGGCCGCGACGCCCACGAGCGGATCCTGGCCCGCTTCCTGGCCCACGAGGCGGACATCCTCATCGGCACGCAGATGGTGGCCAAGGGGCTGGACATACCGCTGGTCACCCTGGTAGGGGTGATCTCAGCCGATACCGCCCTGCGCTTCCCCGACTTTCGCTCCGGCGAGCGCACCTTCCAGCTGCTGGAGCAGGTGGCGGGCCGGGCCGGGCGGGGCCCCCGCGGCGGCCGGGTGATCATCCAGACCTACTCGCCGGAGCACTACGCGGTGACGGCGGCGTCCCGGCACGACTACCACGCCGTGTACGGGCAGGAGGTGGAGTTCCGCCAACGGCTGGGCTATCCCCCGTTCGGGAGGCTGGCACGGCTGGTTTTCGCCCACACCAACGAGGAGTACGCGCGGGAGCAGGCGGCGGCGATGGTGCGCTATCTGCGGGGGGAGCGGGACCAGCGCGGCCTGCCCAACCTGGACGTCCTCGGTCCGGGGCCGGCGTTCGTGCCCCGCCTGCGCGGCCGCTGGCGCTGGCAGGTGATAGTCCGCGGCCAGGACCCCACGGAGCTGCTGGCGGAGGTGGCCTTCCCCCGCGGCTGGACGGTGGACATCGACCCCGTCTCGCTGCTGTGAGGCGACGCCAGCGCGCCATGCCTACCGGCAGGCAGGCAGATTCGCTAGAATTGGGTCGATGCGCCTTGCTCACGGAGGTGATGAGTGACCGTTCGCCCCATCCGCACGCTGGGCGACCCGGTGTTGCGCCAGAAGGCGAAGCGGGTTCCCGCCATCGATGGGTCCATCCGCAAGCTCATCCAGGACATGATCGATAGCATGCAGGCCGCCAACGGCGTGGGCCTGGCCGCCCCTCAGATCGGCGTCTCCCTGCGGGTCATCGTCATCGGCCTGCCGGAGGAAGAGCCGTTCGCCTTGATCAATCCGGAGATCGTCAAGCGATCGGGGGAGCGGAAGGTGGAGGAGGGCTGCCTGTCGGTGCCGGGGTACCGCACGGAGAACCTGACACGCTCGGCTACCGTGGTGGCCAAGGGGCTCGATCCCTCCGGGCGGAAGGTGCGCAGAAAGGGCGAGAACGACCTGCTGGCCCAGGCACTGGAGCACGAGATCGATCACGTCAACGGCGTGCTCTACATCGAGCACCTTCAGGGCAAGGGCGACCTGATCAAGATCGAGCCGGCGGAGCCTCCCGGCGGAGGTGAGTCTCGTCGGAACGGCTAGCCAGGCTGGCATGGCCGAGCTGATTGTAGCGCCCGAGGTCCGGGGGCTGCTGGCGCGGCTGGACGGCTTCTTCCGCCGCCGCGGCGTGGGGGCCTACGTCGTCGGCGGCTTCCTCAGGGACACCCTCCTGGGCCGCGATACCCGCGACGTGGACCTCTCCATCGCCGGCGACCCCCTGGCCCTGGGCCCGGAGCTGGCGGACGCTCTCGGCGGTCGCTACTTCCCGCTGGCCGAGGAGCGGCGGATGGCGCGGGTGCTGCTGGCGGAGCCGAAGGTGTACATCGACCTGCTGCCTCTGCGGGGCGACGTGGAGTCCGACCTGAGGGAGCGCGACTTCACCATCGACGCCATGGCGGCGCCCCTGTCCCAGGCGGCTGCCGGGACGGCGTCCATCATCGACCCTACCGGCGGACGGGATGACCTGCGGCGGCGCCTGGTACGAGCCATCGGCGAGGAGGCGTTCCGGGCCGACCCCCTGCGGCCGCTGCGGGGGGCGCGCCTGGCGGTGGAGCTAGACCTTGACG
>Ga0209979_1004870_pt1 | contig 10891 bp, 10 predicted proteins | sample AnhtaG_FD_183114 | JGI IMG/M metagenome (GOLD analysis project Ga0209979, IMG submission 183114) | Deep subsurface microbial communities from Anholt, Denmark to uncover new lineages of life (NeLLi) - Anholt_01485 metaG (SPAdes) (version 2) | ecosystem: Environmental > Aquatic > Marine > Oceanic...
AGATCCCGCACCAAATGGTACAGGGAGATCCCGCACTTACTTTCTTTCAAAAGTTAGTGCGGGGTAAATTTGGTGCGTGGACAATCTCCGAAACTTGTGCCCGCGCAGGCGGGTATCCCTGTTCCCCTGACGTCCTCCGTAAGTCCCGTAAGGGACGCTGCGCGGAGTCCCTAGGACAGCAACCTGATATCCTGATATCCACATCCTCATACCCTGTTTACCTGATATCCTTCTGTGCCTTTTTATGCCTTAGGTATTCCCGGCCCAATCTTATCCCCCAAAAACCGAATTGTTAGAATGGTACATAAGTATATATGCATATACTTATATACTCTGTGCTCCCTGTACTCCTTCTTTACCCGCCGTCCTTCTGGCAGGGCCGACCTCCAAAAACCAAATTGTTACAATAGTACATAAGCATATATGCATATACTTATATACTCTGTGCTCCCTGTACTCCTTCTTTACCCGCCGTCCTTTTGGCAGGGTGCCCCTTCTGGCAGGGCCCACCTTCTGGCAAGGCCGACCTCCAAAAACCGAATTGTTACAATAGTAGATAAGTATATATGCATATACTTATATACTTTGTGCTCCCTGTACTCCTTCTTTACCCGCCGTCCTTCTGGCAGGGCCGACCTCCAAAAACCGAATTGTCAGAATAGTAGATAAGTATGTATGCATATACTTATACACTCTGTGCTCCCTCCTTGCCCCCTAATTAGTGTCAGTCCGTGTCTTCGTGGTAGCTCGTTTTGAATTTTGGTCATTCGAATTTTTTAGCCTGCCCCATTGTTTAGAGTGTCTTAAACTCTAAAGGGGGCCTGTCCTGCGGAGATTTAGAACCTTGTCCTGAGCAAGGCCGAAGGATTAGGATTTAGAATTTGTGTGGATACACAATATTTCACTTTACATTTAACATTAACCGTTGTATAATATTTATCAAACTAATACGCTAAAACAATTAATAGTCAATAGTCAATAGTCAATAGTCAATAGTCAATAGTCAATAGTAAATAGTAAATAGTAAATGGAGTTCGCTCATCATAGCTACCGGCAATAACCACCTAACTAATTACATACTAACAAGTTACAACGAACCACAAACCCTATTCCATGAGCGACGACAGACCAGCGACGAGAGACGAATAATATGCAGAACAAACCCAATTTACTAAATGCCCAAATGAACGTAAATAAAATATTAACAAAGGATTATGAAAATGTACGCCTTCACAGAGGCTTCAAAAAACAAACCCAATCAAACCCAATTTCAATCCCATCGCCTCTACGCCTACTTCAACTTTTTGCTGTGGGATGTCGTACGGAGAAAATTATGTTCTGTAACCGTTTAAATGGGCAGGAAATCCCGGACTCTGCCGCTTCCTGGTTCGCGTGCCTTGTAGCCGCTGCGCAGCGGCTACAAGGCAGTTACTCTCATGAAAACAGAATTATACCAATATAAACAGACAATTAACTCATGGGAAATCCCAGCTCAGGGAGCTGAAAAATGTTAGGCTTGAAAAACATTCCCATTAATATTTGTCCTTAAGGGAGAACGAAATGGAACTGAAACTTGACCTCAAAACACTTGTCATAGGAATTGCATTAGGATTTATTGTCGCGCTCGCTATAGGCTCAAGCTCCGTTTATTATCCACCTTTTGCCACTCCTATCAAACCAGACGGAACTGCACTCGTAAAAACGCAAACCGGCCACTTTTACATCGTCAATCCGTTAAGGGCTATGGCGTCACAGGTCTTGGAGGCTGAAATAAAATCCCTCCCCGCCGATGTGAGAAGCCCGGATAACGCACCTTTTACTGACAATAGCCCGAGCCGTTCACGCTGAACTTCTGTTCGCCTTGCTGCAGAACTGAATATCAAACTGCCGCCTTATCGCCTTTTGAGCTCTTCACAAGGCCGACGCCGGTTTAATTATTTTCATTTTGCAATTTATCGAGCTCCCATTTTGCAGCTTATTACAAAATGGCCGCCTTCCTAAATGGGAAACCCATGTTATATATTGCTTGCTCCAATGGCCACTAATAAATCCTTTGAGGTAACTTGCCAAAGCGCTCGCCCCTCAGCTTTTCGTTAGCTGAGATTTTCGATTTCACTGGTCTGACCTCGTCCCTCATCCCTCGTCCCTCGTCCCTCGTATCTCGCCGCTTGCACTGCCTGTCTCCTGTCTTCTCCGTAAGGAGTCCATAGGACTGTCTTCTCCGTAAGGAGTCCATAGGACTGTCCTCTCCGTAAGGAGTCCATAGGACTGTCTTCCGTCCTCTCCGTAAGGAGTCCATAGGACTGTCTCCTGTCTTCTCCGTAAGGAGTCCATAGGACTGTCCTCTCCGTAAGGAGTCCATAGGACTGTCTTCTGTCTGGCTAAGGACTAATCCACCAAATCTATTCTCCCTCTCTGCCTTTTTAACATACCCCGCTGCTTTTTTTCCTCTAATCGCCGCTCCTTGGCCCACGCCGGAACCTTTGTTTTTTTCCGTACCCGTTTGCTTCTCAGTGCCTCTCTTAGCAGCTCTTGCAATCTTTCAATCGCAGCTTTGCGGTTACCTTTTTGCGTACGGTACCGTTGCGAAACAACACGTATCACCCCATCTTTATTGGCCCGCGTTGCAAGTCGTCTTAGTATCCGTCTTTTTTGAATATAGGAAAAGCTCTCGCAGCTTGCCACATCGAACAACAGCGTCGCACGCGTATTGACTTTGTTCACATTTTGTCCACCCGGCCCACCACTCCTGGAGAACTTAAAAACAAGCTCATCTTCTGAGATAACAATTCCGCCTTTAATCTCAATCATAATCCCATTCCCAACCGCAGAATACAAACTCCCTAACACAGAGCCTCCTGCAGCGCCTTGAAACTGCGATACTTTACCCCGCTGCGCACTACTTTCAGCATTTTATCATACGTTCGAATATTCCCCCCTCTGTCATCGAGTGGCGATTTGATATAAACTGCCGCGAAAAGGTTCCCCATCTCCACAGCTTCACCGAAGTTCGCGCACCCGCTTTTATACTCTTCCAGGTTCCGCACAATGTACGTCAGAAGCCCTGCCCTGAACGCGTCCCCTGCCCCAACCAAATCCACCACCTCACCAGCCATAAACCGCGACTCGATTTTCGTCACTCTGCTGACTTTCCCATCCGGCCCCATGTGCTTCTCGTACGCGCCTTTACTCACCGTAACACCAAACAGCCTTGTTCTCCCGTTTTCCACCCAGAATCTTTCACTCAAAAAATCCAGAAAGTGCACATTGTTCTTATGTTCACTAAACTCCCCCCAATTTCGCCGCCTGCCCAGCGTATTTTCTATCATTTTCGCTTCATCGCACGAAACAAAGAACACGTCAGCTTCCGGCAGCACCGGCTCCAAAAGCCTGTATTTCCCTACCGCCTCACCCGACGCAATCACTTCGCCCGGCCTGCCCGTCAGCGTACTGGTGTCCACAACACTCACCACTTTCCTGTCCCCGCACCATTGAACAAACTCCGCCAAATCCCTCCCGCCGTTCGCATCCCCGCGTTCCGACAAACCTGCATACACATAATAAACTATCTTCGGCTTCAATCGCTCCACCGCACCTTTGAATATCTCCAAATCAAAATCGTCATTCGCACCCGCAAAATACGCAATCCCGCCCCTTTCTTCTCCGCCCTTGCGATGAATATACGTAGTCCCCGTCGGCAAATCCGCATGCACAACCGTTGCCGACATATCAACACCGTTACTCACCATCACATCGTGGAAGAATCTGCCTTGCGCATCCAGGCCGTCATAATCTCCCTTCCCAAGGTTCACCCCCACCCCGACTTTCAACCCGCCTCTTGCAATCAGAGGTGCCGCGTTTCCACACCCGCCCGTCGTGGCATACCCATCTCTTATCCACTCAGCCAACTGTTCTTGCGAGTAATTCGGCTGCTCTTGCCTCCTGCACTTAGTCAGTCCTCCCTCACCAACTAATTCATCGGCGAACTCAAAATCCCCTCTCCGAAAATCCACCACCCCCGTATTCAAAATTAACACATCCACGCCCATCTCTACCCAGGTCCGGTTCTTTTTGTCAGCTCCTTCATTGCCTCGCACTGGATCCCCTTACCGTAAAGATTTCCCTCATTCGTCACGTACGCCTTAAGCGCACTGCCGTCAACCCTGCCCAGTTGTTCTCTGCGAACCAGTTCATTAAAGCCAAGCTTCCGCATCATCACATCGTTCTCATCTTCGCTCTTGGTATTCTCAACAATGCTCACCAGGAAATCCGGCTCCAGCATTTCCATCCCCCCCGCCAAATCTCTTCCCTTCGCCCGCTCATCTCTCGCCTTCTTCGCGGTTGCTATGTCGCCGCCGCCAAAATCGCTCGCAGCCTCTTCAATTGTCTTCGCTTTTGCTGTTCTCAGGAAAGCACTAACGCACTTATCTTTCAGTTCTTTGAGACGTGTGATTTTCTGGAGTGCTCCACTGTATCGCCCGCCCCCACGCGCAGGGTTATAACGCCTCTGCTCTTTGAGCTTGTCTGCTCTCGTTTTGACCAGCACCCCCACACCTACAAGACCTGCCAGAATCACCATAGTCAGCATTTGCATCCAGAACGTGTTTTCTTCGTCACCATTGCCGACAGCCGACATTATTTGTACTAAACAACAGTTCATAGTCCTCCTTCACAAGCCGGATTTTTCGCTTCGATTGGAATCTCACCGCCGTTGAATTGAATGCTTACACTTACCGCTCTGTTTCGTGGCGCCCTCGGCCACACCAGGACCGTGATTATCGAACAAAAACTTCGAAGCTCTCGCAAACTCACGTCGCCGCTGAACCTTCATCCTCAGCCGCTGTCTTTACTCTTTTGCGACGTCCTTTTTGTCAGCTCCTTCATTGCCTCGCACTGGATACTCTTACCGTAAAGATTGCTCTCATCCACCGCGTACACCGTAAGCGCCTCGCTGTCTATCGTATTCTGTTGTTCTCTGCGAAGCACTTCATTAAAGCTGAGCCTCCGCATCCCCACGTCGTTCTTGTCGGCGCCTCGCGTATTCTCAATAACGCCCAGCAAAAAATCCAGCTCCAGCATCTCCATACCCCCGCCCAGATCTCTTGCCTTCCCCCCCTCGCCGCCGACGCTTTTCCCCAATGCTTGCACCTCGGCAATTTTGCCCGGCCCCGTTCGTTTCGTCTCAGCCTTCTTTTCTTCTACGCTCCAAGCCATTTTTTGAACCTCCATTTTTCAATAGAAACCCCATTATTTCTCATTCCAGCCATCTTCGCAGCCTCTGCTTACCGTCGTCAGCCGAATCTCTTAGAACCACCACCGACCGTTATATACTTATTTCCCACACCCGTCAAGCCGCCCACCCCAATCTCAAAAAATATTTACCCCCGCCCTTTCTTTCCGTTTAGCCGTCGCCGCCTCAATGTCATCCTGAGCACAGTCCGCCCCAGGCGGACGGAGTCGAAGGACCTGGCCCCCGAATATAACTCACCTCACAATCTCAACGTCCGACTTCGACATTCCTTGTTCGACATTCGATATTCCCCTTGTCATCCTGAGCGCAGTCCGCCCCAGGCGGACGGAGTCGAAGGACCTGGCCCCCGAATACAACTCACCTCACAATCTAAACTTCCGACTTCGACATTCCTTGTTCGATATTCGATATTCCCCCTCGTGTTTAGCCCCCGCTGAAGCGCAAGCCCGCCGTCCGGCTAATAGTTCCCGCTGTTGGGCCTGTAGAGGACTCGCACCTCCAGGTAGCTGTGCCCTGCCGGGCACACCAAAAGAAAGGGACCGCCTCCAAGGCGGTCCCTTTTGCACTAATTCAAAACTTACCCTGGTCTCTAAGGCAAAATCACACCACGAACACTTGCCTCAAATGTGAACCTCACTCGGCTCGGATTGTTGAAATAAATCCGCTTAATTACAGTTTCTCCAGGATCCAGCTGAGCATCACCTAAAAGCCCTGACAAATCAAGATATGGCTTGCCATCAGCAGTTGTACCATCGGGATTGGCCACAGTGACGCTGGGGCTACTTATACTTTCAATCACAAGCCAAACTGGACTGTTAATCACTGTTGCAGAAGTATTTGTAACTGTAACGCTCACACTGAACTGGCCTGTCCTGCGGTCATAACCGACTCGGCCAACAACAATGCTAACAAGTTCATCTACAACTACTGGCCCATTGCAGATACTGAACGGCACAATCTCACTCCAGCCAATGTTGCCGTAGGTATCGACAGCCTTAGCCAGAATAACATAGTAACCATCCGGTAGTGCAGTTGTATCAAACAGGCATTCCCACAGACCACTATTCGAATCCAGCACAGCGGACAGCTCTTGGTAACTCACTGGAATGCCATGGCTGCCATTCGGCTCGCCCAGATAGAAGTAAACTGCATCGATATTGTTCACGTCATTAACCTCAGCAGTAAACGTTACTCCATCTTGGACAGCATCATTTGCTTGGGGAACGATAATCTCTACCTCAGGCCCTGGCACATATTGAATCTGTAGCGAGAGACCTTCCACAAGCCGTCCCAACGCATCGCAGATTGTCTCAGGGGAAGTGAACCACTCATCGGGCAGTGACGCCGTAGTAGTTGCTATCTCAGTCATTTCTTCACCGGAGTAACCAAAGGCAGACAGAATAGCAACTTCCAGTTCAGGCAATCCGTTTTGTAAAAGATTCTCCCGAATTTCCTGAATTTCCTCTGGAGTTGGTATCGGGATGCTTGTGCTGATAGGACACCAGAAATCACGAAGCCACGTTGCCAATTCGATTGTCCGTTGAGTGTAGAATCTTGCAGCCCCCATCTGTAAAGCCATGTATTGCGACATTCCGTCAATCTTGGCACCGTCATACCTTTCTAGTGATGTTCGCATAGCCACCGTGGTTGCGGCGAACTCAAGTGCCTTTTCCGCTGCCTCGTGCTGATTTGGATCAGTAATTTGGTTCAGTTCGGCGATATCCGGCACCTGTGGAACAGCAACTTCAGTATAATTAAAGTCCGGTGGATCCGATGCCATAATATATGTTCCTTGCGCTGCCACAATTAATACAGCTTCTGTGGCAAAAGCGGCCAAAGCCGGAGGCGTTACGACACCAAGAAGAAATCCTATAGTAGTTGACGCCGAACCAGCAACGCCTGAACCTAATGATGCAGCCAGCAAGGCACGTTTTGCTTGTGTTATTGTGACCATAGTCGTGTCACTATCTACATCTGATTCAGCCCGAGCAGTATATGTGTAAATAATCTCACGTTGAGAATTCAGGACTGTCATGGCATCCTCGGCCATAAGATAAAGGTTTATCAATTCAGTCGGGTCAATTATGCTCACAATAATCTCTATAATTCGAATGGGGTCCCAAGGTGGCACCCAATACCATTGATGGTAAGCCTCGAAACGGTAATGCGTTGCCAAGAGACCACATTCAACGTATGCACTGATGTTAGTTCCAAATTCGTACGGCGTATTCATGTCCGTGACCCATTTGTTTTCCATAATATCCCAAACAGAAACATAACAAACCGACTGGGGTCTTTGTTTCCACTGACCCGCAAGAATATCCCAGTATTCATTGTCATGTATATTCCAATCTGCATGCACATTTCCAGGAGGCACATTTACCTCATTTTCATCCACAATCAGATTGACCCATCCACCCTGCCAAGATTGCGAAGGGGTGATATCAACGTAAACATAATATCTCGAACCCATATCTACCTGATCCGGTGCATCCACGGTAACCACAACTGTAGCTTCGACAACCGGGGTTCCAGGCTCGTCACCTGGGTCACAAGGGTCTTGGTCTATCACTGTCGTGGGAGGAACACCATCAGCATTAATGGTGCAATAGTTGTAGATTGTGCCACCTGGAGTTGCATCGTCATTCACTATAACCATTAGCTCGATCTCTGGTCCCGTTGCTCCTGCTGGGATTGTCCCAATATCCCAGAAAACAGTGTGCTCAACAGGGTCATATACTCCTCCATGTGTAGCCGATAGAAAATCGACTTCCAGCGGCAGGTCATCCAGAAGCGTTACATTTTCGGCATCATGAGTGGGATTCGAGGTATTATCGCAGGTGATCTCATAAGTGAAGCTGCTGCCTACGTAGACCCCTTCGCCTACTATAATGTCATTCTTGGCAAGATTCAGCGGGTTGTAAAGGACGTTGGCGACTACTATTCCTGCGGGGTGCCCAATTCTGGCGGTCGCCTGTACCTTCGTCCAAGGGGTGGTAGACGCATCCCAGACTTCCAAATTTCCAGAGTAATAGCCGCCAGTTACATACGCGTAACCAGTAATCTCGTCAACATCAACACCAACCCCCTGGTGGCCCATGTTAGCTGTCGTCTCTGTCCTCGTTGCTAGGTCGAAGCAGCTTAGCAGATGCGACCCGGTTCCCGAAGGTGTTGCTGCTGCCGTTGTCATGGAGATCGTGTAAATCAGTTGTCGCCGCCTGTCGACCGCGATGTCGACGGGTTTATGCGAAGGCACGAAGCTTACACTCGACATCTCAGTCCATGTGCTGATCTCGTACGCTCGGGCTACACCGGCGGCGCTATCTGCTACCCAGAGCGTGTCCTTTGTTTCATCAAGCGCGATGCCAAAACCCGCGCTACAGCCCGGCAAAGGTACGAGCGCCGTTTGGGTGAGCGTCTCGGTAGTCGTATCCCAATCGTAAATGTACAACTGATTCGAGGATCTTCTTATCGAGTAGACAACGTTTTCTATGTCGTCCACGGCAACACCGGCGAGATTTGACGGACCGGGTGAGCGCCCAAGGTAGTTGGGCGTGCCCACCGGAGGGACTTCTACAATCTCGATTCCGGCACTGAACTCGCTGGTAATGAAAATGATTGATCCAGGATGTGGGTCCACATTATCGATTGCTATTCCCGCCGGATCGCTCGCATAAGCGAGGCCGTAAGTTGTCTGTTTGATTACCGTGCCGTCAGGATTAATGTTCCACGCATCAAACTGCCTAGTGTGGTGTTGAGAACAAAGGAAGAGCGCGCTTGCCGCAGCGGTTCCCGGAAGGATCCACATCCAGACTACCAGTGCGAAAATCAGGGAAAGTAAAGATGCGCCAATATTATTTTTCGTGCTTAAAGGTTTCATTGTTTGTCCTCCAAAAAAAAGTGCTTTGCAAATCACTTGACTATATCGCCGTCTGCGCGCAGACTTCTCGCGCACTTATTAAACTGGAGCTTTGACTCAACTCCTCGCGAAACGATTTACGGCCTTCCATTGGCTAATTGGCCTCCTGCCTTTTGTTTAGACTATCTTCCCAATCCTTGTTCTGCGAAGAAAGCCGACCAGACCTGTACCGATGCCGGCCAGAAGCAACGCGCCCGGAGTCGGAATAACCGAAACGTTCACGTTATCTACACTCACGCTCGTCAGCATTCCATCATCTCCGCCCCACAGGTCGAAAGACAAAAGCGCGTCCAGACCACGCAGACCTGACACATCAAGGCTTACTGTGTTGCCTGTTACCGTAGCTACCGTCTCGACCAGACCCTGGTTGTCTACAAAATAGTAATCTGTATAACCAGGATTAGAAATCAATGGGTCGAATGTGACAGGATCCAGCAATGAGGCGGTGAACGCATCTGGCGGAAATCCAAAGTCATCACCTCCAGGTACCGCCGAGAGCTCCACATCAAAGGAAAGCTCCAGAGCCAGTGCTGGAATGGTGAATTCTTGGCTTAATGTGCTCGACAATTCAAATGAGTCCTCTTCGAAAAGTGCATAACCGCCGCCATCTGTCACGGTACCGTACTCAACTGTCCAGCCGCTCAGCCCAGGAGTGCTGAAATCACCGTTTTCAATGGTTGGCACCGCGAAGACCAATGACCCTGAAAATAACGCAAGCCCCACAATCACTACAAAAATTTTACAACAAAAAGTCTTTGCCATTGTCTGGCCCTCCTAAATAAAACCATAATTTAGTTCAAACACAGCCCAAATAGCTCTGCTTAACGCTTAACTTTAGATGGACATCCTCGTACCTCAAACACGGTGGTAGGAAATTAACCAAGGCTTTGCCGCTATAAGTCGATGAGACACTGGCGGGACAAAATAGCGCAGAACTCCCTCTCCTCAGAGTTAAGCTCAAGTTTTTCCGGTAAGCCGCTATTTTGCCGCTCCTCCAACTGTCAGTTTGAGGCGGGTATGGGTCCTTCCGATAACCGCCAGTTTAAGAGCAATTGTGTTCTAACTACATCACCTATGTATGCTTGTCAATAGAAAAATAAAAAAAATGGAATTTTTTCAGTGTATCCTCTAAACACCCGCATCAAAAGGACACAATAATTCAAAAACACGCAATTTTTCAGCAAAAAAGCACTTTCTCACCAGATAACCAACTGCATCGCTTGGCACAGCGGAATTGACAACCCCAACTTGTGCGCGCCTCAAACAAATTGAGCATTCCAATTTGCGTCATTTCCCTTCCAACTCAAAACCTCGTCCCGAGCGCAGCCAAAGGAACTCACTATGAACTGCGAATTGTTCATTTCGCCCAATTCGTGCAAGTCGCCTTTTCGAAAAGTGCCAAAAAGTGCACATTTTTGTTAATTTTTTGTGAATTTTTGCGAATTTCTGTTGATTTCTGTCAATTTCTGTCAATTTTTGACCCCCTTTTTCGCACGACTTGCACAAGTCATGCGAGATTCCGTGGATTTGTTCCTGACAACCACCCCCATTTTTACCTCGGAATCGCCGATCGAAGTGCAAAATGTCCCCACATTATACCGATTTTCACAACAGGCGCTTGCGTATTTGCTTCGAACCACCCTCGATTTTGACTCAGAATCAAGGCCTCTTCTTTTTTGTTTTCTTGTTAAAACCTGCACAAATGCTTCGAAAACCTGCAC
>Ga0209979_1004871_pt1 | contig 10890 bp, 12 predicted proteins | sample AnhtaG_FD_183114 | JGI IMG/M metagenome (GOLD analysis project Ga0209979, IMG submission 183114) | Deep subsurface microbial communities from Anholt, Denmark to uncover new lineages of life (NeLLi) - Anholt_01485 metaG (SPAdes) (version 2) | ecosystem: Environmental > Aquatic > Marine > Oceanic...
GCCGAGTGGTGGTCGCCTCCTGCTCGCCGCGGATGCATGAACCTACCTTCCGCCGTGCTTGTCAGGATGCCGGGCTAAATCAGTATCTATTTGAGATGGCTAACATCCGGGAGCACTGTTCCTGGGTGCATGAAGATAAGGGAATGGCAACGGAGAAGGCGAAGGCCTTGGTCAGCGCCGCAGTAAGGCGTGTCTATTACCACGAACCTCTGGAAACAAAAGAGGTTCCAGTTAACCCAAATGTCCTGGTGGTAGGTGGGGGTATTGCCGGAATTCAGGCGGCACTAGAGGTTGCCGATTCTGAACACCAGGTTTATCTGGTGGAAAGGGAACCGAGCATAGGTGGGCACATGGCCATGTTTGATAAGACGTTTCCCACCTTGGATTGCGCTGCTTGTATCCTGACACCGAAGATGACCACCGTAGGTCAACATCCGTATATCCAGCTTATGACCTATAGCGAGGTTGAGGATGTATCCGGCTATGTCGGCAATTTCAAGGTTAAAATCAGGAAGAAGGCAAGGTATGTTGATGAGGACAAGTGCACCGGCTGTGGCCAATGCCAGGAGCTTTGCCCTATCAGCGTGCCTAGTGAATTTGATTGCGGCCTTGGTAAAAGGAAAGCAATCTACATCCCCTTTCCCTACGCTGTGCCTAATAAGGCAGTTGTTGACCCAGTGAAATGTAGCCATCTAAAGGGTCTTGCCGAAGGCAAGGATGTTTGCCGGATATGTCAGAAGGGGATTGAGAAGAAAGGCATTCCGGGTTGTGAGGCTGACGCCATAGACTTTGAGCAGAAAGATGAAATAGTTGAGGTCGAGGTTGGCAATATCATTGTGGCTACCGGTTTCCAGCAGTTTGACCCCTCGGTTATCTACCAATACGGCTATGGGCGCTATGATAATGTCCTGACTGGTCTAGAGTTTGAGAGAATGTCTAATGCCTCAGGACCCACTAATGGCGAAGTCTTATTGGCTGATGGGCGAAAACCGGAGAGTATAGCTATTCTGCACTGTGTTGGCAGTCGTGATGAGAATTACCACAAGTACTGCTCCCGAGTCTGCTGCATGTACTCGCTGAAATACTCCCACCTGCTGAGAGAGAAAGTCCCGGAAGCAAGTGTCTATCAGCTATATATTGACATGCGTTGTGCCGGTTCAGGGTATGAAGAGTTTTATGAGCGGCTTCAGGAGGAGGGAGTCAACTTTGTGCGGGGGCGGGCTGGTGAGATTACCAACATCGCCGAGAGACCTGAGGAGGAAGGTAAGCTGATTGTCATTTGTGAGGATACCCTAGTCCGCCGCAAACGGCGCATCCCGGTTGATATGGTAATCATGAGCTGTGCCTTAGAGCCTCGTGCTGATGCTGACCAAATAGCCAAAACCTTCTCCCTGAGCCGAAAGGCAGACGGTTTCTTCCTGGAGAAGCATCCCAAGCTTGACCCGGTGGCGACCATGACCGATGGCATCTTTATCGTCGGTTGCTGTCAGAGCCCGAAGGACATTCCTGACACTGTGGCTCAGGCGTCGGCTGCTGCCTCCCGGGCACTGGCCATGATTAGCAAAGGCAAGGTTGAGATTGAAGCAACCACCGCCGTCGTTGATGAGGAGCTTTGCGCTGGCTGTAAGATATGTGTTGACCTTTGCCCGTATAAGGCTATCTCTTTTGACGAGGAGAAAAAGGTCTCTCGGATTAATGAAGCGGTGTGTAAGGGTTGTGGTGTCTGTGTAGCTGCTTGCCCCAGCGGTGCTATTACCGGCAGACACTTCACCACCGAGCAGATTATGGCTGAAATTGAGGGGGTGCTAGTATGAGCTTTGAACCAAAGATTGTGGGTATTCTGTGCAACTGGTGCTCTTATGCCGGCGCTGACCTTGCTGGCATTTCACGAAAGAAATATACTCCTAATGTGAGAGTGGTGCGGGTTATGTGTTCGGGGAGAGTTGACCCTACCTTTGTCCTTAAAGCCTTTGAGTCAGGAGCTGATGGTGTCCTCATCTGCGGTTGCCACCCCGGCGAGTGCCACTACGCTGAGGGAAACTATAAGGCAGCGCGGCGCATCCCCTTGCTGAAGAAGATGCTTTCTCAACTGGGGATTGAAGATGAACGGGTACGGTTAGAATGGGTGTCAGCATCAGAGGGAGACCGCTTTGCCTCCATAGTTGATGAGATGACGGAACAAATAAGGCGGCTGGGACCTTTCAGCCGCAACGGTGGAGGCGAGAATGGCTAAACCCAAAATAGCCCTATACTGGGCGGCTAGCTGTGGCGGTTGTGATGTGGCTGTCCTTGATACCAATGAGAAACTACTGGATATAGCCAATATTGCCGATATTGTCTTCTGGCCAATCGCTCTAGATTTCAAGTACCACCACCTTGAAGCGATGGAGGACGGGTCTGTTGATTTGTGCCTGTTCAATGGTGCGATTAGAAGCTCGGAGCAAGAGAGGATTGCCAGGCTGCTCAGGGCTAAGTCCAAGGTAATGGTGGCTTTTGGTGCCTGTGCCTGCTTTGGTGGCATACCAGCATTAGCAAATTTCACCAATCGTGATGAGATATTTGAGCGGGCTTATGTTGAGGCACCATCCAATGCCAACGCTAACGGCACTTTCCCCCAGACCTTGACCAAGGTTAGTGAAGGCGAACTGGAGTTACCCGAGTTATTTGATACCGTATTGACCCTGGCTCAAGTAATAGATGTAGAGTACTTTGTGCCCGGCTGTCCGCCACCGGTGGATATTATCCTGAAGGTAGTAGACCTTTTTGCCACCGGTCAGCTGCCTCCAGTGGGAGCGATAATTGCTTCAGATAAGACGCTCTGTGACGAGTGCGACCGGACAAAAGAGGAAAAGAAGATAACCAAATTTTACCGACCTCACGAGATTATCCCTGACCCGAAGAAATGCCTTCTGGAGCAGGGGATAATATGCTGCGGTCCAGCTACCAGGGGTGGTTGCGGTCTCAGGTGCATCCAAGCTAACATGCCCTGCCGCGGCTGCTTCGGACCACCACCAGGGGTTGTTGACCAGGGAGCCAAGCTGGTTAGTGCTCTTGCCTCCATTTATCAGGGTGATAGCGAAGCCGAGATTGCCAGGATGGTGGAAGAGGTGCTCGACCCCGCAGGCACTTTTTATAGATTTGGACTGGCAGATTCCATGCTGAAGAGAAAACGGCTCCAACAGCCTCAGACGGAGGGCATAAAGTGAAAAGGATTACTATTGACCCGATAACCAGGCTTGAGGGACATGGCAAAATAGAGATTTTCCTCAACGACGACGGTGATGTGGAGAATGCCTATCTCCAGATACCTGAGCTCCGTGGTTTTGAGAAGTTCTGCGAGGGAAGACCGGTTGAGGAAATGCCCCGGATAGTCCCACGAATTTGCGGGGTCTGCCCTGGAGCCCATCATATGGCTTCGGCCAAAGCAACTGACGCTGTTTACCACGTAGACCCACCGCCAGCCGCCAAGAAGCTGAGGGAATTATTCTACTGCGCCCACGTGCTACACTCCCACATTGCTCACTTCTATGCTCTAGCTGCGCCTGACTTTGTTCTGGGACCCACCAGCGACCCGGCACAGAGAAATATCCTCGGGTTGATAGCTAAGGTTGGTCTTGAGGTTGGCGGTGAGGTGATAAAACATCGAGCTTATGCCCAGGATATTCAAGCCGTTATCGGTGGCAAGGCGACACACCCTGTTTGCGGTTTGCCGGGAGGGATGAGCAAAGCAATCACCGAGGAGGAGCGAAAGGACTTTGAGGAGAAAGCCAAATCACTGGTGGAGTTCGGTAAATTCAGCATAAAACTATTCAATGACCTGGTGCTGGCTAACAAGGAATACTTAGAACTGATAACCGGTGACATCTATACTATGAAGAGCTACTACATGGGGATGGTTGATAACAATAACAAGGTGAGTTTCTACGAAGGCGATATCCGTGTGGTTGACCCTGAGGGAAAAGAGGTTGCCAAATTCAAGCCGGCTGACTATCTGGACTATATAGCCGAGCACACTGAGCCCTGGTCTTATCTAAAGTTTCCCTTCCTGAAGAAAGTCGGCTGGAAGGGGCTGGTTGACGGCAAGGACAGCGGGGTTTATCGGGTAAACTCACTGGCTAGGCTTAATGTGTCTGATGGCATGGCAACCCCCTTGGCTCAAACTGAGTACGAAAGGATGTTTGACACCCTGGGAGGCAAGCCGGTGCATGCCACGCTGGCATTCCACTGGGCAAGGCTAATCGAACTATTATATGCTGCGGAGCGCTTGTTGGAGCTTTGCCGGGATGGAGAGATTACCAGTCCTGAGGTTAGAACCATCCCAACCGCCACTCCCGATGAGGGAGTCGGTGTAGTTGAGGCGCCTCGGGGTACCCTGATTCACCACTATCAAACAGATGAAAAAGGCATTGTTGAGAAGGTGAACCTGATTGTGGCTACAGGGCATAATTACCCGGCGATGAATATGTCGGTTAAGCGGGCAGCCCAAGGGTTAATTAAGAAAGGGAAGGTGGCATCAGAAGGACTGCTAAATATGGTAGAGATGGCGTTTCGTGCCTATGACCCGTGTATGGCTTGTGCCACCCATACCCTGCCCGGGCAGATGCCACTAGAGATAGTAATTTACAATAGTAAGGGAGAGGTAGCCGAGAGGTTGAGCCGGCTCTAGCATTCAGTGCCCCTTGAGGCAAGAAGAACTATAGTTTTTTAAGAGGAGAACGTGAAGACGCTAATTTTGGGGCTGGGCAATCCTATTCTGAGTGATGATGGTGTTGGCATTCGGGTTGCCAGGGCGCTTGAAGGTAGGCTTAACCAGCCAGATGTAACCGTGATGGAGACCAGTGTCGCCGGTCTGGACTTCCTGGAGCTGCTGGTTGGTTATAATAGAGCCATCATCATTGATGCTATCCAGACCAAAGAGGGAAAGGTGGGGCAGGTTTATCGACTTGAGCCTGAGGCATTTAATGCCACCCGGCATGCCAGCACACCCCACGATGTGAACTTTGCTACTGCTCTTGAGCTTGGTAACAGGCTTGGCTTGGCTTTGCCCCAACAAATTATTATCTTTGCCATTGAGGTGGAAAACGTAACTACTTACAGTGAGGAGTGTACACCCAAGGTGAGAGATGCCATCCCGGTTTGTGTTGAAATGGTTATGCAGGAGATTACCTCGGGCGATAGTAAGCCAGTCCCCAAGATGTCAAGATAATCGCCTCTGAGTTCGGTTTCATTCCATGTAGCTTCACTGCCTTAAGCAGCCTGGTGACAATCCCCACACCCTTATCGCTCTCACCGACACCAGCATATTCGTGCGGGTAATGTCTATTTAGATTTTCTCCCTGCAAAGCCGGTAGCCTCCACCAAAACCTCCAGGGCTATGGCCCACTTTTTGCCTGAATTATAGAATTTGGTACCTAATTCTTTCTCTGCTTTCCTGACCTCTATTATATCCTTTTGGACATAGCTCTCATCCTGAGATGAGGCCCAAACATAGGCACATATGCCATTGCGATAGGTATATTTACCTAGTTCTAGGCAGTCACCAATAGGCTCAAAGCATTAGGGGAAGGCAGACAGTTTAGGTGTTTTTGGAGGTTGAAAATAGGTATCACGGCGGAAGTCAGGTATATTGGCTAAGTGATAAGCTGATAGTAGAGATAAGAGAAAGGAGGTGAGAACAATGCAGTGGGAATTTGTAGTAGCACTAGTGATAGCAATACCCGTCATCCTTTTCCCGGCAGCGCTCATCTGGTACTTGAACATCGGTGGCATTTTCCAATCTGCTAAGGAGGCACGGAAGACAAGAGCTGCTCGTGAGAAGGGTGTCAAGGCAACAGTCGAAACTAAGTAGCGGCAACGCTGAAGCAGCAGACAGAAATACCCAAAAAGGAGGAGTAAAATGGAGTGGCAAATTATATTAGCTCTAGTACTGGCGATACCTATAATCCTCATCCCGGCAGCGTTTGCATGGTACCTCAATGTTAGTGGTATTTTCACTGTCATCCGAGAGACACGAAAGAGGCGGATTGCTCGTGAGAAGAGGATGAAGGCAGCAGTCGAGGTTGAGGCTAGGTAGACGGCCACTGCTGACCAATCTCGCTATACGGATTGACAATGGTATCACAGCAAAGGAATATTCTGGCAAGTTCTAGCCAGGCAAGGAAGGATGAAATGAATAAAGCTATCGCTGGCAACAAAGCGGTCTCAGCTTCACCTAGCCGAAATTCCTACAAGTTATTCATCTTGCCCTTGCTCCTTGTGTTCTGCACCCTGATTTACTATTTTGGAGAACTGGTGGACTTCGCTGGCTTGGAAGCCTTGCGTTGGAAATTCTTCTACAGTGTGCATGATATACATCGCCTCTTTTTTCTGGCTCCGATAATTTATGCCGGCTATGTCTCCAGGGTTAGGGGGGCAGTAATTATTACACTGGTGGCCTTCATTATCTTTTTGCCTCGTGCTTTTTTTGTATCTCCCTTCCCAGACCCAATACTCAGGACAGTGCTTTTTACCATAATTGCCGGTACTATGGGTGTCCTTACCGGAATCGCACGTAATGAGTTGGAACGGCGCAGGCATCTTGAGACTCTGGTGAGAAGCGAAAAAGATAAACTTTTGGGGATACTGGAGAGAATGGGAGACGGAGTCCTCATCACCGGCCCGGACTACAGGATAAGGTTTATGAATTCAAGCATGATAAGGGATTTTGGCGAGGGCATTGGCTCCCATTGCTACCGGTATCTACACAACCTTGATAGCCCATGCGACCAATTCTGCAAGCTATCAGATGTTATAAACGGCGCAATTGAGAGATGGGAATATAACTTCCCGGATGGCAGAACTTATGAGGTACTCGCTTCACCCTATATTGACTCCGATGGGGTAGTTTGCCAGCTTGCCATGTTCAGAAATATCACGCAGCGCAAAAAGGTCTAACTGGAACTCATCCAACTCAACCGGTTAAAATCCTTACAAAATCTTGATAACTTGCCCCTATATCTGCTTAACTTCCTCAGGCTTTCCGCTATATTGTCTTTTCCCCATATTAATATATAATACAAACATTAATACCAACGGAAAGAAAACCCGGTAGGAGCGAGGGCATGGACCCGGAATGGATTTTGAGGATTGTCTTGTTTGGTATAGCTCACTGGATATTGGCTGGAGTGTTACTACAAGATTTAGCGTCTAGGCAGAGAGTAGTGGGGGGCGCAAAGTGGCCATGGGCGGTAGTAATAGTGTTTATTACTTGCTTTGGCTCGCTATTGTACTTACTGTTTCACCCTCAAATTCTAAATCCGGATCATTCCCAACAGGGGCGCCGCCATGATAAACGTGAGAAATAAGAGGATTATATTGTTGATGACCACCCTCTTCTTACACAAACCCTGGGCATGTGTCTGAGCAAGAGAGGACACAATGTTAGGTGCAGTCCTTTGTTTACGGTGCTGAAGTGTCCCACTTCTGTAGATGACATACACGTCGTATCTCTTTGGACTTTGAAGCATAAGAACAGCAGATTCTTAAATCTGTGCAGTCCTCCCTCTGACGCTCCTGGGCAAAGGCACAGCTGGCAGTAACAAGACCGAGAATAGCTATGCCTATCGGCATGACCCACCTCGGCTTCCAACGGTCACCAAGGCTACCGGTGCCAACAAGCCATAGACGAGGAGGTTCAGGGAAAACATTACGGCGGTGATACCTCGGCCCCAGCCGAACTCATCCAGAGTAAACTGCCACTCTAAAGTCGTAGCTACCTTCTGCACGCCCGCCAAAAACTATTAAGCTTTTAACAAATCAGGTTAATAACCTATTTAAAAAAGCGTGAAGCCCTGAATCTACCAGGGCTCTATGGTTCTATATATATGTGATAGTGGCTCGTTTTTTGTGAGTGCTTGAGGCATTCCTAGTTAAACTACAACAATATACATTATTATAACAGTAAAGTATGCTAATTGCTGGCACCGGTTTTTAGCACTACCTGAATATTGTTCTCCTGCTCAACCGCGTCCATCACTGGCGGCATTTCCTTGAGGATGCTAAGCAAAGGAAGCGGCTTAGCAATGAAAACAGTAACCCTCGTTTTATCGCCTATAGGACCGCCTACCAATAATATCTGTAGGTCTGGAATCTGACGCAGCTGTTTCAGTAACCTCTGCATTTGCACAAAGTCTACTGTCGGAGTTATGTCCAGTTCCAACGTCCCCTGATAAAGCTTATCATCGCCTGCTTTTCGAGAAGCAACATCACCTTTTATCACAACCACTGGCTCAACGATTTCTGCCCTTTCCTCGATGATGGCAGCTGTGGATGCTACTAGCTCGCCTCGGTGTTCCAATTCTTGCTTAGTTTCGTGCTCAGCTGCACCAATAACCTGCTCCAACTGCTGTTTTGCTTCAGCGGTAACTCTGGCCGATTCTTCAAGTTCCTCCTGCACCTTATTTCTGGCTACACTAATAATCTTTTCTGCCTTTTGTATAGCTTCAGCAACAACCTCTGCTTCCTGCCGTATTTTCTCTTTAGCGGCCTTGATGTCATATTCCGCCTTCTGTTTTAGCTCGGTCACAGCCTTAGTTGACCGCTCTGCCTCGGCCTTCGCCTCCTCGGCTACCTTTGCCGCTATTCTCTCTACTTCGGTCTCGGCTTCGGCTATTATCCTGCTCACCTCCCTCTCCGCTTCCTGCGTCGCCTTAACAATAATCTCGGTTGATTCCTCTTCAGCCTTGGCAATAATTCTCTCCACCTCCAGCTTCGTCTTCTCCTCGGCTTCCCCCTTTGCTCTCTCCTCTGCCTCGTTAATAGTCTGCTCCGCCCGTTCTCTTGACTTGGTAATAATGATGACTGATTCCTGCATGGCTCTAGCGATAATATCAGCTGATTCCTGCTCAGCCTCTTTTCTTAGACTCTCCTTCTTTTTCTCAAAGACCTCGGCGAGCTTTTGCTTGTATTCATCAATAATCCTAGCTGTATCCTCAACCTCCTGCCTAACCTTGTCTCTCACCTCTTCCATCTGACTCACCTCCTCTCCGCTTTGATTTCGTGCTTCCCCTTATCTAAGCCGCTATTTAGTGATACTCCTGTGCATTTTCCTCCTGACATTTATCAAGGAAATGGAGAACATCCTCTTGCTTAAACCTTAGGTTACGTCGAAATCCGATGGCATATGACCTTAATAGCCCTCCTCTTTCCCATCGCCTGACGGTACTAGAATGAACGCCCAGGAAACGGGCAACTTCGCTTACGGGTAATAGTCTAGGGGGTAATTTGCTTTCCCGATATTCCGTTTCCATGCTTATTTTTTCACTATTGTTAGTATTCGTAATCATTTTTGCATCCCTATAGTTGACTATCGGTGATTTCTAGTATGCAATGATTTCTTCCGATACACAATCACCTAAATGGCCTAATTTGAGGAAGCAATAGTAATGGGAGGACAGTACTAGGAGACGAGGTAGAGGATGAAGCGAACCTAACGGACTCTTTGATACTTGCTTTCAAGTATCTCAGCAAAACTAATAATGGTCGGGCGGGCTTTATGCACCAATGGTGAACCGTGACCAAAGCAAATAACATCAAAGTCTAAACTGGCCAACCTCTTTATCGAGCGGATTTCTTGTGATATATCAGCAGTGAATGCTTTTGAGGGTAATCTCAGTCTAAACCTATGAGCAAGCACATCACCAGCAATGACCAACCGTTCCTGTTGTAGAAAAAGACAGATGCTACCCGGCGTGTGGCCTGGGGTGTGCAATATCTTAATGCCTCCAAGTATTGGCAGCTCATCGCCATCATTAACTAGTATATCCACCGCTACTGGAGTGGTAGCCCATAGCCTGTGCAAAGGAGTCTTACTCAGCCACCATGGCCCTGGCTGTGGTAACCGTCCATCAATGTACGGAGCATCAGCCGGGTGGGCAACAACCTTGGCTCGGGTAACCTTCTTCAGCATAGCTAGGCTGCCAACGTGGTCAGCATGATGATGTGTGATGATAATATTGGCTATATCAGAAGGAGAGTAGCCCAGCCGCCCTGCTTCTTTCAGTATTTGTGTAGACCTACCCTTGAAGCCGGTATCAACCAGAGTCAGGTTACTACCCACCAGCAGAAACACATTGGCACCCCAGATTCCAGTGCCCCATATGCCACTAAGCTGATATACTCTGGGGGTTATCTCATCCATAGTTACCCCTGTTAATGTCCTAATGACTATAAATATGTGCATTGTCAGCACATTGGCACAACTCAGTAATGGACACTTTAAGTAGTTGAGCGGTCTTTGTCAAGAACCTCAGAGGACTTTCTTTTCAGCAATTAACTCTAGGAAGGCTAGGGGCAACGGTGCGCAGATAACTTATAAGACGAAAGTCATCGGCATAGAATCGCCAGGCTTAACTTCCTCTCCAGCAATAGCTAGGTATGTTAGCCACTTGCGAGATGAGATATTAGAGAGTTAAAAGGTTGCCTAAGCCTTCCTGCCCACCGGAATCACATAGAGAGGGGTTTCATTCCTAGGCATGTCCAGAATGTCCTTCACCTGGTCGTCGTAAAAGGCACCAATTGTTACCATACCTAGGTCGAGAGCAGCTGCCTGCAGATAGATATTCTGGGCAGCGTGGCCCGCTTCCATGTGGGTGTACATCATACCCCTATCACCGTACTTCTTGGTTGTCCTCTCATAAACGGCGGCGATAACAATATCTATGGCGCCTTCCTTGACCCAGCTTTGGCCCAGGGCAGCCTTGGCCAGCTCTCCCCGCACATCATCATCCCTGACCTTGACCAGTTCGTGCCTCTCAGGCTTGTATTTATAGACACCAGCAGCCAGATTCTCAACATTACCCACTACCAGGTAGACCTCAAGTGGGTAGAGTGCCCCGGCAGAGGGTGCAGTGC
>Ga0209979_1004872_pt1 | contig 10887 bp, 10 predicted proteins | sample AnhtaG_FD_183114 | JGI IMG/M metagenome (GOLD analysis project Ga0209979, IMG submission 183114) | Deep subsurface microbial communities from Anholt, Denmark to uncover new lineages of life (NeLLi) - Anholt_01485 metaG (SPAdes) (version 2) | ecosystem: Environmental > Aquatic > Marine > Oceanic...
ATATGGTAAATTTTTAAGAAGGGAAAAATTGCTAGAAAATTTTTTTAAGCCTGATGCGGTAGCCGTGGTAGGCGCTTCCATCAAGCACATGAAATTGGGAAATCAGATCCTGGAAAATCTTTTGAAAGATGGATTTCCGGGAAGAATTTTTCCTATAAATGCTAAGGCTGATTCCACTACCCGAATAATGGGAATCAAGGCTTACCCCAGCCTGGTTGAGGTTCCCCAACCTATTGATTTAGCTATCGTAGTTGTCCCGAGCCGAGGGGTTCTCTCGGTAATTCAAGATTGTGGGGCCAAGGGGATCGATTCGGTAGTTATAATCAGCGCTGGCTTTAAGGAAGTGGGCGAAGAGGGAGCTACGCTTGAATCAGAGCTGCTTAAGCTCTCGAAGAACCTGGGAATTCATATCCTTGGACCCAATGTTTTAGGCATAATTGATGCTCATCATCACCTTAACGCTTCCTTTGCCCCTGCCAGTCCTTCACCGGGAAATATTGCCTTTCTCTCTCAATCGGGTGCCCTAGGCTGTGTTGTTCTCGATAAGGCTGAAGGGGAAGGAATAGGTCTTTCCAAGTTTATCAGTCTTGGTAACAAGGTCGATTTAGATGAGGTAGATTTTTTAGCCATGCTTAGGGACGATGCCCAGACAGATGTCATCCTGGGGTATCTGGAAGGGATTAAAAGAGGAAAAGATTTTATCTCGGTGGCGAGGGAGGTTACCTCCCAAAAGCCTGTGGTAATGATAAAGGCTGGTCGATCAGATCAAGGAAAAAGAGCTGCTTCCTCCCATACAGGATCTTTAGCCGGACAGGATGAGGCTTATGATGTAGCTTTCCAGGCTTCGGGAATAACTAGAGCTAACTCTCTGCGGGAAGCAATTGATCTTGCTCGGGGGTTTTCCTCCCAGCCAATTCCTCAAGGAAAGAGAGTTCTTCTACTGACCAATGGAGGTGGGGCAGGCATTATGGCCACCGATGCTTGTGAGCAGTTTTCTCTGGAGCTGGCTAACCTGGAGGACGAGACTAAGGAAAGACTGAAGGAAAAACTACCCCACGACAGTTCCGTGGCTAATCCTATAGATATTCTGGGAGATGCTAAGTCCGATCGTTATGAGATTGCTCTGGAGGCAATTCTCACTGATCCAAATGTGGATGGAGTCATAGTTTTGTTGACGCCTCAAAGCGGTTCTGATGAGGATGAAACCGCCAGATTAATAATAAAAATTTCTCCAGGAACTAAAAAAACCATCCTTACCTGCTTTATGGGTCAGAAGAAGGTAAAAGGTGCTATTAAAATTTTACAAAATCATGGAATTCCCAATTACGCAGATCCAGAAGACGCTGTCAGAGTCTTTGAGGCCATGTTTAGATATGGTGAGTGGCTAAAAAGACCGAAGGAGGCAGTAAAGACCTTCCCGGTGAGCAAATCCCGAGTTGACCACATTCTGAATGAATCGATAAAAGAGGGATATCTAGAAATTGGAGGGGAAAGAGCACTCCAGATAATGAAAGCCTACGGTATTCCCACTGTGGAGAATTATCTGGTAAGGGAGCTACACGAAGCCCTTGACGTAGCAGAAAGCTTACATTCATCCCTGGCTATGAAGATCGAATCCCCGGCTATACTGCATAAGTCTGATACCGGAGGAGTTCTGCTAAACTTAAAATTAGCCGATGTGGAAACATCATTTTACCAGCTAATGGAAAGGGCAAAAAGAATAGTGCAAGCCAACAGAATAAGAGGAATTTCTATCCAGCCCATGGTTAAAGAAGGGAAAGAAGTTCTCATAGGAGTTTCCTGGGATGATGTTTTTGGGCATCTCATTAAATTTGGGCTGGGAGGAAAATACGTAGAGATTTATAGAGATGTTTCCACCAAACTCGTCCCTCTTACCCCTTCCATGACTGAGGAGATGATTGGGGAAACCAAGGTAATCTCCAGATTACTAAAAGGAGTAAGGGAAGAATCCCCCTCTGATGTACCCGAAGTCGAAGAAGCGCTGTTAAGATTTTCACAACTGGTGTGTGATTTCCCTAGAATTTTAGAGATAGAAGCTAATCCTCTAGTAGTTTGGAAAAAAGGGGCCATGGTTGTTGATGCCCGATTGAGGTTGAAAAATGGGTGTTCCTAAAAAAAAACGTTCTAAATCACGAAAAAAAAGCAGAGTCTCGCAAGACAAGCTCGTATCCCCAATTCTTGCGGCTTGTCCTCAGTGCAAGGCTCCCATAATGCCTCACTTTGCTTGCCCAAAATGTGGTTATTATAAGGGTAAACAGGTGGTCATCGTGAAAGAAAAAGAACGTGAAAAAGAAAAGGAAAGAAAGAAAAAGAAGGAGACCGGCTAGTCATGCGTATAGCCGTTGACGCTATGGGTGCCGAAAGAGGCATCGGTATTGTAGTAGAGGGAGCTATTAGAGCAATACAAGAGGCGCCCGAGATAGAAATAATTCTGGTAGGCGACAAAGATAAGATTGAGGAAGAGATCAGGCTCTCTCACCTTAAAGAGATTCCCTTTTCCATGGTTCATGCCCCTCAAATAGTTGAGATGACCGATTCGGCTACAGTCTCTTTAAAAGAAAAGAAGAATTCTTCCATAGCGGTAGCTTTGAACTTACTTAACCAGAAAAAAGCAGAAGCATTAGTCAGCGCAGGCAATACCGGAGCAGTGATGACAGCGAGTCTATTTAAGCTGGGGAAATTGAAGGGGGTGAAGCGCCCTTGTTTGGCCGCGGTTTTCCCTACTTTAAATGGAAAAAAAGTGGTTCTTTTGGATGTGGGGGCAAATGTTGATTGTCGGCCTTATTACCTATTTCAATTTGCTATGATGGGGAGTACATATGCCTATAAGGTACTCCGTATAAGAAGTCCTCGAGTTGGACTGCTTAGCATTGGGGAGGAGGAGAACAAAGGAAACGATCTGGTCCTTCAAGCCTTTAAACTTATGAAGGAATCTTCTTTAAATTTTGTGGGGAACATAGAAGGCAGGGATATTACCAGCGGGAAAGTGCAGGTAGTTGTATGTGATGGATTCATAGGAAACATAATCCTGAAGTTCGCCGAGGGATTTGCAAAAACTGTACTTTCCGTATTAAATGAGAGGGCAAGGAGTAGTCTGCCCGGCCTGGGAGGAATTCTTTCTCGTAGGTGGCTCACTCAGATAAACAAAAACCTCGATTATGCTGAGTATGGTGGAGTTCCCCTTTTAGGGGTGAATGGAATCTGCGTAATTGCCCATGGTGCTTCTTCAAGCAAGGCCATTAAAAACGCTGTTCTTGAAAGTTTCCAATTTGCCAAGGAAAAGATGAATCATCATATAGAGAAAGTTTTGGCGAGAAATAGAGAGATGGAGAGCCAAAAATGAGGAAAACTAAGATAGCCGGAACGGGATCCTACATTCCCGATAAAGTTTTGACCAATGCCGATTTGGAGAAGATGGTAGATACCTCCGACGAATGGATTTCAACAAGAACTGGAATTAAAGAAAGACGAATTGCTGATAAAAATGAGGCAGCATCGGATTTAGCTTACAAGGCTTCTAAGATGGCAATAGAGGCCGCTAAAATTGAACCTCAGGACCTGGATATGATTATAGTAGCAACCATCACCCCGGACATGATCTTCCCTGCTACTGCCTGCATTCTTCAGGAAAGATTAGGGATGGACAAGGTCGCTTCCTTTGATCTGGAGGCTGCCTGTTCCGGTTTTCTTTATGGGCTTAGTATAGGAAGCCAGTTTATTGCCACCCGAACTTATAATACCATCCTGGTTGTAGCCGCGGAGACTCTCTCCAAGATCATCGACTACGAGGACCGAAACACCTGTATTATCTTTGCTGACGGAGCTGGAGCGGCTATCTTGAGACCATCTGATGATAATAGTGGAATAATCTCTAGTTATCTGGGAGCAGATGGAGAAGGGGCGAATTTAGTAGGAGTCCCGGCAGGTGGTTCGAGGCTACCCACCAGCTTGGAGACAGTAAAAAATAGACAACATTACATGAAAATGCGGGGGAATGAGCTGTTCAAAAAAGCCGTGAAGATAATGGTTCGAGCCGTAGATGTCTCTTTAGAGAAGGGAGGCCTTACCTATGAAGATGTAGATTTTTTCATCCCACACCAGGCTAATATTCGTATCATTAAAGCAGTTGCCAAAAGGATAGACCTGGGTATGGATAAAGTATGGGTAAATCTGGATCAATGTGGGAATATGTCGGCCGCTTCTTGTGCTGTATCCTTAGATCAGGCGGTACGCCAGCACAAGATAAAAAAAGGAGACAAGGTAGTTCTCACCTCATTCGGAGGTGGGCTCACCTGGGCCTCCTTAGTCATAGAATGGTGAAGAAAAGGGATTCTCAGTGAGTAGAAAAATAAAGATTATTTCTCTGTTAGCAGAGGTCGGGATTCTTTGGTTTTACTTACCTCTTCTGGTGATGGCCCAACCATCAATAACCAGATTGACCATTTTCCCTAACAATCTAAATTTAGTAGAAAAAGTAAGAAGAATAAAGCTAAAAGTCGGGATTAATGAAATAACTCTCGGTCCGGTGGAAAAAGGAGTAATTCTGGATTCAGTTTACCCTCAGGCAGAAGGATGTGAGTTTCTAGAACAGGAATATAGCTCTAATTCATTGCTTTCGTGGAAAGTAAGGTCAGAAAAGGAAGAAGAGACCACTCTAAGAGTTGTTTATCTAACCACTGGACTGACTTGGAAAGTGAGTTATCAGGTTGCGGTAGGAAAAGAAGATAGATTTATGAATCTATCGGCCTGGGCAACAGTAGAAAACAAGAGTGGGATGGACTTCTCTCAGGTTTATCTAACTTTAACAAAGCAACTGCCTCGGCAGACCAAGCAGGAGGAAGAAGAAGTCTCAAGAGGAAATCTGTCAGAATCTTATCTTTCTGACTCAAAAAATTTTTCTTATTCTCCTCGCTATCCCGTCACTCTTAGATCAGGTGAAAAAAAAAGAATTCCGCTCTTTACTAGTAGCCACATCCCCATAAAAAAGGTTTATCTTTTTGATGGAGCAAAATATGGGGAGGAGGTAAGAGAGGAAATTTTATTAAAAAATTCACTGGATCTTGGATTAGGTATGCCTCTTCCCCAGGGTCCGGTCTATGTTTATAAGATGGGCCTCGCAGATAGGATAAACTTTATTGGTCAGGATATTCTTCCCGAGACTCCTCCCGAGAAAGAGGTGAGAATTTTTTTAGGAGAAGCAAAGAACTTGGAAGGGGAGAGAATTCAGACTTCTTATCAACAACTACCAAGTTCTGAGAAGGAATTTAGCTATAAATTAATTCTTTACAACTCAGCTGATCTACCTATGACGGTGGAAGTGGTGGAACATTTTTATGGAGAATGGACGATTTTGGAAAGTAAACCGGAAAACTATATAAAAGAAGAAAATTTCGTTGTCTATGAAGTTGAGGTTCCTGCTGGACAAACGCAAGAAATTCAATATAAGGTAAGAGCCAAATAGTTAAAGTTACTGGAGGACAAGTATGCCAACTTCTAGTGAAAAGCTAAGAAATTTAGCCATAATTGGAGGTCAGGGAACAGGAAAGACATCCCTGGTTGAAGCTTTTCTTTATCAAGCTAAGCTCATAAATAAAATGGGAAGTGTAACCCAGGGAAATACTCTCTCTGACTATGATCAGATAGAGAAAAAACGAGGATTCAGTATAAATCCTTCCCTTTTTCATCTACCATGGCGGGATCATAAGATTAATCTTTTGGATGGGCCTGGTTTTACAGATTTTATTCTCAGGATTCGAGCATTGCTGAGAGTGGCAGAGACAGCCCTGATGGTTGTCACTCCCTCGACCCTTACAGGCAGTGAAACCAGAAAGGCTTGGCAATATGCGCGGGAGGAAAAAGCCTTCCCTTTGATATTTTTGAACAAAATGGACGAAGAAACCGTGGATTTTTCTGAACTAACCTCCGGAATAGAAAAAGAATTCTCTAGCTTTTGTCTTCCTTTACAGATTCCCCTAACTTCCGATAAGTCCTTCTTGGGAGTCGTTGACCTGATAGGCATGAGGGGAAAGGTGTATGAAGAAGGAAAAGCTAAAGAAGTAAAAATTCCTAAGGACTTAGAGGAAGAGGTAAAAAAGTTTAGAAAGAAATTGCTGGAAGCAGTTGCCGAAACGGATGATACTCTCATTGAAAAATATTTGGAAAGAGAAGAACTAACCGAAGCTGAAATAAAAAAGGGTCTGAGAGACGGTATTAGCAGCCATACATTTACCCCTCTTCTTTTTGGCTCTGCCACCAAAAATGTAGGAATTGATCTTCTTTTAGACACCGTAGTAGATTTTTTCCCTTCTCCCCAACTGAAAGAATCAGCTGAGAAGGAATCTCCTTCTGCCTTTGTCTTTCAGACTCTTCTTGAAGCACATTTGGGCGAACTAAACCTTTTCAAGGTTTTTTCAGGTGCCCTTTCCTCAGGCACCACTGTGTACAACTCTACCAAAAGAACAGATGAAAAAATAGGCCAGATTTACCTAATGCAGGGCAACTCAAGAGAAGAAACTCCCCGCATAGTGGCTGGTGACATAGGAGCGGTAGCTAAGCTAAAAAACACTGGCACAGGGGATGTTTTGTGTACCAGAGAGAATCCGATTACCCTTCCTCCTTTGCAGTTTCCTGAACCCAACACTTCCATAGCTCTTAAACCAAAAGGAGAAAAGGACGAAAAAAAGATGGGCATGGCTCTGGCTAAATTAGTCAAAGTAGACCCTCTCCTTAAAATAGAGATGGACAAGGAATCGGGACAAACCATCCTCTCCGGAACAGGAGAAGTACACCTGGAGATTATGATTGACCGCTTAAAGGCCGAATTTAATGTTGAGGTCCAGACCGAACAGCCAAAGATCCCTTACCGAGAAACCATTACATTATCCACAGAAGCACAGGGAAGGTATAAACGTCAGACGGGGGGTCACGGGCAATATGGGGATGTTTGGCTACGGGTTCGGCCCCTACCTCGGGGGAAAGGGTTTATATTTGTAACCAAAATCAAAGGGGGAGCGATTCCTTCTCGCTATATTCCTTCGGTAGAGAAAGGAGTCAAAGAGGCCTTAACAAAAGGAATTTTAGCCTCTTATCCCATGGTAGACCTGGAGGTCACCCTATTTGACGGTACCTACCATCCCGTGGATTCCTCGGACTTAGCCTTTCATATTGCTGGCTCTATGGGGCTGAAAAAGGCGCTAGGACAGGCTAAACCAATCCTTTTAGAGCCTATTGTAGAGCTTGAAGTTGAGGTACCTGATGAGTTCCTCGGGGATGCTAACGGAGACCTAAGCTCACGGAGAGGGAAAATTCTAGAAGTAGAGCCCTCTCAGGAAAGACAGACGATTAGGGCAACTGTCCCTCTGGCGGAGCTTCACAATTATTCAACCTCCCTTCGCAGCATAACTCAAGGGAGAGGAGCTTTTGCCAAGAAGTTTTCTCATTACGAGAGATTACCTGATGAGACAGCTCAAAGAATAATTGCTCAAACTAAGAAATCAAATTAGATAAGTTGAGGCTGCTGGTGCTCATAACGCAAAGTTTAAAACTCACATTAGCCCGAGAGATCCCCCTCTCTCGCACAAGCTATAATCTCTTAGGAGTAGCTTCCTTTACTGCGCTTACGGCTCTGGGTGCCTTTGTATGGATCCCACTTCCCTTTACCCCTGTCCCCATAACTCTACAGACCTTCTTTGTTCTACTGGGGGGAGCAATTTTGGGTAGAAGGTTAGGAGCTTTATCACAATTGTTGTACCTGGGGTTAGGAGGGCTGGGCCTACCTATTTTTGCCGGAGTTAGCGGGGGGGGACTGTCTCGTCTGGTTGGACCCACAGGTGGTTATCTCATTGGTTTTGTTTTAGCTGCTTATCTGGTTGGAAGGATGGCCAAAAAGAAAAAAGCTAATCTCTGGTCCCTAATGTTGATTATGGGAGTGGGAGAAGGGATTATCCTTTTTTTAGGAACCCTCTGGTTAGCTTGTGTACTAAGAATTGGAATAGGACAGGGTCTTTATCTAGGATTAATTCCTTTTTTGCCGGGTGATATGGTTAAGCTCGCAGCGGCAGCTTCAGTGTGTTACGGCATGCAATCAAAACTTACAACTTCTTCCAATAAACAATAGCATCCTCCTCGGTATCGGAATAATAGTAGGCACGGACGGCTATCTTCTTAAAGCCAAATCTTTCGTAGAACCTTTGAGCAGCCAGATTAGAATCTCGGACTTCCAAGGTAATTGTATCCAGTGATTGGTCTTGAGCGTTTTTAAGGAGATGCTCTAATAATTTTGTTCCCAGATCCATCCTTCTGAAACTTGGATGGATAGCAAAAGTAACCAGATGAGCCTCATTCTTTATTTTCCAATATCCCCCGTATCCTACCAGCCGATCCCGGCATTCTAAAACATGATAGAAAGCAAAACTTTCTTTCTCGAGTTCCGAGAAAAAGATATTCGAAGACCAGGGGCTGGGAAAGGAAAGGTTCTCAATCTCGCTAACTTCCGGGATGTCCTCTTTTCTCATGGCGCGAATCTTTATTGCCTCGTCCAATCCTTACCTCCGGTGATGAGACATAGAGCGGACTTAAGCTAAAAACATTGTCAATTTTTCCTGCCTTGAGTCTTTCTGCACCCAGTGTAAGAAGTGCCTTGATGAGGAATATTTCGTCCAGAAGCAGAAATGATGTGTTCTTTATTTTTTTTAGCTCTTTAGTAAGTTCTCTTTCTTCCATAGGGATAAGAAAAGTCACCTTCTGAGGAGAAAATTTTTCCAAAGACCCTTTAATCTGGCTAAAGGAAAGAAATCGACATCTATCTATCTTTGTTGTTTTACCTTGATTTTTTTCGTAAAATCCCACATAACACTTACCCCCATAGGCTCTGCGAAGCGCACAAAAAATTCCTTCACGGAGGAGAAAGAAAACCCAACTGTCCAGAGTAGCAACCCCTACCAAAGGAATCTTCAAGGCAAAAGCCAAAGACTTAGCCAGACTCAATCCAACTCGCAGACCCGTGAAAGAGCCTGGACCTAAACTAACCACCACAGCTTGAAGATCCTTATTTTTTATTTTTTCCCTCTTCATTAAGGTCTCCAGAGAAGGAATGAGCTCTCCAGAGGTAAGATAAGGGGATATCGTTTTTCTAGCCAGGACTTTTTCTTTGGTTCCCAAGCACAAAATCCCCTTTTTTGCCGAGGTATCTATACCCAGAAGCAACAAAAATAACCCCCTTTTTTCATCTTCTCTATTACTCTCCTATAGAAAGAACCATAGGCCCGCAAGGCAATTCTCCTTTTAAATAAGTCCACTATTTCTAACTCAATCTTAAGATATTCTGCAGGTAAAAGGTCTTCCATCTTTTCGGCCCATTCTATTACGACAATACCCTTTTTCTGGTAAAAATAGTCCTGGTAGCCCAGGGAAATAATTTCTTCTGGGTGAGCTATTCGGTAAAGATCAAAATGATATAAGGGCACGGAACCCGAGTACTCGTGGATGATAACAAAGGAAGGACTTTTAATCAAAGACTGAATCCCTAAGCCTTTACCTATTCCTTGAACTAAGGTAGTCTTTCCGCTCCCTAACTCTCCGGTTAAAGCTAAAATCGAACCAGGAGAGAGCCTGCAGCCCAGTTCTTCACCCAATTTTTGGGTTTCTTCATATTTTTTTGTCACTATAGATAAGGCTGTGACCAACTTATTTCCTTTTTTTTATAGCCCCGATCTTTTTGGAAAGTCTTCTAGTGGCTAAACCAGTGTTAGCCTCCTTAAATACAGCACTTATAACTGCCACCCCGTCTGCTCCTGCCTTTAGAGTTTTCTCCACATTGTTCGAGTTTATCCCCCCTATCGCTATTACGGGGATATTCACTTTTTCTTTGGTCTTAGCTATTATTTCTATCCCCTTAGCAGGTCCGACGCCTGGCTTAGTAGCAGTGGAAAAAACAGGTCCTATAGCTACGTAATCGGCGCCTTCTCTTTCCGCCTGCTGGGCTTGCTCTACCGAGTGGGTAGATGCACCAATGATTTTATGATCTCCCAAGACCTTGCGAGCAGCCGAGATGGGCAGGTCATCTTGTCCTAGATGCACTCCATCTGCCCCTGAGGCTACGGCGATATCTACCCTATCGTTTACAATGAAAAGGAGATCCTCCGGAATCATTTTTCTTACTAAAAGAGCTTTTTTAAAAAAGGCCGACAAAGACAGGGTCTTTTCTCTTAACTGAACAATAGTGGCTCCATTGGATACCACCTCTTTTAATTTTTCTTCGAACTCTTCCTCTTCGACCAGGCTAGAGTCGGTGATTACATAGAGGCTGAAATCATATCTTTTTTCCAGTCTCATAGCCACCTTTTTTTCCAAAGAATAGGTTTGAAAACGAAGCTTCTTAAATCTTTGCCCTAATTCTGAAGAAAGCAGCTTAACAAACTCCTCTAGACTCCTTTCAGCCTCTTGGACTCTTCTAAAGTTAGCTTTCACCAGATTCTCAAACCCTTCTCTTTTTTCTTCTTTCCCCAGTCTTGCTCCTACGTCTTTTTCCACCTCTCGGCAGCTCATGCGCTGCCTCCATCTAAAGTGAGGAATCTCTTCAGCTACCTTTATTAAAAAGTGACGTAACTGTCGCACCTTTTGGGTAAGATGATAATCGTTCAAGCCAAATCGAACTGCATCTTCTATTACTCTCAAACCTTCGCTTGCCCGATCAAGATTGACATCCATTATTCGATAAATTTCTCTCTTCCTATTCACTATAGACTCCAGGGGATAATCTTTGCAATCAGAGCGAGTAGCCGCACCCTTTAGGGTGCGCATAAACGCAGGCTAAGATTTTGCGCAGGCTGAAGCCTGCGGCTACCGGCGACTACCGAGATTGCTTCG
>Ga0209979_1004873_pt1 | contig 10885 bp, 9 predicted proteins | sample AnhtaG_FD_183114 | JGI IMG/M metagenome (GOLD analysis project Ga0209979, IMG submission 183114) | Deep subsurface microbial communities from Anholt, Denmark to uncover new lineages of life (NeLLi) - Anholt_01485 metaG (SPAdes) (version 2) | ecosystem: Environmental > Aquatic > Marine > Oceanic >...
AATATTATCATTTAATGATAGTAAAAACCACTATTTGTTGTCAATAGTTTTTAGAGCGAGGTTGATAAAATAGAGTAAATAGGATACACTGAAAATATGATATACTTTGGCACTTCAGGCTTTAGCTATAATGATTGGGTAGGAAACTTCTACCCTTTGGGTATGCCCAAGAGGGAATGGCTTACCTACTATGCCCGTGAATTTAATACCTGTGAGATAAACTCGTCCTTTTATGCATTACCTAAACCATCCAGCTTAAAAGCTATGGCTGAGAAAACGGGTGAAGGTTTCATATTTTCTATTAAGGCGAATCAAGAAATGACCCACCAAAGAGAAGATAATGCCTCCGTTTTTAAGGCTTTTTGTCAGGTGTTAGAGCCTATCATCACTGCCGGCAAGCTGGGTTGTATCCTGGCTCAGTTTCCCTACAGTTTCAGGTTTAATCGCCGTAACTGGGACTACCTCGGGATGTTTAAGGAACGATTGGGTGAACTACCGGTGGTGATTGAATTCCGTAATGCCCAGTGGCTAAGGAGTGAGGTATTTGACTGGCTTCGTCATCAGGATTTAGGCTTCTGCTGTGTTGATGAACCACAACTGCCCAATCTGTTGCCACCACTAGTTGAGGTAACCAGTAAGGTAGGCTATGTTCGTTTTCACGGGCGTAATAGTGCCAAGTGGTGGCAACATGAGCAGGCTTATGAGAGGTATGATTATAGCTATACGCCACAGGAGCTCAGCGAGTGGCTGCCTAAGATTCAAAAACTGGATAGTATGGCTGAAAAGTCCTTTATCTTCGCTAACAATCACTGGCGTGGGCAGGCAGTCAGCACTATTCGCCAATTGCGGATGATGCTGGACTAATCCCACCCCGCTTACTATTGTTCTCTCAAGTAACATTAAGTATAATAGCTCACCTGTCAACATCTAAATGGGAAAATCAGAAGCAGTCTATCTCAAACTTGACAGGTGAGCAGGAGGAAGAGGAAATGACGACTAATTTTAACCTACTTCGCTCTCGCCTAGAGAATGAGCAAAAGCGCTTAATTGGGCAATTGGACCAATTAGAAGCTAGCGTCCGCCCCGCAGAAGAGAGGCGGGAGGGTAGTCCCTTTGGCAAAAGGGAGGAGGAGGCTGCCGAGACCCTGGAGTTAGAGAATCGGCTAGCTTTAGAGAAGCGTATAAAAGAACAACTGGCTGCGGTGGAGCATGCCTTACACAAATTTGAAGAAGGGACTTATGGTTTATGCGAGGGCTGCGGTCAACCTATAGACCCAGCCCGGTTAGAAGCACTGCCTCAGGCGAAGCGGTGCATGAGTTGTAAAGCTCAACAGGCAAAGAATGCAAAAGGTAAAATCTCTCCAGGGTAAGTGGTGGAATGTAGTTTTTTTCTTTACTGCGTTACCATTGGTGGCTGCTGACCAGCTCAGTAAGCTCTGGATAAGGTCTAATTTAGACATAGGGGAATCGCTGTTTGAGGTAGGGTTCTTTCGTTTGACTCGTGTCCATAATACGGGGGCCGCCTTTGGCTTATTTCAAGGTCAATCATTCCTCTTGACTATAGTTGCTTCAGTTGGTGTTGCTGCCCTTCTGCTCTACGCCCTCTTTTTTCATCATAGGTTCCCCTTTTTAGATAACAGGCTGGGCAAGCTAGCCCTTGGCCTGATTCTTGGCGGCACAGTGGGTAACCTTATTGACCGAATACACCTTGGCTATGTTACCGACTTTATTGATTTTAACTTCTGGCCTGCATTTAATATTGCTGACCCGGCTATAGTGGTCGGTGTTATTTTACTTGTTTACTCTATTATCAGCTTAGCCAGAGCCAGGGAACGCTCGGATGGAAAAGGTATATAGCTTTATAGTTGATAAGACTGGGGTTCGTCTTGATAAGTATGTTGGCGAGAAGTGCTCAGAGCTCTCCCGAACCCATGCCCAAAAGCTTATTGCCGATGGCCATATCACGGTTAATGACCGTGTGGTTAAGGCGAGTTTAAAACTTAATACTGGTGATAGGGTGGATATTATCATACCCCCCACCGCCCCCAGCCCTTTATCACCTGAGGCTATTCCGTTAAATATCATTTACGAAGATGATGACCTTTTAGTTGTGGACAAACCGGCCGGACTGGCTGTTCACCCAGCACCGGGGCACCCAGGTCATACTCTGGTTAATGCCGTTCTGTCCCACTTGCCTGGCTTGGCTGAGACCGGTGACTCACTGCGACCGGGAATTGTACACCGACTGGATAAGGATGCCTCGGGGATAATGGTGGTGGCTAAGAATAATGCCGCTCAACTAAATCTAATAGACCAGTTTAAGGCTCGTTCGGTGGTAAAAGCCTATCTGGTGTTGGTTGAAGGGCACCTTACCCCGGAGGACGGAGTTATTGAAGCCCCCATCGGGCGTGACCCCCGTAACCGGAAGCGGATGGCGGTAGTGGCTGAGGGCAGGGAAGCTCGCACCCGGTATCATGTAATTAAGTACATAGGTAACTATACCCTGCTTGAAGTCAGGACGGAGACTGGTCGTACCCACCAGATACGGGTTCACCTCAAGGCTATTGGCTATCCAGTGGCAGGAGATGCGACGTATGGGGTAAAGTCAGCCTATTTATCGCGGCAGTTTCTGCATGCCTGCCGCCTCGGCTTCCACCTACCCTCCACCGGCGAATATGTAGAGTTCACCTCAGAACTCCCCCCTGACCTAGCGCAGGCACTAAAGGATATAGGCTAGAAAGCTGATAAACAAGGTGGTAGAATGAAGGGAGGAAGATAAAAGTGGCTGTTGATAGGATTTTAGGAAGGCTTGACAATTTAATTGAAATGGGGGAAAAGGTTCTGGCGACCCGCCGTTCTGGATCCTCGCCAGGTATAATTGCACCTGATTTCGTAGAAAGTGGTTTGTTCCAGCAATGGCACACAAGTTCCCAAGCTTTCTTGAATGCAAAACTTGGGGCTGATAGTGTTCACTCTCGTGCGTTTGAGACATGTTGTAAGAGTGCTCGCCCTGGCGATACTAAGCAAGGGATAGGTATACTTCGAGCAGCCAAAGAGGATATTGCGGGTGGTTATCTTCAAGAGTTTGAGACACTCGTTTCTGCCAGTGTATTCTCAGACTTTTTAGATATGGCAGAACACCTTTTAGATAATGGTTATAAAGACCCAGCTGCTTCATTGGTAGGTGCGGTTCTTGAAGATGGCCTTAGACGTATGTGTGCTAATAACACTCTTCCAGTGAAGCCTGATGATAATATAAGCTCATTGAACAAAAGGCTTGCTGACAAGCCCGTATATAACCGCCTTCAACAGAGAGAAATCGAAGCTTGGAATAAGTTGCGTGACTACGCTGACCACGGACATTTTAGCGAATATGATGATAAACAAGTGAAACGTACGCTGGAAGACGTTAGAAAGTTCCTTGCCGATTATTTGAAGTAAGAAAGGTTCTAAATGACTAAAGTTAGAACGCGGTTTGCCCCCAGCCCTACCGGTTACCCTCACGTGGGCAATATCAGGACGGCACTGTTTGCCTGGCTCTTTGCCCGGCACCACGGGGGCAGCCTCATTGTCCGCATTGAGGATACTGATGTCGCCAGGAAGGTTGAGGGCGCCGTGGAGGCTATTCTCAGTAGCCTGCGCTGGCTGGGACTGGACTGGGATGAGGGGCCAGAGGTGGGTGGTAAATACGGACCCTATTTTCAATCGCAACGTTTGGACAAATACCACGAGATAGCTCAACGGCTGGTTTCGCAGGGGGATGCTTATTACTGCTACTGTTCTCCCCAGCGACTGGAGGAGATGCGGGCGGAGCAGGTTAGGCATAAGCAGCCGCCTGGCTATGACCGTCACTGTCGGGAGTTGAGCCAGGAGGAGCGGGCTAAGAAGGAAGCCGAGGGTATCATACCAGTAGTTCGTTTCAAGACCCCGCTTGAGGGGCAGACCAGGTTTAATGATTTAATCTGGGGTGATGTGGTATTTGAAAATAATACCATTGATGATTTCGTATTGCTTAAGTCGGATGGCTACCCCACCTATCACCTGGCCAATATAGTTGATGACCATTTGATGGAGATAAGCCACGTTATTAGGGCTGAGGAATGGCTATCCAGTACCCCCCGTCATGTATTGATGTATCAGGCTCTGGGCTTTGAGCCGCCGCACTTTGCTCACCTGCCTATGCTCTTGGGCTCTGACCGCAGTAAATTGAGTAAGCGGCATGGAGCGGTGTCTATCACCGACTATTTTGAGCAGGGCTATCTACCCGAGGCGATGGTAAACTTTCTCGCCTTACTCGGTTGGTCTCTGGATGATAGAACCGAGATTTTGTCCCGGCAGGAGCTTATAGACAACTTTTCCCTGGAGCGAGTTAGCCGAACGGCAGCTATCTTCAATCGGGATAAGCTCAACTGGATGAACGGAGTATATATTCGTAGCTTAACCGCTGATGAATTTTTTGGGGCTGCGGAACCCTACTTAATGATGGATAGAGCTGCTGGGGAGGCAGTGATATCAAGTGAAGAATATGTGAGGCAGATTATGCCGCTTGTCCAGGAGCGAGCCAAAACACTAGTTGAGGTTGTTGAGCTGGCTCAGTTTTTCTTCGTGGAAGAACTTGATTATGCTCCTGACCTGCTCATAGGTAAGAATATGAGTCGGGAATCGACCACTGAAGCCTTAAAGGCAGCGCAGCCGAGGCTGGGTGAGTTAAAGGTGTTTGATGCTGAATCCCTGGAGGCACTGCTCAGACCTCTGGCTGTGGAGCTAGGATTGAAGACAGGGCAGCTCTTTGGCACGCTGAGGGTGGCGGTTACCGGGCGGACAGCAGCACCACCATTATTTCAGACTATGGCAGTGCTGGGTAAAGAGCGGTGCCTGAAGCGAATTGAAGCGGCGCTGAATAGACTAAATAGAATGTCCCGGTAATGACTACCCCTGAGAATAAAAAGAGGATAGGAACCGCATTTGTCTGAACCTGGATACCTCTCTTTGTACCACTCTGGTGAACTCAAACGGCGGGCTGAGAGGCTTGAGGCGCGATTAGCTTCATGTGACATCTGCCCCCGCGAGTGTCGGGTAAATCGGCTTGAAGGTGAGCTGGGGTTTTGCCATTCGGCTTATCTGCCTATAGTCGCTGCAGTTTGCGCTCACCATGGTGAGGAACCCGTTATTTCGGGAAGTAAGGGGTCGGGGGCGATATTCTTTGGCAATTGCAATATGAGGTGTGTCTATTGTCAGAATTATCAGATAAGCCAGGACTGGAAAAGGCAGCAGTCTAATGAGGTGGATTTCCATACACTGGCTGAGAATATGCTCTATCTTCAGGATGAATTGGGATGCCACAACATCAACCTTGTTTCCCCCTCGCACTTTGTCCCCCAGTTGGTTCGGGCGGTGCTGAAGGCAGTGCCTATGGGACTAAAGATACCACTGGTTTATAATACCAACAGCTTTGACTCGGTCAAAACCCTAAAAGAGCTTGACGGTATAATAAGTATTTACCTCGCTGATTTGAGATATGCCTCTGATACCTGGGCTAAAGAATTCTCGCAGGTCTCAGGTTATGTGGCACAGGCTCGTGAGGCTATCAAAGAGATGTATGGGCAGGTTGGGGAATTGGTGGTGGGTGAATCCGGGCTGGCCCAGCGGGGATTGATTGTGCGCCATCTTATTCTGCCCAACGGGCTGGCCGGTAGCGAGGACTCACTCGCCTGGCTGGCTGGCGAGGTTTCTCCCACGGTCACGGTTAGCATAATGTCTCAATACTTACCACGATACCGGGCTCAGCGGATTCCCTCGCTGGCGAGGACAATTTCAGTATCTGAGCACGAGGCTGTCCTTAAGTTGCTGGATGAGCTGGGGTTAGAGAACGGCTGGGTGCAGGAGATGGGGGCAGCGGAAAACTACCTGCCTGACTTTGAAAGAGAAGGCCATCCCTTCTCCCTGAGTGCTGATAGACGGAAGTGACGGTATTTCTTACCCTCTCCGCTTTCGGTTGACGAAGGCAAATCGGATTTTCAGGCCGTTGCGCTTTGTATCCTTCTTATTTACATTCTCTACGAAGGTCTTTAAGTCTATAAGTTGTTTCGCTTTGGTAGCGGTCTTCTTTTTCATAACGGTTAATTGTATCACTATACGCTGGTATGAAGCAACTATGAGCTTGTTACGAAACTATTATAGTAGATGTGATAAAATTAGGGCATGCGAACGGCCATTAAGACAAGAGGCGCTTGATATGCTAATTAAAATAAAATGGATTATAACGAAAATAATAGCTATACCTGTGTGTCTTATAATTGGAGATGTTAAATTCAAATCTTATAGCTACATAACCTGGGATGATGCTTGGGAAGTCATCAGAATCATAAGCGAACTTCTTATAATAATAAACGGTTTTGCTCTTCCGTCTGTTCTTATCTTTCCTTGGTATTTACGAATACCAGTTTGGCTGCCGACAATTATACTAATGTTCTTTTTTATGGATTATGAACACAGGAGATATTTGAGAAAGCATCATTAAATTAAATTGTAACGCATTGTCTTATAAGAGAATGGTGGTTAGTAACTATACTACGTAAAGCTTGTGCTTGGACAGCAATGGTCGAGAGCAGACTCGGACTGCTGCCTTAGACTTCCTGTGGTTGGCAGTGGGGGCAGAAGTAGCTGCCCGACTATTGACAACTGCCGTTGGTGGTGGTAGTGTGGCAGACAACGAAATTTCCCGAAAAGGAGGTTGATATGGAAGATAAAAGTTTGGTGCCGGGAGTAGGTTCGTCCTACGGCAATGGGTGGGGGAAACTCTGGAAATATTTCTTAGAGCTGTTTCTGATAGGAATCATAGGATTTGTCATTGGCATACCTATGGGGATGGAAGGATGGGCACGAGATGCTGTTGGTACTGCTGCAATATTAGGTGTTCTTGGATTCATCTACAATATTCTGGTTGTCGGGCCCACCGATTATGGTGTGTCATTCGCCTACCTCAAGGCAGCGAGAAGTGACAAGCTAGAGATAAGTAACATGTTCGAAGCTTTTCGAAACTACTGGAATGCCGTTTTGGCTAATGTCCTTGTAAGCGCAATAGTTATTATCGGGTTAATTCTTTTGATAATACCAGGCATTATATTTGCCTGTAAGTTAGTCTTTACACCTTACCTTGTGGTAGACCGAAAAATGGATGTCATCGAGGCAGTTAAAGAGAGCTGGCGCATGACCAATGGGCATGCCTGGAAAGTGTTCCTTATTGGCTTACTGGCTATTCCTATCAGTATTGCCGGGCTGCTCTGCTTCGGTGTAGGAATCATCGTGTCCCTTATGTGGATAAGACTTGCCTTTGCTTCACTCTACCATTCAGTTAGTTTGTCAGGTGAGGCATCTGGCTAGAAGAGGGTGTCTTAGTATAATCAGGCCTTTTCTGGCTGACACTTAGGGCAGAAGTAGCTGCCGCGGTTGCGGATAGGGATGCGCTCAATAAGGGTGTCACAGACGGGGCAGAGCTTACCACTAAGGCGGTGGGCAACCTGAAACTGGAAGTGGGCTGTGCCCCGTGTGCCATCGGGACGGAAATAGGTATCCACGCTGGCACCCTTGTTACCGATAGCCGACCACAGCACCTGTTGAATCGCCCGATGAAGGTGTTCCACCTCTTCCGAAGATAGGCTTCCTCCTTGTCTTAATGGGTGGATTCTGGCGGCAAACAGGGCTTCATCGGCATACATATTGCCGATGCCGGCAATGAAGGTCTGGTCAGAGAGCAGTGCTTTTATTGGTGCCGTGCGATTGGTCAAGCGCTGAGCCAAGACTTGAGGAGTAAATCCAGCCTCCAGCGGTTCCGGGCCGAGCTTGCCGACAACGGAATCTGCATCCTGCACCAGCCACATCACCCCCAGCTTGCGCGGGTCACGAAAGAAAATATTGATGTCCTTATCCAGATGAATTATCGCTCGGGTATACTTGGGTGGCTCTGATGAATCCTGACCGACCAGCAGTGAGCCAGTCATTTTTAGATGGATGATTAGCACTTCACCGCTGGTTAAGCTAAAGATGAGGTATTTGCCCCGCCGAGTCAACCCGGTGAGCCTTTGTCCTATGAGGTGAGAGTAGAATTCTTTAACTGAGGGCTGGCGGACTATCCCCTCCCATAGCAGGGTAACACCGGTGACCCGACGCCCGAGAATGTGGGGCAGCAGCTCATTCTTTATCGTTTCTACTTCAGGTAGCTCAGGCATTTCAGGTTATTCCATCTGCCCCCAGTTGTTACCGATTTTGATGTCCACTTTTAGCGGGAGGCTAAGCTCTAGAGCGGTGGACATTATCTGGGGAACAAGCTGGCGCATTAGTTCTAGTTCCGCCTCGGGAACCTCAAAGATAAGCTCATCATGCACCTGAAGCACCATCTTGCTTCTCAGTTGGCGCTGGTTCATCTCTCGGTATAGGTTAATCATAGCCACTTTTATGATATCGGCTGATGTCCCCTGCACCGGCATATTTATTGCCATGCGTTCGGCAGCTTCCCTGACCTGTCGGTTGGAGGAGCCAATTTCCAGGATAGAGCGTCTTCTGCCCAGTAGCGTTTGAACATAGCCCATTTCCCTTGCCTGCTTTTTGGTGGACTCAAGATATTGTTTTACCCCTGGGTATTTATCAAAGTAGTCAGCAATAAACCGGCTAGCCTCTTCCCGTGATAGCTCTGTTGCCTGCTCCAGCCCGTAGTCACTCATACCATAGATGACGCCGAAATTAACCGTTTTAGCCAGGCGGCGCATATCGGGTGTTACCTGTGAGGCATCAATACCAAAGAGCTGGGCAGCGGTGGCCGAATGAATATCCTCGTCATTGTGAAAGGCAGCCAATAGGCTTGTGTCCTGGGACAGGTGGGCCAGGGCGCGAAGGTCGATTTGCGAGTAGTCTCCAGCCATAAGGAAGGAGCCGGGTGGGGCAATAAACGCCTGCCTGACCTCTTTGCCTAACTCACCGCGGACAGGGATATTTTGCAGGTTGGGCTCACTTGAGGAAAGCCGACCAGTAGACGTTCTTGTCTGATTAAAGCTGGTATGTACCCTGCCTGTTTTGGAGTTTATTAAGCTGGGCAGGGCATCAATATAGGTTGACTTGAGTTTGGCTAACTGACGGTACTCCAGAATGAATTCTATTATGGGATGAACCCCACGGAGCTCCTCCAGCACCGAGGCCCCGGTAGAATAGCCGCTCTTGGTTTTGCGGGCTGAAGGTAATTTTAATTCTTGGAATAGGACGGAGCTTAATTGTTGAGGCGAGTTTATATTGAAGCGGTGACCGACATTGTTATATATCTCAGCCTCCAGCTTTAGTAGCTGCTCGCCGAGGCGGTGTGACATCTGTCTCAGCAGGTCTGTATCCAGGGCTACCCCATTTCTTTCCATATGGATAAGCACCGGCACCAAGGGCATCTCAACCTCAGAGAATAGCTGCCAGAGTCCCTGCTGGTGTAGCTCTGCCTTTAGCAGTTCGGCTAGTTGTCCGGTAATATCGGCATCGGCGCAGGAGTAATCGGCAGCCCGGTTTACCTCTACCAGAGACATAGAAATCTGCTTGGCACCTGAGCCAATAAGAGCGGTGATAGGTGTCATTTCGATGCCTAGCTTACTAAAGGCGAGGGCTTTCAGGCCCAGGGATTTCTCGCCGAGAAGGTAGGCGGCGACCATCGTATCAAAGGTCAGGTTGTTGACGGTTACCCCGTATTCAGCCAGTACCGTCATATCATACTTGCCGTTGTGAGCGAGCTTGGCTGGGGTGGCATCTTCTAGGGGGGGCTTAAGCCGGTCAATAACCTGCTTGAGTGGCAGTTGCTCTACCTGTCCCCAGCCGACGTGACCCACCGGGATGTAATAAGCCTCGCCTGGAGCTGGCGATAGAGATATACCTACCATCTCAGCCGACATAGCGTTTAAGCTTGTCGTCTCTAGATCAAAGGCGAAGGACTTAGCTGCTGACAGACGGTTTAGAAGCTCATCAAGGGCTGGGGTGGTATCTACAGTGTGATAATCTGCCTGAGGTGGTGGCTTAGTTTTAACCTGAGCGGTGGTTTCGGGGGCTGCCTCTTCCCCTTCAGGTAATTTAGGTAACAGACTGAAAAACTCGAGTTCACGGAAAAGCTCGGTTGCCTGATTACGGTCGTAATGGCTAATCTGGCAGTCATCAAGGTTAAGGGTAACCGGTGTCTGGGTAACGATGGTAGCCAGCTCCTTGCTCTGGCGGGCAATGACTTCATTTTGCTTTAGTAGTGCCTGGAGTTTGGCTGGGGTTACCTCGTCTATATTGGCATAGATTTGGTCTATAGTGCCAAATTGCTGGATGAGCCTGACGGCTGTTTTTTCGCCAATGCCAGGGACGCCGGGGATATTATCTGAGGGATCGCCCTTTAGTGCTTTGAAGTCGGCAATATGCTCAGGCTTGATGCCGTATTTCTGGCTTACAGCAGCTTCGTCATAGAGGTCGGTGTTGCTGAAGCTTCCCCTTGGTTTCGGGTAGAGCACTCTTACCCGCGGTGATACCAGTTGCATGGCATCGGCATCGCCGGTAACGATTATGGTATCAATGTCCTGCTGGCCGGCTTGCTGGCTGAGGGTGCCTAAGACATCGTCTGCCTCATAGCCATCGAGTTCAAAGATGGGGATATGAAAGGCATTAACTAATTGCCTTACCCGCCCCAATTGATTGACCAGTTCATCAGGAGTGGGGGGGCGCTGTGCCTTATACTGGGCAAACATCTGGTGCCGGAAGGTGGGGGCTTTGGTATCAAAAGCAATGGCATAGCAGGTAGGCTTCAGCTCATTTATTATCTTAAGCAGCATAAGGGCAAAGACGTAAACAGCACTTATCACCTCACCGGTCTTGCTCACCGTTA
>Ga0209979_1004874_pt1 | contig 10885 bp, 9 predicted proteins | sample AnhtaG_FD_183114 | JGI IMG/M metagenome (GOLD analysis project Ga0209979, IMG submission 183114) | Deep subsurface microbial communities from Anholt, Denmark to uncover new lineages of life (NeLLi) - Anholt_01485 metaG (SPAdes) (version 2) | ecosystem: Environmental > Aquatic > Marine > Oceanic >...
GACAATCTTGAGTCCAGGTGATGTATGAAAATAGGAGTCTGCATGATTAGTGCATATTTTCCTCCAGTCGTTGGGGGAACCGAAATACAAACTTTGAGGTTGGCCAAGGCATTAATCGCTCGAAATGTAAATCCTTTTGTTATTACCGAGAGGTTAAAAGGACTGAAGAGATTTGAAAAGGTAGATGGAGTCCCAGTTTATAGATTGTTCACTTTGGGCTTGGGAACTGTTGCTTCCTTGTCATTTATGTTTTCATCATTTCTTTTCCTGATGAAAAATCGAAGGAAATACCAGATTATCCATGCCCATTTAGCGTCTTCCCCGGCAATTACAGCAGCAATTGCAGGCAAACTGCTAAGAAAGAAGGTTATCGTGAAATTTGGCGGTTCCGGAAAAGTAGGAGATATACAAACTTCAGATAGAACTTTTCTTGGAAAGGCAAAGCTCAAAATTCTAATGAAATATGGCGATGTTTTCATTTGTCCCAGTGAGGAGGTGAAAAGGGAATCAATAAACTATGGATTTGCTAAAAGGAAGGTAATAAAGATTCCCAATGGTGTAGATACAGCCCTTTTTCATCCAGTCGACGACCTACAAAAACAGGACTTGAAGAGACGCTTCAATTTTCCATCACTCCCAATTCTCATCTACTCAGGGAGGCTCGAGTCGGTTAAAGGACTGGCAGTATTATTCATGGCCTGGCAAATAGTCATAAAATCTGAAAAAGAAGGTTACCTGCTTATTATAGGCAATGGTTCCCAGAAAGGTAGCTTGATTAGTTTAGCCAAGGAGTTAAAAATTATTGAATCTATAAAATTTACTGGTCAAGTCGATAATGTCAATGAATACCTTCAAACTGGTAATGGCTTTGTCTTTCCTTCAACTGCGGAAGGATTATCTAATGCACTACTTGAAGCAATGGCTACAGAACTGCCGATTGTGGCTACTAAGATAGGTGGCACAGAAGAAATAATTGAGAATAAAAAGAATGGATTCTTAGTTGAACCGGGCAAAGTGCACCAATTTGCAAAAGGAATAATAACATTACTAAGCCAGCCTGAAGTTGGTCATAAATTGGGCCGAGAGGCAAGGCGGACAATTGAAGAAAATTACTCCATAGGTATGGTAGCCCAGAAGCATGTACAATTATATGAGGAAATGATTAAATGAGATTTGCATTGGTAGACCACGATACTAACTACTTCACGAAACCAAAGCAGTTGGAAAATGTTTACGAAAAAATCTGGGAAAAAATACCGATATGTTTATCAAATTTAAAGAAGGTAAGAGAGACCGCGCGAATGAAGATATCAGACAATTTTTTTATTTCCCGAATTATTTCCTTCTATATTCAGGAGGTTTATTTTGGGACTTAAAATTGTCAACACAAATTTAAAGATAGCAAAAGCAGCATTAATTTTGATAGTTGCAAGTACTTGCGGGCATATACTAAGTTTAGGAAAGGAAATCCTTGTTGCAAATTATTTTGGAATTACAAAGGTTATGGATGCCTTTTATGCAGCAATTACTGTTCCTAATTTAATCAATGGTGTTCTTTTATCGACTTTTGGTGCAGTTTTCATTCCAGTTTTTATTAGATATAAGCTGAAAGACAAAGAAGAAGCTAACCGGGTTGCAAGTGTTCTTATAAATTATCTTTCTCTTTTTCTTATTTTATGGGCAGTACTTATTTTTATTTTTGCCCCCTGGATTACTACCTATGGGTTTCATGGTTTCGAGCCAGAAACAAATCTCTTAGCGGTTAAATTGTTACGCATTGCTTGTTTAGTACTTGTCTTTTCTGGTTTAATCGGAGCAATGACTGGCATTCTTAATGCTTTTGAGCACTTTGCTTGGCCAGCATTCTCCCAGATGTTTGTCACGCTGAGCACTATATTTTTTATTTTATTTTTTGTAAAGAAATGGGGAATTTTTGTTCTTGCTTATGGATTAATTGCTGGTTTAATTATCCAGTTTTTTTTCTTAATTCCTATTATCAAGCATAAAGGATATCACCATTATTTTGATTTTCAATGGCGGCATCCTGCAGTAAAGGAAATGTTATTCATGGCACTTCCTTTTTTTATTGCTATTGTTATGTCCGAATTAAATATTGTTGTTGATCGCGTAATGGCCTCTTATCTTACTCCTGGCAGTATTGCTGCTCTTGGCTATGCAGGAAGACTTGTTCAAGTTCCTTTGGTAATTTTTTCTTCGTCTATTGCTACTGCGGTCTTTCCTTTTTTTGCCACTCAGGTTGCAGAAAACAAGATGGAAGAAATGAAAGATTCCCTTGCAAAAAGTATAAGGATGGCTGGATTTATTTTCATTCCTCTAACCGTAATGTTGATTATTCTTGCCCGACCTCTAATTCAACTTTTATTTCAAAGAGGAGCCTTTACTCAAGAGGCAACAGGTTTAACCTCTATAATTTTAGTCTGTTATTCATTTCAACTTTTTTTTTATACTGGTGGAATTCTTCTGGGAAGAGTTTTTTTTGCTCTGCGGCAGATGATGACGGTTCTTAAAATGGCAATTTTTGGGTTAATTTTAAACGTAATTCTTAATTTTGTCTTCATCAGATTGATTACTCCTCCCGCAGCTGGATTGGCCCTATCTACTTCAGGGGTATGCTTTTTTGGAATGTTGATTCAGTTTGTATTCTTGAAGAGACGATTAAAAAGCCTCCGGGAAAAATATATATTAAAAGGGCTCGTTCGGATTATTATTGTGTCAATTGTAATGGGATGGGTAACGTTTACGCTGTTTCATAGACTAACAGACATGTCTAATTTCCAAGGTGTAAGTGGTCAAATAACGCTAATCGGTCTCATTATAATTTTAGGGTTAGCTATTTTTGGAGGTTTATCCTTTTTGCTGAGAATAGAGGAAATAGGGAAAATTCTGGAAAAGATCAAGATTAAAACCTAATGAGAATATGAAAATTAATTTTGTAATATCGACTACTAATAAGAGTGGTGGAGTACGAGCTATTTTTGAAGTAGCCAATGGTCTCGCTAAGAGAGGGTATAAGGTAAGGATAATATCTCTAGGAACTCCTGAACACCATTGGTTTCCACTACGCGAAGACGTCGACCTCATTTACCCTGAGAGCAGGTATTTTGTATCTGCTAACTCCATTTTCAGTAAGTTATCGCGTGCTTTGAAACTTCCTTACGAGATTGACAAAATAAAGTTTCTTGCGAGAGTGATTCCCCAAGCAGATATAAATGTCGCTACTTTTCACCCAACAGCATACTCGGTTTTTCTAATGGGTAAGGGTAGGCTGTTCTATTATATTCAACATTATGAGACATTCACGTGTAAAGATGATATTATAGAATCAAGGGTAGCTGAGGGTAGTTACTATCTACCACTGAGACATCTCGTGGTCAGTCGGTGGCTTTCTGACCTCATCGAAAAGAAGACAGGCCAGCGCCCTGCGTATGTTGGTAATGGGGTAAATACCGGTATGTTCTATCCAGTAACTGAGTTGAGAAAGAAAAATACGGTTATGTCTTTTATAAGAGGAATACCCTGGAAGGGGGACGAAGATACATTGAGAGCATTTCAAATTGTTCAGGAAAGGATAAAAGAAGTTAAATACAAGATAATTGGTAACAGAAAGACTGTAAATGAATTAATGAAAAAAGCAAACGTCCAGCTGGATAGTGAGGTGATTGAAAATCCTCCTGATAACGAGATTGCCGCTCTTTACTCTTCTATCACGGTTTTCGTATTTGCTTCGCATCTTGAAGGATTCGGTTTACCTCCCTTAGAGGCTATGGCATGCGCCACGCCTGTTGTAACCACGGATTGTCTTGGAGTTAGAGATTACGTTGTAGATGGATGTAACGGATTGGTTGTTCCGCCTAAAAAGCCAGAAATCTTGGCGGAGACTATTATAAAGGTCCTAAGCGATTCTGGTTTGCGTGATAAATTGAGAAGGAATAGTCTTTTGACAGCCAAGAAGCTTAGTTGGGACAAGGTTGTGGATAGGTTCGAGAAAGAATTTACTAAAAGAGAGCAAGAACAATGAAGCGCATTATGTTATTAGTATTAAGTGAAATTTTACATATATATGGAGGGTGTGTAAACTTAATATTAAGGTCTCTTAATAGGCCTCTGAAGCCAAAAGCGCTGGTTTTTGAAGTTACCGACGCGTGCAACTCGCATTGTATCCATTGTGATGTCTGGCGCAAAAAGCCAACGAAAGACCTCCTAACCTGTGAAGAAATAGAGAAAACACTTGAGGGCGATTTATTCAAAAACTTACAGTCGATATTACTCACAGGCGGTGAACCGGTTCTTAGGGATGACTTAGAAGAGATGATACTGACGATTCATAAAATCTTACCTAAAGCTAGATTCACTTTAAGCACTAACGCTTTGTTGCCGCAGCGAGTCATTAATGTCGTTAGAACTGCAATTGAACATGAAGTCGACATTAGTGTGGGAGTGTCCCTTGACGGCGTAGGAGAAAAGCACGATCTAATAAGAGGTATGAAAGGAAACTTTAAGAAAGTGGATTATTTATTACATGAACTAATTGCACTGAAAGAAAAGCATAAAGGTAAAATAGAATTAACCATTGGGTTTACGCTTTCTAATTTTACGTTAGATTCACTCAGAGAAACTATGCTATATGCTCAAAGACTTGATGTACGTTTTTTAGTACAAGCTTATGATGAAAACACGTACTATGGCAATGTTGGAAAAAAAATTCTCAAGGCCAACGATGACTTAATTAAAGCTGTAGCCTCTTTAGTTCCATCATCCCACACAGAAATATGGCTCAAAGTTCTTCGAAAAAAACCCGCTAGTTTTATGTGTGCCGCTCTAAATTCATTTTGTTTATTACGTTCCAACGGAGATATAGTGCCCTGTTTACGATTAGCGGAAGAGCGGATAGGAAATGTCAGAGAGTGGCCACCGTTTTTGATTTGGAGTAATTCGAAAAGCAAACAAGTAAGAAAGTTAGTTAAGAATTGCAAAGGCTGTTTAAACGATTGGGGCACAAAATGTAGTTTTGATACTTATTACTTCCCTGTTCTGAAGTTTCGTATTAAAAGAATGTTTAGAAAACTATTTTATAATGAGGATTATTTATGAGTGACTTATTTTTGCTAACAGTAATTAAAAAAGCAAAATTGTTCTTGCGTACTTATAAGTTTATTTCTTCGCTGGTCAATAAATCTATTGTTTCTTTGCTTGATGAAAAACTCAAAGATATCAATACGATATTGGATGTCGGCTGTGGGCAATGTTCTCCGTTAAGGCAATTAACTAACAAACCCATTTATAAAGTTGGAGTGGATATTTATGAACCTTATATTGAGAAAAGTAAGCTATTGTATATCCACGATTACCATGTGTTAGGGGACGCTCGGAATTTGCCTTTTAAAACGAAGTCATTTGAGTGCACAATGGCAATTGAAGTTATCGAGCACTTGACTAAATTTGAGGGCTTGAAAATGATAAAAGAAATGGAAAGGATAGCTAAAAAGAGAGTTATTTTAACAACACCTAATGGTTTGCTTCTAGTAAAGCCAGGACCAGAAGACAATCCTGAAGAAAGACATATCTCTGGATGGACCGCAAAAGGACTGAGAAAACTTGGCTTTAAAGTTTATGGTATTAATGGTTGGAAAGTATTACGAGGGGAAAGGGCTGCGTTAAAGTTCAGGCCACGCTGGCTGTTTACTAAGCTTTCAGTAATGACCAACCCACTTGCTTATCACTATCCTTCAATAGCTTTTCAATTGTTTTGTTTTAAAGATATTGAGGATCATTAATAATGAATATTTGTTTGATTAATCCGCCACAGATTGTACCTCAAGCTTGGGGGCCGCCTGCAATTTTCCAGCCGCTGGGTCTAGCTTATATAGCAGCTGTTCTAGAGAGAAATTACGAGGTACATATTTTAGATGCTCATACCGAAGGATGGAAAAATTTAAGAATAATTAATGATAAATATTATTCAGGTTTAACTATAGACGAAATAGGAGACAGGATAAAAAATATTAGACCCCAAATAGTAGGTATCTCTGTTCCCTTTTCAACCAGTGAGAAGATTGCTCTTGAAGTAGCCGAGAAAATAAAAAGGGTAGATAGGAATATAATAATTATTTTGGGTGGCCCACATCCGTCGGCGCTTCCCTTGGAGACACTTTCTTGTTCCCATGTAGATTTTGTGGTTATTGGCGAAGGAGAATATTCAACTTTAGAATTGGTAGAGAAGTTAGATAAGTACGACCATAAGGAGCTACAGAAAGTTAAGGGAATTGGGTACAAAAGAAATGGTAGATCAATAATAACTCCACCGAGAGACCTTATCGAAGATCTCAGTTCACTCCCCCTCCCTGCTAGGCATTTATTACCGATGGAGAAGTATTTTACTCTAGCTCGAGAAAACAGAGAATCCCGCTATACATATACTTACAGTAATCGCTGGGCGAGTGTGGTGACAAGTAGAGGGTGTCCGTTTCAATGTGTATTTTGTAGTATTCATCTTACGATGGGAAAAAGATTTAGGGCAAGGAGTCCAGAAAATGTTATTCACGAGCTCAGCCATTTAGTTCATTCTTATAATATTAAACATATAAATTTTGAGGACGATGCTATGACATTAAATAAACATAGATTTGAACGCATTTGTGAGTTGATAGTGGAAAAGAATCTCAGAATTACTTGGAGCGCTCCTAATGGGATCAGAGGCGATACCCTTGATGAGACGGCTATTAAGAAGATGAAATGGTCTGGATGTAAAAGAGTTTTTGTTGCCCCCGAATCAGGTGTTCAGAGGGTGGTGAACAATGTTATCAAAAAAAAGCTAGATCTAAAAAAAGTAGAGAAGTCGATAGTTACGTTAAAAAGATATGGAATTAAAGTCGATGGCTCATTTGTTATTGGATTTATAGGGGAGACAAAGTCGGACATTCTTAGTACCATAAGATATGCTTTGAAACTTCGTAAATTTGGTATGAGCGTGGCCGGGTTTCATATCGCTACACCCCTTTACGGCACAGAGCTTTACAGGACCGCCAAACAAAAGGGCTATCTAAAAAAAATTATAGAAAGCAGTATGCTATCTACCCGAGAATCATTAATTGAAACCCCGCAATGGACCGCGGAGGAAATTCGTCAACTGCGAGAAGTAGCAGATTTGATTGTTAACTTCAAATTTTATTTCATAGGGTCTTTTCTTTCTATCATAAGGAACTTTTTGCGAAATCCACAAAAATTTGTATCGGCTTTAGTTAAACCCCAAAAATTTATTCAGGTTTTAACTAGATTGTTGAATTTAGTCCGCGCTTATTTCTCTAAAAGGGGATTTTTAGAGTAATGAGGTGAAATTATGCTCCAAAAGAAGAAGTTAAAAGTCTTATTTCTGACAGAAGGTAAAGATGTTCCGGCAAGTAGGTTTCGAGTTGACCAGTGTATAGATTACATAAGGAAAGCAGGGATAAAATGTTCTGTTTTGCGATCTTGGCCACAAAAATACTATCTCCCTAGCTGGCACAAAAAAAGAATAATTGGACGTCTGGCCGCGTACCTTTATTTTGGTTTGAAAGTTGCAAACGGGTTGTGGAGGGTTATGAGAGCTCCTCTTTACGACGTAGTTTTTTTACAGAGGGATCTCCTGACCTGGAAGGGCCCGCCGTTTTTAGAGTGGCTATTAAGGAAATTAAGTAAGAAAATTATCTTTGATTTTGATGATGCCATTTTTCTCAATAACCATCAAAAGATATCCAAGCTTATTGGGTTGAGTGATCTTGTCATCGTAGGTAATTCATACCTGGGGGAATATGCTCAAAGATATAACTCTCGAGTAGAAGTTATTCCAACGAGCGTAGATACGGATAAGTATTGTCCCCTAACCAGGAGGACCGGGGCGAAGGTCACCATTGGCTGGATGGGCACTTCAAGTAACCTACCTAACTTGGAGATTTTATCTCGACCCTTAAGACGACTCTCAAAGAGATACGAATTTGAACTTAAAGTGGTGAGCAACTTTCCACCAGGCCCCAATTTTTTAAATGGTTTGAATGTTGTCCGGCATAGGTGGCATGCCAAAAAGGAGTTGGAAGAGCTACAGAGTTTTGATATCGCGATTATGCCACTTGTTGATAATGAATGGACAAGGGGAAAATGTGGTGCAAAGGCTCTTGTTTGTATGTCTTGTGGCATACCTGCTGTTATTTCGCCCGTAGGAGTAAACAAAGAAATTGTCCAGGATGGAATAAATGGGTTTCTTGCGGCTACGGAGGAAGAGTGGATTGAAAAATTGTCAAAATTAATTGAGAATAAAGGACTGAGGGAACAATTAGGGAAAGCGGCGCGAAGAACTGTGGTAGAGAAATATTCAATTAAAACCAACTTGCCTAAGTTACTTGACATTTTCAAGAAAGTTAGGTCGATATGAAACTTTTTTACAAATTAGATGAAAATTATTTTTGTTATGTTGGGAGCAAATTTAATTTCTATTTTAGTAGAGATTCTTACCAAAACTGTTTTTTTGGTAAGTGAAAGAACGTTCTCAGGGATAGATATAAAAGGATATTCTCATCCAAAGTTAAGAAAAAAAATGATTTCACTACTTTATCCCAAAGCAGAAAAGATAACTACGGTCTCATATGATGTCAAGGAGAATTTATGTAAATATTTTGATATTCCAGAAAGTAAAATTGAAGTAATTTACAATGGGATAGATTTAGAAAAGATAAAAAAATTAAAAATTGAATATGAAATCAATCTCCAAAGTTATTTGCTTGCTTGTGGGGGATTGCACAAATGGAAAAATTATGATTTCTTAATTGAAGTAATGGCAGAACTTAAAAGCTTATCTCTGGTTATTTTGGGTGAGGGTCCTTTAAGGAAACATCTTAAGGAGAAAGCAGAATCTTTGGGAGTAGATTTAATTCTACCTGGTTATATTAATAACCCGTATCCTTATTTTAAGAAAGCAAGAGCTTTTGTCTTGACTTCTTTATATGAAGGGTTTCCTAATGTTGTTTTAGAAGCAATAGCCTGTAGAGTTCCTGTTGTCTCGGTGGATTGTCCGGGTGGTGTGAACGAAATTATTGAAAATGGAAAAACAGGCCTTTTAGTTCCCCGCGGTGATAAAAAGGCTTTGGCATCAGCGGTGATTAGGTTGCTTGAGAATAAGCATTTGTGCAAAATTCTTACAGAAAACGCCTATAGAAAAGTAAAGGAAGAATTTACATTGGATCGGATGGTTAAGAGTTATGAGGATGTGTTGAAATAATGTGCGGAATTTGTGGAATATTAAATTTTGATGGTAAGCCGGTATCTGAAGAATTATTGAAAAAGATGAACGATCAACTAATTCATCGGGGACCGGATGATGAGGGATACTATATCAACGCAAAATACAAAATTCAAAATGAGGCAAAATGTAACGTGGGGATGGGGATGAGGCGGTTGAGTATTATTGACTTGGAAACAGGACAGCAGCCAATTCATAATGAGGATAAGTCAATATGGGTTATATTAAACGGTGAGATTTACAATTTCCAAGAGCTTCGGAATAATCTTAAAAAAAAGGGTCATAATTTTTACACAAAGAGCGATACAGAGGTACTTGTACATCTGTACGAGGATTATGGGACTGACTGCCTCAAATATATGAATGGAATGTTTGCCTTTGCCCTGTGGGATGAGAATAAACACTGCCTCTTCATTGCAAGGGATCAGGTTGGGAAGAAACCTCTATATTATATGAGAATAGGTGATAAGTTCTATTTTGCTTCGGAGATAAAGTCATTTCTGGTAATACCGGAATTTAAGAAGGAGGTTAATCTGAAGGCAATTCATTATTATTTAACATATCAATACATTCCTTCGCCTATGACGATATTTAAAAATGTCTTCCGCCTTCCACCCGCTACATTTATGGTTATTGATTCACAGGGCAGGATAAAAAGCTGCAAGTACTGGTCGCTAAATTTCAGGCATAAGACAGATTTGACTTTTCATGAAGCCAAGGAGAAAATCAGGTCACTCTTGAGAGATGCTGTTAGGATTAGGATGATTGCTGACGTTCCTTTAGGTGCATTTCTTTCTGGCGGGCATGATTCTTCCATAATTGTGGGATTGATGAGTCAATTATCATCTCAACCGGTAAAAACATTTTCTATTGGCTTTGAAGAACAAGAATTTTCAGAATTAAAATATGCTAGAATACTTGCTAAGAAATTTAAATGTGACCATCATGAATTTATCGTTAAACCAGATTATATTGATATTTTACCTAAGATTGTCTGGCATTATGACCAACCTTATGCTGATAGCTCAGCCTTACCAAGTTTTTATGTTGCTAAAATGACACGTCAATATGTAAAAGTTGCCTTAAATGGAGATGGGGGGGATGAGAATTTTGCCGGTTATCTGAGATATTCTGCCTTAAGAAATTTTACTCTTATGGCTTTACCCTTTCAAATAATTCCTCATAAATTATTTTCAAAATTTTTGAATTTAATTCCTGATATTGAATCATCTCAACGGAATCCCATTCGTTATGCAAAACGGCTTTTGTCTGCATTAAATGAATCTCCTTCTCGTAGAAACATCATCTGGCATTGTTTCTTTAATAATTTTTTAAAAAAGCGGATCTATTCTGATGAGATGAAAAATGGATTTTCAGATATTGATACTTATGAATATCTCGGAAATTTATTTGAGCGGGCGCCAGCAACCGGGGTTATTGACAGAGCTCTTTATACTGATATCAATGCTTATCTTCCGGAGGATTTACTTATAAAGATGGATGTGGCTACAATGGCGAATTCCCTTGAGGCACGCTCGCCATTTCTGGACTATCGCATACTTGAATTTACTTCCAGCCTTCCATCTTCATGGAAAA
>Ga0209979_1004875_pt1 | contig 10883 bp, 9 predicted proteins | sample AnhtaG_FD_183114 | JGI IMG/M metagenome (GOLD analysis project Ga0209979, IMG submission 183114) | Deep subsurface microbial communities from Anholt, Denmark to uncover new lineages of life (NeLLi) - Anholt_01485 metaG (SPAdes) (version 2) | ecosystem: Environmental > Aquatic > Marine > Oceanic >...
CTGTTAGGGTAGCCGGGTGGCAGCCAGCCATGTTGATTCAGGCACGGTCCCATAATCCAGTTATTTTTTTGACACCGACTGTAGGTAAAATCGGCGTTAATCGGTGTCTAAACAAATAAATTCTAACAAGGAAGTGTACATTGCTTACGATTCTTATCCAGGGTTACACATTCTATAGAAGGGAAAGTAATCTTGATAGAGTCCGAAACCATTTTTTCAGACACGGATTTCGCGGATTAACACGTATTAAAATTCCTTAAACGATCACAAATGAATATCAATTATATCTACAAAAATAACAGATTAACAGTATGAATATTGTGCAGACATACCATCAATCATTATCATGATAAACACAAAATATTTAAGTCAATAATTAATATATAAACTTACTTGAGCCATATGCTAGATGAGAATAATTCAGAATGTATATGATCTTTATAAAAAAGGGAATGGAAAACAGATACACATGAATTATTTGAATATTATTTATGGTTAAATACAAGGGAGGTTAAAATATATGAGAAATATTAAGAAGAATGAAGAAGCAGTAACGCCAGTCCTTGCAGTTATCCTGCTGGTGGCAATCACTGTGATAGTGGCAGTAATTATAGCTGTCTTTATGTTCGGAGTCGGAGCACCCGCTGACGCACCTCAGGCAAAATTGAGATTCACTGCTAATGTTGATTATTGGACTGTGTATCATGAAGGTGGAGATCCACTTATAAATGAACAGTCAAGGGTAATTATAAAGAATGCGATAAGTGGAATTGAATTGACACCAACAGGTGGTCAACTACTTTCTGTATACTTACCTTTAGATCAGACTTTGGTACCAGGATCATCCTTTAAGGGTCTTGGGTGGAATACGGCACCAGCAGTGAATGATATCATAATAGTCCAAGTTATGGATATCCCCACAGGTCAGATGGTGGCGAACGTAAAAGTAGTTGTAATGTAAGAAAATATTATTCAGCCCCTTTTCTTAAGGGGCATTTTTTTTTCATTTTTACGGGGGATATGGAGGAACCTTAATGTTAGAAAACATCAAAACGGGCTCAAGGATATGAAGCTCCCAAAATTATCAAAGAAGAAAGAACCGGACGTCCCTGAAGAAGAAATATCTTTGTTCTGCTGGGATGACATACCTGGGAATGATAATGCAAAACTTCTCGAATTTCTGAAAGATAAATATAAGATTAAATGGGCAAAAACCGAAGATATTACAAAAACCGAAGATGGTAATATCATAAAAATATCTTATGGGGACAATACTCTTTTATTCAGGCTCAACATAGAAAAAGGCAAGGTCTACCTGGAAATCGAGGATGGCAGGACCTATGGATTCATTGTAAAAGATGAAAATGATCTGTTAAACATATACGAAGATCTGATACCCCTTGAACTCCAGCCCTATGACAGGGATGTATTTGGTGAGATCGTTACGTTAGAAAAGTATTTGTTTTGCTGGAGCGAAATTCCGGGAGCTGGTAACGAACAACTCATGGATTTTCTAAATCAGGATTATGGTTTTGATTGGTTAAAAACAGCTATTATTGAACAAAATGATGAAGGCATCATTGAAATATATGGCGGGGGAAGTTGGGTTTCATTAACACTTAACGATGAAAATACCAGAGTAAACTTGAAAACGCATAATGATAGCACAGAAGATTTTATCGTAAAGCTGGAAAACGAAAAGCTTAATGTTTATTCTGAAGGGATCCGGGGCTATACGGAAATCGAACGCTACTGGGTAAATGACCCCTTCTCCTTCATCTCTATCCAGCATAACGAAGACAATGATGATTATATTTATTACGTCGCTGAACCGGAACTGACCCGGTTCGAGGCTACCCTTCTTGATGACGTGTATGAGATGTCCCGCGATATTTTAACTTATGAGGACCTGGTCAGCGGAGTGGACCGCAAGGAGATCCTGACAACAAAAATAAAGGAAATTACTGATAAGTATTTTGAGGGTTTTAACATCCGGTCGTTCCATAAAATTGTCTATTATATGATCCGAAACAATATCGGCTTCGGTCGTATCGATCCCCTGATGAACGATGGGGACCTGGAAGATATTTCCTGCAGCGGGCCTGGCATTCCAATTTATCTATATCACAGACGATACGAGAACATCAAGACCAATGTCATCTTCGAAGAAGAGGAAGCAAATTCCTTTGTGTTTCTGCTGGCCCAGCGAAGCGGGAAGAATATCTCGATCGCGAAACCATACCTGGATGCCACCCTTTCAGACGGGTCCCGGCTTCAGGAGACACTGGGGAGGGAGATCACCACCCGCGGGAGCTCGTTCACTATCAGGAAGTTCAAGGAAATACCCATGACCCCTGTGGACATCATTGACAAAGGCACCTTCAACATTGAGATGATGGCCTATCTCTGGCTGTCCATAGAAAATAACAAGAGTCTCATCCTGGCAGGCGGCACGGCATCAGGGAAGACCACCTCGCTCAATGCAATTTCCCTGTTCATTCCGAAAAAATCCAAGGTGGTCACCCTTGAAGATACCAGGGAGTTACAGCTGTTCCACGAAAACTGGATCGCAGGCCTGACAAGAGAACCCTTTACCCAGGGAGGAAAAGGTGAAGTGGACATGTATGAACTGCTGAGGCAGGGGCTCAGGCAGCGTCCCGAATATCTTCTGGTCGGAGAGGTCCGTGGCCGCGAAGCGCTCACCCTGTTCCAGGCCATGAGTACCGGGCACACCACATATTCGACAATGCATGCAGGCAGTGTACAGGCAGCCATCAACAGGCTTGAGAATGAACCCATCAATGTACCCAGGGTCATGATAACAGCCCTTGATATCCTTGTTGTCCAGGGTGCCATCTATATTGAGGGAAAGAGAATTCGGCGTGTCCTGAACCTTGTGGAGATCGTTGACCTTGATCAGGAGAGCAAGAGTCTCAATACCCTTCAAATATTCTCATGGAATCCTCTTGATGATAGTTACAATCCCTTAAGGGATTCCTACGTGTTAGAAGAGATCAAAGAACGACGGGGCTGGAGCAAAAAACAACTGGACCTGACATTGAACAGGCGCAAGCAGGTTCTCCAGTACTTGATAGATAATGAAATTACGGATTATGAGTCGGTTGTAAATATCATTAAAGAGTTCAGCGTTAATGAGGAGAAACTCATGGCAAAGCTGGGGCTTTAGGAGTTCACCGAAATGGAATTTGAACAGTATGCTTTCTTGAAATTCGGCGGTTTTGTAAGACGGCGTGAGAAGTACCTGGGAATGAGGACGAAACTGCGAAAGGCACACATCTTCATCCCGTATGAAGAATACGTTTCAAAAGCCATTGCCACATCCATTATTGTCGGCATCGTCAGCCTGATCCTGGGGATTATATTCGGATTTATTATTGCTTCTATGGTCACTTTGCCCACACTGACCTTTACAAATTCAGATATAGCATGGTTATTCAGGCTTTTTACCCCTTACAAGAATACCCTCATAATAGTATTTGTCGGGTTAATAGTGCCACTCGTCTTTGCAGGCATCTGTTATTTTGCATTTATGCTACGTCCCTCGTTAACAGCCAATTTACGAAAAGTGAGGATAGACACCCAACTTCCTAATGCTGTCACATACATGTACGCTCTGAGCAAGGGAGAAACCAATATTGTGGAAATCATCCGGGCAGTGGCAGAATTGCCCAATGTCTATGGGGAGATCTCCCACGAGTTTGCAATGGTGCTTCGGGATACCGACCTTCTGGGGATAGATTTCATGACTGCGTTAAGGAATATTCAATATCAGACGCCGTCCTCGAATTTTGACCAGCTGGTAGGAAATCTTATCACACTTATCGATAACGGCGGTGATATTGAGGATTTCCTGGGAATTCAGATAGAGAGATACCGGACCGATACCAAATCAGAACACTCGCTTTTTCTCGACATGCTCGGCATGCTGGCCGAGGCATACGTTACAGGTTTTGTGGCTGCGCCTCTTTTCATACTCATAGTGGCTGTTACCATTGGAGCCATGAAAGGTTCGATGACGGTCCTCCTGATGGTCATGACATATGTGATTATCCCGTTCAGTTCCATTGCATTCATATTCCTCATTGACCTCATGCTTCCCAAGGACGAACAGACAATCGGTAAATTGGATCTGAAAAAGATCAAACAGTTTGTGGGATTACGGGTGATGAATGTAAAAAAAGAGAATGAAGCTGAACTTTTAAAAGAATATGTGAAATCCAGGAAAATAGTGCATCTCAAAAGTATTGCCAAAGACCCGCTGCATGCCTTCTTTGAAGAACCGACCAATACCCTTATTGTCAGCGTTCCCGCAGCATTCATTGCACTGGCGATCCCTATAATCTCAAATCCGGACCCGCTTTTCAAGGGATATGTGGAAGCATTCACCTACCTGACCGATTATTTACTGCTTGCAGTCATTATAGCATTTGCACCATTTATCATATTTTATGAGATCCGTGCCAGAAAGATACGCAAGATAGAAAATGCGATCCCCTCTTTTTTGAAGCACCTTTCAATTATCAATGAAACCGGTCTCTCCCTGTCAGAATCACTGCGGATCCTGCTCAGGACAGAAAGGGGGCCACTTCGTCCCCATATCGAGCGGATGTATACTGATATCTCGTGGGGTGCCAGTACCAAGGAAGCCTTTATTCGATTTGCAAATAAAATCAAGATCAATATACTTTCGCGTTTGGTGGCACTTATTACAAAGGCCAGTGAATCAAGCGGTGATATTAGAGAGGTTCTGGAGATCGCTGCTGCTGACATGAATATCAATCTCCAGCTTAAGAAGGACAAATTTATCAATATGCTCATTTACGTGATCGTTCTGTACATCACCTTTATGGTTTTCCTTTATGTGGTCTATACGCTGGCAGCAACGTTCCTTCCCCAGATGGCAAAGGCCGGCCAGGCCGGAGGTTCGGCAGGCGGTAGTTTTATCAGGGCATTTGACCCAAGATTCTATGATGTGTATTTTTACCACACTGCACTGATACAGGGTTTCTTCTCAGGTATGATGGCCGGTGTGCTGGGTGAAGGTGATGCCCGATTAGGTTTCAAGCACTCCATCGTGATGATGCTGGTCGCATTTGCGGTGTTTAAATTGGCGGTGTTGTAATGATAAAGGAAACTGATGCAGTCTCTGAAGTGCTCGGCATGATGCTCCTCTTATCTTCAATGATGATAATGATCTCAGTAATTATGCTTGTGGGAATGCCGATGATCGAATCGGCCAAGCAGACTGCGAAGATGGACGTGGCCATGAGCTCGTTCTTATCGATGCAGAACGACATTGAGGAGGTGGTACGGGGACCCATATGGGTTACAGATCCCACGAATATTACCAATATCTATGGAGTAGGCCCTTCCCGGGATACCGAATTTGAGTTAATGGATGGTACCCTTACCGAATTCCCAAGCAGCAGGAATCTTACCTATACGAATAGTAGTGGGAAATATTTCCTGAACATCTCATCAGGAAGGATCGAATACGAGGCTAAGGATGAATTTATTATATTTGAGAATGGAGCAGTCATACGCAAATACGAAAGTGGCACTCCCTTAATGGTATCGGACCCGCTGTTCAATATTCTTGATACCGGAAAGAATTATACTGTCATTTCTATCCATGCCATCACGTTAAGGGGAAACATATCTTCAAGTGGAGGTGAAGGCAAAGCCTGGGTGGAGACCAGGTTGGTATTCTATAACCAGACCTTTGAAGCAAATAATTCTCTAAACTCAAATCAAACAGATATTACCATATTCAGCCAATATCCTGAAGTGTGGAAGGTTTTCCTGGACGAGAAATTACAGAGGTCTGGATTGACTCCTTCGAACCAGGGGAACACTACAGGGTATAATATCAGCGGGGCCATGCCATTGGAAGTACAGATATATGGAAAAGCCAGTGATAGTACAGAGCTGGACATCTTCCTTTCGGTTTACGAGACCGGTATTGATCTGGACATAAGGTAGGTGATGATGTCCCGAAAATTCATGCGTGATGAAACTGCGGTAAATATCGAGCTGGGTTATATTCTTAATCTCATAGTGATCATGATCTTTCTCGCGGGTTTTACAGGTGCGTTTTATCTGCGCGCTGATGCCTCATCGCAACAGGCCCAACGTGCTGAATTTACCGATATGGGTAGTGAGATCGCCCGGGATATAACGAACATGTACCTTTCATCAGCTCATTCTTCGAACGAAAATAATATCAGTTTCACTATGACACATGACATTCCGTTAACTCTGGGGGGGAAAGGTTATACTATCGAACTTAAAGATCCGGACTCTGACGGTATGGCATCAGTGATCATTAAAGAGGGAAGTTACGAGATCGGCACCAGGATAAACGCTATCGATACCCAGGTCAATACCGATGGAATTGTGTACAGCGGATCAGGGGAGATAACTATCAGCATGACCATGAAAAAAAATAACACGGAGGAGACAGAAACATGGGTATGGATCAAATGACCGGACATGACAGGGGAACGGTTACTATCGATCTATTATTTGCTGTGGTCCTTGTGATAGGGGCTACAATGGCGGCATTTTTCATCATGCCCAATGTATCCCATGAGGATAGGGACTGGCGGGTTAATCAGTACATGACTGCCACCAGGGCCACCGATAATCTCGTGCAGGATGGGGGGGATCCTGATTGGGAGGCAAAATGGAAATTGGGAGATTATTCAAATGTCACCAAGATAGGCTTATTGTATGTTGGTGCAGATGGATCGAATAAAAAGATACTCAGTCAAAGTAAGGTAGACGCCTTGATGGATCCGAGCTATAAATATAATAATATTGAATGGTGGGAGTTCCCGAACCCTGCTACTACAGCAGCTGAACGTGAGAATGCTGCCAGGGCCCTGGGTCTCACAGGAAAACAATTCTATATGCAATTGCACCCTGTGGCATTGCCTGAGGAAGTTTTTGATCCGACACCCCTTGAAACCAATCTTACACTATGGAGAGGGCGGGTAAGTTCCACATCAGCTGTGGAAAGGTATGTTTATATAAAAGATCCAGAAACGGAAAAGTATCTCACATATGATTCCAAGGTACTTCATTACAGGCTGTACCTGTGGGTGTGGTAAATATGAGAGGATTTGAGGATGATGAGGGACAGTTGATCTTGATAGCATGTGTGATCATAACGATTACCATCGTGCTGATAATGTCATTTGAATATTCGACGCTCGTCACTGGAGAGAAATCCATCAAACGCGAGAATATGAACTCTGTTTACTATTATGAGAGTATAAGGGACCGCTATGTCAATATTTATAACGACCCGGATTACCTGGATAATCTGGATATGTACGAAAGTGAGATTATAGCTCTGGCCCAGCTGCATGGGTATAGTGTGGACTTCGTACACAATAACCTGACTACCACTATTGTGTTTGTGGACAAGGACATGAGAATAGAAGAGGAATTGCCATATAAGGGGGTTTTACATTGAAATTTATTGAGAACGACCGGGGATTTACTTATACACTTGAGGCAATGATAGGTATCTTTCTCATCATCGGTATGGTCCTCTTTTTTACGAACAACATGCCTTACATGGCACAGAAAACAGGGGAACATTCCAAGGTGCAGTTGATGAATATAGGCAGAGATGCCCTTGATCTGCTGGAAGTAACACCAGTTACAGATATTTTTGAATTTTATTGGGAGGGACAGGTATACAGGAATTATACCCTGGTGGCAGATAAGTCATTTGTGGAACCAGGGGAGAATATCACATTCACGGTTTATAAGCTTGGAAATGTGGGGCCTGAGAATATATTGTATGGGAATCTTACACTTAGTTCGACGATTCTGGGATTAGATGGTGAAAAAGATATTTGGACTATAAATGGAATATTTACAACGAATTTCTCTAATACGGGTGAATTTAATGTACGAGCATATGAAGGTGTTTATAAAGATCCAATATCATGGTCAAATTATGTTACCATAAATGTAGGTTATTATTATTTGGATACAGATATACGTGGAATCTATGATGGGGGTGATAAGAACATAAGCGGGGTTGTATACAATTCAACGGGTTCAGGAGTTCCCTATTTGACTACAGAAATGTTGTATCATGACTATGATGTGGTAGTATCTCCTGTAGATTATACGGAACCTGGAAGAATTATTGATGATTGTGAAAATTCAAGTTTGTGGACCGCATCAGACACTATAAATTTAAATAGTACTAATATTAGTGAAAGTAATTCGATATCTGTACACAGTGACTCAAATTTTTGGCTTAAAAAAACTATAAGCACTACATACAATTTTGATAAGAATGATATTCTATCATTTTACTTTTTTTCAATAAATGGGAATGAAACGATTGATGTGGAGTTGTCCAACAGTAGTGGTAGTGTCACTGGTAAACTTACCTGGAATAATATTAATTCCTTAAATTCAGGGTGGAATAAAATAAATACAATATTGAAATATCCTAATAAAGTTGAAGGTATTATTAAAATTGAAGATGCTGATACAATTGAAATAAAGGTTTCAAATGTCACCACCAATAAAGATTATTTGTTCGATAATTTTATTGCAGGCGAAGGGCGATTTTCATTTATTTGGCCAGAACTTGATGAAGATAATAAAGCTATTAAAAGTGGATCATATTATTTACAAGCAAGAGACTCTAATGACAATACATCAAACAAACACCGAATAATTTATTCTGACGGTGGTTTGTTAGTCAGCGATAAATATGTAATTTATGAAGGAGATTCAACAACTTTAACCATGTATAATCATTCAATTGTACATTTTAATATGTTTAATATAAATCAACACTTATATAACACATATGATAAAAATAAGATTAATTTATCTGACTTAATCATTTATGATGACAAGATCGAATTAACTTTAACGTCATATACAGCAGGAGATTATTATATTTTTAACGGAAATACTGCCCAAGGAAAGGATAAGGACCCTGCAGTAGCGGCAAAGACTAACACAATCCTGATTAAAGTTCTTCCCATTGATAGACCATGCAATATCGGAGAATGTTTAGTCTGTGGTGGTATCAACCTCACAGCACTGAACGAGTATATGAGACGCTACCTGCCGCCCTATGTGAATTTTAATCTGTACCTGATCAACCCGGACGGCACTTTATGTTATGATTGCCCTGAATTCAAGGAGATAATTAACGGCTATCCCACCTCAGAGGCAGTGACGGTAAATAAGATCATCCACCTAAATCAGCAGCGTGACCTGGGATTCATGAGAGAGATACGTATGGTGTTGTGGTATAAATAGAAATTTGGAATATAGTGACTGTTACATTACATATTGGCATAATTTTTACTTATTTGCGTTCTTGGCGGTTTATAGTATAGATTACTCACCGCAAAGGACGCAAAGACCGCAAAGCAGAGCTTGATAATGTTGTGAATTGGGCTTCAATTATAGCAAAGTCTTAGTAATTTTTAAACAACGAACTAAAACGAACAGGAACGAACTCATATTACCCAGAGTTCGTTTCTAGTTCGTACCCGTTCGTTGTTTTTTTTGATATGTTTGGCGGAAAACTATAATATGGCGATCTCATGCCACAAATACTTCAAATTATATTCACCAACACGAATTGAAACGGTCACGGAATATACGTACCTTGATTCTCCTGGAACGTCATGTTTATTAAAAATAAGACAAATGTTAATCCATGACCCGAACCGCGCCCAGATATGATATGTTGTTTAATGAAGGCACATTCAATGCCACCTTCTTAATAGGCCCCGACCCATGGGATGCCCGTTTTGACTTCAGCGTATTTCGGGAGGCCAGGCTCAAACTAAAAAATATTGGTTTTGATCTGACAAAGCATATTATCTGGTTAGAAGAGTTTGAAAAAGTGTTTCCTTATAACAACAATAATATCAAAGCGCGCATTCGATTAGTCCACGGCCGGATCTATCAGGAAGACCTGATCGAGCTCTGGAATAAAGCATTGGTACAGGAAGATCTGGTATACCTCAAATCCCATGCCGGATACGGCAAACATCTGAGCCTGAGTAATGATGTGAGTTTCTTTACTGATGCTATGAGGGAAGGTTTTCATCATCCTAATAAAAAACAATATCAATTGTACTATCTTGACTGCTGCAAGAGCGAAATGTACTACAGGGATGTATTTCGGGATTATGTTGGAAATGTAGACCTCATCCTGCATAAATGGTTCTGCAATTATAGAATAATCGGACCGGTTGTCGTACTTTTGAAGGAACTCATGGCAGGATCGGATTTTGAGACAATTGTAGCAGAAATGAACAATGAATATGGAATACCGCATTTCGATGTAGAGGATGATCCTGCCGACATGAAACTTGATAGAAAAATGATCACATATTCGGTAAAATAAAATACCAGTTGTCGGCACTGTTCCAAAATCCAGTTATTTTGTTGACACCGAGTTTAGGTAAAATCGGTGTCAATCCGTGTCTGGAAATATAATATGACACAGATTTCACAGATTTACACAGATTTGTAGTCGCATCTGCATCTAATATATTCATTGGAATAACTGGATTTTGGTATTGTGTCCCAGTTGTCCATCAAAGAGTTTTTGCTAAAAAATAGATTAAGCCATAGTGTCAAGTTTGTTTTGTAATTTTTTAAAATACCAGCTTATTTTTTTATGAAAAAGGCTTAGGCACCGCCCCAATATCACCTCCTCCACCAAGGCAAAAGTCTTGTAGTGTATATTCACTACAAACATAAATGAACGACAAAGAAAAAAGTAATTCAACACCATGTTAGGTAGCTGGGGAGCGATCCAACCAATTTTAATTGATAACAAAATCAACCGGAGTTCG